>Ga0179593_1733342_pt1 | contig 14514 bp, 22 predicted proteins | sample CZODoug2_1_08_16_FD_185931 | JGI IMG/M metagenome (GOLD analysis project Ga0179593, IMG submission 185931) | Vadose zone soil fungal communities from Angelo Coast Range Reserve, California, USA - CZODoug2_1_08_16fungal (PacBio error correction) | ecosystem: Environmental > Terrestrial > Soil >...
AGCTACATTTCAGGGGGAAGAAAACCGAAATCCAATTTTTTTTTAGTAAGTGGAAGTTCGTACTTTTTCGAAGGGGAGATTCTGGCGGCATCGGTGAAGAGGGGAGGGCCCGAGTTTCCGGGGGGGGGAGGAACACATCGACCAGTTTCCTGGAAGGGGGGAGGGGAAAAAAAGCACAAGAGGCGAAGGAAAACGAGACCAATTCGGGGGGGAGGGGGAACGCTGCGTGACACCCCTGCCTCATTTCGTCCTGGGAGGGAGAAGAAAGTATAGGAACATCCCTTCCCCAATATAGGTATCTCCCATTTTCCCCTCTACTCTCCTACCGTTTAGGGGGAACGCCTTCCTCCGGGGAAGGGTTTGCGGTGTTTCATAGAGAAGAAGCTCTTAACGACACACAGGAGGCTACGTCACGGATTTTTTCGGCCGGAAAAAGAGGAGGGGGGCGCCCACTCTTGGTCGTAAGGGGTGGGGGGGGGGGGGGGGGGGGGGGGGGGGGGGATGTACCTTCCATCCCCCTCTACACGGAAAAATAGATCTCTGAAAAAAAAGAGCCTTTTATTTTGGAGAAAAGACTGGGGGGGGGATAATACTCTCCTTCCTCCGGGGGAGGGGGGGGAAAAAAAAATTTATCTTCTGCCGTGTATTAGAAGAAAAAAAAAAAAAAAAACGTTATCCTTCCCCCTTCGCCCCACGGGAGGAGAGGGGGGGAGAAAGACGTGTTCCTCCGCAACGGAAACAGGCCTGGAGAGAGCTGGCCTTTCCGTCGTACGGGGGGGAAAGAGTCCACCACTCACCTTCTTATCAGGAAATCAGAAAGGTCCAAGAAGGGGCTGATTCGATGTGCTGAAAGAAACGGCGGCTTCCTGTATCTACGCCGAAAAGAAGGCGAAGAGGCCGCTGGGAAGGGCGAGAAAAAAAGAAACGGGGGGAAGTCGTTCGTAAACGGGGGAAGGGAAAAAGTTGTTCCGAACCGTAAGTTCAAAGCATGCGCGTTCCTTCCGGAAAAAAAAGGAGAAGGGGGCTCGGCGCCTCGCTCAAAAACTCCGGGAGAGGGGCCCAGGCCGGCCAGATTTGCAGGGAAAAAAAGGGAAGGGGAAAACGGCTGCCCAGCGGAGGTCGACTGAAAAGAGAACACCCATTTTACTTGTGTACGTGGGGGGGAAAAAAAAAAGGGTAGGGGGCGGGCCGCTCCTTCCTTCGCAGAAATGTTTGAGGGAGACAACATGATGTTCGAGGAAAGAAAAAGAAAAGCGAACACTGCCCCACCCCAGCTGTATTCTCGCAGAAGGGGGAAGAAAAAAAGGGCCTAGGGGGGAAAAAAAACTGCCATTACCTGCGTAAGACCGCAAAAAAGAAGGAAGAGGAAGAAAATCGCCTGAAACCTTTCGCCCTCAGGAAAAACGAAGGAGGGAAAAAATGAGGGTCCTGTCTCGCCAATAAGGGGAGAAAAAGAAAAGGTGAAGGAAGAGCGGCGCCCCTGCGATAGAAAAAAGAAAAAAGTTCGAAGGGAATGGCCAAATCGAAGTCCATGACCCTGGGAAAGGGGAAAAAGGATTCGGCTACGCCTCACACGGTCCATCGGAAGAGGGACGGACTCAAACCGCCAAGCAAGCTAAGAAGGAAAGGAGATAACCTACTACGCCCCCAACAAACGCGAAAAGAAGGGAAAAAGGGGTGCGACTGGAAGAAAGAGACCCTGTCGGCATCCTCTCCAACACAAACAAAAAAAAAGGAAAAGAAAGAAGAAAGATGCCTCAAAAGCTAGAAAAAAGACCTCCAGAAAAAAAGGACCTATCTTTCGCTTTGGGGGGAAGGGTGAGTAGGGTATCTAATAATGCCCGGGGGGGGCGTCGGGAAAGTTGGGTTTCTGCCGTTGAGGGGGGGGAAAGAACCTGTTGTGGCGCCGGGGAACGAACCGGGAGACCGGCCTCCCTGTCGAAAGGGAAAAAGGGGGGAAAAGGAGGAGGAAAGCGGTCTAATACGGCCCTGAGTGGAGGGGAAGAAAAGCCTTCCCTTCAACCGGAAAATGAACCCCGAAAAAAGGGGGGGAAAGTTCTCCTTCCTCAGAAAAAAGGGGGAAAAAAAAGGGGGGGGGGGGAAGGGTTGCCCCCGAAGCAGCCTCGAGAAAAAAAAAAGCGAAAGGGTTTTCAGGCGAGGGGGGGGGGAAAAGGAGAAAGGGGTGCGGTTCTTCGGGAAAATCTACTGAAAGGGGGGGGGACGAGCCGCCCGGCGAGAGGGGGAGGGAAAAGGGTGCGCCCTTTCTAAAAAAGGGTGTCCGAAGGGGAAGAGAACATCATTGCTCTAAAACCAAGGGGAAAAGGCCCCTAGGGGGGGGAGGGAAAACAGGCCCTCTCGTGGGGGCCGGTTCCTCCGAAAAAGGCTTTTGGGAAAAACAAGGGGTTCCCCCCACGGAAAGAGAGGGGTCCTCCCGAGGGAAGAAAGAAAAGAGGTTCACGCGCAGCCTTTGGGCCAGAAGGAAAGACCCAAAAAAAAAAAGAAAAGAGGGCACTGGCCCGGCACGGGGAAAAAAAAAGGGGGGGGAGAGAAGCGAAGGCGCCGAAGCAAACGAAAGGTAAAAGACGAAAGTCCCTTCTTGTACGCGCAAGAGGGAAGGAAAACCTTTCCTTTTAGGGGGACGAGGGTCACCGAAAAAACCCGAATTTCCCCCTTTCAGAGAAGGCGCACCCTTGTCCTTCGAAAAGGAAAAGAAGAGAGGACTCCTCTTCCGGAAGGGGGGGGAACGACGTGAAAGAAACGGAAGCCGCCGCTGGCGGAAAAAAGAGAGAAGAGCCCTCTGGGAAACTCGGAAAGGGGGGGAAAAAAGGACTCGGCTACGAACGGGGAGGGGAGGGAAAGAGCGAATTCCTTGTAAGCAAGGAAAACGGCCAGCGAATAGGGGACAAAACGAGGAGGGAGGAAGACGGCGTGGGAAAGAAAACGTATTAAGAAAGAACCGGGGGGGGTGGGCAAATGGAAAGCGAAAGGAGAAAAATCCTCCAGCGTCAATGTAAAAAAAGCTAAACTTCCCGGCCGGAGGAGAGGCCCCTCTTCATCAAGAAAATAAAGGTCCGTGGGAAGAAAAAAAAAGGGGGAGCACGCCAGAAGAGGGGGGAGGGGAGGAGGGCGAAGAAGAGATAGAGGTGGAGGGGCTGGCCGGTCCCAGCCGAAGAGAATACACGAGAAAGACAGTCCGCTAGAATAGACCGGCACGAAAAAACGGAAGACGGAAACCGCCCTCCCTTGTAGGACCAATGGAAGGGAAGGAGCGGACGCATTCTCGTATTGAAAAAAAAAACACAAAGACAGCCCAAAACCCCTCCCTCCTAAGGATCCTCCCACACGAAAAAAAAACAGTTAAGGGGAGCGGGGACCTGGGCCGAGAATCGAAGAGGGGGGGGGGGAGGTTCTGTCCGACGCAGGGGGGGAGGCCGAAAGACATATCAGGGGGGGGGGAGAGCGTCTCAGGCGGGGGGAAAAAAGATCCATTGGTCTCAGAAGAAGGAGGACTTGTGCGGGTCGGCTGAAAACAAAAAAAAAGGAAAACAAGGGGGGGGTCGTCTGGGTTGTTGGGTTCCGTCAAAGGAAAAAAAAAAGAGAGGCCATCCCACGGGGCCAAGAGGGAAAAAAAAGGGGAATCCGAGATACGCGGAAGGAAGGAGCCAACAAACCGAAGAGGAAGGGGGGGTACCTTAAAATGGGAAAGGGGACAAAAGGGTCTTTCTCCAAAACGAAACAAAGAGAAAAGAAAAAAGAGCCCCCCCTTTACAAAGGGGCGGCCGCCTTGGGGTGAACATAGAAAAATTGCGGGAATAATCGGGAAAATCCGAAGTGTCGAGAGACCCCCATCGGGGGAAGGGGAAAATTGTAGGAGCGCCGCCCAAAGGGGAAAAATGCCTTGTGAAGTGGGGAAGGAAACCTGGCCAGAGCCAGCACCATCAGGCGAAAAGGGGAGAAGTCTTCCCCTAGGGGAAAGGAAAAGTTGGACGCCGTTGGGCATAGGGGGGGGGCGGCGGGAACTGGAAGAGGGGAGGGGTTCTCCTATCCCTTGAAGAACCCCTCCTTTTTCTTTCGTGAAACGGGTGTAAAAAGGAAGTCCCTCTTTCCGCGAAAAAAGAAATTGCCCGCTTAAAAGGGGAGCGGCGGTAACGTCTTTTGGGCCCGGGGAAAGAAAGGTTTAACAAAATTCGGGGTATTTCCCAGTTCAAAAAAAAACAAGCCCCCCCCGCCCCCTCAAGGGGAAGGGAACCCTTCGCATTTCGGAGGAGATAAGAAAGAAAATCTGGAAAAAGGTGCTCACACCTGCAGGACCGCCAAAGAGTTTCTAGTTGGGGAGGTGCTCCCCAGAAAAGTCTTGTACGTGTGAAGGGGAGGTGATTCCGGGTCAAGGGGAGACTTGGGGTGTTAACGAGGGGGGCTTAGACCTCCTCTCCCTGTTCTGACCGGAGGGTCCCCCCCCCCAGACCCCGCTCACACCCCCCTATTCTTTGCTTCTTCCTCGCCACGAGGGCCAACCCTTGTAAAAAAAAAAGAAAAGGGCTCGAGTGCGGCAGAGGGGGGGTGCGAAAAAAAAGGGGAAGGCGGAAGCCTAGACACCCCGGAAAAAAAAGGCCTAACCATTGAAGCAGAGGAAGTGGAAGGGGGACTGGCCGGAGAAAAAAACGGCTTTCTTCCGGCTGGGAAGAATTTCAATGCAAATCGGTTAAAAAGGGGGGAGTCCCTGCGCCGAGCGGGGGGTTTTTCCCGAAGTAACCCCGAAAAAAACAAGGGGGGGGATTCCTCTACACAAAAGGAAGCCTGATAGAGCGCAGACGGTGAGCGAGGGGGGAAAAAACAAGAAGGGAAAAAAGAGAATTCGCGAGTCTTTCGCCGTTAATGGGGGACCCGTGGCCCTCGCAAAAAAAGGAACGGCGGCCGCCCGAGGCAAAAAATTTCGCGCAGAATTGCGCGGGCACGGGTTCCGAGGTGGAAGGAGGCCTCGGGGCGGGCCCACGGGAAAGGCCTGGCAATCCCAAGGGAAAAAGGGAAAACGGGCGCCTGACTGAACACAAATCTATCTCCCAGGCGGGACTGGGGGGAAACGGGGCAAACCGACCGCGGGGGGGAAGCCCCGCAGGCCAAACGAAAAAAAAAAAGTCGTTTCCAATTGAAGGGGGGGGGAGGAGTCTCAGCCTGGCCAATGTCACGAAAAAAAATCCCATGAGGAGACCTGGAACAAGAACGGCCTGGGGTCCCGGCGCACTACCGCGAAGGGAAGCCCATCAGGCCCGAAACCAAAGGAAAAAAGACCCGACAAATCGGGGGGGAGGAAAAAAAATATATTCGACTTGAAACTGCAGCTTGGAAAAAAAAAAGATTCAACAAGGGGCTCGGCCATCGACGGAAAGGGGCCAACGCAGTCCTTGTTAGGGAAAAAGGGAAACACCTTTTTCTCTCCCCTCCCCCATAGAATCCAGGAAGGAAAAGGAAGGGGGAAAGCCTTCCCCTCGGGGAGGGGGGCCCAGGGGAAGAGGAGAGAGAGGGAAAAAAAAGGCCTTCCCCTCTCTCTCTTTTTGGCGTTAACGAAGGGTGCAACACTTGTTCCCTGACGTGGGGGGGCTACTTCACCCCGTTTGCCCGTCAGAGTTGGAGAAAACGTGCGCCTTCCGTCCGATGGAAAAAAAAAATTTTGGCGTGAAGCTGGAACGAAGGAAAAAAGGGCACGTCCGATATTTGAAGGTCAACGAAAAAGTCGTGGAATAGAAAAAAAGAAAAAAAAAAAAGATCGGCGGCCGATCCACTGGAAAGGAAAACCCGGAGAAAAAAAAGGACAGGAACGTTTTCCTTGTGGAGAAAAAAAGAAGGGGCTGGTGCTCACCGTGAAATTGGAAATAGACTCGCCACGTAGAGAGAAGCGCGGTAAAAAAAGGGGGGCGGGGCGACGCCGAAGGGTGTCCCCTCGAGAAAGACCCCCAAAGGCCGGAGAAAGGGGGGGGAGGCTTTTTTTCTTCTACTGTGGGGTAAATTCACCTCCTTCAGGAGGGAAATGAGCTTTCCCTAACCAAAAGAAGAAGAGAAAAGTAAACATATAAGTGCCGTAGGGAAGGGAAGAAAAGGGAGATCTCGGTCCCATGAAAAAAGGGACGTTCACGCTGGGGAGAAAAAAACATACGTCCCCAGTCCACGGCGGACTAAGAGGGTAAAGGAAAGAGGGTTTGAACTTGGAAGAATACCTTCTTGAGCTTGGGTCGCGCCTCGCCGGAAAGAGGGAAAGCCCTCGTCGCAGGACGCCAAATGAAAGAGAGGAGGGAACTCCTTCCTCCAGCCGGGGGAAGGAAGAAAAGGAAAGCAATGTCGATGCCCTCTGGGGAAGGAGAGGGGTCTCGTTTCCGCCGGCCAATCAGAAGGAAAAAACTATGCCGCACTCGAGCAACGGGGGGTCGGGCCTGCACTATCCCGTCGCGGAAAAAAGAGAAAGACGGGTGTTGCGCGAGGGGGAATGCCCACACAAAAGGGGACTTCCCCTTGGAAAAGGGGGGCCGCCCCCCAAAAAAGGGGACCCTTTCTTCCCCCTCCTCAGGAAAAAAAACTTTCAAAGGGCCCCTCCTTCCCCTCCAACTGAAAAATTTCTTCATCGGGAAAAAACAAGCCCCACCTTTACTCAAACGATGTGGACGAAAAAAAGGGTTCTCAACGGGAGACCTGTTTTATTGTTTTAAAAAAAAAAAAAAACGCACTTTCTCTTAAAAGGGGGGAAACCGTTTTTCTTTTTGTGTTTTGAAAAAAAGATGTAAGGGGGATTCACCGATGTGAAAAAGCGTTCCCGCGACAGGAAGAAGCCGGAGCGTCTGAAAAAAGGGTGAAGGCGGTGCACCCCGTTTGAAAAAAAAAAGGAGAACTGTGGAACCGGCCCCCCGGAAAGGAAGGCTCGTCAAGATCCTCCACGCAAAAAAGCCAACCGCCGTAACACGGACGGGGCAGAAAAGCTACCTGCGGTGGCGGAGGAAAAAAAAAGGGGGGGGGGGGGATCCACACCGGCACCAGCCATGTGAACGCGCTCCAAGTAACTCAACCCGGGGGGGAAAAGAAAAGGGGGAAAAAAAAATCGATTTTCCCGATCTCCGCAGGGTGGGGGGGGAGGAAAAAGGTGTACATGTGAAGGAGGCAAGGGGAAAAAAAGGTTTGCCGAACGCCACCAGGAAGGTCGACATTTCCGGGATACAAGGGGTCCCTCCTTTTTTGGTGGAAAGGAAAGATCGGAATTTGTCTGGAGGGAGAAAGGAAAAAAAAAAAAAATCCGACGGCCGATTCCGGGTGGTGGGAAAAAAAATCGAAGAAAGAGGGACTCTCATCTACCTCCGCACAGAAAAAAGAAAAGGTTGGCTCTTTTCCCTCTGCTTTTTAAAGGGAAAAAGAAATTTCTGCCCTGCTGCCGACCCAGGAAAAACCCAATCGCTCCATTTTCGAAAAAAAAGCCCCCCTCTACGCGCGACTCAAGGGGGGGTCGCCTTCTTCGGGGGGGGGGTAGGTGTGGCAATACGAGATGCGTCGCTGGTGGTCCTAAGAGCGCGACACGTCTGAGTTTCGGAGAGAAGGGGGATGCGCATCGTGGGTCGATCGGCTTGAACGCAAGGGAAAAGTTTTCCACCACATCGGATCGGGGAAAGAAAAAAAAAATTGAGGTGTGAGACGACCTTGGAAAGGGGGTGAAGGAGAAAAGGGGAAAAGCCGTCGCGTGGGGACCATGAAAAAAAAAAAAAAAAAAAAAAAAAAGTCCCGTGAGACCTGGGAAAGGGAGGGTCGAACCTACGGAGAAAAAAAAAATCTCTAACGCCAAGCCGGCAGAAAGAAAAGGGCCGTTCCCCTTCGGGAAAAGGAAAATCGTCCCACCCTAAACCTTAAAAGGGGGAGACACCGCCCGCAATCGAATGCCCCGAAGGGGGGAAAAGGGACCGTTACGCATCCGGCGGCTGGCAAAAGGAGAGAGGGCCTCTGCCCCGCGTGGAAGGAAAGGGGGTCTTTTTCGTTCGAAAAGGGGAAAAAGGGTCCCGTTTTTCCGACAGGGAAAAAAGAGAAAAAAAGGGCGCCGGTCCCCGTCCGTTCGGAGGGAAAAGGGGTCCCTCGGCGTCCTCGCGAGAGGGAGGAAAAAAGGAAAGCCGGCAGGCCGGCCCAGAGTGCAGGAATCTGCCCAACGTCCTTCCGTGATGGAAAAAGGGGGACGGTTGGACGTTTGGGTACAACGACGGTTCGCGAAAAAAGGACTCCGGCTTCCGCGCCACCTGTCGAGAGGAAAAAAGGACCCACGTGAAGAAAGGCCGAACACTTCCACAGGATCAAAGGAAAAGGGAAAAAAAAGAGGACAACGTCAGTAAACCACGAAAAAAAAAAAAATGCTCCAATCGCCCCTGAAAATGGCGCGAAAAAAAAAAAGAATGCGGGCTCGCTCCTCCATCAAAACGGGAAGAGAACTTCCCCAACCAGCGGAAGACGGGGGAAAGGGGCGGATCGACAATCAGCCCTTATGGGAAAAAAAAGAACTGTCCCTTTCGACAGCGCGGCCCCTGCTTGGCGAAGGAAAAAGAAAAAGGGGAGGAGATGGACCGTCCCTCCCCAAAAAAAAAAAAGAAGGAAGGGGGACTTTCTTTTTCGATACCTCTACGCGAAACAAAGGGAGACTTTTCCAAGCCGCTCCGAGCTGCGGGGAAAAAAAAAAAACCAAAAAAAGGAGTAAAGGAGGTAAAAAGAGTAAGACGATCCAAAAAAAGAAAAAACACGACCAGCGTCCGGTTTGGGGGGGGGGGGAAGAAGCCTTGAACGTCCGGAGAAGCGGGGGGAGGGGCGTCCATCGAGCCTAAAATGACCGTTGGGAAAGGAAGAAGCCGGCGCTGGTCGGGAAAAAAAAAGGCCTTCGATGAAAGCCGGGCCGAATACAGCTGGAAAAAAGAAAAAAAAAGCCGCCCGCTCTTCCTTCACCGGAAAAAAGGGGAGAGTTCCGTGAATGCGAGCGAACCGATGGGGGTCCGAGGAAAAAGGGGGAAGCATTCCGAATTGAAAGAGAAAAGGGGGGAAAGGGTCCCTTCGCGGTACTTCCGTGTCCGAGCCGCCCTTCCGGCGAAAGAAACCTTTCCTTCCACGTTGGGGGGAAAGGGGAAAGAAATGTGCTCGAACAGGTGCGCCCGACGCAAGAATGAGAAGACGTTCCGCGAACCGTCGTTTCGGGAAAAAAAAAACGTTCCACAATGGGCGTCGAAAGTGGGGAAGAGAAAGAAGCGCAGGCCTTTTTGTCAGAGTCGCAGATGGGCCCCGTCCTGTCCCGAAGCCAGTGGGGGGGGAAAAAAAGGAAAAAAACAGCAAATGCCTTCCGACGACGACGGGACGCGATGAGGGGGGGACGGTCGGAACCACGGGACCCAAGAAAAAAACTTCATGGGTCTCGCCCCCAAAAAGAAAGTTTTTAAAAAAAAAAAGAAAAAGAAGCCCTCTGCGTAACGCAGCACAAAAAAAAAAAGGGGACCTCTGATTGCGGGAGGGAAGGGGGGGTGAACGAGTGAACATCACACATTCGAGTCAGGAAAAAAAAAAAAAGCGCCCGGCATGGCGTTCGAGAAGAAAGACCTACAAACACTGTTGCGGGGAGAAGAGAAGGGAATATCTTTCACCTGAAAAAAAAGAAGGGGGTCCCCCACCGGCGAAGGGGGGGGGGGAGCCCTCTCCCCTCCTTCAAAAAAAAAGGAAAGGGGGGGGGGGATCCAACCATCACTTTCTCAGGGAAAAAAAGAAAAGAGATCGATGTGGGTAGAAAGCTCAGCCGATCAGACACACGAAGACCGCTCTTTCCTCGACCAAAAGGAAAAAAAAAAAAAGAATTAGACCACTTCCTGGGGGAACGTCCGAAAAAGGGAATCTCGTATGCCACAACCGAAAAAAAAAGACGCGCCCAGTGCCGAAAAAAAAAAAAAAAAAGGAGTTTCTCGCGGGGAAAAAAAAAGAAGCGACTTGGGGCGGGGCTTGCCCGGACGGAGAAAAAAAAAAGGGGGGAGGAAAAGGTGCTATGAGCCGAGCATCGTTAAAAAAGGGGAGAGGAGAATCGCCTTCTTGGTGCTGGGGGAAAAAAAAAAGAAGAAAAGGAACTGGTCGATGTTTGTTTCCGCATTGTCCCTTAAGACCCCTGACTTCGAACCGTCAGGGGAAACGACTCCATCTCCTATAGAAAGGAGGGAAAAAAAAAGAATCGTTTCTTTATCCCGGAAATGGCTAGAAGAGGGGAAAAAGGGTTCGTCGTCAAACTAAACAAAAAAAAGAAGGGAAAAAAAGGAAAGAAATTTACAACTCGGGGGAAGGAATGCGGGAGATCGGAAAATCGATCGCCACGGGTGTCGTCCACGAAGCTCAAGGAAAAGGGGGGAAAGAGGAGGCCCCCCCCTGGAAAGAAAGGGGTGGATCAATCACCGCAGCCAAAAAAAAAGGCCGGTTAGAATCTCTTTCAAAGGTACGCGTTGGCGGCCCCCGGGGGCCCCATGGAAGGGACGAGCCGGATGCCCCAGTTCGACGAGCCCGGGAAAAAAAAAAAGGGGGGGGAAAAAAAATCCGGGTTTCACGTTGAGGGGGAACGAAAAAAAAAAAAGAGGAAAAAAAGAGGGCATCAGACGCTCCGAGATAGAAAAAAAAAAAAAAAAAAACGTTACTGCGCTCCTGTCGAGAAAAAAAAAAAGGTGGCCCAATCGGTTGAATCCATGACAAGAGGGCGAAAAAAAAAACCCGCCACCAGGCCCGCTCAGGAAAGGGAGGGGGAAAAGAGGGTCCATCCCATCACCCCGGAAGCATCAGGAAAGGGGGGGGAAGGGAACAACAAAGCCACATCGTTTCGAGAAGTGGGGAAAAAAAAAAAAAGCGCCCACTGCCTTGACGGTGGGGGGGTCGGTGATCCTGGTCCAGTGAGAGAGGAGTGAATAAAGGAAAAGGGGGGCGCAGAATTCCGAAAAGGAAAAAAAAGAGGGGGGGGGGGGGCGTTCAAACCACGAAAAAAAAAACAAAAAAGCACCGAAAAAAAGGCCGAACAGGCTCGTTTTGCCAGAAAAGGGAGCCAGAAGGTTGCTCGATGCGGCATCGGTGTGCGGGAAAGGATGGCCGGCGGAAACCCGCGACCCAAAAAAAACATGAGCATTCGACCTTGCGGGGAAAAAAAAACCCGGCGGCCAAAAAAAAAGGAAAGGGACCGTCTGGGATGCATGCGGGGGAAAGAAGGAAAAAAAAAGGAGAGACGTTCCGTTTTTTCACACACCCGCGCCCCGCTGGCAGGAAAAAAAGGGAGAGGCGGGAAAACCGTTTCACCTTCAAAAAGGGAAAGGCGCCGTGCCTGGGACGTCGGGAAAAAAAAAAAAAGGAAAAGGGAAAAAGAACGGCGGCCGCGGAGCCCCGGAAGGGGAAGAGGGGAAAAGTAAAATAGAAAAAAAAATTCTATGTGTTTAAGAGAAAAAAAAAGAAGAGGGGGCCCGGGCACCTGCAAGAAAAGGGGGAAAATCCACTGTGACGGCGGGGAAAAAAGGGGGGGGGAAGAACCAAAATCTCCCAGGAAAAAGGGTGGGGGGGGGGGGGGCTCCCTCTTCAAGAGGGAGGGGACACCTAACCCTTAGGGGGAAAAGAAGGGGCAAACCTTGTCGAATCCTTTGAAAGACGTCCGTGGCGAGGAAGGAGGAGAGGTGAGCACCAGACATGGGAAAAAAAAATGGACCATATACACCGGGAAAAAAAGGAAAAAAAAAATTGAAGAAGGGATCGCCGCCGAAAATTCATGCTACCAAAGGGAGGGAAGAAAAGATGACCTTCAATATCGACGTGACTTGCAGAAAGAAAGGAAAAAAAAAAAAGATTCCAAACGCAAAAGGAGGCCATCGACGCCGCGCACGCGTGTCCGGGGAGAAACTCGACGGGGAAAGGAAAAGGGGACCCGAACTCCCACGTTAATTACAAAGGGGAGCATCGCGGGAAAAAAGAGGAGGAAAGAACAACAAGCCAACTGAGGAGATTCAAAGAATAGGAATGTTCGGAAAAAGGAAAATTGGTAATGACTTTTTTAGTTCGGGGAAAAAAGGGGAGGGACCGTCGATTTTTCCTGCAACAGGGAAATCAAAAAAAGGGGGGACGAGCCCCAGTTGCTTTAAAGAGGGGGAAAAAAAAGGAGGGGAAGGAAAAGGTGAGGGGGATTGAAGGTCCGAATTGGAGGAAAAAAGGACGGCGCGATCCCACTCTCTTTCACAAAGGAAAGAGGAGGGGTGGCGCTCATGACGTTCTTGTTGCAGAAGGGGGGAAAAAATGCTGGTTCTCAAAGGGGGGGGCCAGGGCCGAGACTCCCTCCACTTAGACAGAAGAGGGATTTTGCCCTTCTTTTGAAGGGGGAGGGGGGGTGTCCCCGCCCCCGTTTGCGAAAAAGAAAAGGACTGGGAAGATTTGGTTTCGGCGCGGGGAAAGGGGTAATGCAGCCCCGCCGTCAGGGAAAAGCCCCCGCCCCCTATTCCTATCCTCAAGAAAAAAAAGGGGAAGACATCTGCGCGAATTGCGGGGAAAAAAAAGGTCGTGACGCTGCGAAAAGAAAACCGCCCCCAGCACGGCCGCCGAGCGCGAAGTTCTGAGAAAAAAAGAACGGCCCTGCCGCGTTCGCGCCCCGCAAGGAAAAAAAAAAAAGCGTCGCAGACGCCCAGGAACCAGCATGCCGAAAAAAAAAAAAGGCCGGGTCCGCCGGGTTTCCTCCTCCGCAAGAAGGGGGACTCACCGGGGGTCTGGTCCCGAGGGGTCCCTCGGTCCCAGAAAAAAGTTCGCCCCCCCCCCCCCCCCCAAAAAAAAAAAAAGGGAAAAGTCGAGCCAACGGGGTTTCCGGGTCAAAGGGGAAAAGCCTGTCGCGTCCCTCCGCAACAGGGAAAAAAAAAGGGGGAGGGAAAGGGGGAAGGTGGTTTGAACGCACACCGGTCGAACGTTAGCCTGGGATAAAGGAAAACATCCTCTCTCCTTACGCAGGGGGAAAAAAAGAAAAAGTCCAGCCGTGGCTCGAGCTAAATAAACAGGAAGAAGGCCAGGGGTGCGCCAACGGTAACGCTATGCAGGGAAAAAAAGAGAGAACTGCTTCGGTGTCATGTACTCGAGCGGGCGTGTGGCGGTGTGGGGAAAAAAAAAAAAGGTAATGGATTCACCGATTCGCCAAGGGGAAAGGGGGAAAAAGCAGTACTCGCAGGCCGTCCGGAGCGCTGGAAAAAAAAGGGGGCACCCCCTTTCAACCTAAAAAAAAAAAAAAAAAAGGGAAAAAGACCTGGGCATCCCGGCCTCCGTCAAATTCCATCCGCCACGCAACAAAAAGGACACGGGACTTTCTCTAAGGCCTCGAAAAAAGGGGTGCGAAGGAAGCGCGGAAAAAAAAAAAAAAAGGCACCAGCATTTTTTTCCCAGGGAAAGGAGAAAAAACCCGATGGATGCGCGACGACCGTGGCGATCGATTTCCCGATTCTGAAGCATGAAAAAAAAACGTTGTACCTGGAGGATGCCTTTTTTTCGGGGGGATTCGACATTTCCCGGTATACCGCCCCGCTCGGGGGGGTTGAGGAAAAAAAAAAAAAAGCTGGCGGATTCGGGGTCCCTTTTCACCTACTGCGAGTAGGGGGGGAAAAAGGGAACAACTATCGACCCATTCCTGGCGCGGGCCGGAAAAAAAGCTCGAGACCAATGCGTTTGTCTCGTTTCCCGCGGGGAGGAGGGAAAAAAAGAAGGAAAGGTCCGGCCTGCTTCCGCCCCACGGAAAAAAAAAAAAAAAGTCGCGCCTCCATTCGTAGAAGAAAAAAGAGAAAAAAGAGGAACTCGTTCGTTGTTTTTCGCTGCGCGGGGAGGAAAAAAGATTGCGTCCGCCTCGATACGACCAGGAAGTGGGGGGGAAAAAAAGGGTCGGATTTCGGCCGGTCGAGACGAGGGAAAAAAAAGGGGGGGGAGGGATCGGCTGAACCTGCCATCCCCTCTTCCCCCGGGGAAAAAGAGAGAAAAAAAAAAGAGAATACCGTGATGGTGGAGCAGCTACCTGGAGGTGATCTGGGGAAAAAAAAGGGAAAGCGCGGTTGGGGACCAGGATCTTCGTTTCGGGGGAAAAAAAAAAGGGGGAAGCCGCCTTCGCCCCCCGGCACCGGAAAAAGACTACGTTTTCCCTCGAAAGGAAAAAACCGGGCGATTCGCTGGCCCGTGGGGCGGAGGGGAAAATCCTCACCCCACCGGAAAAAAAAAAAAAGAAAAAAAGAGAAAAATCGAGTTCCCCGCCGGGCATTCCGATGTGACGCGGCTTTCCGTATCTACGCGACCCTTACGAGAAGGGAAAAGGGGGAAGGAAAAATTTCGTTTCGAACTGGTGCTTCGGTCACTGGTGGGGGGGGAAAAAAAAGGAGCGTCCCGTCCGTCCGCGGAGGCATGAAGAAAAGCCTCGCTTGCAAGGACCAGCCGGCCAGATTGCTACGAGGCAAAAAAAAAAAGGGGGAAGAAAAAAAAAAAACCCTGGCGTGATTTACC
>Ga0179593_1732019_pt1 | contig 14513 bp, 18 predicted proteins | sample CZODoug2_1_08_16_FD_185931 | JGI IMG/M metagenome (GOLD analysis project Ga0179593, IMG submission 185931) | Vadose zone soil fungal communities from Angelo Coast Range Reserve, California, USA - CZODoug2_1_08_16fungal (PacBio error correction) | ecosystem: Environmental > Terrestrial > Soil >...
AGAATTTCTTTGGCAGGTCTTGGGGGGTGTGGGCCAAGGTTGCTTGGTACGACGCGGGGGCGTTCAAAGGGAGGGTTCACGGCGAGGCCATACCCTGGAGGTGCGTATCATATGGACCTGAAGGGGGGGTGGGACCCATGTTTGCCAAAGGGGCCAGTGTACTCTTCCATTGGTAAGTTTCTAGTCAAAAAGCAACAACTTATTAGTATTACAGGAGGAAAATAGAAAAAGATGGGTGCAAAAAACATAGGTCATAATCTTTTTTCAAGGGGGGGGCTCAGACCAGGTCGAATGCAGATAGAATATCGTCAAAGGCCCATTGTGATATTCTCCTGTTCTTCTTAAGGAAATCCCTCCCCAAAAACAATACACACGAACAACGGGGGGTCGGGGGCATTGGGAAAAAGGGGAAACCCTTATTTGTCCCCCTGGGAAACCACCATGACGTCTACCAAAAAAGGATTGAATAAAGGCAATTATAATTAAGATCTTTTAAAGAAAAACATTCCCACACATTGGGGAAATGGGTCGAAATTGCTTATCTAAACGTCGGTAAGTGGACGTCTTCCACGCTGGGAAGGGGGGGGGTGTTTCCTTTGTATCTTCTTGAGATCCTCCTTCAACTAAAGAGCCGGCACTAATTGTAAACACAACGGCTTCGACGGGGGGTTTTGGGGGGGACAAGGTTTCCATTAAACATGTCCCCAAAACGAAAAATTTCAAAGGAACGCGCCTGGGGAGCTCGGCTCGATCTTTAAGGGTGGGGAAAGGCCTCCTGCCCATTTCTCTTTCTATAGGGGGGGGAGGCTCGCCTAACATCGGGTTGAACGTAAAACAATCGGGGGTAGAAAAAGGGGGGGGGGGGGGGGGGGGGGGGGGGGGGGGGGGGGGGGGGGCTGCTCTCGATCCGGAGGATTCTAAAGAAAGGCGACTCCATAAATGATAGATATTTTTGGTGTTGTCTGGAAAAGCAAGGGAGAAGAAAGATAAATGAGCGCGGAAAACACATGGCATCCGAGAGTCTTTAATCTTGGTTTGACCAGGGGTGGAGCAAATTGACGGTGGGCTTTTCTCATCAGGTGGGAAATCTCATTTTAAATCCTCATTTAGTCAAGTTGGGTAAGGCCGGCCAGGAGTGTCTTTGGCTGATCGCGAGCAGGGCGGATGGTGGGACTCACTGTAGAGTAAGATAAGTTGTCAGTCGTCAAAAGGCGGAAAAAGCAGGGGGGGGGGACGGCGCGGTTTCCCGGCGACCTTGTCGAGCCTATTGGGGCAAAAACTCATCGGTGGGTTAGAAAGCGATCCGTGCTTCGCGTCACCTCAAAAACCATTCAGCCGTCCGAATACTCTCTGAGATTATCTTTCCAATCGGGGAATCGGGAAGCTCTAGGAATGGGGGGTTTTAAATGAGGTCGCCGCGTATGCATCTGCGGCCATCTCGAGGAGAAGAAGGCGGAGGATTTGTCAGAGGTCGGCAAGCCAGGGCGCTCAAGCCGGTGAGGAACGAAGCGGCCGTCTTGGGGGACACCAGAGAGGTCGGGAAGGAAGGATAATGGATGGGTCGGCGTCTGTCTGTCCCAGAAAAGAATCCTAGGACAAGTGTCTTTCAATGGCTCTCTCTCCTTCTTGGCTCGGGAACGATTGGGCTGAGCCCTATCAACCGAACACGATTCTTCCTCAGGCTTTTTACAGGTACAGAGACGCCGGGAAATGGGGGGAGGGGGAGCTCCTCGAGAAAGGGGGTGTCCAAGCCAGAAAGTAATCGACACGTAGCCGACTCGGAGATTCCAGAGATAGTAAATATCTGGTCCTGCTCTTCTTCCTGGAGCGGGCTCTTTTCTGCTTGGTTCCGGGAAATGGCTGAAGCAGAGAACAAGCGCCAGTCTTGACCTTTGTAAAGGGTGAAAGGCCGCCAGGGGTGTTTGGCTACGATATGGGGGGGGTTGCGGTGAGGAAACCTGTCGAGCTGGTCGTTGATCGTTGTCGAGTTTTCACGAAATGGCAGCACCATTTCTGAAAAACGTGGTCTTGCAAAGCCTGTTAACAGCGCGAGGGATGAGGGAGGGAAGCTGTGGATTTCGTTGTTTCACAGCTCAAAAAAAAGAGGAGGGGGAGGAAAAAAAAAATGGTGCGCTGGCCCAAAAAATCTGAAGGGGGGAGAAGCATGGGAAAATTCGAAGAAGGGGAAAAGGCAAAGGCCAGCCACATCGACAATTTAACGACGTCAAAAAATTGACTAGGGGGGGGGCAAAAACACCGAAAACTCAGGGAGAAGCAATTTAAAATCCTGCTAGGAAGAAACAAGGGACAGCGGTCGGTAAAAAAATACGATGATGTAAAAACGTGGCGGTTGGCCGAACGAAAACCAGAAATGAGGAAAAGCTTTAGGGGGTCTGTCGGGAAAGGACGGCGCAGTGCCTGCTCGTCAAGGAGGAAAAATACAGGCAGCGGTATGAGATTGCCCTCATAAAATGTCCAAGATCTCGTCGCGAACTTTCGAGTGGAAAAAAACCCGAAGAAGACAATAAGGCCTTGTGCAGTCAAATGGTTGAAAATTGTCCAAAGGGATAAAACGGCCAAACTCTCAAAAAGCAAAGGTGGCAAATCGGGCTGGGGGAAAAAAAGAAAATTGAAAAAAAAAAAAAAAAAAAAAAAAAAGGGGAAAAAAATCGAGGTGGAATACGGTCTGGTACTGCGTTCCTAACGCTCAAAGTGCAGCTCCATGAAGCCTGACATGTGGGGGGGGGGGGGGGGGGGGGGTGGTTAAAAGGGAAACGGGGGGGGGGGGGGGGGGGGGGGGAAAAGTCGATTTAAATGCTTTAGGACGGGTCTTAGAGAGGAAGGATTCAGGTCCTCGTAGGAAAATACGGCCGGGTAAGAATAAGAAGCAATCTGAGAGAAACCAATAATCGAAGGCGGGGGAGTCCAAAAATCCCCAGGCACCAGGGGGAAAAGGGGGCATCGATTCAAAAAAAGGAAAAAAAAGAAAAAAACACCCCACCCTATTACATGTAGATCCTTAAAGGAGGACTCAAATAATTCATGCTCATGAAAACAGAGGGGCCACAAAAAAAAAAGAAAGACCCAAAAAACCCCACACTAGAAAAAAAAAAAAGAAGAAAAAAAAGGGAAACAAAAAAAAAGAAACACCAGCCAACAAAAAAACCAAGGCACAAAAAACCACAAACCACAACAACCCAGTTCAATTTTATTTGAAAATCTGGAAGGAAAAGCTCTGTTGTTTTTTTTCATGTTCTCTTAGATGAGCTTTGAATTGGTCATCCATTGTTCATTTCCACCACGACTAAGACAAAAAAGGACTATTGAAACTAATATTTCTTGATTTAGGAGATTAGCACGGACATCTCGCCCCCTTGTCCCTGGTTTAGAGGGGGGGTGGGTGGGGGGGGGGGTGTTGTGGTGGTGGGGGGGGGGGGTGGGGGTGGGAGGTGGTTTTGTGGTGGGGGGGGGGGGTGTGGTGGGGTGGGGTTGGGTGTGGCAGCGAAGGGGGTGGGGTGTGGTCGGAGGGCGGGTGTTGGTGTGGTACTGTGGGGGGTGTTTGGGGTTTGTGGGGTGGGGGGTGGGTGGTTTTGAAGTCATAGGGCAGAGGGCCGGTTCTTTCTTCTTAAAAAAAAAAAGCTCAGTCCGGCTAGTCGAAGCCTTTCACTTCTAGACAGTATTACACTCATGTAAAATGGGGCGCGTTGGATTGGGTGGCCAAAAAAGAAGACATGGAAAGAGTTGGGCCTTCGTGCTCGGAGGGGGGAGGGTTGGTTTGAAACACCTCAAAGACCCAACAAATGGATGCCGCTTAAATTGCGAAGTGGTCAGGTCCTTCTTAGGAAACCCCCGAAAAATGTGAGGGGGGAATGCGAAAAGGTACTGACATTGCAAATATCTGGGGTGGAAAGGGGGGTGGGGAATTCTTTGGCGACGGCTTTGGGCCTACTCAGTTTCTGGAGTGTCGTTCGAAAAAAATCGGGAAAAAACAGGACGAAGACTTGGTTTCAGAGAGTGTGGGGGTGGTTGTGGTTTGGGGGGGGGGGGGGGTTGGGGGTGTTGGGGGGGGGTGGGGGGGGGGTTTGTGGGGGGTGTGTGTTGGGGGGGGGGGGGGGGGGGAGTGTTTTGTTTGGTGGGAGGGGGGTTCTTGGGGGTGTGGGGGTGGTGGGGGGGGTGGTTTTGTAGGGGGGGAGGCAGGGATGGGGGGGGGGGGGGGGGGGGTGGGGGGGGGTGGGAGCATCGGGCCGGCCACCGCGTGCAGGACCAAGAGGAGGGGTCTTGGTCTCTCTCACCCAAACCCGATGAGGTGCTCTGGGCACCAAAGAATCCTCCCCGAGAAATGTCTAAAGTCGGTCTTCCGAAGCCTTTCAAGAGGAGGAGGCTCGGTCCCAATCAGGGGAAAATGGGGGAAAAAAAAAGAAGTTGGGCGCGGGTTCTTTCCTCCCTCCACGTAGATCCCTCTCTTCTAAGCATCAACCAGTGAAAAAAACTTCCCCTAAGCAAACTGCGAGATCTTTCGACAGACCTTGGGGGCCCGAAGAAAAAAAAAAAAAAATAAAACGTGAGAGCTTCAACTTCAAGCCTCACGAGGGGAATCAGGCTGGAGAAAAACCAGGTGTTGACGGGGAAATGCATGCGTTGGTTCTTAAGGGGAAGGCCCGATCCCTCCTGACAACTGGAGGGGAAGCGCCCGGCCTACCCACGGCGCTTTCAAGATTTGTTGTATAGGCGCGAGATTGAACGAAAAATACATCAAAGGGAAAGATTGTCCTCTCTTATTGCTGACGCGCGAGGTATTGGGGGTTTGAGAATGGAAGCATAAAGAGTAGCTGTTTCAAAAATACACTGTCCTTGTAAAAAAAAAAAGTTCCTTGCAAGACTCTAAGGTCCTTATTCATTTCCTCCGAATCCAGAAAAAAACGGCCAGGCAATGTTAAACTCGTTGGTTTCTTGTTGGTTTTTGGCCGAATTTCAGACGCATGGGGGTCTATACGGGCAACGGAGTTCATATGAGAAGAGGCTCATGGCAAGCTAAGAGGTGAGATGGTTGGGGCTAAAGGGTACGGGAGTATAGGAAGTGGGAGGTACATCCGCATTTCGCCACTTGAGGAAGGTTCCGGTCAAAAACTGGGAGGCTTCCAGGGGTCTAGCGGGGAAGGGAGGGATGTCTGTTGGCGTAAGTTTAAAGTCTAAAAGGGGTTGTGGCTGGAGGGCGCCTTTTCCAAATCAGAAAGTGTTCTTTTCCTTTGGCACGTTTAGACAGTATCGAAGCGCGGAACCGTAGAGCATGGGGAAGGGGCTCTGCTGACGTTTTTGGGGTATGTCTTTCGGGGGGGGGGGAGGGCCGGTTTTGGGAATGAAAAGCAGGAGTCTGTCCATGGAATCATCGCTAGTAAGATTGGGCATTAATCCGGAGGGGACGGTGGATAGATCTCTCGGCCAATATGCGGAGAAGTTGTTAACTTCACTCTCTAGTGGATCGAACTACATCCTCAGTGCCGGGCTTCCCTGACCGATTCCACTTAGCTCGGAAGCCTCACTTATCCTTTCTTTTCATCCGTAGGGCTCTACTTTCAAGTGGGTTCCTTGAAGTTTTCAAAAAATTCTGAAAGAAAAAAAGTTACACAGTCGGGTGTGTTCTTCAAGGTACAGCGAGAGGCGGGGTGCTTTTCCTCGGCCATAGATGACCTCGAAAAATTGGCAGAAGGCCTAAAAAGCTTGAGGGAGTCCTCATTTCTGTGAAATTACAACATCCAAACTTTGCTGGAGGTCACCGACGGGTTTTTTCCTCCCGGTGAAAAATCGGCTTCTTGTTCCCGCCGAGTCCCTACCTCGGATCGTGCCTGCGCTCCTAGTCTCTTGAAGATTTTTGGGCCGTCGCTCTAATCCAGCAGAAATGATGTTGGGAATGAGCCCGTGGTTGGAGCCACTAGTTAGTTCTCGCGTAGAGGGGGGGGGGGGGTGAGGAAGATCGTTCGTTGGTATGCGAAGTGTGGGTGTCCCAGAGGGGGTCTTCGAAATGAGGCATGGAGGTCTTGGGACTTTCAAAAGCCCAACAGATTCTGAAAGGCTTTTCCCGAACGAGATGAGTGGGAGATTGTCCCCGGCCGAAACAAAACCGTTCTGTAATACCATTTGACGGAAAAGAGAGGGAGTGACTTTCAAGTCTATAATATCCAGTCGCGGGGGGGGGTACTAACAGAAGAGAAAGCTGCCGTAAAGGCCGCTGAAGTGGATGGGCTGTGGTTTCAAAAAAGGCTAACACTGGGAGGGGATCAAAATATATAGATTGGAAGCTAAAATTGTCTTCTTCCGTCTCTAGTACGGGATTGGTGGTGGGCGGACCGGAGGGACACAGGGGGCTAGAAGTTGGCAAAGAGTGTGTCCAAGAAATTCGGGTCGAACGTGAACGTTAGCGCACAGTGTCTGTCAAAAAAAACTCAAAAGAGACAGGGTAGGAGGAAAGGAACTTGGGGGGGGGAAGTGCATGGACATCTTACCCCAGAAAGGACGGGAACAGTCTGACATATGAGTCTGCAATCGGGGGGGAGTTTCCCTCAGACTGACCTGGGTGGGGGGGGGGGGGGGGGGGGGGGGGGTAAAAGGTGTGGGTGTTCAGTCGGCTGCTCGGAAAATCAATCAGATAATTCCTTGCGCATTTCATATCTAGGAATGAGGGGGGAGGGCCTAGAAAGAAAAAGAAAAGGGAAGGGAACAGGTTTCTTTCCCTATCCCGCCAACAATAAATCCGAGAGGAGGACTAAAAGTCTTGGCCCGAAGTCGGTGTGTACATATGGTCGCGGAAAATTGGTTAGATTTGGTAGTCAGAAGGTAAAAAAGAACATCCATCTGAGGCGCGGCGAGAGAAAATTAGAAAAAGGGGAAGATGGGATATGAAGCGATATACTCGCGTTAGGGCAGAATCAGAGCCGAAACAAAGCCTGTCTTTCGCTCGGCAGATCCAAACAGTCGTAATACACGAGAAAGGCGCGTCCACGTGGGAAAAAGGTTAAGGGGAGCGGGAAAATGGCGTCAAATAATAACGGCTGAAGGGCTTGCGAACATGTAAAAAAGAGGGAAGGGATAAGAAATCAAAAAGAAAAAAAAAAAAAAATGTTAAAGAAAAAAAGAAGAAAAAAAAAAAAAAAAAAAAAAAAAGAAAAAAAAAAAAAAGAAAAAAAAAAAGAAAAAAAAAAAAAAAAAAATGAAAAAACAAACAAAAATAAAGAAAAGGAAAAAGAAAAAAAAAAAAAAGAAGAAAAAAAAACACAAAAAAAAAAACAAAAAAATTCAAAAAAAAAAAAAAAAAAGAGGACGGTTAAACCCACAACCAAAAGAAAAAAAAGAAAAAAAAAAAAATGCCTCCAAAAAAAAAACAAAAAAGAAAAAAAAAAAAAAAAGAAAGGAACCCACATAGACAAAAAAACAAACAAAAAAAAAAAAACCTCTGCCTAACTACAACAAAAAGAAAAAAAAGAAGAAGAAAAACACAAAAGCCCCACAATCAAAAAAAAAATAAATAAAACACAAGAAAAAAGAAGAAAAAAAAACACATTTCAAACAAGAAAAAGACACACAACACCAAATAAAGAAGAAGTTACAAAAAAGCAAAATTCAAAAAAAAAAAAGAAACAAGAAAACAAAAAAAAAACAAATAAAAACAAACACAAAAAAACCCAACAAAAACAAAGCAAGAAAGAAAAAAAAAAACCTAACCCACCACGAAACCAAAAAAACAACACGCAGAAAAAACAAGACTCCAAAAACAACCCACAACAAGGAGCGTAAAAAAATCGCCACAACAAACCCCCCCAGCATTAGAGAAAATAAAACATAAGGAGGAGAAAAAGAAATACAGGATAAATTCGGTCCAGAAGGAAGGAGAACTAGCTCTTAGTCCAAATTCCACCTTCTCGCCAGAAAGGGAACAGGCAAAAACCAAAACTTGGGCGCATGAGGCAACGATACTACGAAAAGAAAAAAAAAAAAAAAAAAGGAAGTTTGAAAAAAAAAAAAAAAAAAAAAAAAAAGAAAAAACAAGAGAAACACACCCAACAACCAAAAAAAAAAAGAGAACAAACAATCTGAAAAAAAAAAAAAAAAAACCGAAACCCTTCAGAGAGACAAAGCACTAGAGTCTTCCCCGGGTGCTTGTTGAAAGAATTTCCACTATTTTTCTTCTTCTCTTTCTTCTTCTTTTCAAGGGGATCTTCAGGAGTTCCATCCCTTGGGGTCTCGAATGGGGGAGATTGAAAGGCCAAAAAAAAAAAGTACATCCATCGTCGGATGGAGATATTAAGAAGGGAAAGGGAGTCAGCTGGACTACTTCTAGGAAAACTCGAGAGGAAGAAAAAGACGGTGAGGACAAACCGGGGAAAGGGAAACCTAGGCCGATCTTTGGTCTGACAAGAAAACCGCACCAACGCCGATCAGATGGTCAGGCGAGAAAAAAAAAATGGTTTGAACGTCTTATTGTGTGGTCCGGAAAAGGGAAAAAAAAAAAAAATGGAAAACAGATAAGTGTTGAAAGAAAGGCTGGCGGGGGGAGGGGGGGAGAGTCTTATTTCCTTCACTCAGATAAGGGAAAAAAAGCTCAAATATTGCGACGCATTTCGAAGCGGCAGAAATGATAACGCCCCATCTCATGTGATTGAGGAGGACGAAACGTTCATTGCGAAGTAGGACGGGGGGGGTCACGTTGGAATAAGGGAGGGGCTGCCGTTGTTTTTTTTGTTTGAAAACGTGGGCGACGGGGGGAGGGCTACTCTCGTTTCTGCTTCGGGCAAAAGCCATAAAATTTGGGGGGGGGGGGGACGCTATTTCAAGGGGCCCCTGTAAGGGGGTGAGTGGTCCAAAAGGGGGGGTGTGTGGGGGGGCCCTGGCAAAGGGAAGATCACTTCTCCGGCTTTGGACTTCTGATCCAAAAACAAGGATAAGAGAGGAGCAAGCGAATAGGGAAGGGCAAAGGGAGTTGGGGACACGAACTCAGGCACAAGGGGGGAGGGGGATATAGCTGGCAAGACCAGGGGGGAGTAAAAAAAGATCAAAAATACCCTTCGTGTAGCTAAAGAAGAGTTCGATCAACAAAAGATGAAAAAGCATGGGGGGGGAATTATTGCTGCAATTCAAAAAGGAATTCTTACAAGAGGAACTTCCTTTCCCATGCTATAAGTAGAGAAAAAACCGTCAAGGAGACCTCCTTCCGCAGCCCTGCGATGGGTTGTTCGAGAGGGGTAGCCCTCCTTGGGATCTGCTAACCGGTATTGTTCTTAAGACATTGGCAGTTGTCTTAATTTGTCTATTGGATTCCGAAAGAGGAAACCGCATTGGAAGGGGACGCCTAATGTAAAAAACTCTGTACTCGTTGTATCTCTTGGGAAAAGCCTATCGAAAATTTCGTAAAACGGACGGAAAGAATTAGGCATCTGTCTCTGGAGGAGGTCAATGCCGCTAAGAACGTAGGGGGGTTAAAGAAGAGGGATAAGGAAGGGTGGGGAAACCCTCTTAAGGCAGAAAGAAAGTGGCGGGAAGAAGGGAACGTCATGGCTCTACGAAGCCAGGAGGTAAAGATAGGTGCTCAGTCTCCGGCTTCTAGGTGGTGATTGGGGGGAGGGGAAATTGCAAGGCCATGAAGATGAGCTGAACTTCGAAAAAACTGCATTGGTCTGAGCAAAGGGTTCTGTGCACGCTCTGCTGGAAACTTTTCAACACGCAAGGGTTGATCATGGTCTTTCCAACTTTGCTTTAGATCAGGATCGAATTTGGGCCTCCTATTTTTATCACGGGGAAAAAGAGGAAGGGGGTTTGGACCTAAGGTGCCATCTGAGAGCTTTTGGGGGGGGTTGGGGGGGGGGGAGAGAAGGGGGGGGGGGGGGGGGGGAATATGTGCTGGGAAAATTGGGAAAAAGGAAGGTGGGGGGTCTGATATTCGAGTTCATCTAAAAGGCCGCGACGGGGAAAAACGTTCCCTCGACGCGTTCATAAGCTTGTCCCAGGGGAGCAAAAAAGAGGGGGGGGGGTACTGTCTTTCGGACTGGACGCTCCGGGGTTTCGTATAGGCCGCGCCGCGTGCTGATTCTGTCCATCGGATCGCGCAGAGAAATGTGGGCATTGAAGCAGGCCGGGGGGAACGATATCGCCGCATCCAAGGAGGGGGGGAAGTAGGTTCACGCTAAGCCATGAAAACACCGGTCGGGATGAAAATCTCGTCAGAAAGCAGTTCTCAGTCGGCAGTTGCAGCGCGAAGGAAAGCGGCAAAAGTATGGGGTGAGGGGACTGAGAAGTCCAGGCAGCGGGGGATGGCCGAGGAGGAAAGGGAGAGAAGGGGGGACGGTGCCTCGAGGCTGAGGGAGAGGGAATGAGGGGGGGGGGGGGGGGGAGAAAAAGGAGGGGAGGGAGGCGACGGGTGGGAGTGAACATAAGAATACCACCCGAAAACCAAAAGAACCAAAAGACCTTAAGAAGACTGTGCCCAAGAATCGATGGGACAACTTCCGGGGGCCTGGGGAGGTAAGCCGATTCTGGGGGGAGGCCTCTATCTTCATCCCGGGACTCTCTCGGTTCGCGTATACTGCTGGGGTCCTTATTATTGAATGTGGGATGGGCCGATTGGAGAGAAACCTGGGGAGGGTTTGAAGGGACATGGCTCTTTCTCTCGACTGGAGGTTTGCTGAAAGGGAAAAAAGAAAACTTGTTTGGCTTCGGAAATTTTGTCAAAAGGCCAAAGGAGTGACACACACCTTATCTGTCGGAACTGTATCCGGGTAATCGCGAGTATATGGCAGTCCCTGTGCCAGAAAGTGTGGAGATCAAGTTTTTCCATCAAAGAGAAACAAAAAAAAGCGAAGAAGAGATGGTAAAACAATCCACTTGGCGCAGCGCGCCGCTATCGCTGGGGGGCGATCACGGGAGCGACGAGTCTTCCTCCTTGAATGAAAGGGTTGGAGGACCCAGGAAAGAAAAAACATCATCAAAGGAAAGGAAAAAGGGCGGCAGTGTCAGAAGCAAAAAAAAAAAAAACAAAAAAACAAAATCGAGCTGGTGTCAAATCCCATGGCGAAGGTTAAAAAAAGCCGCGGGACTGCCTCAACGTCGCGGCGTATTAACAAAAAAATAAAAACAACATTCGCTTGCGTTTGAAAGAAACATCGGCCACCAGCCGAGCCGTTCGCGTCTCTGGGCCTGGCCCAAAACCGCGGAACCAGGGAGTTCGGAAAGCGCAAATCGATGTGGCCTCTGAATGAAAAAAAGAATAAGGAATTCTTCTACCGAAGGGAATGGATCGGGGAATTCTACTGCGGACAATTTTTCAAAATGGGAAGGTTAAATAAGCCAAACTAAAAGCATAGGGGGGTCGATAAAGAGGTATCATTCATCAGGGATAGGAAGCACCCAAGAGAAAAAGATGGGACAGCAGCTGCTTCGGCGGATTCGGTAAGGACGAGAAAGATTGGAGAAGAGGGTTCCATACACAAACGAGAGCGTGTTCCAAAAGCTTGAAAGGGGAGGAGAAAACTACTAACTTGCTCTTTCCAGAGCTCGAGAAAAGGTTGGCTAAAAAAAAGAAAAAAAAAAAAAAAAAAAAAAAAAAAGAAAAAAAAAAAAAAAAAAAAAAAAAAAAAAGAAAAAAAAAAAAAAAAAAAAAAAAAAAAAAAGAAAAGCGGAGAAAAACCGATGATTTCGGGAAGAAAGAAGCTTCTAGCTCTTAAACTTTGAAAAACAGATCACGTAGGAGGAAAAAAAAAGATGACTACTTCCATCAAGGGGGTGAAAAAAAAAAACTGGTTCAAAGTCTGTGTTTTAAGGACGAAGAGTGATGGAGGGAAGGTATTATTTTTTGTCATGTGGGTCTTCTAAGACTGTCCGCGGTCGGAGGGGGACTACTGTTTGGCCCAGCAAAACCAAGATGGTTGGGGGGGGGGGGGCCACAAAAAATGGCTTCCCCTCGACTCTGGAAAAAGGACCAAGATCGTTCGGTATGCCATAGGAAAGGACTACGAAAAAGAGGTTAAAAACTTGGGGGCCTCGGTTGACTTTGGAGCTCGTCCCCCTGCAAGGGTGGGGGGTTTGGGGGGGGGAATTATGCCGGTTTAAACATAGGACTCTAGGAGGGAGGTGTCCTTGAAAAGAAATCTATAGCAGATCGATTAACGTCCTCTTTTGTCGAGCACTGATTTAGGAACCGCCATAGAAACACAGCATGTCGAAGCGTGTCCATTCGGAGGGAGATTGCAATGGCGAGAAGAACTCGATCTCACGGTCAGAACAACGGCAAAGGAGAGGAAAGAAAGGGAAGAAGGTCTCTCAGCTCCTGGAGGGAAAAATCCATAGAGGGGATATGGAAAGGGAGCAGCTTCAGTAAGCTTATAAGGTGCGAATGGGCAGGGAGGGCGAATTCTTTGGCTTCGGGTCCTAGAAACTGGGATCGCGGGGCGTTTTCTATACGTGCGAGGGGTTGCAAAGAAAAAGAGGACGAACTAACCAGGTTGGGCGCTATTAACGACAGAGTGGGGGCTTGCCAGGCTTTGCGCCAGGGGAAATTTCACGGGAAAAAAAAAAAAAAAAAAACAACCAAATGGAAAGCAAGAAGAAAGACCTTGGAAATGATTTCCCTGGGCTAAAGGGGGAAAAACTCGCCAGGGGGGGGGGGGGGGGGGGGGGGGTTGGGGGGGGGGGGGGGGGGCATGAGGGTAAGGAGTATGCAAATAGGGGGGGCGTACTGCTTTCCAAGTTAAAACTTGGGGAAGCAACACCAAAAAAAACACAAACAAAAAAAAAAGAAAACTAAATAAACAAACACCCCCAAACAAGACAAAACAAAAACACAATTCTCTGTCCACAAGGTTTTATTCCAAATTATCGCAAAGTAGACATCTTCAAGATTCTGCCATTCGACTGAGGGAAGCGGGACGTTAGACAATAAAGAAAAGGACAAGGGGGGATCGTGGTCTACCTCCTTCAGTGAGGGGCTCACAGAACTGTTTAAGTAGAAAGGGAATTGATTTCGATGTAGGAAGGGGTGGGGCGCCGCAACCGGGCCTTCCAATCCACTTCCAAAAACAAAAGGACATCCGCGTCCCTGGGGGGGAGGTGTGGTCCCTACTCAGAAAAATCATCGTCGAAAAAAAGGGCGGCTGAAAAGTGCTCGCGTGTAGGAAAAGGTGCCCAGAACGCGGCCCTGGGAGCTAATGTGGGCATGGGTAGAAAAGACACGGGGAGAAAAAAGGCAGCGACATAGGAGGGGACGAAAATCCATTTCGACCGCCGTCATCGTTCCGGAAAAAGGGAAAAGAGAGATTGGGGGGGTGTCTGGTGGGCAAGGCATGGCAAAACTACACATCGAAATTTCGGATCTCGCCAGGAAAACGGAGTCAGAAAAAACCTGGGGGGGGGGAAGCATCGTGTGACGGGGAGGTCTACATTAGAAGAATGAGTCCGAGTCCACCGTGATCGGGGGGTCATCCTGGCCTTCTAGGAAGGGGGAGGTCGTGAAGATATCTATTGGGGGGGGGGGGGGGGGGTGGGGGGGGGGGGGGTGTGGTGTGGGGGGGGGGGGGGGGCTGGACTAGTTTTTGGGAAGGAAGTTGGGAGGTTTCACGGAATGAGGCTATCCAAATGCGGCTGGGAAAAAGTCGGGTCGCATAAGGTCCGCAATTTTGAATCAGGATTCTAGAAGGGTGGAATGCTCAAGTTCTGCGGTACTGGAGCCCAGTGGGGACGAAAATCTCTGTTCCGATGTAATTCTCTATGGCTTCGGGGGGTTTTCCGGGAGCTCAGGAGGGGGTAAAAGAGGGCCTGCTGCGGAGGGGGACTGACATGTTGGTTGCGAGTTTTGAAGTAAGTTGGCTCTTTCTCATGGGTTTCGAAAGATACCGATGTTCCCCCTTCCTCGACTCTTCCCATTTTCTCTTCTTATCAGACCGGGAGTGCGTGACACCTTCTTAGGTCGTTCGAGGGGGTCGCGCTTATTGGTTGTGCGGGAAGGTGTGGAAGGGGGGAGAGGGTAAGAGGGGAGTTGGATTCCTTGATCTGAGGTCGGGTTAAGGTTCAAGGCAGTTGGGGTGTGAAACGGAAATGATTTCTCTAGCAAAAAAAACGACTCCGGTGAACAACAGCCTAACATCATGAATCAGAAGGTGGTTGCCTCCGGGTTTCTGTGAAGGAAAACAAAGAGTTCAAGGTTCCGTGCTAGGCGGCCCATCCTTCGTAGGAGGTGGACTAAGAAAACTCCTCTTGTGGGGGGGGGGTGTGTCGTCCGTAAGGAGCCAGTTCGAACGGAGGGCTTCGAAGATGCTCCCGTAGGAAAGTGAGAAGTCTGGGTGAAAAGTAAAAGTAGCTCGGGGAAGTGTCGGTTCAGGAAGAAGCCGAGGGCAGTTATTTTGATGGACGTAATGTCTGTCCACCCGGAGGAACAATGCGTCCTCGGGGTCTGTAGAGTAAAGGCAGTAAAAAAAAACGCTTCGAAGTTTCGTCTCCTGAGGTGCCTAAAGCAATTGACGTTTGGGGGGGGGCAC
>Ga0179593_1601607_pt1 | contig 14512 bp, 19 predicted proteins | sample CZODoug2_1_08_16_FD_185931 | JGI IMG/M metagenome (GOLD analysis project Ga0179593, IMG submission 185931) | Vadose zone soil fungal communities from Angelo Coast Range Reserve, California, USA - CZODoug2_1_08_16fungal (PacBio error correction) | ecosystem: Environmental > Terrestrial > Soil >...
CATCTTTTTCTTAAAGGGGGGGGGAAAAAGGGGAAGGGTCCATCTCCCGCTGAGTATCATACGTGCGCTGGAGCACATTGAAATTGGGCTTTAATGGAAAGGGGAGAGGCGTCATCGAGGGAAAGAAGGCGTCATTTAAAGCAAAAAAGAGAGGGGCGGTCGACCCCGACAGAAGAGAAAGAGCTTCCCTGGCGGGTAAAGTCCTTTGCCAGAGGGCGCAAAAGATAAGTTGAATACTCCCTTAAGGGGAATAAACCTTATGGGGAGAAAAAGGTCGGCAATAAGGGGGGAAATCCTATCTTTTAGAAAGAAGGAACCCCATAAGTCGTAGCTTTCCTTTTATGAAGTAGAGGGGAGCACTCTTCTACTCACAAGGGGAAGGGGGGGGGTTTAAAACATCCGAATCAAGATCCTCGCCCTTATAATACGACAGGAGTTTGGCTGCTCTCCTGGAAAAAGGGGGGGAGCCTCCCTGGGAAATCCCTTTTTCCATCGTGGGGAAAAGGGGGGGTACATCTAGAGGGCATGTTCTTCATTTTCTACAGCAGTGTAAAAAGAAAGCTCTTGTCCGAAAAGAGTCTCTTTTAAGGGAAAGTCAAAAGAAGCGCTCGACGGAAGAAAGTCTTTGACGTGGGGGGGAAAGTCGCTTCACAGAGTACTACGGATTCCCGAAAAGAAGACCCCCCCCCAAAAAATGCTAGATGCAGGATTTCAAAGGGACCTCCGTACAAAAAGATGACAGCCTGCCGACCGAACCAACGCAAGAGAACCGACAAGAGGATGGTCGGCCGGTGGGGGGGGGGTGGTACGTCCAAGTGCGGGTCAAGGCTCCCCGGGAAGGAGTACTGTCCAATGGTGACACGGAGAGTCCTACCTACTATGGGGGGCTTTGTTTATTAAGGCGAAAGTATCCTCAAGGGGGGGAGAAAAGAGGGGAAACCCAATACGGGATTCTTTCATAGGGGGTTTTTCTTTCCCGGAAACATATAGTGATTGGGGTCGTAGGTCTTCACTCCAGCATAAGAAAAAAGATTTACCTTTGAAAAAGTAGGGGTCACACCCGGCAGAAGAGCTCATCCATTTCGAGAAGGGTAGGGGCTTAATGCCGGGGAGGCCCTCTATCCTCCTCGTGGGAGCCCAAGAAGTTCATCATCTCCTGGTATAAGAGAGAGAAGGGGGGATCATTACTAACTTCATTCGAGAGAAGGACATTCCTACTCCGGGGGGGGGTCTTCTGAGACGATGCTCGGTGGGAAAGAAAGACCATTCGAAGAGAAGAAATTTGCAATGGCGGAGGGGGCCTTTCGAACCGGAAGAGAGAGGGGCCTCACTCTTCTTTTGAATAGTGTAGGAAAAATCTCTCCTAGAAAAAAGGGGATCTCCTTCTCCTCAGGGGGGGGGTGAGGGCTCTCTCTTTTGTTGCTAGCCCGGCTCTCTGCCTTATCTGGAGCGAAAAGAGGGGTCTTGGGGGATACTATTCGGTAGCGAAGAAGAATACTATCCGCGGGATCAAACGGGGAGGGGCAGGTAGCGGGAAGGTTCTTGCTCAAGGGAAAAGATCGAGCAATGAGGAATGAACATCAAAAAGGAAATCAACCTAGTCTCGAGAATGGGGGGCGTTCGCTTTCGGGAGGGAGTGAGCACGAGCGAAGGGGGAGAACGGGCAATTTCGAAAAGAGACAAGATCTCAGATGATAAGGGGAAAAAAAACATCGGAAAAGAAGATTACGGGATAGCTTGACGAAAAAAAAAGGAACCTCTATACTAGGGCACTTTAACTTAACCAGAGGAAGGGGGGAAACATCGGAGGATACAGTAACTTTTCTATATAGGGAAGAGGGGGGACTCTAACGTATGAGGCTACCTCCGAGTGATACAGAAGGACATTTGGCGGAAAGAATCTTTATATACCCTTGGGGGGGACGCAAAAGCTCATTCTACGAGAGTGGCGTACAGGGGATGATCTTTTCCATTGCAAGGGGGGGATCACTCGAAAAAAAAGCCTCAAGAGGGGGCAGGGACGGGATTTTCTGTAGAAAGCTAAAAGGGTTCTTTCATAAAGGGTTTACCGAGGGCGGGAGAGAGACGCGAGTTCGTTAAAAGGTTCGACAAGGAAAAGTAAACCGATGTAGGGGGGACTAGGGGGAATCTTCCGGGAAGCAACCTTCTGGGAAAATTGGTGAAACTTACGAGAAAAAAAGGGGGGGGGCCCTTTGAATGATTAGAAGGAGGGGCCGGGGGGGTCTCAACTCGACGTTTGAAGAGGGAATCTTTAATAATCGGGAGTTCCCCAAAGAGGGACTATAGGGGAGGAACTTTGAGGAGAGGAATTTTTAAACCGTGATTTCTCGAACGCGGAAGAAGGCTCAAACACATATTCTTCCAGGGAAAGAACTCTCATCTATCTCCTGCTTCTCTTCATGGGAGGGACTTCCAAAGCGGTCTTTCAGAACAAAAAATTACGGGAACTGATTCTGGGGGGGGGACATACGACAAGGGGGTATTCTTGAGGGGAGCCGGAGGAAAAAACATCTAAATCTGGGGAGGGGGACACTCCATCTGTTCCTGAGCCTCCCTGCGAAGAGGGGCAAGTGTCTTGTAGTCCCTTTCCCAGAAAAACCCGTAGGGGCGAGAAAAGGATTCTTCACTCGGAAGAGGTCATCAATCTCAAAAAGAGGCTTCTAAAGGGGGGAGCTGAAATTTTTTTTTGCAACATTAGAATAGGCTAGGGTCATCAATAGAGGAGGCTCTCAAAATCTTGGGGAGAAAAGGACCACTAGAGGACTTTCCGGAATTCTGTTCTTTGAGAAGAAAAAAGGTTTCTTATAGGCATCTAAACGGAAAGAGCAAAATTAAGCGAATTCTCCCGTTTGAAGCAAAGAGAAGAGTTCACGGAAAGCGCTGAAAGCAGCTGGGAAGAAACGGCTTGTACTAGAGAATTTAGGGGGAGAGACAACTTTCTATAGAAAGCTCAAAGGGGGTGGGGAGATTACTTCGAAGAGGGAAAAGCCTCTTTGCTCAAAGGAGAGCCTACACCAATGAATAGAGAACAAGAGGTCTCAGGCCGGGGGGGAAAAAGGGGAACGTTTTCCTTACGGGGAAAAGGGTGACCATCTGAAGAAAAAGGTAATTAAATTCTGGAAGGGGAAAAGTCATCTTTGGACGGGAGAGAGCTTTCCCCTACAGAGGGAAGGTCGTCTCAGGAAGGAAGGGGGGGGGGGCTCTGAATAAAATAGAGCAAACCGGGTTTGGGAGAAAAAGTCCATTTAGGCGACGCCGCGAAGAGAAAGAAAAAAAGGTGAAAAGACGCCCAACATCGAACGGAAGAAGAAAAGGAAAATGACATTTCCGAAGGTCGCGAAAACGAAAGCTGGTGTGTAACCGAAAGAAAAGGGGGGAGAAGAATCCGAATACTGGAAGGGTCGTTGTCTCAAAGTGAACGAGGAACCGAGAGATTCTGGAAAAAGGAAATCCTCTCCGCGGATCAGACGCAATCGAAGGGGGCATCAAAGAGGACAGCCTTTACGAGGAGAGGGGGACTTCTACGTCAAAAGAAGCGATTGTTCACGCCGCGCGCCATTGACTTTAAAATCCAAATACTTACACGGGGGAGCAAGGGGGGGGACTTCACAGAATCTTCGAGGGAGCATGTCCGCATCGTAGGAGGGGGAAGAGAGTTTTTGGTGGAGAACATCTACCTCATCTCAGAATTATATCTATACTGAAAAGCTAACCCGAGGGAAAGAAATTCCCTATCTTAAGTAAGCAGAGAAAAGAAGAAAAATTACAAAAATTGAAGACTTTACCTCGCACGTGTCGGAAGGGGGGGAGACGATGTGAGAGAGCTCTTTTTAAACCGAATCGGATTGGAGGAAGGAAGAGGGTTTCTCTATTGTAGTAAAAAAAAAGAATACCCAGATCGTTTTGCAAGGCGGAAAGGGAAAAAAGAAGATGATGCTCAAGAAGAAAACAACTTTCCTATCTACCGGAAAGGAGAGAAAAAGTTTTAAATCCGGTGCCGGACTGGAGAATTACTATTTAAAGAAAAGCGGAGAAGGGGGGAGTCCCATATCACGCCCAGACCAGCATGAAAGAAAAAGAGAAAAAAGCCCTGCGTCGGCTGCGTGGAAGAGACTCGTCGCCGGCTGCAGAGAAAAAACAACTGACGGCAGGGGAAGGTCTTACTCTATCGAAAAGAAAGAGAAGAAACGTCAAGAAAAGATAAGTAAGGAGAGAAACTAAGAAAGACCGGTCATCATCCTCGAAGAGGGGAAAGAAAGGGGGAAGCTGTCGTGCTCTGCTGAGAGGAAGAATGCTCTTGGGAGAGAAGAGGTAGCAGGAAAGAAACTGCCACTCCTGAGTAAAAAGGAGAAAGGAGAAGGGAAAGGGGGGGGGGGAAGCGCTTTACTTTCCGCATGACGAGGCAGAAGGAAGAGAGCCTCCTTGTCATCTTGAAAAAGAACACTGTAAGGGATTCCTCTTGTCTCGATCAGAAAGGAGAGGGGGGGGGGGGCCCCAATATCCCCTGGCACCGGAGGGGGAACAAGATGCGGGAGCAGGGGGGTCGTCCACCTTCAATAAAAACTTCTGCATCAAATACATTCCGCTGAGACGAAGAAAAACACGGGGAAAGAAGATATGCTTATCAAGCGGCGGGAGGAGGGGGGGGGGAGGTGACTCCCTTTAAGGAAAAACCTCTCGCAGCGGATTGGGTGGTGGGGTGGGGGGGGTGTGGAGGGTATTCTCCAACAACCTTAGACCAGAAAGAGAGGAGACAGGGCAGGAGAAGGATCTTCCCTTTCCCAACGAAGAGAGGGGAACGATCGCACAAGGGGGGAGGAAGTCCTGTAAGGCTAATTAACCTCGGGGAAGAGAAAGAAGGCCAGATGAGGCGTGAAAAAGATAGAAGGGAGGGTCATCTGTTGGATAAAGACGATGGGGGGGGATTAAGAAAAGTTCTCCTAAGAATTGGTCGCTAAGAAGTTGCGATCTCGGAAAAGGAGGGAGAATAACGCGAAGGTTCTTTGGCGAGAACAGAAAAAAAGGGGAAAAGAGCCTCCCTGACACTGGAAGGAATACGTTCTCGACCGGGGGCGGCGCACCGGAAGAAGCGTCGATGGAGGAAGAGGGGAGTTTCGGGAAGGTTTGGGGGATTCATTCCCTTCCCAGAGCACAAAGAAGAAGCTTCACTCTGAATCTCGCGAGGGGGAAAAGGCCCTGGGAAAAAAGGCTGTGTCGTCCCGAAAGGGGAGGGAAAAGCACCTTGGCTGAGGGGAAAGTCGTCAGCAGAAGGGGGGGAAGATACGCTGAGAAGCGACGCCGATGTGAGAAGGAAAGGAAGAAAAGGGGATTGCCCTTCGGAAAAGGGCGGGATCGCGCCGGGGAGTGGTTCGGAGGGAAAAAGGGCGATGCCCTCTATCCAGCGTCGCGGAAAAGAGGAAAAAGCGCACAGTGGGAAGAAGGGGCTCGGCGACGGCCGCGAAGACTCTGAGGGAAGGTCAGTGGCGCTCCATCATATGGCGAAAAGGGAGGGAGAAAGAGAAGGGGGCTTTCCCTCGGCAAAAGGCGACTGCTCGCATCCTACTGGAGGAGGAGAGAGATGTGAACTCTGAGAAGATAGTTATTCTTTCCCCCTTCTGCAGGAAAAGAGTGAAAGGGGAGGAGGGGGAAACTTACTTCGCCGAAGGTTTCGGATAAGGGAGGGGAGAAGACCCTTAGATCACAGGAAAAAAAAATACGGCACTTAACATCTCTGCGAGGAAAAAGTCCAAGAGAAAGGGAGGATATACTCCGCAAATTCTATCGACGCGAAGGAAAAAAGGGACCCTCGAATCAATGACGCCAAGAGGAAAGAAGCGCGGGTTTTGGCAGAGGAGAGAAAGAACCTTTTTCCAGCCCTCAAACAAAGTGGAAGATATGAGGGAAGTGGGGGTGAGGAATTTCATGCGCCCCAGTCCAGAGGGAAGAGGGGTAAATGGCCATCTCTCAAAAAAAAAAAAGGGGGTTGGGGGGAGTAAAAGGGGACATGAACACTCGTTATTGATAGAAGAAGATGAAGGGGGGCCATGAAAATTCCTCAACAAAAAGGGGGGAAGGGGCCTTTGTTTGAGGTGACTGGAAAATGGGGATAATTAAAAGAGAAACCCTCTTATATGGCATAGTGGGGAAGTCTATTTTGGAGGGGACCAGCTGAGCTTCTCTTCGCTAGAAGGGGGGGGCGGGAAACTAAGAAAAGAAAGCGGTGACTTTTGCCGAGAAGAGATGGGGGGGGAAGGGGGGAGTGCTCTGAATTTTAATATCTAACCGCATGGAAGAGCCGCATTGTCTGTCGACGGAAGGGGAAATATCGAAGGAGGCGCTCTATTTCCTGCAGCAGTGGTACAAAAAAAGAAGAGGTCTCCTATGAATCTCTCTTAAGAGGGGATCGCGTTCTCAGGAGTGGAAGAGAGGCCGACATCGACCTACGAGACTACTATCCTCAAGTGGAGGGAAGAGGGGAGAACGACCTTGACGAAGGAGAGGCCTTAGAAGGAGAAACTGCTAAGGAGGGCTGCGAGGGGGAAGGGGAAAAAAAAAGAAAGCGATCTGGGTCGCCATCCGAAAGAGAAAAGAAGAGCAATCGCGGAAAGAAAGGACGTTCTTCTAAGAAGGGATGGGGGTCTTCATAAGGCGCAAAAAGAGGCTTCTATGCGCAAAGAGGGAAGAGGGGGGGGGACAAGGGACGGTTACTACTTTTCAAGGTGGGAAAGACACTTTTATTTCCCGGAAGACTTAAAATTAAGAGAGAATCCGTGTAAAAGGAGAAAGGGAGAGACGACTATAATAATAAAAAAACGGATTCTTCCAGTGGGATCGTGAAGTTAAGGGACCAAACCTTTTGCCGCTATCTCACTAAACTTCAAAAACCCTCCAATTCCGAGTAGGGGAAGGGTCGGCCAAGGAGAGAAGGGACACCGTTTTCCTTAATTGTCAGTTAATATAGAAAGAAGGAGAGGGGAAATCTCCACTCACGGAGGAAAGTCGCGCTCTTCTCTCGAGCCACTTTAGAGAGATCGCTACCGAAGGTCTTCTGCTTGAGGGGGAAAAATATAGAGGAAAAATCTTCTGCCAGAATGGAAGGAAAAAGAGGAAATCCAAATCCGAAAAAATCCGAAAGGGCTGAAGAAGTTCTATTCATATGTTTCCTAGCCGGAAAAAAAAAAAGAGGTACCTTCTGCTATCGCGTAGAGAAGGGGTTCAAGTTTGAGGGATAATCCGGAAGGGGGGGAAAGGCTCTCTAGGGGGGGAGGGGTGGTTGTAGTCATACATGTGGGGGAACTGACTATATTGTGAGACGAGGGGAAAGGGAGTCAAGCCCTCAAAAAAAGCCTCCATCACGATGAGGAAGGAAGGGTAATGTTTCTCACACCGAGTTGAGGAAGGAGAAGTTTATGACCTCAGAAGGGGGGAATGCCGATCTTTTTCCGGCGACGGTGGAGAAAGGGGAGGGTCTCCATCTCGGGGGGGAAGCAATCCATGCCTGTAAGGTGAGATTGGAACCGGGGAGAGCATTCTGGAATCTATACAAGGGAAAGAAAAAAGAGAGGGGGGTTATTATTTTCACGAGGAAAAAGAGTCCTAAGGCCGAAAAGAGGCGCGCCTCGGCAGGAGAGGATCCAGAGAAAAAAGGGGGAGTACTTCGTCGGAGAGGTTAAGAAGAATTTTCAGTTGAGGCAAGAGATAAGAGCTACCAGCGCCTTTCGGAAAAACAGAGAAAGAGAAGCTCCATCCGTTCAGAGGTTACCATCCTTCGAGGATATGAGACTGAGCTGAGAGTTCTTTTTATCTCGGAAGAGATAGGAAGGGCTTTCAGCTTTTGTAGAATATAGGCGAAGGACGGGAGAAGTTGGGGGGGGAAGAGACATTCCGGCGACGAGGAAATCACCCCTCCTCCTACAAAACCACCTCGCCGACGAACGGAGGAAAGGGGAAAGGATGTATCATTCTTTCTTTGGCGGGGGGGGGGTAGGCTGCGTTGAATGCGAACTCGTGATTGAGAAAGAACTATATAAAGGGATTTTCCCCTTTTTTCACTGGATAGGGAGGAGGGGAAAAGAGGGTTCTTATTGCGCTCATAGGAGTTAGGGGGAAAAAAAGGGAAAAGTCGGTGTATGAGAAGACGGGTCTACTTACACTCATCGCCAAAAGAGGAGCTGCCTAAAATCCCTATTCTTCCAAGAGAGGAGAGGAAAAAGGAGGTTTCGGCTCGTGCGCGTTAACACAGCCTAAGAAAAAGGAGGGTTGATGGGGAGGGGGATCAATGAGTTTATTGGTAACGGGAAAGAGCCTTCGGAGAAGGAAAGGGTCTAGTCTAATCTCCTTGGGGGGATTATGGAGATTTCGGGGGAAAGGGTCGTGCCACCAAACGCTCTTTCCGCAGGGGGAAAGTCTAAGACCGGGCTAATTTGAGATGAGGATATATGCCTAGAAAGGATTCTTAGGCGAGGGGGAAGGGATACCCCTTTATTATTGGGGGGAAAAAGGAAAGAAACTTGCTATCTGCGTCGAAAAGTAGACCAGGGAGGAGAACCGTCTCCTAACCATTGAAATGCATTCCCGCTTAAGGAAAGAAGGAGGGACCGTCAAATTCATATGTGCTTCCTTTATGCGGAGAGGAAGCGATTAATTTCACTGGGGGGGGCATGATCTCGGGACGCGTGGCGGGGGGCAGGAAACGACAATCTGCGTACAAATTTCTGAGGAGGGATTCTTCCTTCACGAAGAAGGGGAGGGGGGACCACTCTGAGGGGAACTACTTCCGATAAAAGGGAGGGGTGTAAGGACGGAAGAAAGTTCTATTTTTGGGCGTAGGAGGAAGAGAGGAGCGTCTTCAAAGGGTGTGGATCACACTTTTGAGAGAGGAACAGGGGGGTTTGGCTTCAAGCGGAGGAAGATCCTGATAAGAAGTCGATGGGGGGGGGGGAAGCCGACTTTAAGGAGACCAGAAATTAAACTTTTGGGAGAAAGAAAAGGGGAGGGGGGGGGTCATCAAAGTGTGAGATGGTACAAAAGGGGATTGGGGGGGGGCCCGTCAGTAAAACGGACCCAGAAAAACCGGCCTGGAGCTAGGGGACAGTTGTTGTCTGAGAGGGGGGAAAGTGCAAGTTGGAAGCGTGCGTGATTCATGGGGAGGGGAGAGAGAGGGAACTGATGTCGGAAAAATGCGGGGAAGAAGGAAACTTCCAAAGGAAATTCCCCATCAAGACGAAAAGCGCCCTCTCCGGAGCATCTCAAGGGACTTTTTCGGAACGTTAACTGAGGAAAAAAGAGGGCAAACCACTTTCTCATCTAGCGACCAGCGGGAAAGGACGTCAGTTTCTCTTTCATGCTCAGAAAAAGGAGGAGAAAGCACCTTAAGGGAAGACGGCCTTTTTCCGAATCCTCCCTCGATGGGAGAGAGCTATTCTGCCACGAGGATAATTTTCAAAAAACAGGCAGAAGCATTTATCTGCACAAGGGGGAGAGCTTTATGACTGGAAGAGAGTTCCTAAGAGCTCTATGAGGGGGGGGAAGTTTCATTTTTACCTGGACTGGGAGAAGTGGAAACTCTTCGGGGATTATGCAGGAAAAAAGATGTTGAAAGCGTCCTGCCGCTTTAGATGATGGAGAGTTCCTCAATAATCAGAGCACATCTTTGCCGGAGGGGGGGTAAATTAAAGCACCGACTCAGTTGGGGAGGAAGGAGACTTAATCAGATGGGCGGGGGGGGAAGACGAGAAAGACGCAGAGGAGCTCTTTGTACGCGGTCGGAGAAGCAAAAGAGGGGGGAACACCCGATCGCCTAAGGCGCCGAAAAGGGGGGGAACGCTGCAGGAACGCATTAGGAACAGCGGATTCTGACTTCCCCCTCGAGTGAACACGCCGAAGAGAAGACGTTCTGTCGCACAGGGGAAAAGAAACGGTCCTTATCCTCATTGAGGGGAGAAAGAGGTTTCAAAGGGGGAAGGACCCCGCGGCGAAGCGGGGGGGGGGGCATTTAACTAAAATAGCGATCGAACGTCTTAAGGAGAGAAGTTTTCAAAATTTCTTAGGGTCGTTATCGGGGATCAGCATACTGTCCTAAAGGAAAAGAGGGAAGATTTATCTTGATCTACAAGGGCTCCATCATAAGGGAACTAGTCGGAGGGAGGTTTGCTTAGAGAAAAGCGGAAATCCTACCGCTTGTGTTGCGCCCCAGGGGGATCGTAAGAACTAGGGGGAGGGGGGGCTCTTAAGGAAACTCATACTGTCTCGTCCAGCAGCAAGGAAAAGAAAGGGAAAAAGAAGACTTGTCCACGAATAGGGGGAAAAGAATATTCCGCGAGGGGGGGGGGAAGGGGAGGGGGGAGGTCCCTAATGATTTTTAAGAAGGAAGAGGGAAGGGTTCTCTATGCTGTAAAAAAAAAGAGTGGTCGCTTCGCGAAAGCCCGCGTGAGAGGGAGAGAGGAAATCACAAAAGAACATACGCAATCTCTCTATCCGCTTAATGAGAGGAAAAGGAAGGGTCAGCTTTTTTGATGGGGAGGAAAGCAATTTGGAAACATTTCCGAAGAGAGAAATCGAATGAACTCCCTTTTGATCAAAAAGGATAAAAAGAGGGAGACCTCATCCGGGGGGAATCCAATCACATTAGCTCCAGATCAAGGCAGTAGGACTCGCAGAGAAACACTCTCTCTATAAACCTGAGGAGAATGAGGAGGGGAGGAACTTCCTGCAAAAAAAGGTGGTCGCTGTTACTGTTTAGAAAAGGAATAGGAACAGGGGACCCCTGTGTCAGGACGAGAAAGATTTCTCTTTTAGGAAAATCCCTCAATAATAGGAGAGGGCGACAAAACAAGGAGTCTAATCCCTTCTATTCGTCTTCAGTTAGTGGGGAAAGGAGGGAAGCTCCCCTGATATTAGAAGGAGGGGAGATCTCTTCCTGTATGCGAGTCGACAAGGGATTCTATATTCTCGAACTGGAAGAGAGAGGGGGAGGGGTTTTCACCGCGATGTCAGGGGAGGTTCGGATTGTAGTTGAGGGAGGAATCAGCCTTCAAAAATCATAGAAAGGGAGAAGTCTTGAGGAAAACCACAGATGAAAGGACAGAGAAAGATTGTTTTTTGCTGAGGGAGAGGTCTTACTCCTGTTATCTAGAGCGCCAGTCGGGAAGAAGAGCCCTTGCACAGGGGAAAGTGGTTCCGCGCAAAAAAAAGTTTCTCGGTGGAAGGACTTACCACCAAAAAAACGGAAGACCATAAGAGAGGAGGGAGGCCTTCTTTCTCTTGCGTTGGTGAAGTTGGGGGGAAATGCAGATTTTAATTACGGAGGACTATGGAACTCCCTCCTCCTAGATAGGAGGGGGGGAGAAGCTATTTGATTCAGCGACGTCCAGGACGAAAGAGAGGAAACGGTACGAAAGCCTATCTCTTCGGAAGGGGAAAAGAAAAAGAATTTCTTGCCACGATCAGGGTGATCGCTTCCAAGGCGGAGAAAGGGAGAAAAAAATGAAGATGGCGGGTTCCAAACTATGGCCCCGGGGGGGGGAACAATGTCCTGTAGTCCATTGCGGAAAAAACGCTTCCATTAGAAGGGAAAGGGGAAAGGGTTTTGAGGAGGATGGCAAATGATCCTCAACAAGATTTGGAAGGGGGAAGAAGCCTCCTTCATAAGAAAAAACGGTATTTGTTTCAATGGGGAGGGAGGGAAAAATAGGTATAGGGGGGGGAAGTCTTTACCGAAGTGTCTCCCAAACAGGGGGGGAGTCTTTCGCGGTCGCTGGTCTAGGTTGATGAGGAACGGAGACTCGAATTTGCAAAGAAGGGGAGCGCGCCAGGGGAGAGGCGTCGTGTTCGACCGCCAGGGAATGTGGGGTGGTAGTTCCAAAATCCCTCTGAGCGGCCGGGGGGAAGCTCGAAATGGGAGAAAGCGTCACTTTGTAGAAAAGCGGAACTCATTGATACTCAGCGGAGGAAAGAAGTCCTCCATCGGAGAGCAACGATGATCTCGCTGGGGGAGCATCGAGAGAAAAAGAAAAGGGGGGGGAGGAACATAGTAGATTCGAAAGAAAGCGTAATTTGCTCGCCCGATGGAGGAAGAGGGGCAAGAGGGAAGCTTATTCATCATGAGGGCTTTGAGCACATTGAAGGGTTATATTCGAAGGAGCTTCTGCATCGCGGGAGAGGGAATTTCTTCAGGGGGAAACACACCGCTACATTTGAGGGAGAAAAAGGAAGCAGAGTCGAAAAAAAAGGGCTTCCTTGCGTCAGAAAAAAGGAGGGAAAGAAAAAGAGCATATCGGAGGAACCGCGAAGAGAAGAGGAACCGGCGGGGAGAGTACGTTCAATAATTTCCGATCAGATTAGGGGGAGGGAAAGGGACCCCATACCGGGGGGAGGGGGGGAAATGAAGGCGGCTTATCCTCACTAGGAGAAAAGAAAAGATGGGGGGGGCTTTTTTCAAGCCGGACGAAAAGGAGAAAATCTACTGGGAAGACGGGCGGGGGGGCTTACTCGAGGGGAGAAAGTGAAGCCGACCTGGGGAAACACCGGTTTCTCTCTTTTTGGGGGAAAAAAAGGGAAAGGGTCCGCAGTTCTACGCCGGGGAAAGAGTGGCAAAAATGCCTTAGAGGGGGGGAAGTTGTAGAACAGGAAAGGGGAGGGGATAGACTTTCGTAACGGATGGCGCTCGACGGGAGAGAGGAGGAACTCGCTACGCTTCCCCCAGGAGGAAGAGAAATCGAAATTCCTTATTTCAAATCGGAAAAGAAGGAAAAGCTGCATCTTACTACCGGAAAGCCTCCATTACGATGGGCAGGGAAGTGGGTTGGGGGGGGGGTACCTTTCGTGAGGGAAACCGGCGCTCCGCTTGAGATGGGGAGACTTTTCCCCTTTTCAAGGAAGGAGACCATCCTGGAGGAATTGTTTTCGTGACGATATCAAAAAGATATAAAGAGAATCCTGAATCAACCCAATCCTTTCGAGGGAAAGAGTGTGGGTTGGCGTCCCAAAAGAAAAGAAACGGTCCTACAGAGAGATGGGGAAGGGGGGGTCCTGGGAGAACATCCTAACCTCCAGATGGAAAGGGGAGGGAGGGGAACCCTTCTCCCAGAAGGAGCATATCTAATTTTCGGGGAGGGAGACGGGAGCTAAGAAAAAGCGCTACTCTTGTCTCACGAAGTGGAAAGAGAAGGATAATCTCTAATCCGGGAGAAAAGAAAAGACTCTACTCATTCGACGAAGGGGGGTGAACTAGAAAAAGAAATTCTCTTCTTGTTCAAAGCAGACATCTTGAGAAACGGGGCAAAGGGGTGGGTGAAGGGAGAACCGTCCCTCGATCGAAGAAAGAAGGGAAGCCCGTGAACGCCCAATCCGAATGAAGAAAAAAGGGGTTTCGTCTCTCAGGGGGTTTCCTCGCATGAGAGGAGGGAGAAAAGGGGAGGAAGCTATCTTGTTAGGGGGGATGTCTTTCTCGAATCGAAGCAAGAGAAGCTTGTTTTGATCAAACTTTCGGAAGGGAGGGGAGATGTTTCCACATGGAAAACATGACCATCAACCCGCGGGAAGGAAACGGCGGAGCTCATGGGGACTGATCGTTCTCTTGCTTCTGGTCGGGGGGGAAAAAAGAAGACTGCGCACTCGGAGGGGGACCCTATCGTCCAGAGGAAAGAGGGTGTTGGAACATCATCGTAGAACATGGAGAGGAGGGGAGAAACTCATTCGGACGAACAAAAGGAAAAAAAAGTACCCTCGAGACGAAGAGAAAGGGGGGAAGGGAACCAGAAGGAGGGAAAAGGAAATGCTTTTGCTCAGGAAAGGGGGAGGGGAGGCGCTGTGTAACGCGGATTATGAGTAGGACAGCCTATTTCTACGATGGAAAAGGGAAAATGGGAGCAAAAAAGGCGGTCTTTCTCTACTGGGGATGGGGGAAGGGAAGCAAAATCCGCATTGAGTATGCGTACCGGGGGCTGGAGAGGGGGCGCAGAAGGTCGCACCTGCCCAGGGAAAATCGGGCTTGAAAGGAACGCTCCCGAAAGGAAGGGGATTGATAACTGGGGGGGGGGAAAAAGTTACTCGCTGAGGAAGGAAGGGAAGGGGAGATTTCTTAATACGTCGACCTGGGCCGAGAAAATAAAAAAAGTTTAGAGAAGCTGCCAGATTCTTCTACCGAGGAGGAAGGAAGGAGGTGGAGCGGGGAGATAAACTGGGGGGAAAGGAAAGGGGAGGGGGGACAATAAAAAGATAAAAGGGTGGGGGGGGAAGGGATGGAAGGAGGAGTGATGAGGGTGGAGTACGAGAAGTAGAAGGGAGGGGTCCCTTCTTCTCCTGAAAAAAAAAAGTTTTGAAGAACATTGTTCTACAGCAAAGGGGAGAGGAAGGGGGGAGAACCTACTTTTTCTTCCGAAAAGCGGCCGCGGCGTGAAAAAAAAGAAATTCGGGAAGGCCTTGAGGAAGAAAAAAGAAGGGTGATGCTCGAAAAAAAAAAAAACAGATTCGGCCTAGGAAAAAAATAATA
>Ga0179593_1810113_pt1 | contig 14512 bp, 17 predicted proteins | sample CZODoug2_1_08_16_FD_185931 | JGI IMG/M metagenome (GOLD analysis project Ga0179593, IMG submission 185931) | Vadose zone soil fungal communities from Angelo Coast Range Reserve, California, USA - CZODoug2_1_08_16fungal (PacBio error correction) | ecosystem: Environmental > Terrestrial > Soil >...
TCTACCCTGACCTAAGATTTCCTCCGCAGATCTGACTCCTTTCAGGAAATGCAACACTTGAGACGTTGAATGCGGTAAGCCTCCCCCTCTAATCGTTAATTCTCAATAGGGAAATTGCAACGTCACCAAGGGAAATACTTTCTTCCTATAACGAAGGAAAGAATCCGAATCTGGGGCTTCGGACAAGCTAATTTACCAGAATGAAGGATAAAAGAGGGAGATAAAAGGTCTTCCGCTGCGAATCTACAAAAAAGAGAGCTTACCATAATTAAAACCACCTTCATTCCAACCTCACTTCTACAAACGGATGACGGGGGTAGACATGTCCAAGAGAGACATCTTAAAAAAGAAATAAACGGCCAGAATGATGGGGTCGTGATACACCAGCCAGTTGAGGGAAAGCTAACCGATCCAGCAAACTCTTCGCCACGAAACAATAAACAAGGAGTGGGGGGGGGGCGTCCGCGCCTTCAGAGTTTTTCCCGCGCGGGTTGAGAAGATATCAAACACGACTTAAGAAAGCGCAATGCTATCATAGTGACCGTCAGACTCCCGGGGGCGTTCTTTATCGAACAAGCCTTTAGCGGCTGGGGTCACGGTTCTAGAGGAGTATTTAGGGAAAGGGGAAGTTGCAGCACGGTAGACCGGAAAGGGAAAGAACTCCAGCGAAGGACAGTACAAACTCATAGGGTGACCGGACTCCCTTCACCTTCAGGGCAGGTCGAAAGAATGGGAGGGTTTTGCTTGAAACAAGAAGTCCCCTAAAGCTCCCAATACATGCTCTTCTCGAAGAGGGACTTTATCGGGAGGGGGACACAAAGAAAACCCCCGAAAAGGGGATGATACTGCGATGTGGGGAGGTCTCGACAGGACGTCTGTACTATCTACACAGGAGAGGGGAGGGGGAAAAAAATGAATAACCTTCACATAAAAAGTGAAAAAGAGATTCGATTAGAGTGTTTTCTGGGACCCTCCACTCTCCCTTAAAAAAGGGCCTATCCTTCTTGGTCAGAGGGGGGGGGTTTCCAATCCACCATTATCTTTCCAGCTGGCCCGTCTGAGACGTGTTCGCCATTTCAGGGTTGCCTTGGGCAGGGAAAGGCCCTATTCCCTGGGGGGAAAGGCATCAGGAGGGGGGGTCGTCTACAGCACCGTATCGGACCTAGTTAAAGAAACGAAGGCGCCGGGGGCTCGTACTCCGCAGGAAGTTTCTAGAAAAAAAAGGGAGGTCCGTGCAAGGGAAAGGTAATGAAAGTGTGGATACCGGCGGCCTAGGGAAAGGCATAAAAGGAGCACCTACCCGCCGCAGAAACCGCTCCTGCAAAGAGAGGGCAACAAAAGGGGGGGACGTTATCCGAGATGGGGGATCGGGTTTGAGGGGGAAAGACCAACGAATCTGTTGGACGAAACATCAGTCAGGTAAGGGAGTGGGCCGAGTCAAAGGGTCGATTTCATAGGTGGTCTCCCGAAAAGAAGCTCAGACGTGGGGATACAGTGGGGGGATGAGTGACTTAGTTCCGCTGGAAGGATTTGTCGAGGGTTGCACTCATGAGGGAAGAGGATTTTAAAAAAACTGCTGCGGGGAAAAAAATTCCAGACGTCGCGGGCAAGGCTGGTATACGTCTATCACCAGGCTTCCGTAATGTAGGAGCTGGAGATGCGGGCCGATTGGGAAAAAAGGGGGACCGGAACTTCCATTGCGATTACACCGATATTCAGCGTGGCAGGACCCTGCTGTCGACGGAGCCTGCAATTTGCGACGTCACGGGGGGGTTAAAAAAAAGCGCAAAGGATCAAAGCCCTTAACGCCTCAGGGTCCGTTTCGAGAAAAAAAATTTATCGGGGGAATTCTTTCCAGGAACAAAGCAGAGGCCGGGCGACTTGCCCAGAGTGCGCCACCGACAGCGAAACCGCGGTCGGACCTCGCCGGCGCGGGCGAGATGGGGGAATCGTCATCGCGGGGTTTGATCTCCTGGGGGAGGAGCCGCGATGCGCTGGTGGTGGAAGAACTCAAGCCCTCGATTTTCTGGGTGAGATTGTTCGAAAAGGGGAATGCCTGCTCTACGGCAAGGAGGGCCGGAAACGAGTTAAAGGTTGAGAGATCCTCGGGAGACTGCGACGGCAGAAACTTTTCTGTCAAGGAAGGCAAACGTAAAAAGTCCGCTGGAGAAAAGGGGAGAAACGCGGTCGACGTTATAGTCGGTTGCACGCGGGACGCCTCGCATAAGGGGGACCTCGCGTCAGAGAGACGGGAGGGATTGAAAGACGCGATTCTTGCGCTGTTCAGAGGGAAGCCATCGGAAAAAAGAATTTAGGTTGCAGACTATCCCTCGCTTCCTTGGGGAAAATCGCCCTCCAAAAAGGAGAAGGTCAAAGACGCCAGGTGGGAGCGGGGGGAAGGGGACGTCAAAATCTGGATGGGGGGGGGAGGATGACCGATACGGACGGGCTACTTAACTTTAGAGAAAAGCCTGTTTACGATGACTAAGGGAAAAACGCCAGAAACATGGAAAAGCCAAGGGTTGGGGAAAAAAACGTTCTGAAAAAAGAGTATGTTCGTGGCGAAGAAACCTTGGAGAGCGAGATCCTGTTCAGGGGGTGTGGGTGGGTTGTGGGACGACGTCAGGGAGGGCATTATCAACGGCCGGGGGCAGGGGAAGAGGCACAAAAACAAAGAGAGGAGTGAGGACGACGATGAAGGGATCCTTTTTCTTTAGGGCGAACTGCTCGAACAAAAAAGAGGAAAGTTAAAGAACACAACACGGAGGAGGGGAAGCAAAAGTAACATAAAAGTGGTTAATCCATGTCCATGAGGAAACTCCCCGACATTTCTCATCAAATAACGGAAAAGGAAGAAGAAAGGAAAGAGGGGGGGATCCGAGTATATAAGGGGAGGGAAGCCTGCTAGAAAGGGGGATAATTACGCCATCTTTAAGGGAACGTTCACTTAACAATCCGGCGCTCTCCGGTGGACCAAATCAAGCGTGCAGAAACACAGACACCAGAAAAAAAGGGGACGGCGTTTCTGAAAAGGACAGCTGCTGTCTAGTCAATGGAAACATCGGCCTTTAGAGATTCCGGAACCGACTTGAGATCATAACCGCCACCAAATCGCCAAAGTAGGGGAAACAACTGATTGAATGCGAAAAGGGGGGGCGCGGTCTATCCCGGATTCAAGGGGGGTCGTAAAAGGGAAACCAAAGGTGCGAGGACTACCAAAAGACCTCTAACATCGCGTCAGACAAAAAGGAAGAGACGGGGCTTGGGCCATGGATCTGAGGAGGGCATCAGGGAAGGGGGTAAACCTCCAATCTACTTCGATGGCAAGAAAAAAGAAAGGCACGGGGGGCTACGACGATCTTAAAACTCTCCAGTGGCAAAGCCAGGGGAGACCGGGGGGAGAGGCTTCCCATCCAAAAGGTCCCCTCATAAAAAGGGGGGCCTGGGACTCGTCAGGGGAAGAAGATCGACACCTCTGTAAATTAAAACAAGGCCGCAAGGAAGTCCGCGGAAAAGGGTAGCAGGAAAACGAAAAGACAACTCTAATACTAAATCGAGGGGGGGAGTCTAAACCAGAGAAAAAATGGGCGTACAACCGATCCATTCTCGCACTGAAAAGTTTCGGAACTAAGACTGCCGCCGCCTCCGGCCCAGGGAGGAACCTCCCTGGGGGGCTATTTTGGGGAACACTCTGGGGCCCTAGCTCCTGTGTGGCCCGAATGTGGGACAAAGTATCCTCGCTCCTTATCAACGCGATCCTCACAGAAAAGGAAAGTCAGCATCCCCGGTTACGCTCTGGGAAAGCTAAGAAAGGGGGAAGCGGAGGCAAAAACACGGGGTGGATATGGGTCCTGTAAGGAAGAAGGTCAATACGACCATTCGCTTTGAACGGGGTCTAGCAGTGTACTTTTGTGAGCTCCCGAAACCCCGGGCCGTCTCGGGGTGAGCGTGACCAGTGTACGCGCCTGGGTCCACCCCCGCGATCAACACTGGGTAAAAAATGGAATCTCTACTTCGACATACCTCTAAGACTGGAAAAAATATTGGGTCACGTCCTTGATCCAAGAAGTTGACTCGATTGTAAGACGAGGGGAGGATAAGAAATATAGGAACTCGAAATAGTCCTCTCCTACAAACATCAATGGCGGGACAGGACCAAATTCACCAGAAGGATACTCACCAAGACTTCTACTTCCAAGAAAGTCTAGGCTGCTTGAAGGGGAACACTACAATCACTAACCTTCGGAAGGTACAATCCCGTAAAAAGGGGGGTTCTGAAGAAAGGCTTGGGTATCACAGATCCAGTCTCTTCTCCAGGAAACGAAAAGGCTGGGGGGGTGTTCGGGAGACAGCGCGTTTTTCAACCGGGAGTAGTGCGAGATAGGGGCAACTCAGACGCTCAGAATACGATCAAAAGGTTCAAAAGGGCCTTTCCTAAAGTTGCGAGGCCCAAGCCTGACGTCGTCCAACACTCTCCAGTTCTTAGAACCTCTGGAAGGATCCTGGGGTCACCGAAAGATAACTCCAGGTACTACACCGAAACTCCTCTCTTCTTCTCTCTTGGCGTTGGAGCGTTCGTGAAAGCTCAAATCGTGGCTTGAAAATATGCGTTGGTGATATTGGGGGGGGAGGAATGTGAAAGCGCAGGCAAAGAAGAGAAAGATAGACCCGCCTTTCTGCCTGCTTCCTTTCTCTCCCCCTTCCCTGTCTTACTTTGTTCTCCCTCACCGGCCCGGCGTCCTCCGGCGCCCTCCGCTCCAACAACGAAGCAAAAAAAACAAAGATACACCACAAAAAAAGTGCAAATCAGGAGGGACACAGAAAAAAGAGGAAAAAAAAAAAGTCTAAAAAGAAAAAATCGAGACAAACAACAAAGAGCGTTGCGCAGCGTAGGAGGGAACCCGAATGGAACGGGAGCGGGGATGTGCGGGGGCCCGAAGGGAAAGCAGGAGAGCTAAAACACGGGAGAGGAGGAAAAGAATAGGAAAGCAGTTAGAGACCTAAACGTAAAAGGTCTGATGATAGACCTGTCTTGTTGATGGGGGGAATCTGTCGTCCTAGAAGCTATAGGTCGGGATGTCTATCTTTAGGGGCGCCTTTGCGAAAAAAGGGCAGAGTAGCTTGACACATGAGCAAGGCTACGGCAAACCAGGCCCGGCTTTTGCGTGCAGGCTCGAACAGGAGGACAAGACAAAGGCTTGGGGCATGCGCATGGGGGCGTATAATGACTGTACTCCCGGGCCAATGAAGGGACCGGGGGGGGGGGTAAAAAGAACGGACGCCCGGATCTCTGAGCCCTCAAGGTGGGGGAAAGACTCAAGATCGGAAAAACTTTTCCCATGGTAATGATCGAGGATGCGAGTGGAAAAAAAGTGCGAAAAAATTCAGCTGACACGGTACCTACACCTCCGGGACGGAAATTAAAGATCCACACCCGGGGTTTTCGTGTGTGTCTCCTAGAGGTGGAGGGAAAGGTTATAGCCGAAAAGACTTGAAGTGGGGCGAAATAATCTGGCGGACTGGTTTGGTCGAATACGGAAGAAAAATCGGGGCCGAAAGCAAAACAAAAGCGGTTGCAGAGGAAGGGAGGGGTGGAATGACGAGGGAAGAGCCGGTGGGTGTCGCGAAGCGGGCACTCCGAAAGGGAACGAAAGGGCGAACAGCGCAACACATTGGCAATACGAAGGTCTTGCGTGTCATATAAAGGGGCGACGGCTATCAAACGAGGGCACGGGCAACGTAAGGGGATCGATGTCTCTTGGAAACCTATGGGGACGCTCAGTTTGACCGTAAAAAGCGAGCACAATGGGAAAGTGGAGTAAGGTTTTCAGGTGGCTTCAAAAAAAAGGTTCCTAGGAGAAGATTGGTCGAAAACACCTTGGTGTCTCAAAACGTTCATGGAAAAGGGGCTTCGCCCATACAGAGGGTTGGTTCCGGTAACGTCTACGATTGTGCAGGGACTGTCTGTGACGCACCTTGTCCTGTGGGAAGGTAAAAGCCTTGGTGAAAAATCTTTCACCCCAACCCAACTCTGACCTTCCAGGGCTCTCGCAAAGGAGTGCCTTCTTGCTGTTCTCTGGTCGCGCAAACCTAGCAAAGGGGGGGGGGTTGTTCTTGCTATCCGGCATTTCTTGGCCCCGAAAGAAGATCGAGGTGGGTTGCCTGCACCGAGCGATACCCGTCGGAGGGTGTAGGACGATACTCATTTTCTTTAGATTGAAGGCAAGTCTAAGCCTTCAATTTACGGAATGGGAAAAAGTCCTACTTCCTGACCGGGGGACTAGAAAGGAACTTCTTCCACGTGGGTCCTTCAGGAGATTCGAAAAGGAAGGTCGGCTAAAGTGGCGGCCACTTAGGTGGCTGTCCGAAAAATCAAGGGGTCGCTTCTGGAACTAGAAGAAAGTTCGGAGAGTCACTCCACTTCCCTCAATCAGATCCCTAAAATCATCGTAACTGCTGTCGGGCGCGGTTCGAGGCCCCTGGGCCACATCCCAAAAGCGTATTGATAGGATTCATGTGAATGAATCTGAGCTCAAAGAGGGTTCAGAGGGGGAGCCGTGGGTTTTTTAGGAAGACGGCTCCGCAGGAACTGTAAGGCCTAACGTTGTTTTGAAATGTTGGATCCCTGACAGACTGACAAAAAAGTCGACCGCCGATTGAACGAGAAGGGGGGAATACCCCGAAGCGAGACATGTGTGTGGGGTTGTCGCCGCTCGTTTGCATGGGTTAAAAATCACCCGTGGGAACCTCGAGATCCGTTCAGGCCGAGAAGGAACAGTTATCAAACGGAAGGAAGACGCACTGAAGAGCGGTACAGACGACAACCAAGCTTTTTAAAGGGCGGGAAGAAAGTTCGAAGAACACTAAGCGTAGGGGGAGCCCTGGAAAGATTGGGGAAGGAAGGGGCAGGAATCAAACAACAACACGTAGGGAAGGAGGGGGACAATACCTTCCAGGGAAATGAAAGTTCAAAAACTGTCAGGGGGACTACTAAAAAAGTCTTTTAAGAACGTCTTGAAAGGCAGGTCCTCCACGCCGAATGGGTTCGGGGGCTAAGTAAAAGCGAAGGGTGGGACAAATTAACAATGATAGAGAAGAGGAAACTCCAATGTTGTTGCAAAAAGGAGCTGACCGAAAAAGAACAAAGGAATTTCTTACCTTTCATCCTACCACTTCTGGCCGGGATAAGAAGCAAAAGTCATGCCGTTCGTGAGTACATAAAACTAATTTCATGGACTGGGATAGGTGCAGACCCCGAATGCCGCTTCGCCGGAGGCGAGTCACAGGGACAAACACACGCAAACATCGGAAAGCTTCTCTGCTCGAATAGTCAGGGGGGAGTTCTAGGGACACAACCCGACGTCCCTGAAAAGTGGGTTCGGGAAAGCTCCAGGGGAAAATCGAACAGTCGCAAGAAACTAATCCGGTAGTGCGTTTTGGGGAATCGGGGGTCTTACAAAGAGTCGGTCAAATCACTAGGCACATGCAACATCCTAGAAAAAGAGCCCTGTGGGGGGACTTCCTAAAGCGAAGGACTCGGTTTTAGGTCCTTTTTTTAAATACAGAGGCTTGCCATCAGTTGTCAAGGTTCAAGAACTCCACAAAGAGACACCTCCTAGAAGGCTCGTCCCTTTACCTCGGTCAAGTACTGGAGAAACGTCCTGTTCTCATCTTCACAGGGAGTAAGAAGGGAACAGAAGTACGTAAATCGGTTGGAAGGGGTGGTCTGAGAAGGGACATCCTATGAAGGGTTTCTCAGCAATGAACATTCTAGAGCTAACAAGGGGGTGCAAGTCTGCTAACAAGAATCCGCCATCGAACTTCTACCGAAGACTTGTTGAACGTGGTTTCGCAACCGCGAGTTTGGATGCCGATGTGGAGAAAAGGGGTCTAGCGGAAAGGGGACTCTCGTAAACTCAAGGTACAGAACAGAATCAACAGACAGTTCTAGATAAACGTTCTAGTCTAGATGGCCAAACGCCTGTGCCAGACAAAGAGAGGCGCAACTTCAGAATTGTGCAAGCTCCCCTTCAAGAATCCAAGTAGAAAGGGGGGAAGAGTGAAGCCGCATTAAAGTGAGGTCAAATCTAGCTCCAGGAGGACCAAATAACTTGTCAGTTCTTTGGGTCCAACCGCTCTTAAGGAAACCGTTTCTCGGGGAAAAATCTAGAGGAAGCTGGTGCGGAATCCTCTGAGACACCTCTCTGATGCGACCAATAATTCCCCGCACGTAAATGAAAAAACGCAAAATCCCTTATCTTGAGAGGGCTTTACGCCAACGAAATCGACCTGAACACGGGACCACGGAAATGTGGGGTACTCCAAAAACAGTATTTTGTGGATCGAAAAAATACCAAAACCACAAAAACAGGTCGGGCTCCTTTAAAAGATGTTTTCAAGCGGTGCTCAGGGGAACTAAGCGGTCAAAAAAAGAATGAAATCTAATCACATTGTTATAGGATACCTCAGTGGGGATCAGGAATTTGCAGGGGTCTATTGGGAAATTCACTGGGGTATACTTTAAGACTGTCCGAAGGGCCGGTCACCGAGAGCCAACGCACAAAACGCGGCAGGGAGGGGGGGGAAAAAAGGAAGGAAGATAGGAGGGCGAAAACGGGAAAATACGGGGGCGAAGCAGACTTTTGGAAAGGAGCGCAAAAAAGGCAGGATCGAAAAGAAATCTCCCCCTAAGAATGAAAAAAGTTTGAGGGTTAAATAGAAAGCTGACCCATAATAGGGATTGTCAAACGGATGGTCTCGGGGGGTCATACTCGCTAACATCTCAACAACAACTGAAACTAGAAAGCTTCCGGGGGGAAAATCTCACTGAAGTCTCCTCATCGATCTAGGGCAGCGTTAACAACCGCTCTCAACAAGGAATCTCCGTAAATTCAGTTTGGGATGGCTAACGGTGCTGCGAAAGAAAATTCTCTTGTCCATGCTCCCTTACCGAAGCCTTTCTCAGTTGCCTGTCCTTCGAAACTCTATTAAAGTTGGCCGCATCGGAGGGCGTGTATCGGTGGTTCTGTCGAAGAGGAAAAGTAAGTTTAAAAAGAAAACGACCCCGAGAACCTGATCGAGGACGACGCTCAGTGAGAAGTCCAACGTCGGACCAGCGAAAACATGGGTAATGAATGCATTCTGGTTGGGGCTTCAGCCAGCGTCAAGCCAAAAAAAAAAAAATAACAAAAAAAAAATAAAGAAAGAAAAAAAAACACACGGGGGGGGGGCGGGGGGGGACGGGGGGGGGGGGGGGGGGGGGGGGGGGGGGGGGGGGGGGGGGGGGGGGGGGAGGGGGGGGGGGGGGGGGGGGGGGGGGGGGGAAGGAGGCGATCCTAAGTCCGCACTATGGGGAAAAGAAGTCTCCGGCGAAGTTAACCTAAGTACACCCCAAACTACGTCCTTTTTGGGACTGGGGGGGGGGAAATGTGAGTACGAGCTAAACGTTTCATGGGGGAGGAGGGGGAGAGCTTCTCACGAAAGGACCCGGACAACTGAGAGGGAGGGTTTTGTAGCTCCGCTCCAGCCTGAGAAGATAGGGGATGCGGCAGTGGATGGGTGTGCTGGGGAATGTAGTTCTGGTGGTTTGCCTATTTGGCGTCGAGGGAGGGGGAGGTGGTGGTGGGGAAGAAGGTCTTGATCGGCGAAGACCTTCGGGGGGGCGGGAGAGGTGACTGCGGTCGCGCTGGTCAGATCGTAGGGAGGGGGGCCTTGGGCGTTGAAGGGTGACGGTTTGTTGTAACAAAGTGTGCCATGTATGGGTGGTAGGCAGAGAGGGGGTACAGAGGAGGCAAGCACGTTTCGAAAAAGTTTCGATGGGGGGAGAGTGTGATAGGTCGGTGGGGTCGGGGGATGCCATCGGGGAAAAGGGGGTGGCGTTGTCTAATGGGCCTGCAGCCAAGGATTTGGTGTGAAGGGGAGAGTGCGAGGAGATGCCGTGTCAGGACCGAGTTGGTTCTGCGGCTACCGAGCGGTGCTGGGGTGAAGGAAGGAGCCGATTAGGGTATCTTGAAAGGTACGGCTGGGGAACGACTCCAGGCAAGTGGGGGCGGGAAGAGGAGAAGGAGGAAACGAGGTAGGACGGAGGGGCAGGTCATGGGGGGAGGGGGATGTCGGACGCAAAGTCTTTTGCGTCTCTATGGGAGAGAAGGTCGTTCCTCTTTTGACAAGTTGATTTTCCTATTAGGCCGTAAAGGGCCGTTGAACACACCTCTCGGTTGGATCGTTTCAGGAAGGTAGGGTAAGGCAAGGGGAGGAGAGTGAGAGTGTCCTTATTGATCTCATCCAACCAGGGGAACTGTCCCTTTTGATTCCGTACGAAAGAAAAAAACGGTGGACAATTTCGAGAAAGGTCTTTTCCGATCTCGACTAACCTGGGTCGATTCAAGGGAGGGGTGCTGCTGTTCGGCTCCGTCTAGGTCCATCGCATTGACGGGGTCGCCGCAAGAATCTGTAAGAGGTCCTTCAAGTTCGTCGTGAGGATTAGATTTTCTCTTTACAGGGCAAAATTTTGTGGTGGATCATGAGAAGTACAAGTCTTATCAGAGGAGGGGGCTAGTGGCAATTAACAATCGGAGGAAGCGTATTGCGGGAGCGGCCCTGACGGGGGGGAAGCGAGTTGACTATTCCTATTGAATGACCTATTGTGGGGAGCTGACGGGGGGTAAAGAAGAAACGTGTCCGTAAGGACTTTCTCGTGCCACCGCGACTTCATCTGGCCTCCACAAGGTGTTTCATAGGGTTTTTCATCATATGCTTCCATTGTCTGTGAAAGGGAAAAAAATAAAGAAAACTATCGGGGGGAGGGGAAGAGAGCGGATCTGCGGGGGGGGTTCCTGGGCAATGGAGTACTAACACCTTCGAATGGGGAGGTTGGGAGGCTACCATCTCTTCCTTGATGGTATGTAGGGGGCCAAGCAAGATCCTAGAGAGCCGTGGGGAACACCTCGACGTTCTCAGGATTGATGAGGCCTATAACGGACGTGCTAATCAGCACTCGAGGACGATGACTGAGAAGCGCCAAGACTTCCGAGACATGGTCATACGAACATGGGGGGTGGCAGGTCTGACAGGAAGAAACTTTGGAATCGCCTTCATGAAGGAGAAAATTGGCGTCTTAAGAGAACAAGGAGAAAGGGGCTTCCGCACTGATCACAGACCGAGTAGGGGGAAGACTGAATTGCTCTATCCGGAGGGGGGGAAAACTTGCTCAGGAAAATAAAGTTTCCGGGACGATCTCACAACCCCCCCGGAGTTTTCTCAAGAAGCTTTGAAGACGGGTCAAAGGGAACCAGGAAACTCATGGGAAGGAAGGAACCGTTATGAAGATAAGAGCTTTGTGCGGGACAGCAGGAGTCGAGGTCTCGTCCCACTGTGGACGCAAGAGGGAATTTTGAGGAAAAGAAAGGTATTCGAGAAAGAAGGATTTCCCAGCTGCGGGCGGCCTCACCCAAAAGGAAAGGGACAGGGAAGAAAAGGTCTTGTCGGTCTGTCGATGATCGTATCAGAGCTGATCACTCCCGAGGTGGGAAAAAAAACCATAAGACTAGAGAACTAGAACTCGAGGGTAAACCACACTTCGCTACGAGATCGGAGAATTGCTGGAAAAAAAATAAATGAAGCGAGAGAAGAAAAAGACACTGAGAAGATCCAGGCAAAGCCTCACATCGTGAAAGCCGCTTGTCAGGGAAGAGAAGGGGATGCGTTCTTAGCAGGTGAATGAGGGAGAACGGAAGTGCGGGAAAGGCGTGAACCAAGAGAAAAAGGAGCGGTGGCAAGATTAACGGGAGACGATCAGTCTCACAGCAACTTCGACCGTAGACCAGAGGGGGGAAGATAGAGGGAAAAGTAAATCGGAAAGCCGGCTCCTTCGAGCGGAAAAAAAATCCTGCGCACCTGACAAATCGCGACAGAAGATGAGGCGGAAAAGAGAGCGTGAAGAATAGATCTCCGAAAAGAAGGTGTGCACTGGAGCTGAAAAACTAAATCTGCCCGCGACGGAGAAAAGACGCGGGGGGGGGGAGAGGAGCAAGGGGGCCTTACAAGAACAGTTAACCGAGGAAAAAAGCATCACTATCCAGAAATCGTACACCAGGGACGTCCGCTAGAGAGGACAGGGAGGAGAAAGAAAAAAAGGACATTTGCCGAAGGAAACATTACCACGCAAAACTTTTAATGCGCAAAAAGGGCCAAAAGGTCACTTCAACCCTTGACTACTCCAATCTACTTCAAAAAGAAGAAACGGGAAAAAAGAACTTTCCAGCGAGGGGAAAACTTATACCCGGGGAGAGGAAATTCTAAGGAAGAAGAGGGCACTCTAGCGTTCCTTCAAGCGGGGACAAAGGGGGCTGAAAAAAGGAAAAAAAAAATCAGCGTCTGGGGACAAATATTCCATCATACCGCGAGAGACATAAGAAATCCCTAAGGTCGGGAGCACAAAGCCGTAACGAGAGATACGGCGAAGGAAAAACCGTAAAACATCTTTTGGAGGAAGCGCGGTTTTGCCCGGAGGGGTGCATATCAAAGAAAGGCCGCAGTCATCAAAGAAAAAAAAAAGCGTCCTGCGATCATTATTGCTGGGAACTAGTATGGGAAAAAAACACGAAGCTTGCCTATAGGACGGAATGTCAACCTTAGGTAAGTCTCATTGTCGGGGGGAAAAGTAAGGAAAGCCCGGACAACTCTGCAGCTTTGAAACCGGAGAATGCAGCGTCACCATCGACTGGCGACATAGAAGGAAGAAGATACCTTGCAGAAAACCCCAAGAGATCGCCACTACGGTCATCGGGGAGGGCAACGGAGGGTTCATTACATACGCTAAAAAATTATACTGGGAGTGTGGTCTTAGAGGAAAGCAAGTCAACAACAACAACTGGAGGAAGAATATATATATGTAAAGCTTATATCAGAAAGCAATCTGCAGTCTCCAGGGGGGTCGCGGTTTGAAAAGAGGGACACCATAAACGCGCCGAAACTCTTTTGATATCTTTGGGAGACTTTGCTGCACAGATGGAAAGAGGTCCAGGCGGAGGAATACTTGGTGAAGTCCGGGAAGCTCCTGAAGATTGAGTTTACAGAAGGCGCTGTCGTTCGATCTTGCCGGAGACAACGGAGGGGGGGGGTTGAAGGAAGCTGGACGGGCAATTAAAGTGTTGAAGACCCACTTCTTGCAAGGGACTTGGGATGAAAGCAGGCCTGCGCTGTGCGGGGGGAAAAGAGGGGTCATCAGAACTAAACCGAACTAAAAGTGATGACAACCCACTCCTGGGTTTCGTGTGGTGGGCGGCGGAGTGGCGGGTGAGAGGACTACTTTGCTGGGGAAAAAGAAAAAAAAAACATAAGTTTTGAAGGGGGGGAAGGTCTCGAAGGGGGGCATCATCGGGGGAACCTTAAGCAATAAGCCGGAGGGGCAGTCTGTTGAAGGAGGGAGGGTAGTGAAGGAGATCGGGAGAGCTTTCCGAAAAACTTCGCGAGAAAGATACGCCGTCTCGTGGAATCTCATGAGGCCAAGGAGGCGGCCGGAAAGGGAAGGGGAGAGGAGGAGCTAAAAAAAAGATCATTGGCAAAAGGGAACGTCATGGCATTTCGTCGTGGTGGACAGAAGCAAGCTTGTCCTACGGCTAATGGACTAACTAGGTTGAGGTCTCTCACGGGGAAGTATCTCGTACTGAGAAGTTTTTCAAAGACTTCCTGGGATCTCTAGGTCGAGGGACTCATTCTTTCACTGAATCGAGCCTAAAAAGCCAACACCTCTAAAAAAGGAAGACTCCGGAGAAGGGGGGATTGTCAAAAGAGGGGGAAAAAACCATCAAAGTTGTTCGGGAGATAAATTTATCATTCCCACGAACTGAAAAACGCTTGTGGTGGCCTCCAGACAAGAAAATTTAGGGGGGGGGTTAGAAAAGCCTTAAGCCGAACGGGGGACTTACTTGCGGCAGGATTGCACACAGGGGGGAGGTTGATATCATTAGGATGGTCGACTGTCGGAAACGGGAAAGGATAGGGTCATGCCAAACGCTTGAAAGGCCTCAAGCCGATTGTCGAATGAGGGGGGGGAGGAATCTACTCCCCCCCCAATTACGGCGCTCAGACACCTCAAAAAGGAAAAGGAAACTCAGAGGGGGGGTGCCGCAAGGGAAAAAAAGGCAGAGGACCATGGGTTGCGGTTGGACAGATAAACTGTCCTGAATAGCTATCACCTCATGGAGTAGCGCCGTTGGGGGGGGAGAGGGAAAGGTCTCGAAAATTGATGGGTATTGGACAGACTTTTCTACAGGAAAGGGGGCAGGCACGTCCGGGTAGATGACGAGAAGAGTCAGACACTATTGACATGGGGGGGGGGGGGGGGGTTTCGAAGAGGGAAAGGAGTTCGAGGCGCCATCGGGTAAGAAGATCTCTTAAAAATTGGGAAAATTAAAATCCCCATTCGCTGGCGCCGCACTGGGACAAAAAAGACTCTTTTTCTTAGGAAAATGAGAGGGGGTCCGAAATCTGTCGAAAGGGCCGATGGCGA
>Ga0179593_1322447_pt1 | contig 14511 bp, 14 predicted proteins | sample CZODoug2_1_08_16_FD_185931 | JGI IMG/M metagenome (GOLD analysis project Ga0179593, IMG submission 185931) | Vadose zone soil fungal communities from Angelo Coast Range Reserve, California, USA - CZODoug2_1_08_16fungal (PacBio error correction) | ecosystem: Environmental > Terrestrial > Soil >...
CTATAAAAAACGCTCAGAACGACATCGACCAGAAAAAAAAGCAAGGGCATCTGAATGGGAACGGAGCAAGGTATTGAAGGCACTCTCGGTAGAAAGGTCGGAAGATGCCGAAAAAAAAACGCCCTAGCATCTATAACACCAGAAAGATGAAAAAGGCCTAAAAGGCACTAAGCCGCAGGAGCTAGGATATATACAATCGCAGAGGAAGAGGACAAAATGAAAAGCAGGACGTCAAGTCCAATATCCCTCGAAAGAAATTTTGGAAGGGAATGCATTCACGATAAAAAAAAAAGGAAATGGTGCGGGGGAAAGACTTCGCACGGAATCAGCTTCAGAAAAAAATGCCGGAAAAGCGCTGTTAGGGAGCGCAGCTTAAAGCGAAGTGTCTAACCATGGATTGCTTTTCGGACTGGAGCGGAAAAAAACAAAACCAGGGAGGAAAACTCTCAACTGAGAACATTGGTTGGGGAAGACCCTCAGAGGGTCAGGGAGGCTGTTGGTCAAGAAGAAAACCTTGAATTGGAGGAATCAGGAAAGGCGTACCTTCGAACTGTGGGGTAAGTGACGACGCTTTAGTCCATCGTAAAGGGGCCTCATCGCAAGATGCGGACTAGGACTAAGGAAGTAATGCCAAATCAAGAAACCGAGGGGAAACGGCAAGATGAGAACCAGCACAACGAAGAACGTCATCGTATCGACTAACATCACCTCGGAAGGTGAGCGGGGAATCACAGAAATGAGGGAAAAGAACTTTTGTGGAGAGGCTCCGCGACAAAACGAAGAAAAAATCAGAATGGGGGGGTGCGAGCTCCGGAAAAAATCAATAATCAAGTTAACAGAAAGAGCGGAGCTACCAGGCCATGTCCTGAAAATGGAAGAAAAAGAGGTGGAAAATAGCCGAGGACACGGAATTGGAGCAAGGACATCCATGAAACTGGGGAAAAGGGGAAAACCGATCAAAGGGGGCGAGGGGGGGGTCGCCACGGAAAAAAAAACAACCAGATAGATGGATAAAGACGAATTTGCAAGAAGAAAGACAAACCAACAACTCAAGATTTCGGAAAGGTGAACAACCTTTGGTGGCCTAGCTCTTTTGTCGTGGCGCCATAAAAAAACGTGAAGACGATCTTCAAAAAAAGGGAGGAAAACGTCGGAAGAAAGGAAGACCGAATCGTACCATTGCGATGAACCACTCCAGTGAGGAGGAAAAGGACGAAACGGCCATCGCATGGAACGGAAAAGCTCAACGGGAAACCATCCATAAAAAAAAAAAGGATAAATAGGGGACGGAAATTATAAAGCAAGACCTTCTGAAGAATGGAAAAAAATCGCCGGACCAAAAATAACGGAAAGAGGTGGATCGAAACTTAACGAAAGAGGGGGAGTTCAGCAGCGTGTTGCCGGAGTTGCCAATCAAGAACCTCAGGGGCAGGAATCGCTGGCTGCTATGGGGCCGGCGCAGGTTTAGGGTCACGGCTGACGAAGAGGGGGACGAAAAATGGGATGAAGTGTACAAATCAAAACGGGAAAAAAATCTGACGGAGGTTGCTCATCGAAAGACCACGGGCATGTGGAAGTCGCATGGAGCCAAGAAGACGGGAAAGGCTGTTCAACAGAGCTGGGGGGGCAGAGAGTCAGAAGAAAGCATTTGAAGTGGGTTGGGAAAAAAAAAAGAAGGAAAGCTGAGGGCTACCCGTTGGGCATGGCGCGAGAAGTCTGAAAAAAGACCAACCGGTCAAAAAGAACCGAAAAAAAAACTCAAACCCGCCATTTCATTGAGGGGGGGGGGGGGGGGGGGCAAATCATCTTTAGAAAAAGGTCTTCAAAATGAATGTCCGGGGGGGGAACTCCTAACGCGAGTGGAAGGAAGGGTAGGGTGCGTGAAAGAGGAAACGGCAGTCTTCTTCAAGGGAGGTATTTTGACCTCCTCCCGGGATGTCCGCGAGCAAAAAAAAGTAAAACAGAGGGAACACGTGGAAAGGCCGGAAGGAGAGACAGATGTGGGGCGGCAACAAACGGAGAAAAAAGCTCCCGATGGCCCAAGGGAATGGGAAGAAAAACGCAAAAGGGCATAATCTTTGTCGGGGGGGGGCTGGCTAAGCTGTGAAAAACAGGGTCTAGGACGCGTGGGAAGAAAAGTACAGGGGGAGGAGCGAAGGGGATTCAGGAGGACATGGAAGAAAAAAAAACAAAAGGTGGACCCCCCCCATAGAAAAGGGATAGGGCGCCTGGGGTCCAGGGGGTGAAAGAAGGACACCGTGGGGGGGGGAAGGCGCGATGTTCAGTTAGGGGGACTATAGAAAGATTAGGGGGGAAGAGGAGACAGTACGATGACGCGACCTTGGAAGCATTTTTAGTTTGCCGAGACACGGAGGGGGGGGGAGGGGGGCAACCTGGGGTCACGAGCAACCCAGTGGGAAAAGTGGCTTTAAAAACGGCTCCTGTGTACTCACAGGGACGAGCAGAAATGGAAATGGACGCCGGAAAATTGGAAAGTAAGGGAGGAAAATAAAGCCGAAGGGTAAGTGCAAAGGAAAAGGTTTGGAAAAAGGGCATTGATCTTTAGTTGAAAATCAGGGGAGAAGAGAGGAACCAACGAAAGAGGGGCAGGATTATGGGTAAAAAAACCATCCGACGGACATAGGCAAAAAAAAACGAAGGACGTCGAAAAGAAGTTACAGGAACTGACCTCGGGTAAAATTTGCATAAGGAGATGCGCAAAGGCTAGTCCAAATTCGGAAACAAAGTGACACCGTGCTCACGAACTATAGCTCAGCGAGTAGGATTGTCAACCGCGTCAACCCTAAACCTCTATCTGAACCGGGCAGGAGAGGAGCAGGGTGTGAATAAGGAAGAGAGAGAAAACAACAGGAGAGGAAAAGAGAGATATAGGTTATTTCAAAACCAAAAAGAGTCGAAAAAAGGGAAAACCCGCGCGGGCAAATCTCGGGCCAGGGCCAGGTGGAAAGGGTTGACATCTCCCAAAACGCTTCACTGCAAATCGGCTCTGACGTTGGTGAAAAGAGGAATCGAAGAATTAGAAAGGGACACTCGTTTCCAGCGTCCAAAGGGGAGGGAGAAAAAGTGCTGAACTCAGGGTAGAGGCTGAATGGACGAAGTTTGGAAGAGGGGGGATTAGTCGTACCAATCTCAGTAAAAAGGAGGGGGGGAAGGAAAAATCCGGAGTTGAAAAACCCTTAGAAAAATCAAAGAGAAAATCGAAGAAAATTACATCTCAGGGGGCCACTCAATCGTGCGGAGGGGAAGGTCCCGCAATAGGGGGTCAAAACGTGAAAAAAGTCAAATGTCGAGGGGAAATGGGCGTAAAAGGAGACGCGGCGAATAAACCACAAACGTTAAAGGGCGAGAGAAAAGCGGGGGCAAAAGCCTTCAAAAGTTGCAGACAGCCACATACAAATGATGTTCCCGGTCTAGGGAAAGAGGTCGGGCGAATAAAAAAAAAAGGAGGGGGAGCGTCAAAAAAGCTACTAAAGAAGGCACTTGGCACATGGGGTGACCAAGGGCTGGAAACCGCAAAAAAATTTTCCCTAACTCAACGTGAATATCAAGGGGGACTGGGCAGCCTTGACTAAATAGATTCAGGAAGAAGGGCTCAGGGTGGAGTAAAAAACCAATGCTGTTACACAGGGGCACTGGGAAGAGGGGGGCAGCAAAAAAGGTGACCTGGACCGTGAAGGGGGGAGTTTCCAACTCCGAGGGGCGCGGGGCAAGGTCAGAAAGAGGGGTCGCATAGGGGTGTTGACGACAACAATCCACAAGTAAGAGAAGGGACGGCAGGTGAAATTTCCCTAAAAGGGTTCGATTGCTGGAAGTGAGGGACTAAACCGAGGAGAAGGAAAAAGGGGAAGAAAAAGACGCCGTGATATGAAAAAGACGATAAAGTCCTCACCAACCAGTCGGGATGACGATAGGCCAACTGAAAGGAGAAAAGCAATCATAACGAGGAGTGAGCCAAACTCAGTGCCCTACGGGGCAGGGTTTGCGGGGGAGGGTGGGGAAGGCGGGACTTCCTAATCCTCCTCGAAAGCCACAAGGGGAGGGGGCAAATCACCTAAGTTCACTGAGAGGAAAAACACAAACGTACATACGTTTGGAGAGAAAAAAGAAAAAAAAACAAAAAAGGAAACAAACCCTTACGTCCTGGTGCTCCAAGCGTGGGCCAGGCAAGTATTAGTGGTCTCTGACACAGACTTTACAAGATTTGTGGAAAGTAAGAGTTGAAAACAAAGCGGAGGGAGAAAAGGAAAGACCTTTCCATTCACCGATCATCAGCGGCGAAGAACAGGAGGGGACGATGGGGATTGGAGAAATAAGCGCAACGACGGAACTACACAGAAAAAGGGGCGGAACGGGCGAATCCAACCTCAAGGACATTCTTTGGTTGGGGAAGAGACGTGAATGTTCACAGAGGGGGGGGGGGAAAGGAGTTCCGAAGGCCATCTGAAAAAGGCTGATCATAGGTTAGGGAGTTTAAGGAGACCGAAGGCCGATTTCCTCTGAGTAAAGAGAAGCCAAAAGAAATTGCTTTAGGTGCATGTTAGAGCGGCGTCTTCGAGAAGGTGGACACCTTTGGGAAAGGCCAAGGCGGGAAATGGTTTCCAGTGCTTTAGTGCGCCAAAGCACCGAGATCCGGGCACAAAGGGGATGCAAACCAAAAATTCGAATCTGGCGCTCTCCCTGGATGGAGGGGGTGGGAGGGGAAGAAAGGGACAATGAGTGATGCAAAGAGGAGCAGGGTGTTTTGCCGACACTTCAAGGGGGCAAGGAGAGGGAAGACAAAACCGAAAACAGAATGAGGCGGGAAAATGGCCAGGAGAAAGTTTGGAACAGCGGCTCATTTCAAGTGTCCGAGAGAGGGGAAAAAAATATTAATATGGCACGGCCAGGGGGAAAGGGGGGCAGCAGTGACAGAGCCGCGGATTCACCGAAGTTCACTGAGGCGATGTGAAACGAGCGCTCTGCAAGGCCATCCAGCAAGTACACCCGGGGTTAAACCGCGGAGAAGTCCAAACAGAGGAGAAAGAAAGGGCTGGAAAATCCGAGAGGGGGACCGCGGGGGGGAGGGCATAACGCTCGAGGAAGGGGGGCGAGTAAAACATAAGATCGGTGGAGGAAAAGATGACCGCGTAGTACGGCCGCAGCAAAGTTTGAAGGAGCGCAAGAAGGCAAGAAGGGACTAAGAGAGCCCCTACCAAAAAGAAAGGGAAGGACAAAGATGATGGAAAAGGGAAGAAAAAAGAAGGTATTGAAACAGCAAAGAAATGAATCCTTCGGCGATTTCAAAAACTGTTCTCAGTTTAGAGAGGCAGCATACACCCGCTCGTTTTGTGGAAACCATAAAGGAAAAAAGAAAGGAAACAGACGGTCCCTTTTCGAGGAGCTTGAAAAAGATCAGCGGCAGCTTGGGGGGTCTGGGTGGATGAGATACGCCGCCGCCGGAGGGGCAGAAAAATATTGGGCCAGGGTCGAGTGCCTCTTGGCAACAATCGCTGGGGCGGGGATCGGCTGGGCACTTAAGAGCCCAGTCACATAGGGATGCAGAGGGGACCATCAGGTTCAGAGCGAGGATAGGTGCGCCAAAAGGTCCAAGGAGAGGGGAAGGGACGAGGTGTTGATCTAGCGTAGTTAACGGGAGGATCGACGGGTAAGAAAGCGGGTGGACAACGACCAATCCGGCAAAGTCAAGTCTGGCCAACGGATTTCCCGTAAAAGCGTATGTCGTCGACCTTTGTATGAGAGATGGGAGAAAAAAAAAAGGAAGAGGGAAATATATCTGGGAATAAACAGGCGAACAAGTACGAGAAAGGAAATAAAAAAAAAACCTATTACTGAGGAAGCTTTGATTGAAAGAACGCCAGCGGGGGAGTGCGGGCCATCTGACGTTCCGCCCGCGGAAGAACACCATCCAAAGATGCCAGAGGAAGTGGAAAGAAACTTTTCCTCTATAGATTAGAACTCGTATAAAGGGGGGAGGCAAGGGACAGAGGGATCCGTAACTGGTCAAAGGGGAAAAAAGGGAAAAGGAAAAGCGAGGGGGGTTGGACGGAGCTTGAAAAGTCAAGGCCAAGGTGCATTTTAGAATGCGGACTTGCGAGAGGCAGCAAACAAGGGGGACGCCTTCTCTTATGGACGCGCGCTGAGCGACAAAAGGGCGAAAAGGGCGGTGGAAAAAGGTGAAAACTGGGTTCGGAACAAAAAGAGCCGCGCAATGAATCATGCTCTAACCTGAAGAAAAGGGGGGGGACCACCTCCGTGATAATACGGGCTGTTTAAAAAATACTTCCGTTTTCTTACTTGGCATCATCGAGGATAAGGGAAGAGGGGTGGTAAAAAAGTGGACGTCGCTTTAGTCAATAGGAAGGGAGGGCGGCTAACGAAAAGCTTCTTGGGCCGGACGACGCGGAGGCAAATAAGAAAAGGAGGTTACCTTGAGGAAGCCGCGCAGTACTCATAGGTGAAACCATCCACCTCGTTAAAATCTCAAGAGAAAAGAGACGTGGAGGGGCGTTTTTTTACAACTTCTCGGCGGGGGGGAAAAAAAGGGCAGAATGTGCTGGATGGCGACGTTGGTCAGGCGTCACATTCGTCAAAGAGAAAGAGAGGTAAGAAGGAAGGCGGCGGACTGATGCGGCAGTTCCAGGGAGTCAGGAACCGGGAAGTGGGTGAAAAAGTCTAAAACCGTACATTGAAACGGACCAAATGGGGCAAACTTGATCCGGGCAGGGGCTCCTAAGGTGGGGCACGATGGGGAGAAAGGGCACGTTAGTTCACAAAGACGCTCTAGATGAGAAAAAACGGGGGAGACATCCACCATAAAGGTGGAAATCGCTCTGTCAGACCTATTGAGGGAAGAAACGGGGGGGAGGACTGAAGGAGGGGGTGGCAGTAAAATAACTGACTTTGGGAAATCCTCTGGAAGCATCAGTTAGGTACAGTCCTGTAGAGAAGAAATAAGGGGGGGAACCATTGCAAAAAAAGCGCTCCTAATCGTGTTGGGGCCGAGTATACTTAAATCTAGGGAAGGAGGATCCGTAAACCCCAAACTCATCAGAAACAGCAGGGGAAGCTTGGGAAGCTTCACGAACGGTCAAGCTTCTGGAGACAGGTACACTAGAATGGCTCAAGGCCAAAAACGGGGACGCTAGGTTGAGAATCAAGAAAGTTGTGTATGTCAACGGGGGGGGGGAAGCTAGTTCAGCCAATCATCGACTCAGGGAGGGAAATTCTCGCAGTCCTGTGTCCTTGAGAAAGGGCCGGGACGAGTCTGGGGAAAAACAGAGGGAACGGGTGAAAAAGAGGGGGTCCGATTCATTAAGGCTTTTTTCATACGACTCTAACTAAGGGTGGGGCCTTCGCATTGGAGAAAAAGGACTTTCCTTGGCGGTTCCCCGTTCACGGGGTGCAAGCGGGCTTCAGGAACCATGGGGGAGGGTACGTGGGTTGGTTCAACACGTTAAAGCTGGAAGTAAGGGTTGCCGCCAAGGGCTGACGGAGGAAAAAATCCTCCCAAGCCGTAAACAAAGCACAACAACCTAAACCCGCCCCCGCAGAGCAAACCGTTTTGCTCCCTACTCGGTGATGGTGAGTAGAATGGGCCGGGTTGGAGAAACGAGAACTCAGAAAGGTTTCCTTATGGATCTAGTGAGGGGGACAGAAGTTTAAAGATTGCGGGGGGGACAGCATCCAACGGAGGTGTCCGCGCAGCAATCAAACAATTACCTTTGAACATGCAACGAATTCGCTACGATTGGGAGGAAAAAAAAAAGTAGGCACAGCTCCGAAATTCAAGAAAAGGAGGAAAAAAAACAAAAGCCAGTCATCGTGGGAGTGGGGAGGTAAGCTGTGAACATTCTAACGGAGCGGGGACTGCGCCTGATTGATTCAACGCCTGAAAGTGAACAGTCCGATAACGGGGGGAATATGGACAAGCTGGGGGGGGAGGGGGAAAAAGGAATGCAACCGGGGTAGGAAGGGGTGAAGGCTATCAAAGTCTTTTTAAAAGAAAATTGGGGACCTTGAACGGGAAACAGACTTGGGAGGAATTAAAAGGGGGAGGGGAAAACGCAGGGGCCACAGCCATCAAGGGAGGGGATTAGAGACCTTTGTTACGCACAGGTTAAGGAGACCATAGATTGAAAGGACCCTCGCTGGGAAGTCTTCGGGTAAGCCAGAAGATAAAAGGGGAAGGGTTATAAGAGTTGAGTAGGGGATGGTTTTGATGGGCCAGTTTCATACTACAAGGGGATACCTCATCCCACCCTCAGTTGCAAGTAAAGGTTGGTACTGAAAAGCGAAGCCCATAATAATCCAATTAAAACTCAGCATTGGCAGAAAGAAAATCGGGGGGAGAGGGGGGGGTGGAGGAAAAGGGGGGATATGCTCAATTGCTTTAAAGTCGGGCACAAAAAAAAAATGGGAAAAGATCCTATCTTAGCGCAGACTCGGGGATTGGAAAAACGCTGACACCCGGCAAGGCCTCGAGGCTTACGAACAAGGTTTGAAGAGGAGAGAGACTCAAACAAAAACAAGAACAGGGAGGGAGATGGGAAAGAATAGATTACCCACAGGGAAAGAAAGAGACGAATGAATATATCGCTTCCTTTACAGGGTGGGGGAGCCGGGGTAAAAAGCTACGAAAAGCTCTTTAGCTAAATTGACAGAAAGACATGGAACGGTGGCAACGAGTGGGAAAGAAAAAGAAGGGCCATGCGAATATACTTTCTTCCACGCTTAAAAAAGGGGGGAAAGACGGTAAAGGTATCAGGGGGGGCTGATGGGAAGAAGGGGGGGCAGTCGATGGAGTACCACTAAAAAGGTCGTCGGGGGGGGGGGTTGACGGAGAAACTCTCCAAATTATTCCCCGGATAAATACAGCCAGACTGAAAAGGAACTTTCAGTCTCCCATCGTCGAGGAGGGCAAAGAATCGGCAAAAAAGGAGGCGTTCCATTTCCACAATATTTGCGTCTCCCAAGACTGGTCGGACGAATAAAGAAGCACAAGGCTGGCGCAACCACGTTGCAAAACCGACACGCCGTTGGGCGTTACCCATAAATAGAGAAGGAAAGGAAAAAAAAAAGTCGTCACTGCAGAAGGGGAGTCCAAGCCGCGGTGAATATCTTCGAAACATCTCCAGGAAGCAATAGTCCTGGACCCAAGGTGAAAATGGCAGGAACAAAAAGACAAAGCACTTGTCATGACGCAAAAAAAGAGTCGACTGGCCAGAGAAAGATCTCAGAATCCGTTAAGTTCTCCCTGAGGGTAAATTAACGTCCCACGAGGGGACAGAAAAAGACAATGTGGGACAAAGGATTTAAGAGCGACGTGGGAAGAATTTGGTGAAAACGGAGAAGCCGGGTGGGGGGGGAAGACAAGAGTATACAATTCAATGGGGGTTTCCCAGAAGGTTTTCTAGGCCCTTACAACGAGAAGGGAAACAAAAGAAAAGAAGGAAATGAGCACTAGATACCTCAGCAAAACCGGAGTAGGGAGGGATAGTAAAAAAAAATGGAAAAGAAGAGCAGCCTAGTCTTTCTCAATCCATTTAAATCGTCGGGAGGGTTTGGAAGGGGGATTGGGGGTCTTCAGGAGAGGACGAACGCAAAAGCCCCACGGTGACACTCAAACACAGCTTCCTTGAAAGGGACAAAAAAAATACCTCCCGAGTTGTGAGAAAAGGAGCTTGAAACAATACCGGGGGGGGCACCCCAGGCATTGGGGTACAATCGAAGGCAACAAGCAAGGGGGGAGGAGGACGCCCTCATAATATGACAGATTTTTAAAAAGAGAGGGTGGGAAAAAAGAAAATCCGCTGAAAACTGGAAAAAAAAAACCAGTTTGACTTCCAAGCAAAAACGTGCAACGAAGACAGGAAGGTGAGGGAGTGGAGAAATCCGCAAAATAGCTACTAAAGATGGTGAAGCTGACAAAAGCGGTACAGGTAGTTGTGGGCCCCGGGAGAAGGAGGGGAGCCATGCTTAAACTTATCGTGAAAGGGGAAGAGGAAAAAAAGCGGGGGAGGATGAAGCTGGCTTTCTTTTCAATTTCACCGTCCATGAGGGGACCTGTCGGAAGGGAAAGGCCAAACTCTTATCAATGGAAGATAGGAGGAGACGGAGGGGGACGGGAGCTCAGTGGATGCCGACGAAATGGCTTGGACGGTCTCAAGAAACCAAAAGGAACCTCACAACAGGTAAGGTCAATTAACAAGAGGGAGAAAGGGACTCACTGTCTTTTCTTTAGGGCGGGGAGGGATCAAGAGAGGGGCCAGCGGGGCTGGATCATGCGGTTGAACGACGAAAGTTTCCAGAGAAAAGAGACAAATTAGGGGAGAAAAAGGACGGATCAGTTGACCAAAAATGTCGTGGAAACCGAGCAAGGAAACATGGGACTTCGATGTGCACAAACGATGGCAATGACGCCATAAGGCAGAGGAGAGAAGGCTGCGGGTCCCCACAAGTCAAAGTTATAAGGAGTGGGGAAGGAGCGGTCGTAAAGTTCGAATCAATCAAGCTCACCGTTTGAAAGGCCCGGACGGGACACACGGGGGGGGTCCGAAAATTCTTTAGATCCGAGAAAGGAGTAAACGGGGGGGAGGCGGTGCGCAGCGGCTTCAGTTTGTGGAAGGGGGATCAAGGGGGGAAAATCGGGTGGTGTAGAGGGGACAAAATCTCTTTTCAGGTACAAAAAGGAAGGGCAGGGAGAACTAAAGGCCAGTCCACCAAAGATCACCGAACTAAGATTATGCCAAGGAAGAAAAACGGGGAAAGTATTTAACAGCAAACGAAATATTGCCGTCAGGCGAGGGAAATGCAAGTTCTTCATTTTGAGAGCACGGCAGATACCGGGGGGGGGGCAGGCGGTGTTGAAAGATCGCCTAAAAGGGGGAAAAAAAAAGAAGGTGGAAAAATGTGCAAAGCAGGAGGGTAAGGGGCAGCGCAAGGGGAGGGCGAACCTACTGAAGTGACAATATTAATTGTTTGACGAAAAAAAGAAGCGGTACAACAGAAAATCGTAGCGGGGGTCGGCTTTCCGAAAAAAATCATTCGCAAGAAAGAAAAGAGAGACTTTTACGACAATCAGGGGAGCTAAATAAGGAAGGATGGGAAGTGTGCGCACTTCCTCGTCATATGACCTAGGTGTGACGTGCCGGGTGGAAAACGGACAGAGGGGGGATAAGTGGGTCCGCTCTTCATTTTACAATCAAGTCGAGAACTTCAAATTCATCTGACCCCTCATTTTCAAAAGGAGATTAAATGTCGCGAAATTGGGGTGACGGGAGCTGCAACAACAACTAATATTATTAAAAAGATAGAGATCGGGAAATAAAGGGACGAAAATCCCTTGTAAATCCTCTGAAGCTTAACGGGGGGAAACGGATCTCTATAAATCAAATCGTAGTAAAGAGATCATGATTCAATCCGCCTCTACGGTCGGGGTAATCACCACGGATAGGAAAGGAAGGCTCAACTTCCCTAAAAGCAGGGATCGAATAATGATTGTCGTCCAATCACAAAATAAGGGGAGCCTGCAGGCGGCAAGCCGATCCATAAATAAAGTGTTTACATAGGGGAGGCAAATCAAGTGGGGATTAGGACACAAGGGGAGGCTTCGATCGGGTCGACCCTAACCGAGCGTTATTGTTCGAAGCGAACTTAGGGGAAAATAACCAGGGGGGGGGACTACGGAAAGGGGATAGGAAAACGAACTCTCCCAGGTGAGCTTCACGCTAGAAAAAACTGAAGAACATTTTGAACCGCGCCGAAAGGCGGAGGGTTTAAAAGACGGCAGGGGGACTTCATGGGGCACATCGTCGTTCTCGAATCTTTTTTGGAGGGAAGCCGGGGAGAAAGAAAGCTGGGTCAAATGAAAGGGCTGCGGCACAAAACTACGCGGTAATGCCAAAGACCGAAACTACTCCAAAAAGAGAAAAAAAAGAGAAGAGAGGACATCATACAAACGCTCAGGGGGGAAGTCTAAATAAATCCATAGTGAACGGGGAGAGAGGGGGGGTGGACGCGTATCGCTTTGACAGCAGGGGTCTGGGATGCGAACGTTGGGGGGCAAGCGTCAAGTACCATAAATCAGCAAGGGAATCGGCGGAAGCGAAGTTCTCTGATGCTTCCAGGTCCCTGGAGAGACCAATACTGTGGACCATGAAGGGATGAGCAGAAAGGGGGAAGAAAAACGCCATTTGACACTTATAAGGGGGGGGATTGAATAAATAGGGGTGCTGCGGTTCGGTCCAACGTAGTAGACACCTGATCGCCGGTCTCAAACGCAGACGCTGGAGCGCAAAAAAAAAAAATGGAGAAAGCAAGGGCTTTCCCCGGGAATTTAATAACGGGGGGGAAAGAGGGGAACTCAATCAATGCAATTGAATCAGAGGGGAGATAACGGGAAACAGTCGCGAAGACGCCGATGCAGAGTTCGCGCCTCGGTGGCAATCAATCTACGAAGAAGAGGCAAGCTCCTTTAAGGAGGCCGAAAGAAACCGCTAAAAACCGCGACGCTGGATCGGGATGCAAAGGCAAATCAAAGGAAGGCAGACACTCCCTGCCATAGAAAAGGAGGTGGGGGGGGGGATCTCCCGTCCCGAACCTCTTTGTAGGTTAAAAAAAAAAGCAACGTGTTGAACGCTGGGAGGGATCCATCATCTACAAGATGGTTCTTCATCTCTCTGCCTGCACCTGGGTCACGGGGCAGGTTACGGTTCACCCATAATCAGCTTTTGATCAAAAGCTGACGTGGAAAAAGTCCAGGAAAGGCATACCGGGGCTTTTTTGCGCATCAGTCATACCAGGCTGGGGGGGGAAGAGGGGACCGGGGAGCCAAGATACTGGACGTTGATGTTCAAAGGAATGTTGCAGAACTCTAATGGAAGTTCGGGTTGTTTGGACAGATCGTGAATGAAAGGGAGGTAGGTGCGCCAAGGGAGCTGGAATCTTCTCAGAAGACTCAAAAAAGAGGAGAAACACCAAAGCCCCGCCCCCCCGACCAGAGGGAAGGGGATGTTTGCGAAAGAACTAAGGGGAGGAGGTCGAATTGTCATTGAACTCAAAACCGGGGGTGCGGGGGGGGGGAAGGGGAGGGCACAAAGGTCCCTTCTAGGCTGGTTGATTTGTCCAAAGAAGAAAGGCGTTGTCCGCGCAGCAGACGAAAAGAAAGCGAAGTGATCGAACGAGTGGGGGTCGGCAACACAATCAGTATACAAAGAAGGACCGGAAAAAACCCGAGACACAGTCCAGGCGATGGTGAGTGTTCTTCTAAGCTGGGACAGTACCGCATGGAGAAAAGTAAGGAGGACGGAAAGTGATCTTCTTCTTTAAATCCGAATGAAAGTTGCGGATGCCTGGTGAAAGTTGAAAGGAAAGGGGCACTTGGGGGGGGGAAGGCCGATTTTTCAGGAGTGGTTGAAGGCTATCACCGGTTTGGAAAAAGAAAGGACAAGGACGTTGCCTCTACCGAGCATTGATGGGAAGGAGCAAGGGAGCGTTTTGCCCCGACGTTGTCGCGCCGACAAAAAATTTGCGTGGCGGTAGAGCCCACGGCTCCTGTTTAGCACATGTACTAGCACATGGCGGGAAATGGAAAAGCCTTCGGGGACAGGCTTCCGGGGGATCCACCACATTCCCAGAGGTAGAAGGAGTTTATGACTGTATTTGATAGGGTCATACTCCCTGAGAAGGCAAAAGACACACACGAAGTGGGGGCAGTATTAGACGAAATCCTACTGGAAAAATCCGGGAAGGGAACCAAGTGGCTCCCATCATGCAAAGAACGGAACATCGGGGAAGCGTGGCGGAAGTAAGATCTGCCATGCTAAAAGTGTCAGGATGACATCACGGGGGGGAAAAGGGGATTGACTACGATCTCCAGAGATTGGCGGGAAGGGGGGAGAAAACTGAGTAAAATAGCCCTGCAAAACTGCTCGATGTGCAAGGAAGAGAAGTAAGGGGGGGAAGAGGAGAACTCGATCCAAAACGGGGAGTAAAAAAGAGAAGAATGGTAGGTACCCCACCATTAGAACCTAGTGTCCCTCTAGGGGGTTCCAGAGGAGGGGGAAGGGGGAACCATGGGGGGAAGCTTTTACATCAGACCGCAATAGGAGGAGATATCCAAAAAGAGAGCATGACGTGTCACTCAGTTACCACTAAGACACAAGGGGCGATCTACTGTCATGAAACTAGGACCCCATTGTGCAACTTTGACTGACGTAAAGGCTGGCTGAGGAAGTAGGGGACGGATTCTTACCAAATATCAGAATTCGTGTGTTGGGGGTAGGAGGGCCACAAGCAATAAAATCAATAAACCGTCGAAAGGAAACAAAGTGCATGGATTCCTCAAAAGTAAACTTCTAAAAATGGAACCATCGGTCAAAAAGAGGGAAGGAAAGAACCTATTCTCGGGTAAAACCAGGTGTGGAAACAGGATCCGGGGGGCACGAGGCAAAAACTGTGCTATGGCGCGAAAAACACGGACAAAAAAAGGGA
>Ga0179593_1605692_pt1 | contig 14511 bp, 27 predicted proteins | sample CZODoug2_1_08_16_FD_185931 | JGI IMG/M metagenome (GOLD analysis project Ga0179593, IMG submission 185931) | Vadose zone soil fungal communities from Angelo Coast Range Reserve, California, USA - CZODoug2_1_08_16fungal (PacBio error correction) | ecosystem: Environmental > Terrestrial > Soil >...
CCCGGCTACGGGGAGGGAACCTGACGGTTTCGCCCGAGTTACTGCTGATCCAAACAAAGGGGGGGAAGTAAGGAAAAGGACCAGAACCTGCGCCCTGCTTTACGGAAAACCGCCGGCATACTACCTGGTAAAAAGACCGGGCAAGAAAAAAAAAAGGAGGGACGGTCGCTGTGGCGTAGGCCAACGGGGAGGGGACAAAACGGCCTTTCCCGGGCGGTCGCCCGGGGCCCGAAAAAAAAAGGTGGTACAAAAGAAAAAAAGGAAAAAAGGATTTTCTCACAAGAGTTCCGCTTCGTATCCTCAAGAAAAAAAAAGGAAGTAGGAGGAAAAAGGAGGAAAAGAAAGAGGGGGCTCCATCTAGACCACAAGGAAAAAGAAAAAAAGAAGGGAGGGGAAAGCGGCCATCTTCCAAGGCTACCAGAAATGGACGAAAAGTAGAGGGGGGGAAAAAGAAAAAGGAAAAAATCCCTTCCCTCCCTAAAAAGACCGTGACCATGACTGAAAGGGGGGGTGGATGGGACACAAGAGAAAGGGAAAAAAAGGGGGGGAAGAAGCCAGGTCGACCTCTACCTACAAAATCAGGGGGAAGACAACAAAGAAGGGTAAAAGAACCAAAAAAAATCTTGGACCCTTGCAGGAAAAACCAATCTTCACAAGGTAAGTCGAAGGGGAAGGGGGGGGGGGAAGGTTTCTCCTATACTTACCGTTTGAGAAAAAAAAAAAAAATCTTTCCCACTTCGGTCGGAACGAGGGAAAAGAACCTCACAGAGGAAAAAAGGGAGCCCCTGTTAGGGGCACGAGGGGGGAAGAAAAAGAAGGGGGGAAGGGTTCTCTTTGGGCCGGAGAAACTTTCGATTGGCTCAAAACAGGAAAAAATCCCGAGAAAAAAGAAAGGAAAAAGAAAGATTACCTCTAACATCACTTAGAAAAAAAGGGGGGGGAAGTTCGTCCCTCAGTCAGAGGAATACCAGTCAAAGGAAAAGGAGGGGGTACATTAAGAAAGGAGAAAAGACACACGTAATTCTTCCCCGCACCAGGGGAACAAGGGGTCAAAAAAAGAAAGAAGGAATAGAAATCAGCCGAAAAGGGGGAGAAGCTCCTTACCCTGAATCAAGCTGGGCGACAAGAGAAGATCCAAAGAGGGGGGGAAAGGAGGGGGGTTTTCCCGAGTGAAAAAAAAAAGAAAACAGTTCCATCTGCCAAGAAAAAGGATCAAGGACAAAAAGAAAAAAGGGAAACCCGCGTCCCGATTGCGAAAGAAAAAGAGGGGGAAAAAAAGGGGACAAGTCTAGTCGGGTCATCGGGGGAAAATGAAACTGGGGAGAGTTGGGCAGGCAGAAAAAGGGAAAAAGGGGGAGAGGGGACAGCGTTCAGTACGGCATCGTGGGTGAAAAAGGCAGGCGTCCGAGCCCATACGGAGGCCAAAAAGGTTACTTCCAAAAAAAAGGGGAAAAAAAGAGGGGGGGGGAAGGTACACCCCATGTTGTATCTATTTCGCCCGAAGGAAAAAAAGAAAAGAAAACCGCCGCAGCCGTAACCCTTCCCGAAACAGGGAAAGAAAGGGAACGGCAATTTAGAGAAAAGGAAAAGAAGGAAGGGAGGGCGAAAACCACTTTCAAGCCGGGAGAAAGGAGAAGAAAAGGAGGAAATTACCTTTTCCCTTCCAAGAAGATCCCTTGAAAAAGATACGGGGAAGGGGGAAAGGGAAGAGTTGGAACCTCCCTTATCACCTTAGAAAAAAAAGAAGGGAAACAAAAAGGGCTTTTTACCAATTCCGGGGAAGAATCACAGGACGGGGAGGGGGGAGAGGGGAAAGGAGACGGCCCGCTAAGTCGGTATCCGGCTTTTGAAAAAGTAGTAAAATTCAGGAAGGGGGTTTTCTTACATTGTCCGGTGGAGAAGCAGGTTAGGGGGACCAGGGGAAAATCTAGATAAAAAAAAAAAAAAAGGGAGGGAGGGAGAAAAGAGAGCAGATTCACCCTGTTAAGATAAAAAAAAAAAGGAAACGGGAATGCGAAAACAACCAAAAAAAAAAAAACAACGGCGACATACTACCGAAGGAAAAAAGGAAAAAGCCGCGAAGCCGGTACCTACTTCGCGGGGCAAATGAAACGGGAAGGGGGGGAGGAGAGAAAGAATTTGGCACGCCCCACGGGAAGGGGGTTCGGTAAAAAGAAAGAAAAAAAAAGGAGGGGGTACAATCTGGTCCTGGCACGGGCAAGGGGGAAAAAAAAAGACCAAGAGGGGAGTCTTGTTCCAAGCCAGGCAGGAACAAGACATAAAAGGGGCCAAATGCTTGGGGAAAAAAGGGGGAGGGAAGGGGGAGGCGTCCCGTTCCAGGGCGACAAAGGGGAGAAAAAAAAAAGGGGGGACAGAGGCATCCGCCCCCCTTTCCCAGGAGATTCAAGGGGGGGGGAGTGTGGAAAAAAAAAAAGGAGAAGGGGGGACCTGGGCGCGCGTTTTTACTAGGTAGAGATAACAACAGGGGGGGGGGGGGAAAAAAAAAAGAAGAAAAAGGGATCCCTGATTTACCGGCCGGAGGAAGGTAATGCTCTCCGCCGAACAGTTAAAAACAATAATAAAAGAGAAAAAAAAAAACGGGAGGGGGGAGATGCAACGCGGAGAAAAAAGAAGAGGGTGACTTGCCGTTTCCGATTGCACAAATGACTTTGAAGAAAATGAGAAAAAAAAAAAAAGGAAAAAGAGGGATACTGCGGGGTGCCAAGGAAAAAAAGTGTCGTTATAATGGTCCGGGGGGGAAAACAGGGGATGGGACCTGGAAGGGGAAAAAAAAAAAGAAAAAGGGGAAAAACCTCCTTCTATGAAGGGAAAAAGGGGGGGGGTCCGCAAAGAGCCGCCAAGTGACTTGGGGGAAAAGTAAGGGGAAATAGAAAAATGGGAAAAAGAAAAGAAAAGGGAAGACTTTTAACTTCCCTCTGCAAGAAAGGAGGGGGCCTCTTTTCGGGGGGGTGGTTGAAGGTTCAGGAAGGGGAAAAAAAAGGGGGGGAGGTCTTCCTTTTCTCACATCGGGAAAAAAAAGAATGAAAAATCAATCTGTGTCCTGCGGTCTACGGGAAATCAGGTGAGGGATAGAGGAAAAAAAGGGAAGAATGAATCACTAAACTCTCGAATACCGTTGAAGGGAAGAAAGAGCCACGATAACCCAGTACAAACAAGCCCAAAGGAAAAAAAGAAGGATCTCAAGTAAAAAGAAAAGGAACAAGAATGTCCATCTTCGGAAGGGGATCCGGGGCAGTCTCCCCTTTCATAACGAAAGAAAGTACATGAAGGAAAGGTTCCCAAAAAAAAAGTCCCGTAGACGGAAAAGGAGAAATTCCAACTGGGGGGAAAGGTCGGGGTGTGACCGGGGGGGAACTTGGGACTGGGGGGAAAAAAAAAAAGAAAAAGGGGTGTCCTCCTCGGGAAGAAATTCAAAAAAAACTTGGGCACAAGACAACCCCTCAATCTACTTTTGTACTTGCTTCCCGAGCCAGAAAAAAAGGTTACCAGGTCCTGGGGAAGAGCTGGGTTTATTGGGAAAAACTTCTCAAAAGAAGGTGACAGGACACGGAAAGAAAACAAAAGGTTCGCCTTACGCTGGAAAAGCCCCAAAGGGGGGGGGGGAAAGGGGGCGGGGGTCTCGATTAAACCAAGGGGGAAGAGGAGAAGTATCCTGGGAGCTTAAACAACACAAAGGATGAGGAGGATGCAGAAGGAAAAAAAAGAAAAAGAGAAGAAACCACGCTCCATCGGAAAAAAAAAAGTTGGGGGGTATATGCGGCCGGGGGAGCCACAACAAAAAGTAGAAAAAGGAGGGAGTTGGGCCAGAAAAAGAACGGGCCGCTTGGCTGAAAACAGAAAGTCTTATCCAGAGGGGGGGGAAAAGGAAGCCGTAAGCCTCAAAATAAAAACGAAGGCCTTACCGAAAAAGGAAATCCCCCTTGGAAAAAAAAGAAAAAAAAGAAACAGGGTGGATCCATGTCCCACCAGAGTGAAAAACAGACACCCAGAAAAAAAAAAAGGAGAGGGCAAGTTTTGGAAACTGGGAGAAAAGGGGAGAAAGGGACCGGTTTATGCGGGACTGGGAACAAACGGACGGGGGTGAAAAAAAAAAGGGAGGGGGGGGGGGGGCCATATCCATGTTCACCGAATTTGCAAAAAAGCTCGGCCTTAAAAGAAGGAAGGGGGGGGGGGAGAGTGGCCTCAATTCATCTCCAGCCAAAGGAGGAAGCGCTTCTTGCCTCAGGCCGGACCAGCAGAGGGGAAAGAGAAAAAAAGAGATCCACGAGCCACGAGGGGGGAAAAAAAAAAAGGGGAAAGAAGACGTCCCCGATTAGTGAAATGCAAAAGAGAAAGGAAAGGGCTCCCATGTCAAAAATCCTAGAACAGCAGGAGAGCAAAAAAAAAAAAAAAGGAAAAACGACTCCCCCATCTCCAAAAAAAAAAAGAAGTGAAACTTCGTCCCTCAGCCACGAGAAAGGACCTGTAGATCGGGAAGGGGAAGGAGGGGGGAGAAAGGGGGAGGGAACAATATCCCCGAAGTTTGACTGGAAAGAAAGGGTGTTTCCGGCGTCCACGCTGGCGGAAAAGGGAACTAGGTGTAGAAGGAAACATTAATCCTGCGAGAAAAGAAAGGGGAAAGGAGCATGCAACCCTCGTCCGATTTGACCGAAAAAAAAGAGAAGGTACAGGAAAAAGTCCAAGGCTTAGCGTGGTAAGACACAGAGTAAAGGAACGGCGGTGGGAAAAAAAAAGGGGAAGGAGGTGCAAGGTAAAGCGTTTTTGCAGGTACGGCATCGTGGGGAAAGGGGAAAGGCGGTGGCGAGCCATAACGGTCTGTCGTCGGTTCCGTACTCCGGAAGAAGGAAAACTGGAACAGGGTGTAAAACACAGGGGAGGAAAGAAAAAAAAAAGGCAGTTCACAGCATAACCGCGCCCAGACAAAGGAAAACGGGGGGGGGGGCTAATTCATGTCCCCGGAAGAAACCCGTAAGCAGGCTTGCAGGGGGAAAAAAAAGGAAAGAAAAAGGGGGGAAAAAAGTCTCTGTCAGCCATGCGGAAAAAGAGGGGAAAAAAAACAAGCCCTTCCCTCCCCGGCTGGGGGAGGAAAACTAGGTGAAGGGCAAAAAGGAAAGGAGAAAGAAGAAATCACCGGGCTGCAAAGCCCGGGAGGGGAAGGGACGCGGATCACATGCCGTTAACGAGTGACGAAACCGGTCAAAGGGGCGTTCGGGACAAAAAAAAGGAAGGGAGGAAGGGGGGGTTGCTGACAGTGTCCGGTGGAAAAAAAAAAAAAAGGGAAATAGGAAAAGGGTGAAATCTCCTCTCACAACAAAAAAGGGCACACCTGAAGAACAGCTTGCCCAGGAGAGGAAAAAGAAAAAGGGGGGGACTCACCAACGGCGAATACCTATAAAAGGGAGACAAGGAAAAGGAAGGACTTAAAATCCGGTCTTACCCAAGACTGGGGGCGGGGAAACTAGGGGAAAAGAAAGGGGAAAGGAAAAACTGATTATAATTCCCGAATTTTAAAAAAAAGGGGGGGGAGGGTCGTCCGAGAAAAGGGTTCTACGGAAAAAAAGAAGGGAAAGGGGGGGAACACGCGCCCGACCAGAAGGAAAAAAAAAAAGGAAACGGGAAGAGGGCCCTGGTCCTTGCTGACATAGAGAAAACACAGGAAAAGTGTTGTAGAGGAAAGGGGGGGAAAGGAGCCTACCTCAGCATTGAAAAGTCGAAAGACGCCCCTCCCGTTTCCCCTGCTCGGGTGAGGCGGGCGAGGGGATGGAACTGGGGAAAGGAGGGGGGGAAAAAAGTCCATAAAATCCGGGGAAGGGGGGGAAAAAATTCCACAATTTTTTTCCCCAAGGTCAAAAAGGAATAAAGCGAAATAAAAAAAAATGAAAAAAAAAAAGAGCGCGGCGCGTACAAAAGAAAAAAGCAGGGGGTAAAGGGGGAACCAAAACGCTGTACCCTGCAACGCAGCAGGGAAAGAAGAGGGGCGAAAAAAAAGGGAAGGAAGAAAAGCCTTGGATTTTGCGCGAACAGGGGAAAAACACCCGAGAGCACTCGGACGTCGGGGGGAAGTAAAAAAAGAAAAGCGGAGAAAAAAGGGACATTTTACTGGAATGGTCCAAACCTGTAAAAAAAAGACGGCCAGTGAGGGGGAAGGGGACATCCCAAGTTACGGGGGAAAAGGAGAAAAAAATCGACCTTTCCAATACCTATCACGTACAGTATAAAGGATAGTGCGGGGGGTGGGGAAAGAAAAAGACCTTCGTTTGCCTTCCTTTTTGCCCGAAAATAACCTAGCCAGGGGGGGAGGAGGAGGAGGGGGGGGGAAAAAATGGGCCCTCAATTTCCTCATCGTGGAAAAAAAAAAGAAGAAGTTGTCGCGTGTCCTCTGCCTAAGGAGCCTGAAAAGAGGGAAGGACTGCAGAAAGGAAATTGTAAACCTAAGGGGGAGGAAAAAACGAGAACCAGGACCCATACTTTCCAGCGGAAAAAAAGAACGCAAAAGGGTTGATTTTGTACCTGCTTAGGAGGGGACATACTGGCCCGGGGGGAAAAAAAAAAAAACCCTGGCCCTCCCAGAAAAAAAGGGAAAAAAAACAATTTTTTCCTTCCACACTGAAAAAAAGGGCCAGTGGATGGCTAAGGAAAAAAAAAGAAAGGGGAGGGGGTGTACCCTGGCGCCACCAAGGGAGGAAAAAGAAAAGGGGAGGGATCCCGCGCGGGTAGGAAATTAGACGGAGGGAAAAAAGAAAAAAAAGCTGCTACTAACCGGGACTGCCGGAAAAAAAGCGGGACAAACACAGAAAGAGAAGGGGGGGAGTCCACCGGGGGAGGTCCGCCATTCCTTTTCTTTCCTGGGGGTGTGAGGACATCCTGAAGAAAAAAAAGGGTGGTAAATTTTCTTCCTTTCCTTGTGGGGGAAGGGGAGGAAACCTCCCTTTGCTTATTCACAGAAAGACACAACAAAGAAAAAAAAAAGGGGAAAGGAAAAGGGAAAAAGGAAAAGAAGAAAAGCGGTTCGCCATCTATAACTCAAAAAAATGGAAAAAAGTTGGGTGTAGTAATTGACCAAATCAAAAGACCAGCAAAAAAGAAGGGGGGAAGAAACCACCGATCGCCTTTTGCCGCAAAAAAAAAAGGGAAGCGTCGGCGTTCCGCCGTTACCAGGTCGTAGGAAGGGGAAAGGAAGGGGGAAGGGGAAAGTCGCCCGCGCCATGTCAGAAAAAAAAGAAGAAGGCAGCACCGCCCATCCTGGTTGCCGCCCAGGAAAAGAAAAGAAAAGGGCAGGAGAAAAGAAAAAAAAAAAGGAAAGAAAGGGAAGTGTGTGAAACGGGTGGCCAGGGAAAGGGACAGGTTTATTCCAGGGGGAATGGGACTGAGGTCGGCTGCCAAAAGAGAAAATCACCAGGGGAAGAGGAAGGGTGATCTTCAGGGAAAAATCTGGGGGGTTATAGTGGCGGAAAAGGAAAGAAAAAAAAGAAAAAAAAGGGGGATAAGGGGACGCCGTCTTGCCGCAGTCCCGAAAAAAAAAGAAAGGAAACAAGGACCGCGAAACATTCCACGGGAAATTAAAAAAAAGTACAAGATACGAAAGGGGAGAAAAAAAAAGAGGGGGGGAAAAAAAAAAGGAGAACGATCACAGGTCATTCCAAAAAAGGGACCACGACGCCCATCGCCCCGGCAAAAATAATTTCACAATCGTCCATCAAGAAAAGGAAGGGAAAAAAAAAAAGGAGAGCTAGGACCTGTATCATCTGTTACACTTCAGAAAAAAAGAGTGGACTGTCCATCGCCGGCGGGGTTGAAAAAACGGACATAACCAGCCCCTCCCTAGAAAAAAAAGGGAGAAAGAGAAGATCCGCACGGCTCAGGGCAAAAAAAGAGACAGAGGGGCTGCTCCATGGAACGAACCGGAATGGTAGGGAAAAGGAAAAAAAAAAAGGGGAAAGGCTTCCTCGTTTTGCGGGGGGGGAGGAAAAAAAAGGAGGGGCAGGGTAACGGCCCCCCATCCTTGTTTAAGGAAAGGAGGAGAGCATACCGGTCGCGTCTGGGGAAATAAAAAGGGGGGAGGCCTGGGGAAACCTTGGTGTTCAAATTTTACACCCCTGTGTAAGAACAAAAACGCGCAGTGCCACAGAAGAAAAAAAGAAAAAAAAAAAAAAAAAAAAGACTGGGTGAATGCGCTATGGTGAAAAAAAAAAAACCTGGGCCTGGCGCCAAAAGGAAAACCAAAAAACCCTGGATAAACAAAAAAAGGGAAAAAAAAAAAAGAGAAAAGGGCGGTCCTCCTACCGGTCCTGCTGCACTGGGGAAAAAGGGGAGCGCGGTGGGGTACCTGTCTGCCGTGCCCGGGGACGGGGTATCAAAGACTACGAACGAAATCAAAAAAAAGGAAAAGGAAAAGTCGTGATCTCAAATCAAGGGGGAAAAAAGGAAAGTGACGAGACCAGCCTCCTTGCCCCGCTAAGGGAGAGTAAGGCAAAAAGGAGCGCTGTAAGGGTAGGAGGAAAAAAAGGAGAAAGGGGAAATCTTTTACCGGCCGTCCCCGGAAAAGGGAAAAGAGACTCTCCAAACACACCAAAAGGAAAAAAGAAAGAATTCACCCTGTAAGAGGAAAAAGGAAGAAGATGCTACAACTAGGGGGGGGAAAAGGAAAAAAAAAAGTAACTAACTCCCGTCTCCTGGCAAAAAAAAGAAAGCTGGGAAAATTCGCGGAAAAACAGGGCAATTTGATCGCGGAAAAAAGAAGGGAACAAGAACCGGGTTTCTTGCAGTCCCGGTGGAGAAAAGGTGCGGGGGCGTTAAAAAAAAGGGGAAAGGCAGCCATGTACCCACGCGCGAAAAAAAAATGTGGAAAGAGCCCCCAATTTCATTACGGGGGGAAATTAACAGTGCACTCGGGGGGGAAGAAAAGGGGTCCCTTCCCAGGTGCGCCTCCTTCAAAAAAACTGCATCCTCCCCCCGGGAAAAAAAAGAAGAGGAAAAAGGGGGTGAAGGCTGTCGCTGTTTCTTTTGGAGGGGGAGGCGCACTGGGGAAAGGTCAATCAAATCCGGCGAAATAGAGAAAAAAAAAAAGGTTCACACAATGTTCGCCAAAATGGAGAAGGACGGAAAAAAGAAGAAACGGAACCGGTATGCTAGAAAAAAAAGGAACCCCCAACGAATGCCGTACCTTCAAAAAAATGGGCAAAAGGACCGGCAACCCGGGGGGAAGGGAAAGGGAAGAAGTGCTGACCGTTTGAAAAAAAGCTAATCCTGGACTTTTGGGCCCGAACAAGGGAAGAAAAAAAAAGAAAGGAGGTTGGCCCCCCTGAAGCCGTTCTCGGAAAGAAAAAAAAGAGGGGAGAAAAGGGAACTTTACTGTCCGCAGCCGTGAAAAAAAAAAACCGGGAACAAAAAAAAGGGAACACTCGGGTGATCTTTTGGGAAGAAAAAAAAAGGAAAACAGGGTTCCCAGCGATCAGGGGGGAAAACTGGCGGGGAAGGGGAACCTACGTGGAACTGAAGGGAAAAAAAAAAGGGGGAGAGGGGCGGACGTTTTCCCAGGAAGGGGGGCCTTCCCCCTGGGTGACGCAAAAAACTACCTTCCGAAAAGGGGGAGGAAAAAGAAAAGGTTTCGGCGGGGGAGCGGTTACACCTGAAGAAAATCAGAAATCACGAAGGGGGAAGGAACTACGTGCTTGTTCGCCTGTGAAAGGGGATACGGTAAATCTCGTACCCTTAAAAGCTGAAGCGGAGGGGGGGGGGAAAAGACGGAGGAGAAAAAAAAAGGTGGAAAGAAAATGTCGGACATTCGAAAAAAAAAAAAAAAAAAACAAGGACCTCCTCACTTCCAGAAAAGAAAGCCGTCCTCCCTCCCCTTTAGGAACTGCAATAGGAAAAATCTCCTAACAACCCGGGGGGAAAAAAAAAAGAGGAGGCCCTGGGCCATCACCGTCACGGCTCGGCCCTACACGGAGAAAGGGGTACCTGAAAAAGGGAGCCTGACGGTTCCTCTGGGGGAGGGACGGAAAAACGGGGAAAAAAGGGTCTGGATGCGCGCCCCCGAAAAAAAAAAAATGGGCTTTTTCGGCCCAGGGGCAGGGCTTCCGCGCTTGGTAGCGGGGCACGGGATACGGAAAGAGGGAGAGCGACAATCCACCCAAAAAAAATACGTTCAAAACCCTGTTCATTCGGAAGGAAAGAAGGAAAGAGGGCTGTTCCGGTGCGCCTGTTGGGGGGAAAAAAAAAAAAAAAGAGACTTTTTTCCGGGGCCCATTGAAAAGGGGGGAAAAGAGGAAAACCTTTCCTCCTCACCTAACCCAAAGGAAAAAAGTTCTTTGGTCTCCGATGACAGGGGAAAAAAAAAACACGGATTGAAGAAAGTATCTCCTCTCTCAAAAAAGAAAAGTACGGAAAAGGCAAATCTCAATCTGGTGCGAAAACAGGGCGCAGGGAAAAAGGGGGGGGGGGGGGGGGAGGGGCAGGGAAAAAAAGGACCCGATCGAAAAAAAAAAAGATAAGTGTCCTACCAAAGGAGGGAAAAAAAAGAAAAAAGAAAAGGAAACCATCCCTTCCCCTCTTCTAAAAAAAAAAGGGAAATTTTCGTATAAAAGGGGGGGGCGTTCTGCCGACAAGGGAAAGGGAAAGATACCTCCGCGGGGGCCCCCTTCCTCTTGTCAGAAAAAAAAAATGGAGCCATGGAAAAGGAACTCTGGGAAACCAGGGAGGAACCCAGCTTGCCCAACCGGGACTAGGAGGGAGGGGGACGTTTTTTAAAAAAAAAAAGGTGAATGCCACCAGTGTCCGATGAGGAGAAAGGAAAGATGTTCTTAAAAAGAAAAAAATCACCAGGAGAAAGGAGCCGTTTGATCGAAAGGGGAACGTCTGTTTCCTTTTTCACGAAATAAAAGACCAAAAAAAGGGGAAAAAAAAGGGGGAGAGGGGCCCTTGCGCAGTACCGACAGGGAAAAAAAAAGGGAAAAGGACGCCGGGATCCCTATCCACCTATGACCTCGAGAAGGGAAGGAAGGCCAGGAAAGGAGAATGCGGAAAACAAGGAAGAAAGAGAAAACCCATTCCCGAAAAAAAAAAGAAGGGACGAGCAACCATTCCATTCCCCAAAAAAGAAAACACAACCGAAAAAAGAGAAACCGGGGAAAAAGAAAAGAGAAAGAAAAGCTCTTTCCTTGGCCAGTGAGAAGGAATGGAGAAAAGAAGAGGGGGGGGGGACACTTCCTGGGGGGTAGACGGAAAAGAAGTGACGGGGGGGGAAAAAAAAGTTGCTGGGGAAGGCGTCACTCTGGGGGAAGAAAAGGGAGAAAGGAAAAGAAGACCTCGTGTGCGGACCATTGAAAATCGCGCAAGGAAAGGGAAAAAAGAAAAAGAGGGGCTCCCTCGGAAAAAAAAAAAAAAAAAAAGTCCAAGGCTATCGTGTCCATCTTTGAAAAAAAAAAAAAACAAGGTCGGGTTCAGGCATCAGAGGAAAGGAAAAGAAGAGTTTCAGTTACGGCATCGTTGGGGGGGAGACTCCTCAAAGAAGAGCAACAAAGAAACGTCGGAGGGGGGGAAAAAAAAAAAAAAAAAAGGGGGGGGGGAAGGGGAACCTTGTTTGCATGGAAAAAGAAAAAAGGAGGAAAAGTACACAACCTCGCTCAAGTGCACAAGAGAAACCGCGCAAGAGCGGGAAAGAAAACAAGAAAAGGCCGGATTCTAGGGGAAAAGGAAAAAAAAAAAAGAAAAGGGGGAGACGCTTCTAAACCAACTTCAAGCCTGGAAAAGGAGGGGAAGGAACACAAGGCGGGCCGCTAACCTTTTCCTTGCCTTTCTTGAAAAAAAAAAAAAAAATGTGAAGGTTGGGGGAAAAGGAAAAAGAGAAAAAAAAAGAGCAAACCTTTTCTACGACGAATCACCGAAGAAAAAAGGGAGGTGATCTCAATCAAGTTTCCGCGATCACATGCCAGGTAGAATCACGGGTAGAAGGAGAGGTGAGAAAAAAAAAAGGAAAAAAAAAAAGGGGAAAGGTATTTCGCGTTGTTTTTGCGGAAACAAAAAGAAGGGGGACCGGCACCTTATCCTACATGGTGACTTCTCGAAAAAAAAAGGGGAGGATGGGGAAAACTGTAAGGAAAAAAAAGAACACAAAAAAAAAAAAAAAAAAAAGAGAACCTCAGCGCTCCAGGGGAAGAAGAAAAGACCAGGATACCCCGACTTTCCGCGGGGGCCTGCAAGCGGAGAGAAAAAGACGGCATTGTGTCGGAAAGGGAAGAAACAAAAAAAGGGGGTCCTCCCCCTGTGTGCTTTCCAAGAAGGGGTCGGAGAAAAAAAAAGAAGGGGAGGTATTCTTTCCGTGGCACGAGAAAAGAAAAAGGGGGAGACCAGTCAGGACCTGTAGCGGAAAAAAAAAAAAAAGAAAGAAAGGTGCAACTCCTTTGTTTATCCAGCGGGAAATGGGGGGAAAACGCCAGCTGAGAAAAAAAGGGAAAAGACCGCCATTTTTCCTGGACAAGAGAAGAAAGGAAAGGAGACGGTTTTCGGGTTCCCGAGAAGAGATTGCACGGGGGCGCGGAGGGGGGGGGAAGAAGGAGGGAAATCGCTACCACATGGGTGTAAATGCCAAAGGGAAATAAAAAAAAGGACCTGAACCGCCACTCTAAACGGAGGAAGAAAAGAGCTCGGCGCCGGTGAAAAAAAAAGGGGAAAAAAAACGAGGGTAACACTGCAACGCTTTTACCTGCCAACGCGGGGAAAAAAGGGAAAAGGGCAACTCGTGCTGACCGGGAAAAAAGGAACTCTATGCAGGGGGGGGGGGAAAAAAAAGGAAAGCCCCGAGTAGCACTTCGGACGCGGGGGAAAAGGAAGGGGGGGAAGCGGGGAGGTATAATGTTCCTCACACGAGGGGATATGAAAGAAAGAAAGGTTGAAACCGGAAAAACGCACCGGAAAGGGAAGGAAAAAAGAAGGGGATATTGTCGCCCCTGGAAAGGCCAAAGGACCGTGTCCAGCGTAATCAGTGTGAAAAAAAAAAAGACCTAGAGGGAGGGAAAAAGAGGGCCGGTTCTCTTTTTCGTCGGGGGGAAAGCCTTCTTGGCCCTTGCCCTGGGGGAAGGGTTCCAAAAAGCGGAAAAAAAAAAAAGAAAGGGGTCTCACTCGTTATAGAGAATCATCGGCCTGCGTCTTACATGGGGGGGGAAAAAGAGGTCCGAAGGGGAATGCGTAACCTGAAGAAAAAAGAGTTCCTCAAGACGCGTCCCAAAAAAAGTGGAAAAGAAGGAGGAAAAGAAAAAGAACCAGGACACCAAAGAAACGAGATCACCCTCAGAACCCAGGGGGGGGGGAAGGAAGGGGAAACCTTCTTGTCCCGAAAATGTGTGCCAGAAGAGGGAGGAAAGGGAGAAAAAAGGTCCCCGTCTCAACGGCCAAGCCAAAAAAAATTGGACACCCACAAAAAAAAAAAGGGGCCGGCCGAACGGGCAAAAAAAAAAGGAAGCAGACCCGGTCACTTTTGTTCCCCCGAGGAGGGACCTGGGAAAAAAAAAAAAAAAAAAAAAAAAGGGGGGGAAGGTGCTGAAAATGGGGTTGGCTCCTCGGTAAGGGGGTAAAAAACCAACGGATGCGCAGGGAAAGGAAGGGCCCAGTCGACAAAGCAAAAAAAAAAAGAAAAAAGGGGGGAACGTGTCGGAAGGGAAAAAAAAGGCTTGGTCCCTTGAGGGGGGGGGGGAGGGGAAAACTCTATCAAAAAAAAAAAACCCACCCAAAAGTGGCCAAAAAAAAGAAAGGGGGTCCCTCCTTTACCGGGAAAAAAAAGTTTTTCATTCCCCCTCCTGGAGGAAAAAGATCGGGCAATCCTGGGGAAAGAAGAAGTATCTCAAAAGGAGGAAAAAAAAGGAGAAATCGATCTCCATCCGGCAAAGAAGGGGGTACCACACGCCCAGGGAGAAAGAAAAGAGGGGAAAGGGAGTCCCATGCTACCATCCAGAAGGGGAACACGATCGCTTTTTCCCTCTCCATCTAAAAAAAAAAACACAGGTTAGGCGGGCAAAAAAGGGGGGAAGTAGCCTCGGGGGGGGCTTGGAGAGAAAGGCACGCAGCATTTCCACCTCTACAAGCGCTTGAAGAAAAAGGAAAAAAAAAAAAGGAAAAAGGATGGTGTCTCCATTTAAAAAAAAAAATCGTTAACCCCGGGGGGGAGAACAGAGACCGGTTCGCCGGGAATAGGAAGAGGGGGGGAAGTTCTCCTAATACGGAAAGGAAGGGCCGCCCTATCTTTACACGTCGGGGAAACTGGGCAAAGGAAGGTGTAAAAAAAAAGGGGGGGGGGACCCCCCCCCTTTGGGGGGGGAAGGGGAAAAAGGAAGAGGTGTCCTGTTTTTCTCGCAGCGCCCAAAGGGCGGGGCCACGGGAAAGAAAGAAAAAAAAAAAAAGGAAGGGGGACAAGCCCGCTTCAGCTTCAGGTAAAAGAAAAAAGGGGAAAGGGACGACAGAACCCAGCAACTTAAGACGCCGGCCCGAATGAGGAGA
>Ga0179593_1347278_pt1 | contig 14510 bp, 15 predicted proteins | sample CZODoug2_1_08_16_FD_185931 | JGI IMG/M metagenome (GOLD analysis project Ga0179593, IMG submission 185931) | Vadose zone soil fungal communities from Angelo Coast Range Reserve, California, USA - CZODoug2_1_08_16fungal (PacBio error correction) | ecosystem: Environmental > Terrestrial > Soil >...
AAAAGGTCAGTTATTGCGGTGTTATCGCCGCCAAAAGCAGACGAAAAAACGAACGAAGAAAGAAGAGCACGTTGGAAGAACGTTGAAGGCTTCCAAGGGTGAGTTACTGGATCTCCGTATCAGGCATGCAGGGGGGACCTGAATGACAATTCCTGGATGCTTGGAAGGCAGTCGTAAAGGCAACGGGGCCTCAAGGGGGAACAGATCGGTTCGCCGCTACAAGTCCTCGGGAAATCATTGGAGGTAATTGAAGTCAATACGGAAAAAGGGAGGGAAAGGTTCCTCCCGGGAGCCAAGGGAAAAGGGGTCTGAGTCTCTAACACTAAACCTCCTGAGACGTCAGGGAAAGACACGGATTTCTTTCAACCCCTTCCGTAGAAGATTCCGTTTGGACAGAAGTCGAGACGGCCTAGCCGAAGCGCAAGTGTCGCGGGTCAGAAGATCGTATCAATGTGGGGGCCCAATGGAGGGGTACGAGGGGACTGTCCGCGTTTAAGGGGAAAGGAAAAGTATGCATAGGTAGGACCGTTCGGAACACGCTCTGCACTGTAAAAGGACTGGAAGAGTTTAACAATTTCAACAAGAATTCAAATCGTCAATTGCGCGAAATCTCAACCAGAGAGAGGAGAACTCCGAGAGAGCACACATCTCTACATCACTTTCATAGAAGGTGAGCAAAGGGAGGAGGTAAAAAAAATGAAAAGACTATTAGGCATCAATTGTCTCATAGGGGACCGTGCCTTCTCCACCGGTCATTTCCTTGTTTTCGTCGGAGGAACCAGGCAATAGGGAAGCTCAGGCAACAGATCTACTTGAGTTCTTGAGAACAAAAACTCTGCGAACGGAAGGGTGGAAGGCTTGTTAACAGAGCATCAAAGATGGACTAAAAAAGTGATGGAAGCACACCCCACGTCGAAGCAAGCAAGGTCGGAAATCGTTATCAAGAAGCCGTGGAGAGGGAGGGGACTCGGATGCGGCGGTCATGGGCACGTTCAGACGAGTGGAGTTGGGGCAAAGCTTACCAAAAAAAGAACTCAATTCTAAAACAACTTAGGGAGACAGGTTTGAATCAGGAAGGTCCGTGTCAAATAACTGACTCATATCAATTCCTCTCCGAGTCAGCGGGCTATAAAACAAACAATTTGGGAAAAAACACCTGGAAGTAAATGACCTATACCAGTCGGTTAGAAGGCCTGTCCATGTCGAAAAAGGACCTATGGGGGGTCTCAGCCTGTGGGGGGGTCGATGTGTAATATATAAAAATCGGGAAGGGGGAATAGACCAGATCAAAGAAAAAAAGAAATTGCTGGAGCAAGCGGAAAAACGACGTAGGTGTGGACTAAGGGTGGCGAAATTCAAGCTGAGGTCGATGTCCTGAACGAGAGCCTAAACTCCGTTAAAGTCTTGAGCAAAAAATCTAGCGACCGTCAAGGTGAATCCTTCCTCGCAGCGGACAAACTTACTGGCACACGATCTCGCAAAGGGTTCCTTAGCCGAACTTCGGGGAGACCGGAGGACTATCGCGGGATAGTCGGGATTATTCAATGTAAAGAATTGATCACGCACGCGTGCAAGTGCCGCGACGGAGATGGTCGGACGAATATAAACCTAGGAAGGGAGCAAGACTTTCCTGAGATAATAGAGATCTAGATTTAGATAGATTGATTCTCTACAGATTGCCTCCCTACTGTGATAGCTAAAATAGAAGAAGGGTTGGGATTCAGTCTACTGGGGTGAGAAGTCATTAATTGATAAGTACGTGGGATTTGTAACTGTCAATCTGAGCTTGGGTTTTTCAAAGAATCGGTCAAGTCAGTGAGGACTCCCAAAAGACTCACAAAAACGTCCCTAAGGCTTTTATAAAGCTGGACCAAAGTTCTCCCTACCCTCGGGGATCTGGCGGATTCGCCGGTGTCGCTGCGTCGAACGACATAACGAGGCACTCGGGATGCACGTGGGGAAAGAGGTGGTGAAGGAATAGAGGGGAGAACCACCCATCCGGCGAGAAATCTAGCTGCAGTGGCATTAGGATCACTGCTAGAAGAGGGGGGGGGGTCGAATCCAACAAACGAGGGGATGAAAAAGATATAGAGCCCCTTGTAACTCCGGAAGCTGCCGGAAACGCATCTCAAGACTTCGGCCTGAAGATGCCGAAAAAGGGTATTCTTAAACGGGTGGCCACGAACGCGAGTGATACTTCTTGAGTTCGGGATACGAGCGACCTGCACCGAAGCGCCAAGGGCTACACGGTGTTTACTGAGGGACTGGGTAGGTGCGCGGGGGCTGGTCGCTGAGGGGAGGATGGCAAAACGAACCTCTCAATGCAAAAGAGCCATACAGGGGAGTAGACCGGCCTATTAGCCCAAGCGTATCAGGGCTGCCCGGGAAACTCATGGGGAATGCAAAGGCCGCGGAACTTATTAATCTGCGCATCGAGAGGCCGATTCTTCACCTCGGCACGGTGAAGATGGTGAACAAGGCGTGTGGGTCTCTCCGACCCAAGAGAGCTTTGAAGCCTGGCCCCTAGTGGGAGCCGAGTCGTTAAGGATTCGGAACGGGATCAGACCACATCCCACGAGTCCGACAGAAAAAGGAAGGAGTCCGAATTCGAAAAGAAACAGACCAACTGGCCTGAGATCTTTTCGGGGCAAGCTATAGAGAGAAAGGGAAGTACCATAATGTGTCCTCGGCTGGTTGGGGGAGCCCAAAAGACATCCTCTGTTTAACATAATGGGAGGAACGCGCCTCGACGAGCTCCCTGACTCTACACCGGAGGAGGGGAAAGTGTGTGTCAAAAAAGATTCTGCCAACGACCTTGCGGGGAGATGTGGAGACGGGGAGAGCGCTTCTTCCACAATTGCGAAGGAATCGGGTACCTTTGCCAGCTTAAGAGGAGAACCCACCTGGTATCTGCGTCTTCGGCCCAGGGGGTCTCTAAAAATAGGGGAGGCCGAGCGAGAGTAAAAATATCTCAGGGAGAATTCTGTCCACCAGCGGAACAAAAAGTCCAGCGACGTTCAGCAATTCGACGGTCTGGACTCGCAAGAGACCAAGAAAGAGCGCTGACGGGATCATCCCCTCGCGAAAACGCCTCAGACTCCACATCCGGCGCAGCTCACAACTTGCGCCTCAAGGAGGAGACCCGCGACAGAGACTCCACAAGGTATCAAATCGTGAAAATTAAGCTGATTTTGTCCTCCACAACCCGATCGGTCCGCAGTCCTTAAAAATAAAATGTATTCTATCGTAGAAGAAGTGGGAAGATGAGAGGACGGGTGCCCTCCTCTGCACCACCCTGTCTTTGTTGGAAAGTCCTCTCTTACCGCCAGTCGATGACGCAATAAAGGGTGATGTTTCCCGAAAGAATGAAAAAAGAACATTGGCCTCGAAAAGATGTAGCTGGTTGGAGCACTCACTGGGGAGAATCTTGTCTCCTCTCGGGGGGAAGAAGTGCGACAACATGTGGTTGCACGCTCGGGCTGTTGACACGGGATCACCCATCGCTTTGAAGGGGCGGGAGAAAGTCGCTAAAGGTGGCCGCAAGGGAAGTCAAGGTCAAGCTTTAGCGGATCAGACTTTCCCGTACCCGAACCTACATGGGCCAAATAACATCCCCCCCATTGAACTGATCGATACTAGGGGGGCCTATCAACGAAAGAAGCGGATAGATGGGGTCCTGGGAGGTCCCATCTGAAAAAAGCGTCAACTTTTCTACAGAAGGGGACTACCAAATCCGTATCACTTCGCGTATTCCTGCAGGGCTAGCAGCGAAGAAAAGGTCTCGGCTAACCGTGAACTATCGGGGCATGAGGGAATACTCCACCTCTGATGAACCCACTGGGAGGCAAGAAGTCTACCTCCTCGGGGAGAAAACTAGACCGTAAAAAGTAAGCCGAAAATCGCCTTCAAAGGAGGGCATTCAGGGGGAGGAGTAGGTGAATCGAGGCATCTATTACTCAAGGGAGATCGTGGTCTCACCGCCCTGTTTCTGAAGAAAGTTCCTTATAGGGGCTTCGCTTAGTTCTTGAGGCTACGAAAAGGACGACCACAAGAGAAAACCATCACCGCACCCACGGGAGTGTTCAAGAGTCTGGAGACTTGAGGGAAAAGGAGGGGAGCGCATGGTAATAGGGGGGGGACAGAATAGGGTTGGACGACTGTCCGGCTGGGGGGGTGGGGGGGCGGAACACCCTGGATTTTCAACCGGAATCCCTGAACACAAGGAAAAAATATCGAGGAAGGGCAGTGAAGAAGGACTGGATTTAGCGGACACCCGACGCGAGGCAAAAAAATACAGCAGGGGGACGCGTCCACAAGGTTCTGGTCAGGGGAAGGAAGGCCGAAAGGGAGGGTGAAGGACTAGGGGAAAAAAAAAGACGAAAAATCAACCAAAAGAAACAAAAACGCCTGAAACGACCGATTTTTTTCGGGGGCGAGACGGGGTTCGTTTTTTTGGGGGCCGATGACCGGCAAGCTGCAACACAGAATCAAGGGAGAGCACTAAAGGAAAACGTGGACGGCCGCCTAACGGCTGGTTTTTGAACGTCTCAGGAGGGTCAGGGAGGGCCTGACCTTCGAAAGGGGAAGCCAGTGCCTTTCGGAACCACAGTTAACGAGAAAGTGGAAAGACAGATGTTGCGGTCCGGACATCAGAAATCAAGGGTACCAAGCGACCGGGGAAAAAAGAAAAAGGACTACGGCCGATCCACCAGGATCGACACGGAGGAAAGTCAGCAGGGCAGAAAGGACAAAAAAAAAAACAAAGTGCGGGGAGAGGGGGCGGGGTCTCAAAAACCAGCTAGCGGGGGGAAACCCGAAAAACGGACGGGAAGGGTTAAGGGGCACTTGGAAGTACCCGGGGAGGACTAAGGACTTCTCCTTAACCTAGGCGCAGACGGAGGGAGGCGACCGAAGATAACTTGACCTTAACCTTCGGAAAGTCAAGGCGGTTATAAAGCGCAGGCATCACTCCGGGGGTCGAAGAAGGAACATTGGAAAAAAGGGCGGTTCCTCGAGATAAAACCCAGCAAAAGGGCAGCCAGTCACATCGGCGACGTGCTGACCGCGCGAAAAAGGAAATCCGGAGAGTCGGGAGGTAGGAGAGAAAAGCCGATAAGGAAAAAAGGGGGAGGAAGGGGAAAGGCCGGAAAAGAGCGAATTCGTGAAAGCCGCGTGCATTCGGGGGGGGAGGAAAAGCAAAAAGGGGTGCTGGAGGGGGGACATGCGCGGGGTAAGGAGAAAACGCAGATGACGTTCGACAGCGGAAAACTGCTCTCGGAGCGGAAAGGAATTCTAAACATAAAGGGGGAAAGGAAAAAAAGAGCAGAGGAAAAATCAGCCCAAGGAGGAAAGCCATATGGGAACGAAAGAAGAAAGGGAAAAGCCTACATAAGGGGGAAGGCAAGGGGGCCTCAATGTCGTCGGGGAAGACTCACCCGAAGGGGGAATCATCTACCGGCGGAAAATCGACTCGCCTCCACAGCAAAGACAGTCGTGGGGGGGGGAAGCGTCGTGGACACCAGTCCGCAAAGGTAAAAAAAGAAGGAGGAATCGGCGAATTAAGAAAAAGCACAAACGGGAGGACGCTGGCCAATGCATCATCAAACGGTGGGATAACGTATGGACGGCCGGTGGGAGGCGCTGGGAGTCCAGGGCGTTGAGAGTACCGAGAGGCGTGGTGGAGACTCAGAGGTCGTGGGGGGGAGGGGACTGTCAGCTAAGAGGGCTGCAATCTTCAACCAACCTTAAAATGAGGAAAAAATCATATTAAAGACTCTGTGAGCGAGAAGGAGAGTCGAAAAGAGCGGATACGAAAAAGCCAGTCGGACCAACCGGCAACGGCCGAGTCCGGTCGGGTGGGAGAAAGGAGTGACAAGGGGGGCCAAAATGAAGAGAGAAGCTTTTAGGGGGGAAAGTATATGGGGAGAAGAAATCCCTCCGAGGGGGAAATTAGAAAAAACAGGATCAAACATCCGTACGATGTGTTTAGGGGGGAGAATCGGCTAGATTATGGGATCGGGAGGGGAGGGGGGGGAAACAGAGGGCAAAAAAACAAAAGCTCGCGACCGGGGGGGGAGAGTGTACTGAGAGAACCTGAACAAAAAATAAATTAACTTTGGGTAGAGGAAAACATTGCGGCTTTGAGTAGAACGAAAACGAGGGGAATCGCGTCGTCACTGTCAAGGAAGTCAGGAAAACTCGCAGAAGCGGGGGGCAATCAGCGAGCAGGGGGGGGAAAAAGGACCTACATAGATCAATCAAAGAGCACAGGCCTACGAAAAAAGACGGATTCGAAAAAACAGCTCTGAGTCCCGAAGAAGTTCCGAGGGACGAGGATAGCTCCAGATAGCGCGGGAGAAAAGGCAGCGCGACGACTGGGATCACAGTCAACGTTCTAAGTAGGGGAAAGTCTGGGATAGGGGGGAAATGGGGTTTCCATCTCCGGGAAGGAGGAAAGACACCTCACAGGAAAGCAGGAAAGAGCCAATGAAAACGGTACTGATGGGGGGTGTTTCGAGGAAGATCTTAACATACCTCACGAAAAAGAAAACGAGGTTTCAGTGGGGAACGGGTTCCAGCAGCATCAGAGAAGGACGCTCCTCGGGAAATATCATGGCTTCGGGGGGCATGAGGAGCCTTAGGCCAGCGGAGGAGTCTCTCAAACAGGAAAAGCGAGCATAAAAACTACCGGAAACCGACAAAGAAAGAGAGCGGCACGAGCAATAAGAAAAGAGACGAGAGCTGCGGGAAACACCGTTGCAACATGACCGAAGGGAGGGCTCTGAGTCTGAGAAGACTGCGACCTTAATCGATCCAACAAGGCGAAAACTTGGAAGGGCGCTGTCTGTGTGCTAGGTCTCGGGGCGGAGCGGCCGGGAGAGGAAAACAGCCCAAAAAAGCGGAAAAAAGGCAGAGGGCCCAAAGTTACATGCGGTCCTTGCGTGAGTCCCCAAGCGGGGAGGAAGGGGAGACCGATCTCCTGTTGAGCTGAAATCGAGAACTAACTACGACAGAGAGGGCCGAGAGTGCCGCGAGGACCAGAGAAAAAAAGGCCGGGGGGAATATTGTCAACACTAACCCCCAATGATCTTGGGCCTTCCTTAGAATCGGGTCAAGTCTCAGAATTCGGACTAAATTAATCATAACTCAGAAAAAGTCGAAGTCGAACCAGCGCCGATTGCGTTAAAGCAAGGGAACAGCAAAAAGGGACTGGGAGCCGGAGGGCGAGGAGAAGAAGTAGGAAACCGAGGTCGGGTAGGGCGCTGGGTTTTGAAAGCCGAGCAGACCGAAAATTTTGGCGCGGGCGGGAGCATGTTGAAAAATCGTCCTCAAAGCGCAACGAAAGAGTCCACCGGGAGACGAAAGGTTTGTGATCCGCGTAAACAAAATTCAAGGGATTTGGGTAACCGTCCTATGATCTCGGAAAAAATCAAAAAATACTCGGGCATTGTGAACTGAACCTATCGGCTCACCAAAGGACTTGGAAGCTAGGGCAAATTCGTTGGCGTGGTAGAACGTCTGTGTCCGGGCTATGCTTCTCTACCGGAGGCGTCGAAGAGAAGAACCAGATCGTAAAGTGGGGCGCCGACTTGTAATAGCTTTCTAAGGGTAGTGCGGAGCTGGATACAAAAAAGCCGCGGAAATATCAGATAGAAGACTCCTCTCAGACACAAAAAGAAAAAGATCGGTCCAGTCTGCACTACCTGAATCCAAGAATGTCCTCGGGGCGTCCTCGCCTTTTCTCCGCAATCAGGCGGCCAAACATCTCGGTTGCTGGGATCTTTACTTGTTTACCCTCTCACACCATCCTCGGGGGGTCATCTTGGAGATTCGAGCACGATATCCCTTCGACCAGGAACCTCTGGGCCTTAATAGTTCGGACGGTACAATAGAAGCGAAAAATCATTTGGGGCAGTCCGAGTAGCAGGGTATATTCCTGAAATAATTCAGGGTATGTTCTTGAAACACACCTCACGCAAAGGGAAAATCAAGCAGGATGTAACGGGTGGCTTCTTGCAATAGAGAGCGGAGGTAGCGAACTTGGGAGAATGGTGCCAGAGGTCAAGTGACCTTGAAACAACGAAAAGATAGCCAAGTCATTGCCGCGCAGCTGGGGGCCAGGTCGCCGCAAGGGGGGAAAGACAAGTAGATCTGGGGGCTCACGGGAAAGGGGAAAACGCGAACGGGAACTCAAACATTTATAAACGCTACGATTCTCGGGGCTGGTCCGGGAGGACCGAAAAATGCTACACCTATTCCGCGTCCTGATAGAAATTAACAAAAAGAGTCAGGCTGGCCAGTGTGGAGCATCCCTCACTACGTATTACTGCGCGGATTCCCTTTCGCCGTAGCAGACAAGGAGGGAAGATGCGCGGGAGGGAAAAACGGGAATCAGCGGGGGAAGGAAAGCAACCGGTAGCACCGCGGCCGGGAGCCACGGTCACATCCCACCCCTGATGGCTGGGGCGACCTGGTAAAAACCTTCCCTTAAGGACCTCGCAGGCCGCGAGGGCCGAAAGAGGGTGGGTATAGAGAAAGTGCTTCTGCAATCTTGAGGGTCGGGTTCAAAAGGAAGTTCCTCAGCTTTCCTTTCAAGGGCGGGAGTCGTCGTCTTTGAAAAACTCTAGGGGGTTGCAGAAACCCCCTCCCTCACCCGGTACCAACTGATTGGAGCGGGATTAAAAAAGCACGGTGCGCCATGAAGGGGGAGGAGGACCTGCTTTTCGCTCAGCGGGTGGGAAAAGATCGGGCTTCTTCCGGCTTTTGGGTTGCTTGATCTCAAGCCCACAAGGGAGGGGGGGGGGGTTAGAGAAGCAAGAGAGTACTAAATGACTTCCACTGTAAAGGGGGGGAGGGAGGGATTGTCGACAGGCGGCACAAGCAGCTAGAGCGAGAACGCCAGCGAACAGCCTGATGACCAAAGAAACTGCACTTCTTCATCTCTTACTTGAGATCGGTCGTAGTGAGGCATCTGAAAGAAGGCGCGACAAAAAAAAGAGACCGGAAGGGAAAGAAACTCAAAACCAAGAGAGGAGAAAAAAAAAAGGAGAGATTTTCGTCGACTCACTCTGTTTTCAAGAGGCATGCAAGGAAAACGACACTTCGCTAAGAAGGGGCCACAGGGGAACAGGGCTTGACTTCCTCCATCTCGGATTTTCAGGCGTAGGCCGCCGTCGGGGCCGCTTCAAATGTCGTCATCCACTACATCCTTCGGAACTGGACAGTTAGAGATAAGTGTGAGTAGGAAATCTGTTTAAAAGGTATCGGAAGTCAGAAAAGAAAAGGAGGGGGCCTAACAAACAAAGAACAAACGCCTATCTACGCGAGGGGTGACAAAAGGGGCACAAGGCATGGCAGAATTATCACAGAGTAGGGAAAAAGGGCATAGGGGGGAGGAAGAAAAAATGGAGACAATAACTATAGCAGCACCAAGAGGGAAGTGAACACTGGCCACAAGGTCGACCAGGGCCGTCCTTATACACTTCTTCTAGAGTCCTACGGAACAGAATAGCCTGATTTCAGGGAAAGAAAAGGGGTCGAAACGGGGGGAAGGGGGCAAGAAGAGGTGAGTGATCGGCGACGTCTATGACCATGGTTGGGGGGATTCTCCTTAAAAGGCGAAAGGTAAAAGGGGTACCCAGCATCTTCTACTGCTGATCGGGGGAGGGAAAACAAGCGTCGATGATAAGACTGTTCGAAAAAAAAAAAGAAAAAGGACTAGGGTTCTCTAAGTCGAGAAGGATATGATAGCACTTGATTGGTGCTTCCAGTTAGGTAAGGTTTGGCAGGCTGTGGACCGCTGGAGTCAACGGGCATCGGTGAAAAGAAGAGGAGGAAAAGCTTGCAGGGAGGAACGGCGCGTGCCGCCAAGGAGAATTCCGGACGGAAAACCTTCCCCAGACTTTCAACAGCGGAAGTTTCTCTAAAATTGGCTCATAGGGAAGAAGGGAGAAGAAAAGGAATCATCTCAAATCACTTTCCGTCTGAAGGGGCTCAGGGGCTTCGAAGACATCACATAAACTGCAAGCGCCTTGAGGACTAAGATCAAAGAAATATAACTTGTGGGCGGCGCCTTAAAACGAGATAAAGGCAATGGAACTCCAGTAGGAGGGATAGGGGCTGATTGCGAAACGGCGACCTAGCTGGTTGTGAGGGGAAAATCATAAAAATAACAGTGGAAACTAAGGGAATAAAAGGAAAAGGGGCGAAGCGCATGGGGCAAGGTTACAGGACCGGGACTTAAATCTTGAAGGGGGAAAGAGAGAAGGGGAGTAGGTGTAGTGCAGGTCCAACGTCAGAGGGATGTCGGGTGGAGCATCGCCAAGCACAGTGCATATAAAAAAAGGCGACAGGGGTGGGAGAGGATGGGGCTCTCTGCGACAGCCTTCTGAAGCATCTTTCGCTAGGGCAGCGTCTATAAACCCAGGGGCCACGACCTGACCGAGAAGAACCCACTATGGGGGGGGATGTTCAAGGGAAAGGGCAGAAAACTGCAAAGGGGGTCTCAAGGTGTCGTGAGCGACTCACATAACAAGGAAGAAAAAATTAGGAATCGTAGAAAAACATCCGTTTTGTGGGGAATAAGGGGCGAATGTTGGGGAGGAAATGAGATGGGTCATGGAGACGGGGACCCTACAAACACGCCTTAGAAAAAAGCAGTTCATCAAAAACAGAAAACCTCAGTTTTCCGTCTTCTCCGGTACGGGGGAAAAGTCTTCTGAACAATTCAAGGGGTAGAAGGACTAAGAGCTCCTTTGGAACTCTACGAGGGGCAGGGGAGGGTCTGGACAAGTGTCACCTTCGACTCGACAGCCTTCAGAATTAATGCGTTCGGAACAGACATTTGGGGGGGAACTAGTATAAAGAATGAGAGAATAAGCGATCACTTACTGGTAATCGTCCTCATCAGGAGCAGGATGGGAAGAGGGTCCTGCTCCTACTGTTATTTCTAAGAGCAGAGGGAGAAAAAGGAAGCTGAATACTCGGGTTTGGATCACTTCATTCGGAAAAGCAAAAAAGTAGAAGAGATTGGGGTACTTGTATCTTGAAGAGGGGTTGACACGCAACTTATAGCCACAGCCCGAGATCAAACACGGGGGAAAAGGAGAAATGGAAAAAAGGAAATTAAGATCTTAGAGTGAGTGAAAGGGCCATAATCACTAAATCAGCGGGAGGTGAGGCGGGGGACAAGGGTCCACATGATGAGAGACAGAGCGGCCGGGATAAGAGGGGGGGGGAGAGGGGACTTCACTAAAACTCCTTCGCATACTTTGATCGTCAGTCTCAACAAAACACGGAGATAAGTACAATTAGACCGCTTGCTAAGCCGTAAAAAGAAAGAGATCTCTATCAAGAATGTGTATTCAGCGATGATTCCCTTGACCGATTACAAGCCAGGATCAGGGGAAAGCGAGAAACAATGAAGAGAACGAGAAGGCTAGACTCACGGGGGGTCATGGCCTTCCGGTGTAGGAGAGGAGTATGGGAGATGGGGGGAAGGGGGGCTCTAAAAAGAAAGGCGAAAAAAATTGAACAGACTAATTTGGGGGTTTAGGGGTGGTGGGTTGAAAGGTTTGGTGGGTTTAATTTTTTCCTTGGTGGTAAAAATTGGGGTTGTTGGGGTGTAATGAGTAAGGTTTTGGGGGTTTTAGTTTGGGTCATTTGTGGGGGTGGTGTGGGGGTGTCTTTGGGGGCCTTGGAATGGAGATTTAATTGTTTGACGGTGTTGGGGTGTTTCCTGGTGTGGGAAAGGGCTGTTGGTTCCCCCACACCTGGACGGGAGACGGGAGGGGTTGTTGTTGTTGAAACCCCCATGGGGTGGGTTTGCGTTGGTTCATTTTTGGTATTTTTTGGGGTGTTTTGGTGGAATTAATGGGTTTTGTGGTGGTTGGTTTATTTTTGACCATTTGGTGTTCTGTTGTATATTTAGTGTAGTGACCGGCGTTCGGTTGAGGTTTTCGTCTTCTCCCGGGCAGGAGGGGAATCCAACGTCGAAAGAAGGGAGAAAGAGAAATCCTGGTAGCAGACAAGTAAAAAGGACTCTGCTTATGAGGACGCGCGAATCTGAGGCCGTCAATGCGGCAGGTGCTAAGGGTAAAGCAGAGGGGAGAGGAACGAAACAATCGCTATCTTGCCTGGAGTGGACCCGCCGGGACTCAGTCGAAGGGTCGGAAAATAAACCGCCCTCGAGAGCCGACTACATTCACTAATGGGAATCAGGAAAAAGCCGTCCGAACAAGGGTGGGGAGCAAAACGAAGGTATCTGCAAGTACATGTTTCGCTAGAGCTGGTGGAGCCGTCAAAAATGTTGGGAGGGAGTATATGCAGCCATCGCTAGACGACGCGACCCTTTAAAAGACCACTAGTGACCTATTCGCCGAAAGAGATGTGGAAGGAAGACCGTATAGACTTCATACCACCTCGCACTTTCAGTTCTTATGGCCAAAGGGAACCAAGGAAGTCTCAAAACCAAAGTCTTCCACTTTGTGGGGAAATCCAGGCGAATCTGAGATGAGCTCGCAAAAAATCTCTGAGGGACATCTGTAAAAGGGGGGGAGCCGATTTCAACATCTTCTAGGTGAGGGGGACGCTTCTGGGGACTCCAAAGAACATATATTATAAGCCCTTCAAACAGAGTCATAAGAATCCATGGAGGGAGGAGAAAGAAACCCTGGCGCCCTATCTCTCAGACAGGGGGGGTATGCGGAGAATCAAGGTCTTCTTTTAGGAAAGCAGCTGGGCATCACTAATCTCGGGGAAAAAGGAAGGGGGGGGGAGGGATTCATAAGATCACGCAAAAAAGGACCGGACCTTTCCGGGAAGGTGACCCGACTCTAACACACCAGTTGATTTGGGGATACCGAGATACCTGAACATCGATTACGAACCGTATGCAATTTGATGGGGAGGGGCCATCAGCCCATTTTTTGGTTTGGGGGTAAAGCACAATTTCTCCGAGCGTGTTCGGGATTCTGAAGCGGGTACCTGGGGAGCCGGGGAAGGAAAGGGAAGAATTTGTCAAAAGCGATGATTTGGACTTGACCAGAAACATTCCGGAAGCATCAAAGGGAACAGGAAACCGGGACTAACGTCTAGAACTGATAGACCCACACGAACGGAAAGAAAAGCTATGGAAAAACGCCATCCCCCCGGGGGACCCTTGCACGGGAAAAAGAACGGGGAAGAGAAAGGATCGAGACTTAGTCCCGAGCATCTTAGCTTTTCCGACAAGAAAGGCACGAGCCGACTTCCACGGTCGGACCGTGCGAGACGCAACAGTCGAAACTGAAAAAATACCAGAGCGGTTCTAAAGGAAAAATCCACGTTATTCACTCTACGGGTATAGGAGAAAAGAATAGAGGGCTTCCCCCTTAACAAAACGCTTTGAAATGACAATACTCCAAAGCGAAGGGTGTCCAAAGCTTTTTGGAAAGTATTCATATAGGGGCAGACGGTGAGGAGGGAGGGTTCTAGGGGGACGGAGTAATCCTAACGGGTGCCCTTGAAAGGAAAGGCAATGAAAGCCAGGGGGGCTTTTGAAAAGGCCTTATTTGTTTTTCGGGTCGTGGGATTGTGCATCAAGCCCCAAGAACCGGTATGGTTGAGAGTCAGGCTAGCACAATGCGTGCGGGGAAAGCGTGTCACGAAAACTGGGTTTTCTCTCGGTCCTCGTTTGGACGGGGAAAAAAAGGAAAAGATTTTCTGAATTACGAATAAGCCAAGAGAGGAAACAAGAAATCGTTGTGGGACCCGTAAGGGAAAAGGGTGGGAAAAAACGCTGCGGGAAACCGGGCAGAAGCAAAATCATAAACGCAGGAGTCCTGTCGCCGGAGGGAGAGGAAGGACGAGTCGGTCGTGAAATCTGCAGGCCATATGCAAGAATGGCGTCCTAAGAAAAAAAAAAATCTACACCAAACAACAAGACAAGGAGGAGGGTTGGGGTCGAAGGAGGGGGGCAAGGAAGGGGAAGCAACGACCTCAGCGGAGCCTCCTTCGCGAACTGAAGTGGCGAAAAGCCTAGATGATGGCCTGTCGCGGGAGGCGGCTCGGAAATTTCGACCAGCAAGAAAAGGGAACCGTTCGGAAAGTTGACAGGGTTGAACGATAAGTGGTTCGTAGCTAACTGTTGGACTGAGATTAAAGAAAGCAGGGACGGAGAAAACGCGAAACCACCAAAAAGAGAAGCGAGAAGCGACTCTCTGGACTGTAGCAGAAAAGAGGAAAGTCAATTCTGTTATCGAGGGGGAGAAAAATAAAGCAGGACCCGAACTGAAAAGAGACAAGGCATGGCACGTTGTTAGGAACGACGTCCGGGGACTCCGGAAGGGAGCTAAAGGCACTACGATAACGGGGGTCCATGAACAAGAGGCAGGCTAGGCAAGTTCTTGGAGGGTGACAAGGTAAGGACGAGTGATTGTCGGGACTCTGACAGCGAGTCTCATGCGGAGGCAGAAAGAAAGGCGAGAACATAATTTGGAACGGTTTCCTCAAGTAAGATCCTCCTTGCTGGC
>Ga0179593_1373533_pt1 | contig 14510 bp, 9 predicted proteins | sample CZODoug2_1_08_16_FD_185931 | JGI IMG/M metagenome (GOLD analysis project Ga0179593, IMG submission 185931) | Vadose zone soil fungal communities from Angelo Coast Range Reserve, California, USA - CZODoug2_1_08_16fungal (PacBio error correction) | ecosystem: Environmental > Terrestrial > Soil >...
GAAGGTCCCATCTCTAAACCGTATTCGAAATCAGATGAACACGAGAAGAGTTGAAAGGGGAATTCGCACCGGACGGGGGAAGGGGATGAATCTTTTCCCCGAAAACAAAACGTGTCCAAAAAAAGTTAAGAACCGGGCATGCTTTTTGCTGGATAAAAACGAACATCGGAAGGCATCGATGAAAGGGAGGTGGTGTCGACTGGGAAATTCAAAAAAAAGGCGAACGGCCAGACGATGAATGCGCGGGGCCTGCCGGGAGCGCGGAGGGATCGCCCCGAAGAAAAAATTAGCAAAGAAAATGGAAAAACAGCGCGATGAAGTCTCCGAGGAAAAAATTGCTGAGCGGCTGCAGGTCAATCGAACATTCGAGGGAAAAAGAAGGCAGCTTCGGCGGAAAGAAGCGGAGCGCGTTGGAACTATGGGAGATCCTATATCGATCTAAGGATGCGTGAACGCAAGGAAGAAAGAGGGGGAGGGGGAAAAAGCGCCAAATTCACAACGTGACGAGGGAGCAGGCTTGCGCGAACGCCACAAAGACCAGGATGTAGCGAATATTTGGGAAATAATTGAGAGGGGGACCGACAGTGTGCAACTGATCGCGCTTAGGGGAGTCGCAGGGGGGGAAAAGACGTCCCCACGGCGACTTAGGGAAAATTCAAAAGAAAATGAAATACGGAAGGGCAACGCTCTTCGCCGATTTGACAGGAGGCGGTCGACACGCTTACGGCAAAGGACGAAACTTTTATTGATAATCGACATACTAAGTACTGGACCCAAAAAGTATGAAAACGGGACGGAGAGGGGAAGGGGGTTCATCCAAGACGCACCGACCCTGCAAAAAACGGAAGTTCGCCGCTCTGGGTGGCCGTAAGAGGGTGCATAGCTTACACGAATCCTCACGTTCCGCGACTCATCAGCCAAGAATCCTCCGACTCATAGGGGGGAAAAAAGACGAAAGTCCACCGATGAATTCGAGGACCTCGACAGAGGGGGATTGCTTTCTCAAGCACTTTACACAAAGAAGAGGGAGATTTTGGGGTGACAGGGGAGAAACGCCGCGCGGCCGATAAGGAAGAGCAGCTGCGAATTACCATATAGGTTTCTACAGAGTTCTGGGCAAGGAAAAACGACGCGCCGACATTCCAAAGAAAAAGGCAGTCCAGTGCAAGAGGGAACTCGTATGCGGGGAAAGTCATAACCTGAGAACGAAAAGCGACGAATACGTGTATCGCAGCTAACAGCCGCGGCGAGTTTCGAAAGACCTGGCAAATGGGGGGGGTTCGATCGACAGGAACAGGGGAAATAGCAAATAAAAAATCAGTGATCCGGGGACGCGTGGTGCAAAGCTGGGAGACGACAGCACAGGGGTGTGGAACGATCCACGTCCTGACCGAAATTAAGGAGGGAGGGGGAAAGGTTGAATTTAACATCTGCCCTTCACTCGCGTCAGATGGGTACAGATCAAGGGTAAGGAGGGAAAAAAAACGGGTCCACAAAACGCAAGCTGGAAAATCTCTGTCAGTGAAAAGTGGGGGAACTTGGGAAAAAAAGCTGGAACGCCGCCGCCGCTGATCACGAGGAACAGCTTTGCCAATAAACAGAAAAGAACCCGTAGACGCTGAATCGAGAATCAGATCAGGGCCGATCCGGCAGGGCAGATTTTCAGAACCAGCGTGGCAGTTCCGTGTTCTGCGGCTGACAAAGATAAAGACGCCTAAGCTCAACTATTTGATGCTAGGGGAGCGACTAAACATCATCTCGACGCAGTCCAACGGTTATCGAACTAAGCCGCACAAAAGGGAAAAGCAAACTCATACGGAGAATCGACAGCGTAGAAAAAGGCGTAAGCGTATGCGTCAGCGAGGCCGACCCGATTAACCATTGGGGATTTAAAAAATTACAGCCCAACTAATGCAGGAGAAAATCGTCGGGAGAGTGAAATATTTCTAATCCTAGATGGGCGATGACTCCGAAATGGGGAAAAGCGAGCGGGAACAAAAATGGGGTGAAAAAGGGGATGGAGGGAACGTTCCTTAAATTGGCGCGATTGCGCGTACCAGATCCAGCTTAGGGCGAGAAAACGGTTAAAATTGGTTCGCACGGAACCGTGATTGAAACAAGGGCTGCCCTGAGCGGAAATAAAGGCAAAAGGGGACAATTAAGAGCCGCGACAAGGGTCGGTCGAAAGGGAGAAAACAAAAGTCAAACTTCCATCACTCAGAACCAGAATTGAATGCGGGCTCAAAGGATAGATTGAAATTGCGCACAAGACAAAAGATGGGGGGGAGGTTGGAGTTTATCAAGGCGAAAGGGACGACACAAAGAGGACTTGGAAGGGAAAAGAGATTTTCTACCTCGCCAGAGGGGGGCCGCAGGGCAAAGCGCTCAGAAGATCGATGCAGAACAAAAAAAGGGAAAAGGTCGATAAAATGGGATATCAAGGACCAAAAAACAAAGGGAGGAAGAGAGAGATAACTGCGCCGAGAAACCGTCGACCGAGGTAAGGGGGGATAGGTTAAAAAAGTTACAGACCTCGGAGGAGGGCGAAAAAAAGAACGACGGCAGCCGCCTACAAGCCGAAGGGACCAACGTTCACGATCTACCGGAGCCAATCAAAAAGATTGGGCGCGCGCCTTGGTTAAATCTATCCTTTGGGAAGAAAAGAAGGAAGGTTCTGGAGAAATGAAGGAGTTGTATAACTTGGGTCAAAGAACCGACCCGTCAAGTCGCTGGCAGGAGCAATTGCGGTCATTGCCTGGAATTTAGGAGAAAGTGCCAATGCATCCCGGGGTCGGAAACGAAAACCTGGAAGAGAAGCTCCACTACGTCAAAGCAGGATTCAAGTGTGAGCGCTCGCGGCGCCCCTGGAAGTCAGAACCTCAAGTGGGAACAACAACCCCGGGAGAAAAAAAGGACGCGGATCAAAATTTGGGTTCCACCAGCCCAAACAAGATAGGATTAAAAATCCATCTCGAAGAGAAACACAAGAAGGGTCCAGAGGGAATCTTTCCTCAAGACTAGGAGAAATAGAGAACGCCGGGGCAAAAAGACGACGACAATCAGCTTCACGCACATAGGCTGTCGATACATCGGATAGACCGCTTGGTCGGCTTGGAAAAGAAATCGGAATTAATCACCGGAAAAATTATAAAGGGAAAAAAAGGGTGAAAAGAGTGAAAGCCGCAAAGAAGTCCCGTTCAAACTTGGGAAACAGATGGGTCCGCCCGGACGGAAACCTCGCACGACGTGGGGAACGAACACTTCCTGCAGGAGACGGCCCTTGAGGAAGGCGCGAATGCATAGGGAGCGGGGAAAAATTAACTCTGGCCACTTGTCGAGCGCAGCGGCAGAAGCGTGATCCGTCCGGCACCACAACAGGGGAAAGCATACAGAGATTTCAAACAAAGTCGGTGCAGCTCGGACGGAGCCAAGAAAAAAAGCATATGAGTAAATCTGAGCGATGATAAAGCGCCCGTCAACAACCGTGGAGAGATCCTCGACCGACGTTGAGTTCGGCAAACAGGGGTTTCGAACAGGGGGGAAACGTAAAAAAAGAAGCGCGCCAAGGTCCGTGACATTATCGTCGAACACAAAAGCCTGTACTAGTCGAAAATCGACAGAGGGGTGTGAGCGCGATCACGTAAGACCGGGGAGAAGTTCGCAGAGATGTCTAACCATATATAAGAGAGCCACCCGCTGGCGGAATGAAAGGGACCGCGTGGTTGTACGGGAAAAGTAACTCGGCTCGGGAAAAAACAGAGACAATAGCATGTGTATTGGGAGGCCCGAAGGAACAAATGAACGTAGCACCCGCGGCCGGCGCAAGCGCCCGGAGAAAACCGCCGCAGAAAGGGTCTTGCGTAAGGTCTTGTATCCCTCAATCCCTAAGAAGGTCAGCGAACGCCTCGCGGGCCAAGACGGCCGGAGTAGTTTCGATCCGCCTGTAGGGCAGGTCATATTAGGGTGACAACAAAGAAACTGGCGTAAAGAGTGGACAGAAAAATGCACCCTCTTACGGCCCCAGAAGGAGAAAATGGGCAAGAAGTGAAGTGTCGAAGGAGGGATTTGCTGGTCGTCACAACGCAACGCAAAAAAACCGTCATAACCCTCAAGGCCACCAGACAAACTGGTAAAAATCCCTATAGGAACACCTGAGGCCCGGTCACCGCGAAGAAGCTGGTAAAACGTCTACAATCAATTCAAGAGAGAGGCAACGAAAACCACACCAGAAACAAAAACGCAGTGATTAGAGGACAGAACAGCACAAAAGCAAACCAAACTTTTCGGAAAATATCCACGGAACGAACAATATTCCACGCGCCATCCGGTGTAGGAGGCGCTTCTTCAAGACGAGAGGAACGGACGGGTGAAGGTGCGGGGGAACCTAAGAAGCCCGGCAGGGAGGACTTTAGAGAAACCAATCGATACATGGCCGGCTCCACCACCAGGCCACCAACGGACTCACTGAGTAAACGCCGAAGCAGAGCCCTGACATCAGGAAAAAACAAGGTTTTTAGAAGGGGAAAAAAAAACGACAATTAGGGTGGGTGCCGCGGACCCGATCATATCGAAAAGAAGCATTGACGTGGATAATTTCGGGTCGAAGAAAGAGCGCGCGGCAGTCACCGCAATGAAAGAGGTGAGGTTCCTAACGGCCGGACTTGGACAAGGGAATCGACAAAACGCTGGAATAGAAAGGAAATAAAAGAGGCTGACATATCCGAACAACTCGAAACGGGGGGGACACCGTTTCGGAAAGAAAGACCCGAAACAAAGTCCCTGTGACGAACACACGATTCTAAAGAGAATGACTCGGTAGGAAGGCGTTTACAAGATTGGGAAAACCAGCAAGCGCTCGGCAACAAAACAAAGATGGTGCCGGAAGGGGGAAGCGGCTAACGTCCGGTTCTCGCATATAACTACGGGGATCTGGAGGATAAAACCGTACACCTTTGGTAGGGGGGAGATGAGTTGCAAAGGGAAAAAACGGAAAAAAAGGGTCAAGCCCAGCATGCTTTTCTGACATGGCTCAAGAAGTGAATGCGATGCCGCGTTGGTCGCTTTACTGGAAAAATAAAGCCGAAGTTCCAGAAAGAGTTCACATGGCAGTTGCAAAACGCGCGCAGTGAGAAAAAAAAAGGGGCTCAAGTCACATGGCGCTCAGTCGCATTGAGGCTCCGCGCCAACAGACTCGCTGCTGGTAAGGCAAAATCGGAAAAACCATAGGAGGGGGAACTTGGCAGGAAACGTCGAGCTCAGCGGCAAAAACTCAAAAGCGGAAGAGGGAAGATAGGAAGAAAAATAGAAGACTGAAAACTTCAAAGAGCTTGCGCCTGATCGCACGCATCGATGGATCCCGAGGCTCAAAATTCAAAAATGTGAAGCTGGCTAGACTGACGAAAAGACGCCTCCAATAAATGGGTGAAACTATGTGCGGACGGTGGAGATTTTTCAAAGACAAGGTTCAACGCGTCTCGCTTAGGGGGGGCTTTTCGCGTCCCGCGCCCAAGGGGCAGGGAGGGGCCTCTTTTGGTTAGGGGGGTCCTGACGAGGGAAGAGAAAAAGCCTCGACGGAAGCCGTCAGGAACCGCTTTACCGGGAGGGACCCGATTGTTTTAAAAAACCGGTATTGATGAAGCACGTAGACGCGGAGTAAGAAAAAAGTGACAGGGCGGGGACTGCCTATGGGGCGGAGGGGTGGGACCAACCAATCACGCCACCTTCAGAACCCTGAACAAAGAGGAACGCTTGCAATTTTCATAATAATGTGGGCCGGTGAAAGGGTGGCATGAAAACACTCCGCAAAAAACGTCCGGCGAACAAGGAACCCTCGCATCCTCCACGATAGGAACCCTACCCTCGCCTTAGGAACCCGAAGGAGATTCGCTGACAGAAAGCAGGAACGTGAGACAAAGAAGTACCAAGAAAGGTCTGCTACTTGCGGAAACGAGGCGCCCCAGGCAGGAATGAGCAAGACGCATGCGACGTCGGGCATCAAAATACCTTCTTCTGATCTGTGGGGCGAGCAGAGGTCGTTCACGTACAAAACAGCCCAACCTGGGAAAAAGGGCAGCGGACGCGACATTGGATGGGGTCAGAAAGCTGAGCAGCGAATAGCCGAAAGGCAACGTGATATCAGCTCACGAACCGTCGATTATGCGACGCAGACCCTCGGGGTTTGGGTTCGAAAATCACATGTCCAAAACATGAGGCAGACGCATGATCCTGAGAGGGAGCAAGCTGTCAACTCAAACGTTTGGGGGCCACCTCCAAAGGAGGAGCCGAGGATCTCTACAATGGGGGGTGTGAAGAGGGTCGCTTTCTCCAGCATAGCGGAAGATTTCAGAAGAAAAATTGCCGAGGCGCGCAAAACCAGGAGGGAAAAGCTCGAGGCACGGAAAAGGGGGGCTTGTCCGGAGGAATACGCCGCACTGAAATCGACAAAGCAAACATGGGGGCAAAAGATGACCGTCAAGTGAAAAGAACACCATCAAAAGATCAAGGGCCATGGCAGGTGCCGTGGGGCAACGGCGTGGCAGTTTTAAAAGTTCACGAGGGAAGAGGCGAAGCGCAGACGTAAAATCTTGCATAGAAAAAGACTTCACCAAGCAAAAAAAGACAAGCGATTCGGGGGGATCGACTACGGCCGATCGCAAAGCCGAAAAGTTCCATGACGCGCGGAATCGAAACGCTAGAGGACAATGACGGTAATGAATGGCGTCGGCCGGGGGGAGCCTACCCTGTCGTCGGTATCTTGCGTACTAGCAAGACAAAAGGAACAAAAAAAACGTCGTGGGGGGGCTGATCGAGTGTTCGGAGGCCATAGGGAGGCGCAAAAAGCAAGAATGGGCACAAGGTTCCGAGGGCGAGCGGGTAGCATCACGGTTTGGTGAAAACGTGATATGCCGTTCGAAGGGAAAAGAGGAAAGTACTAAAAAAGGACACGTTAGGGAGCGCTTTAAAAAAAAACCTGCGTTGACGTCGCACGAACCGTATACCAGTTGGAAAGAATCTAACAATGGCATAAAACTACCTAAATGCCTCTGCTTTGGAAAATGGGGTTAGTACACGGGATAACCAGCAAGGACAGCTTCAAGAGCTCGCCTTCATTCTCTCAAGAAAAGAAACCATTGCGCGACAAGATGCCAAAGGTGAGTGGCTAGTGAAAGGGGAAAGGGAACGGGCGAAGAAAAGCGTTAAGGGCCGCGAATTCACGTGATGTTGACATCGCAGAGGGCTTGACGATTAAAGGAGCTATAAATCCGAAAGGAAAAAAAATGAAGAAAGGGAATGCGAAGGTATCTCTAATCAACCAAAAATAGGGAAAAGTAATAGATAAATGCGCCGAACCAAATACTACCGATGAGGAACGATATAAGCAGCTTTGCAACGGCGGCAAAAAAGAAAAGGCGATGGGAAACACAAGAGAAAAAAGGAAAAAAATGAGGGAGAGACAATCCCCGACGAACCGGAGGAAACAAAGCAATCTGGTTAGGCGGACGGCTAATCCATTTGAGCGGGGAATGAAGAAAATGGGAAGAAGGCTGGTTAGACAAAGGGCGACTAAAGTTCCATCTAGCAGGTCATTGTCGGGAGTTGCCGTGAGTTCTGCTCAGGGCAGCACGGGGACACATAACAGGGGAAAAAAAGTGAGAAAACGAACAGGAAAAAAGAGCTCCAACTAATCTAAATGGCTTACCTGGTTCGCGCAGACGCCGCCCCGGAATTAAGCGACCAGGGCACGGGCAAAAAAACCCCAGGATACACAAGCAGAGGAGCAGTTGAAAAATAACCCAAGGATGGGAAAAGGAGAAAAATAGAACTCACCGCGTACTAGGGGCAGATTGAACTCTGTGCCTAACTGGCCCTCCAATAAACGCGGGTACGCTCCGAAAAAAACTTCGAATCAGGAAGAAAGACGAGAAAGAGGATGAAACCGTGGGCTCGTTGCTCCCAGCGTAGTCTCTCACCGGGATGAGGTCGATCATGAGGGGGGAGATAGGAGCGAGCCGAAAAGAGAAGAGAAAAAGCGGCTTTTCGAAGTCCGCGAACGAACCTCGGCCACGCCGTTGGCGAAAAGCACAGCAGGGATCTCCATGGAAGAGAATGTCCGCTGGCAGGGCAAATGCCGTTCAAGAGGGAAAAAAGGTGGAAACGGCGCGGCAGCCTCCTGCAACAACAATTTCAAAGATAAGAAGCTTTCCAGCGAGGAAGAGCGCGGGAGAGTCGCCGCAATATTATCGGATACAAAAATGAAGGACTGAAAAAGAACAAATTCCCCGCCAACGGGAGTCTCCTTCAGGCGGCGACGGGAGGTCGAACCACCACGTCAAAAGGAGAACGCTTGATAACCCACAACCGCGTCCGAGAGGGAGATGGAAATTAGTCAACACAAAAGCATGTCTCATTCAGAAAAAACGCGGGGGGATCTCTATCAAAGTCGGAATCTGTTCGCCGAAAACTCAACTAAAGAAAAACATGAAGAATACAGAAGAAAAAGAGGCCAAGGAAAGGGTTGAAAGGCGTTTGTAAAGGCCGAACCGCTGCTCGAAAACAAGAGACATCAGCATGGTCTTTGCCGCACACAGATCCCAGAACGAGAGGAGGCGCGGGCGCCTCAGGTGGAACAAAAAAACTTGCAGGGTAAAGAAAGCAACCGCGGAGAGAGGTCAAAAAATCGGCGAGACCTCAAAACAAAAAGCGGAGGGTCGATCGCGCCGGATGAGAGAGGGCCGATAGTGGTCGAGACTACGGGAGGGGGAGGGTAGTGGGCATGCCCCCAGGGACCAAACGAAGAAAAACCAGGAAGGGCAGGGCGATGAAGCGTGCTTGTAGGGGGCACCACGCCAACCAAAAAAAGGAACACAAATATCCAGTATCGACGAAGGAAGCTTCATCACAACGTTTCGGAAGAACGGGAAATCAAGAAGGGGCGAAGAAAATGCGGTAACCGTCGCGGTGCCATAAAAGCACAAATATAAACCGTCAAAAAAAGCTGTGGCGAACGAGAACACCCTAAGAAAGGTACGCCGTTCACACACAGGGAGGGAAATATCCACGTAACAGGACCAATATTCAAGAGAAATCAAGGATTGGCGTCGCGAAAGAACAAAAAAAGCGGACACAAGGGAAAGGCGCAACAGAGGGGAACAGCCCGTGATTGGACATCATGTTGCTCAGCCTTAAAGCTCGATCAATGGCAGATGCGGGAACCACAAGAGCCCGCTCCTGGCGCGAGAGGAAAAAAAAATCTAGGACAAAATAAAGCAAACCTCAGGAATGTTGGTCGATGTGAGACCGGACCCAGCGAATCGAATGGGAAAAAGTTGCCGCGACGCCGTCAATATCGCCTCTGAAGCGCAAAATTGAAGTGTGGGTGGGGGTACTATAGATCGACGCCGCGGCCACAAGAACGCATAGGCGGGGGTCCCGTCAAGAACGGGAAAATCCAGCGAAAAAGGGCAAAAGATTACGACTCTTCTGCTGAACCAGAAAGCCGTGCCTCGGTCAGTGAACACGTGGGTGACACCGGTTTTGGAAGGGAATCTACCCTTAAACAAATCGGGACTCACCGGGTAACGAGTTAGTTTAATGATCTGCTAAAGGGAGACGGCTTAGAGAATTGGAAAAAGACTTCAATCTCTCAAGAAAAACAATAGAGGAGGAAAATCTTGCCGGAAAGTGGACCAGCAAGAAACGCCGTGGGCGTCAGGCTATCATTGAAGAGAGAAGCTGTGGAATGTGATCACGGGGGCGGTAAGGTATGATCTTTACTCCAAGAAAAGGTGTCCACTTCAATAAGAAGTCAGATTTTCGGGATAATGCTCATCATCGGAGTCATAAGCCGCGTTTGTTTAAGCGGGAATGAAAAAAAAACAAGAAAGAAAAAAATTCCGATGTGCTCGGGGAAGGAAGGGAGGCGAAAAATAGAAGACCCTCAAATTATACCGATCCACCACCCTTTGGAAGCTTCATCGCACCGAGAAAAAGGGGAAGGCGTCGCGGACGGAAATTGAAAAAGGGAACTTCCAAGGTGAGAAAAAAAAAGTGGTTCTCTTCACTGTCTAACTAAAGAAAAACAAAAACGGCGCGCGGTGGGGGCCGAGTGGTGCCCCGCCAGGAGAGATGCAGCTGAGCCAAACCTTAAAACATCGGCTTGGATACCCAGGGGGAAATGAAAAACCCCGATGTAATCTTTCGGCGGCTGAAAACGTCGACTCAAACTCATGATGGTCGCGGACGAGGTGTCGGTAACGTGAGTATTTGGAGGAAGGGTGTTAAGGCGTGCGCACTGGAGAGGGAAAAAACCGCCAGAAAAGCGGGCCTATGTGTTGGGAGGTCCTAATAAGTGACTGCGGAAGAACTACGCGCTTTACCGCCGTCAGGAGCCCGGCTTGACCGGGCGACCTGTGTCCTAAGGGGGAGTGGAAAGACTAATGAAAAAAAAACGGGGGTCTTATAGGGATGGAGAAAAAGAACACACCTCATAACCGCACCAATTCAAAGGCTTGTGAAATTTTAGCCGCCTGGGGCCGGAGAGGGGGGCAGGCTGTCCAACGCCTCAACGACTAGTTACACTATCAGCGCGACCTGAAAGAACCCGAACCGGCCTGCTAAGAAAAGCGTTTCGAGGAGACAGCAAAGGGAACAAAAAATAAGGATATGGACGGCTGTTTCGGAAACAAGGGCCGAGCGGCCTAAAGCGAGGCAGCGACCATGGGAAAACGTCGTCATGAAACCATGCTGAATGGAAGGGGTTCGGAGCAAGGGGTAAGGTCCCGTACAAATCAGCTCACAAAATTTTTTGGTTGGTAAAAAAGGACATGGGCCGCACTAGCGTATGATGAGACGTCCGGAAAAGAGAAAAAAAAGCACGACGCGACGTGAGGAGCGAACCTCAACGCGGAGATTTTCGACGAAAGGGCTGTGGCGTTTTCAGGGGACATTCTTCAAGACAAATAGGCGATACGGATCATAAAGACTGGGAAAGACCGGCACCGTGTGGGGGCGACCGCCACACGTCGCGCCCGAGAGAATAAAAGGCGGGTTGAATCGGGGCGCGTTTCTTAAACGACCTAAAATCAAAAGATGGAGATGGAGAAAGGGACTCGTGGAAAAAAAGCGTCCTGCTGGAAAAAAAGCGTAGCTGAAAATGGGGGGTTGCAAGACACGAAAGGCTGGCCCTGCGCTCCTGCCAACGTTGGCCAAGAACCACCAAGAGCAAGGTAAGCAAGGAGGAAAGTAGAAGGAAGGAGAGTGCACGTATCCTGCAGGGCCGTGTTCGCCAACGTCGTGGGCTAGTTTTCTTTCAGCGTCTGGCGAAATCCCGAGCCAAAGTCGGGGGGGAAGGTGGATCGAGACAAAAAAGATCCACAAAAAATCTATCGAAAAGTCATTCCGTGATCTGAATAAGAAACCGGAAGACCGTCACGAGGGTTCAATCTCGCATGTACCACACAAGAGGTAGAGTGAACGGAAGGGAGAAGGAGCCACCTCTTCAGTATCTTGCGACTGGGGAAGGCCAGGAGGACAACGGTTTTGGAAAGGACATCTTGGCTGTATAGAGGGGCCTAGAGGGGGCGCTGCAGCGCACCCTTCATGTTCAAAAGATTCCTCGGCGATCGTGTGATACACGGGTTGAGTGACGGCTTAAGTAGTGGGAAAGGGGCGCGCCGGAACGCAGGGGAAAAACGAGTCCAGAGCTTAGTGGACGAGATTCCCGGTATGGATTCGCAAACCTTAAAAAACCCTGATCGAAATAATGAAAAAACCGGGACAATTGGAGCAGGAACAGCTAAGGAGTTTCGCAGAAAGGGATACCACAAGGCACTCCATCACTCTCCTTCCTTGAGGGAGGAGTATGAATGGAACCTGGCACGAACAAGGGAGTACTTGGCGCCGGCAGACGAAGGGGAGCACACATAGCTGGGAGCCGGCGAAGGTCGTGATGTGGACATCGAAGGCTTGGACAGCAGGTCAAATAGGGATTCGCGCATCCGACCCAAGAAGGTTCAAATGCGAGTAATACTAGAAACCAAACCCGGAGGAGAGGTAAAAGAAGGGTAAATAAAATCATAGACCTGAGAACATTTCGATAGAGAGCGAGGGGGGTGCCCTACTGGAACCGCTCTTCGATGTCGAACACAAACGCACTATCTCAACTTCAGCCGGATTGAGGGGAGCCAACTTTTCCTCCGATACTGGAGAACAATCAAATCAATGTCCGCAGCAATGGTAAAGAGACATATCCTTGGTATTAAAGAAGGAAGAGTGATGAACTGAGGGGAGTTAACTTAGACCAAAATCAAGTCGTCGGCATGATCAATGGCTTCTTGCCGTTGATTGGACGAAGAAAACTTGGTAAACCTAAACTTAAAAAGAAAAAAAGGGGAGGAACGCATAAAGAGATTGATGAACTAAAAATCTACGCGCTCCGGAATGCGCATAAAAGTCACGTTTTCCACCCCACGTGCTAACCGCTCAACCGAGGGAAGGATCTTGGGCAAGGCAGCGAAAGATATGATCAAGAACGAAAAGATCGGATCAGAAGAGAACGAGGTACGCTGACACCAAAACAAAAAAAAACACCCCACACACACAAAACAACAACAGGAAAACCCACCAAACACAACCCCCACCCAAAAACCCCCCCAAACCCTATGGCCCTCCTGGCCTCAGTCGCAAGATAAATGACGCCGGGTCTGGAATCAAGCAGAAAACTGCAAAGAGTCACCGCATCAAGGGGGGGCACCAAAAAAAAGCGTGACTTGTCGCAGGCGTAGTCGATCACCGAATGCGTTCGATCAATTGGGTGATAGGAGTGCGCGAGCCGCAAATAGGAAGGATGCCGAAAGTAGGGAAATGGGAAAAAAGAAACCGAAGAAGCGCCGGGCAAGAAAAACGGACCATTCATGATACGGGACCCTTATCTATATGGCCACAGGCTTGAAGGAGAGTCGTCATCGGGCCCACGCGGGGGGAGAGCAGGCGGCGAGGGTTAGAAAGCCACACCAGCAGCACGTGAATACGAAAGTTTCCGCCGGAAGCTGGTGAGGACGCACGCGCACTAAACTCATATGAAAAGCACGAATTCTGAAAGCTAGGAGCAAAACACGACACTGAAAAAAAGAAACTTGGAGAAGAGGAGCGACGCATGTCTCACACACCCAAGTGGCAGATTCGAACAGCTGGAAAAGATAGCCGTCCCAGGAATATCGCACCGAGATGAGGTGATGGAAAAAAAAGCGAACAAAAAGCATATCGTGCGGAGAAAGCGAGGGGGGAAAAGATCACGCACGTCTGCTAAAAAAGAAGGAACGCATATTGCGACGAAAAAATAGATCCTCGTGCCCCTAGGAAACATGATTCATGAAAATGGGAACGCGGCGTGTACGGGACGCGGACGAGAGGAAAGAGAAAGCCGCCACGAAGACCATGAACGTAGAAAAGTCGCGACGGCGGCGAAAAACCACGGGTCCGAAACAGCCGCTCGCCAGAGAAACCTGGCGGGCGTACGGCTTGGCCCCCTCTTGCAATGGAAGAAAAACGCCGGCTGCACAGCCTGCGCGGACTGCCAAATCGAGCATAAGAGGAAAGGTGGTAACAGACTGGAGGAGCGCTGCCAGACATTACCTATTACGGCCCCAGCGCGGAGAAAAAATTGCAAGCTCTTGAATTGGTTAGGGGCTTTCGTGCGGGATTTGACTTAACGCCAAAAAATATCAGAAAACAAAAACTCCTGGGGGAGAAGTACCACAGTACGGAGGGGCAAGAACGAACTTCAGAACAAAACTCGGCGCCCGTTGTCAGCCTGGACGGAAGACAAGCGGGAAAGACGCGAACCAACTAAAGCAACTCAACGGTATACAAACAAAGGAAGCAACTCCGGTGACGCGGAACATAAACGACGCAGCGGAGACGGCCTTGAACACCCTTGAAAAAAATCAAAAAAGAAACAATGGATGCACACCATGAGCGGGAAAAAAAGCAGACCGACGAAAAGAAGGGGAACAAGAGGGGTAAGGGGGCGCCCCTCTTAAACAGTTGTAGTCAGGCGGGTCAGCTCAAAAGTCAGCTCGAGCATGGCCGGGAACTGACCACCGAGCAAAACCGAGCGCTGATAAAGCCAGTACGCTCGACAAAAAACGAAAAAAGACGATGGGGGGGGGGGGGGGGTGGGGGGGGGGGGGGGGGAATTGAAAAAGGACCAGCATACTCGTCGTTGGAACACCGCATAGCGCCGGATAAGACGCAAAGGTGACGTGATCATTTTCGTCATCACCGCCGAGGGCACAGAAGGCCACCAATCGGAAGCGTCGGGGAAGATCGGAAGAAAGAATTTGAAACCAGCGAACAAACGCGGAAGGGCATGACTCAACCGAAGGCATCCCCGAAAAATCACTCGGTTTACGCACGGGTGGACACCGTTTCGCAATACCTGTAAAACCGGTGACGAACACCGATCACTCAATGCAAGGCAGAGAAGGACTTTTGCAGATTGGAAAGCCGCA
>Ga0179593_1514842_pt1 | contig 14510 bp, 13 predicted proteins | sample CZODoug2_1_08_16_FD_185931 | JGI IMG/M metagenome (GOLD analysis project Ga0179593, IMG submission 185931) | Vadose zone soil fungal communities from Angelo Coast Range Reserve, California, USA - CZODoug2_1_08_16fungal (PacBio error correction) | ecosystem: Environmental > Terrestrial > Soil >...
CTATGGGCAAAGCTGCGCCAAGAACAGCTCGAAATCAAACAAAAAGGCGGAAAATCCTCGACGGGAAATTATGTCCCAGCTATCTTGCGGCTCGGGCTTTTGAAAATAAGAAAGGTGGCCTCAGACCAATTGAAGCGGGAAAGGCGGAGTACTTCACTAAAACCTTCGAGGCTGGGGTATGGGGGGAGGGAGACGAGCTTGTGCTGGGAGAAATGATATCGGGCGGCTCGCAAGGACCCCTGTGGGTGGACATTGAGGTCGAAAGCCATTCTGCCTGCGCAGAACGTGCAAGGGGGGAGAAAAAGAAAGGCAGAACCACGAGCCTATTTAGTCTCTAATTGCAACTTGAACAGCCAGCCGCGAGGGCGGAGTGTACATGTAGAGAAAAAAGACAAGCTCCTGAATTCACGATGTAGCGCACAAAAAGTGGGTCGCGGCTAATCTGGGCGTGCCTTCCTCCAGGGCTTTGGGGGCCCCCATCTGAAAGCCACTAATTGCACGGATCCGATAAGAACCCGGCGCTTCAGATTTGATTTGAAATCCCGCTGCGCGAAAATCGAGAGACCTAAACGGGGGGGGGGGCTATATATGCTTCTAACAATCCTGGAAACGAAGGTGCTGTCGTTCAGTGACTCCTTCAGTGGGGCGCGCAAAAAAGAGAGTGTGAAATCAAAAAGGGACTTTATTACGACCAGGAATGCACCAAGTCTATCAAAAAGCACGGAGCCTGCGAATGCCAGTTGCAGCAGGTGACAGAAAAGAGTGCTAAGGGGGGGGATTCAGGCCAGCAGGCGTCAGACATTTAAGAACGCAGAAAAACAGGCATTAACTTGGTCTTAGGCTTTTCACGGGGGGCTGGAGGGGGGGGGGGTCGGACTGCCGCCGAGGGTCGGTTCTACTCGACGGGACACCGACTTGATGGCATGAAGGTGTTGACCACTTGTGGGCTGATTCCGGAGGCAGCGAAGAGTTGCAAAAACCATGGAACGCCTACACCCGGATCAAAAAGGCGGAATTCATGCCGAAAGCAGGGACCCTTCTCCTCTACTTACAGATCGGCGGGGAGTAGAAGGGGAAAGATACATGCGAACTTAGGGGATAAAAAAAAATTGTAACGCAGGTGAAATATGTCCGCGCAACTGCCCCCAGAAAGAAGAATGGTGGACTTCTGCGATACTCAGGGCGATGATTGAGGAAAGGTTGGCGGGGAGCGTAAACAGTTAAAAATTAAGAGGAACGTCGTCCTTCAAACGGCATGAGCCAAACCTGCAATTGAAGAGCAAAAACCGAGTGCAATCTCAAAAAGTCGCCGTAAAAAAAAGGTTTCGAGCATGCGCGCAGCCTCCGGCCGGAAAAGCGGTCGGCCGAAGGGGACAGATAGAAGGGAGAGAGAGCGTGGGTACATTGGGGCGAACGTCTGGATTCGCTTGCCGTCAGGGTTAAGGTGGGGAGAAAAAACGGCGAAAGAAAAACTAAGGAAAAAAGGGGTCTGCGGCCTTCAGTGCGGTCCTTAAGCACAATCCTCGATGAAAAAACGGTTCCGCCGACCGGAGATTGTTCAAACGGCTAGCAGGGCGATCAGCCCAGCACCTCGATGGCTATAGAAGGAGGGAATCTAGTTTACCACGGAGTGGTGGGGACGATCTCACGCAGGGATGCACGGAACTGTAACTGGAGGTGAAAAGCCATCGCTCAAGGGACAGGCTAACGTGTTCGCACCGGAACCCGGAAGGCTCGGGGAGTCAGGGCGGCAGCTCAAAGAAACAAAGTCCGATGAAAGGCCATGGAGAAAAGAACGCCCGCCCGTTAAATTAGGGGCAGGCCAAGTATCATCCTAAGAGAAAAACGCCGGAACCGGAGTGTCCATGCGGGTATATGACGGGGTACGTCTAGGGGGGGTCCGTACGGCCGCAATGGAAAAGGGGTGTCCCCCAGGTAAATAAAAAAGACCGGGGACGGAGCTGACAAAAAGGTTCGGCGCGCTCATCTTGGAGAGTTGCAACCGACAACTCGGCCGTCAGAGAAGGGGGCCGCGGATGTCCAAGGAGCTCGGCAGAAATCGAGCAGAGAATCCGGCATCTACAAATGGGGGTCAATGGGAGTCAGGGAGCTCGAGCAGACTTCCACGGTTTCGGAGTGACAGGAAATCTCCGTGCCCGTCAGAAAAACCTTTTACCGGGGGAGTGAGAAGCAGGTGTAACGCGGGAAGGGAGTCAGAGGTTCTTCACCATGATGACTTTTTGGCTGCGGCATAGTAAACTCGGGGGGGCCAAACCCCCCCACCACCCAAACCCCCCCTACCACCCCAACACAACAACCCCCCAAAAAACGAAAACCGTTTTTATAAGACTATGAAAGAGAGGAGAGAGAAGCCAGGAATTTATATCTAGCGCAACAACAACAACAGGGGAGATTAGGATCCATGAAACGGGCGCGGTAAAATTGCTTGGAGGCGCCTCGGCGTGAGACATCGGGCGGACATCGCGTGAAGGGGAAAGGGCGGGTCTCTCGCTATTCGGGGCAGCCCTCAACCAGCAGAGGTTAAAGCGAAGAGGACTGAGACCTGGAACAAGGCGAAGACTGGAGAAAAAAACTGCGTGCTTGATAAGGGGACCTGGCGCCGTGAAAGCAAAAAACCCGGGGTGTTGAAATGATCTCCTCGAGACCGATTGAGTCAGAAGATGCGGAGGAAAGAATGCGTCTACTGCTTCCGTGATCAGGCGGGCACCCCTGCTGAAGGAAACCTCCGACTGAAATAGGCTCGGGATTGCGACAATCTTATCCTCTCCCTAGATAAAGGAGTCATAAAGAGTGGGGAGGGGTGATCGGGGGGGGAAGTGTGGCAAAACATTGAAACCGCTTGCCGATACTCTCGATACAAATACCCGAATGGGCCACCCAGGGGGGGGGGGGGTCCCGGGAATGTTCTCGGTAGGGGGAAATCTTGGCTCGAACATTTTCTGGATGGGGAAAAAAAAAACTTACCTTAGGACTTCTAGGAGGGGAGAAAGTCATCTTCGGCGCGGACGTGGGGGGGGAGGAGAAGAATCCCATTCTCGTGTGCCCCGTGTCTGCGCAAGGGGTCTGAAAAATGAAAGTGATCTCCGGCAATTCAAAGGATACATTCACTTTGTCGGTAGGCGTGCTCTTCTCATGTCAGGACACGCGCAAGTGGGAAAGTAGGACCAGGGGATAAGAACCCTCGCTTTGGGTTAGGGGCATGATCGAAAATGCCCTAATGACGTTTCACAAAGTATCTACCTTTTAGGGAAGTCGAGGGGGGGCCTCGAAGGTTAGGGGCGGTATTTTGAAAGCCCACTGGGCGAACCTCCGAGGGGCTGAGGACGCCTGGGGTTCACCCTCTAAAAGGACCTGCACCAGGACACGAAAAAAATTGGGGGCCGAAAAAAGAAACGCGATTGATCGCCTGATATCGGCACCTAGATAAAGACGCGTGAGGGGGTGGAGGGAACTACAAAACTGGAGAGAAGGGGAAAGGAGGGAGCAGAGCAGGTGGATTGATCAAAATCTACGGTGAGATAAATGGCGTAGTCATCCAGTTTGAAGGCCGTTCCAAGAGGCCATTTCTTGCAAAAACAGTGGGGTAAAAAAGAAAGGGCTAAAATCATCGATGGTGACTCGCATGAAGGACCCGCAACGGGGGAAGTACACACCAGAGGGATAGTGCATTAAACACACCGGAGTAAAGGCCCTTGAGCGAGGGGGGGGTCAAGGCTAGTTTTCATTGACTAAAGTCCGACCGGAAGGGGCGGGGGGGTCGAGGGCCTGAAAACAGGCCTAACCAAAACTAAGGTCTGCCCGTTAGGCTGGAAATGGTGCCACGAGGAGCAGAAGGGGGATCATTCTGCCCCACGAAACCCATCGGCCGCGGAGGCGCCTTCAGGGGAAGGGCTGGGCCACACCGACGACAGGGCGCCGACCCAATTGGCACAGAGGGTGTAAGGGTAAATTCCGAAGACACGTTCATAGACTGCTCCATCTATGCTTGCGGGGCGAACGCAGCTGCCGTGGCCAGTACGTCAAAAGGGGGGTCAAGGGGGCAAATTCTATTCACTTTCGCTCCGGATCGTCTTGAAATCTACTGGGAATGTAAAGTCGGGGGTCGATAAGAGGAAATGGCGGATTTTGGAGTCCACACTCTCTGGGGGGACAAAACAGCAGCAAGGACTTCAGAGAATTTTTGAAGCATGAAAAAAACCAAGGGAAAAGGGGTGTATACAGAAAGTAGGGCCATTTCCGGGCTTCGAGTGAGAAAATCGTCCTAGAAGAACTTGGTCTTCCTTATGGGAGGGGCCGATTGGGGGGACAAGCAAAGGCGAAGAGAGAAATCGGGACAGAGCCCGGATGTCTCGAACATGGGGGGCCGGATCTTTACCGTCTAAAAAAAAAAAAGCTGTTAACGATAAGAGAGGAGGTGGGGCTGCGAAAAAAAAAGGAAGGAAAGCGCCCTAAAGATAAGGGGGGGAGCCTGGGGGAAGCGACGCAATATTATCGGTCTCCGCTGCACGGGGGTTTGAGAGCAAGGGGGGGCATTTACTAATTAGGGGTAAGTAAATAACAAAGGCATTTGGAGTGTAGGAAAAAGCGCCACCTGCGAGGGAAAGCAGGCCTACAGAAGCTCATCGGGAAAAAAAGATCACAACTTCAGCAAGGAAGGACGCCGCCGCTTTTTGAGCTGAGGGACGAAGAATACTACAAAAGAAAAGGGAGACCGCCTACGATCAGCTTTCCGGAAGTCCCGTAAGGGGTTCGGCCGATGGGGGGGGGAGCTGGGGGGGGAGCTGTCACGGTGTCGCCTCGATTACAAAAGGCTTCATCAAACAACACCACTGGGGGGGAAATGAAGGCCTGGGGGAAGCAAGGCACCTCACCTCTTGAAACTGAAAAGCGCCCAAAAACTGGGCAGGAGGGGGCGAAAATCCTCCCGGGACGGGAGTAAAATTGGAGGAAAGGGGAGAAGCTGAGGAATCGTTCCTTTTTTGATTTACTGGGTAGGAGCGACGACCACTGCCTTTGAGAGTCGTGGCTGGAAAAATGCTCCTGCTGACGGATTGGGGGGGAAATATTTGCCGAAGGGGGAAGCTTGCTGTGGTCAAGGATTTCAATAGGGCTCCCTCGTCTCGTCGCGCAACGCCATGCTGTAGCCTTAAACTACATGATTAAAAATCACAAAAGGTCGTAACCTGGCAAGAGGAGAAGAATACGCTGACGTCGCGGAAGCCTATTAGAAGGGGAAAGGACTGGACATTGTAATGACATCCCCAGCAGGCGGATGGCTGGGGTAGCAGCTGACGACGGAACCAAGAGAATGGGACCTCCCAGGTGGGAAAGGCCAGAGGACGGGCGAGGGGAGATAAGGATGGACTTCGGCTTACTAGAAAAAAGCAAGAAGGATTTCACTTTCTCAGTAAGAAAAATTCAAAGCAGAAGCTGCGCGGAATAGGGACCAGCACAAATTGCGATTGGAGAAAACAAAAAGTCCTTTGGTGTTAAAAGGGGAAAATCATGAGCCGTGGAGAGCGCACGAGCGGTGCAAGGACGCCTAGCAGGGAAAAACGACGGATGTCGATTCACAAAGTCAATCGCCTCCAGGCGATCGGACAGACGCAATCGGTACGAAAGGGGCGTCACTGCCAAAAGGGCTTTAGAGGAAGGGAAGCACAGAAGGGGAGCGCGCATGAAAGTGGTACGTACTGACGGCAGAGGGGTGCAGTCATTTGGAGGCGGCAGGGAAGTCGGGGCTTACTCCTGGGGGAACATGAAGACGAACTAGAAGGGGGCAAACGCGTGTAAAAATGGCAGGAGGGGGGGATGGGTCCGTCGTCTCTTCCGTCGAGCAAAAAAATTCAAGGCGAACGGCTCCACGGGAAGCTTGGGGCAATGCCCGCCTCCGAGGGGGAAAAAATTCGTAGAGATGAAGAGGAGGAGGTCTAGGGGAACTGCAAACGAAGGAAAAAAAAACGACAAAGCGGCGCGCCCTTTGACCTAAATATTACTAAGCGGCGAGGTTCCTCCACCCCCAAGAGGGTAAGTTACGCGTCGCGATGAACATGGGTGCAGAGGATGTTGCAATGGCAACGGTCTGGAGCTCACACCTATTACTGAATGGGAGAAACTGACGCCGGCGGAATTCAGGGATCTGAAGCCCGAGTATCAAGGCACATTATGACACAGGAAAAAATAATACAGATCATCATAAAAGACATAAAGAACAACTTTTACGCCTTACTGTACATTGAGAGAGAGATAACTACATACGACAAAGAGACGTGCCTACAATAGTATGGGAACAATACATAAAAAGTTCAAAAATAGAGGTATCACAGGGAGACACATTCTTCTTGCAAAGGAGATCCCGAGTTGATTGGAGGCAAAAACGCGCCCGAAACCTCGATGAGGGGCTGAAAGGAGTGAAGGAGAACAATTCCGCAAACGGAGATGCAGTTGCGGCCTGAACATTATATCCGGTTCGTAAGTAGGTGAGGCTATGCCAACAACGTTGGGGGGATATCTTCTTTATTCCTCTCGCATAGCGTTGAAAATTGACCTAGCCACGATGATTTCAAAGAAAAAAAGGGGAATGTGAATTGCGGATCGCATGAAAAGCTGTCGGAAAGGAGGGTAAAGACGTCTCATCACTTCGCCTGGGAGGGTCTCCGAAAAAGCCGGAAAAGGGCCGAGGCAGAGGACGGGGCGCGGAGAAGATCCCTGTCTTCGCCAGTAGAAAAAGGGACATCCATAACCTGTAAAGAAAGGATCAGAAGCCTAGATAGGGCTGGGAAAAGGCGGTGGGCCAGCTCAGAGCAGACAGTGTGTAGTTGGGGGGGGAAAGCTCTCGGGACGTGCGCCTCAAGAGGTGTAAGAACAAAAGTAAAAGAGAAACGCTCCAGCTTCTTGAGGCTGGGCGGCAATTTTCGAAAAAGGAATTTAAGGCCCTAGCGTAAATCCTTGGCGGGTTCATGACCATGTTGGGAGAGACGCCTGAGCCTCAGTTCGACCTAAGGGGAGACGGACTGAGAAAGAAGTCCTAAATCCGGGCGTTATTAGAAGAGGGGGGGGGAAATGGGGAAATTTACTCAAGCTCCTCCCGTAAGAAAAACGGAAAATGAACTATTCGATCGAAGGCTGCTTCAGACTGAAAATTGGTGGTGAGGGCTGCAGGACGCAATGTCTTAAAGGCGTGGTGGACTCGACGACCGGCGGAAAGGTCTCCGAAGAACCATTCTTACCGCGCCGGTAGGTATAAGAAACAACAACAACGAGGGGATTAAAAAAAACAAGATTTCAGACGGTCGTCGCTGCTCAGAAGCTAGCCATCGTCTTTCTAAAAAGATCGAGGGTCCGGACAGGGCGGATAGTTCCGCAGCCCTCACAAATGGGGAAACTCTGGGAAGAAGGACCTGAAAGAAGGCTTCCCAAGCGAGGCAGCTGTTTAAAGACCGCGCCAAGGGAACAAAGAAAAGGAGAGAAAGAGTCCCTCTATACGAAAGGAAGGGTTCAGATCTGTAGCATCGGGAATTGCCTCGAGGGGCGGAACTCTAAGGAGGGACATACGCGGATGAACCAAAGGACGTACTATTTCTTGGTATGACGGGCAATTGCAAGGGAGACTGAAAGCCGCGCCAGAGAGGGGCCGCGCGGCAGGAGCTAATTGAGAGGGGGGAAGGGGGGAGGACCCCCTGTCATTGAGGTGGAGAAGAAAAGCCTAGCCGTCGCATAAGGAGCCCTCTATCCGAAAAAGCCGTTGTAATGGAGGTTCTTCTAGGGCTGGGAAGGGGTCTCGAACATGTGATGTCCGGCCGATTCTTCGGGAGAAAAGGGGAGTCGGCTGGCCTCGGACTTTGGACCGTGAGGGACCTAATAATCCAAATCTCGAAAGAAGTTGTCATGAGACTTACACTCGTTATCAAGAAAAGGCAGAAGAAAGTCACACAAATATTGTAGGGGCATAACGTTCTTCTTCTATTTCCGAAAAAAAACGGGGGAACGCAAGACTTCTTAGAAAGGCGTGGGTCTGGGCAAATTGAAAGGAAAATATAGGAAAGGGTGACACGTAGCTCCGTCTAAGGGCCTCAAATTTCCTGGGGGGGAAAGGGAAGGGTTTGGGACTGGAAGGAATACAGCATGTTCGGGGAGGGGAAAGAACGTAGCTCAACCTCAGGCATTATGAAAAAGGAAAGGACAGCGAATGACGAAAACGCCAGAATGGTTCGCAAAAGCCAAAAGAAAAAGGGAGAGCAAGGGAAATGCACTCTGCACAGTATTCTAAAGAAAGGGGGGAAGAGTTCAGGGGGCAGACATGATAGAAGAGCGCAAGGAAGCGGAGGGGGAGTTGCTCATCGACGGCGGTCAGGAGCCGGCTCGGCTAAGTGAGCCTAAAAGCAAAAGGGCCATTTCATTAAAGTGTGGTCAAAGAAAAAAAAAGGGCCCGCACTCACTTTCATGGTGAAAGACGCCGGACGCAACGACTTGGCGGGGGGCCTCGCCGCGGTGGGCACATGCGGGCAAAAGGGGCGGAACAGACCTGGGAAGGTTAGTAGAAGTGTAAGGGCACTTATCATGAGCAAAGGTTTCATGAGAGAAAAGACGCTTGCGGGGGGGGGCAGAATCAAGACAGACAAAGCCGGGCGACGGCTTCCCAGGGGGGAAAATTGGGGGGGCACTACGTCCTTCCTAAGGAACAAGAGACACCAAGCAAACCAGCGTTGCCACGCAAGGCGTCTGGCTCGAAAGGGGTTCAGTCGTCTCACGCCCAAAGGGTCAGGAACTGCTCCCAATCCCGAAAGCGGTCCCTGGAAAACCTAAGAAAATTTCATTGAACGATGCTCATCGATGAAGGAGGACGAAGGAAAAAGGCCGGGCCCTAAAGGAGGGCAAGTGTGATTCTGAAGCATCTGGCGGGCGCGGAACTCGATCGACTTTTGTCATCAAAAAAGTCGTGTCGAATAAATAAAGGGGCCGGAGGTTGCGGCGCAAGCTGGGGGGAGATCACCAATCATCACTTCCTATGAAAGGGTATTCCTGGAGAAGCACAGAAAATCTCACTCAAAGTAGGGTTGTTCCGAATCAGGAAAGGTAAGGGGACGGGGGACAATCTCAGCGGCAGCCTGGCTCGGAAAATAGAGGATAAAAGTGTTCTTCTCACGAAAGCGTTTAAAAACGTGCCGGGGATGGTGAAGGAAACTTGACCACCTGAGATGACCACCCAATGAGAGGCGCGAAATAGGGGGAAGGAATGCTCTGACAAAGCGGAAACCGAAGCAAGAGCCCTAAAATAAGGAAGTGAGGGAGTTCGCTCAAGGAAATAGGGAGTAAATGCTCCTACAATTAGAGGGGTCACGCCTTGGTCTGCGATCAAGAGGGTCAAAAGGGAGGCAATTGGGGTCCGGATAAGGGAGTTGGTAAATCACAATGGGGCGTCTAGAAAACGGGGTATGCGCATATCAACCGAAGAATCAGCGATAGAAATTCAAAGGAAGGGTCAGCAAGGAGAAGACGGAATCCCTCGGGAACCGGTTTGAGTAGAGGGGAAAATGACTTCAAACGTACAAAAGATAATCTCTCCTGAAAACAGTCTCCTCTTTGGGAAACTATCCCGGGAGGTTCGTCATCAGTTGGCCGGGAAGGAGGAGTTTGACAGGATGAGCATAGATCGTACTACAAGAAGGACTTGAGCTCTCTCAAGGATTGATGAAATAAGATGAAGAAGTCGCTATTCAAAAAACCGCGACGGCGGGAAGCCAAGGAGAGGAATCATCAGAACCGGGAGGGTCGGATCGAAAAGGACGAGGGGGGACCCGGAAAGGAGAGGAAGCCACTCTTCTCGGGACATGGAGCTGGGAAAGGGGTTCAGAAACTTCCTACCTCCTTGAAAAGGGGAGGCGCGGCCCTTGTCACTTGATTGGCGAGTAGGAGGGGAGGGGTGCACAAGTGGTCTGCGAATCGTAGGGAGGGGAGGAAAATCAATAATGGGGGGTAATGTAAAATCCAGAAAGGGCCAATGCGCCTTAACCGGTGTGGGAGAAAGAAGAATCTAAGGGAGAAACACAAGGTACGAAATTAAGAGTTAGGGGGCGCTTTCCAAACTACGTTGCATTTAAAAAGGACCTCCGCGGATGGATTAGCGAAGAAGACCGGTCAATAGAAAGAAGGGGAGCTAAAGAAGGAAAGTCGAAGTGAGAGTCGATGGCTGAATCCTAGTTCAGAGGAAGGGGAAATTCTCCAAAGGAGCATAAAGTTTAGACCGAAGGAGCGAGATGTTACCAAAAAAGGGGGAGGAAAGAAGAGTACGGGACGGAGGTGAGGGTCATTTTCTTTCCCAAAGAAGCCTAATCGGCAGGGGGGAGAGGCAATAGAAAAAAACGGTTGCGCCAAAAATATCCAAAGAAAGGTTCAGAAAAGGGAATGAACTTCGGGGGCCAAGGAAGCCCGCCATCTCAATGTCCGTTTCACGAAACATGTGTAAGGGGAAGGGGAGGAACGGCAAGAAGTCTTTCGGACGATTGAATCAAGCATCTATTAAAGAGAGAATAAAGTTGCTTGAGGGGGGGGGGGGAAACTTCCGTAAGGCTGGATGAATGGGGGGGCGCGGACTCCTTCGGTCTTCTGATGAAGAGACGGCACCTGAAAGGACGCCTGGGAGGGTGCAACGCTGGCGTTGAAGACTGGTAGGAATGTCCTTCGTCAAGGAAGGGGGAACCGGCAAACGGCGCCCGTCGCCTATGGGGACACAGCAGGCCCTAAAGCCCTCAAAAACAAAGTCGGCCTGATGGGAGGGGGGAGAAAAAAAAGGGGGTGGGAAAGCAAAAAAAAATCTAATGAAAATCGCGGAAAGGAGGAAGAGCCGGTCCTCCGTGGTATGGGACCTGAACCCAGAAAGATTGAAAAAACCGTGGAAGGGAGAGAAGCGGTGGAGAAAGGAGTGGACGTTGTTTGGGGTCTGACGCAAAAAAAAAAGGAATGAAAGTTTCTTGAAACTTCCTTGGCCTGACGAGGGGAAGAAAAAAAGGCGCACTGAAAATCCGGGATGAAGTCCATCTAACATAACGAACTGCGCGCGTTCGAATTAAAGCATAGCGATAGGGAAGAAAGTGGGAAGATAAATGAGGGGAAGGAGAAGGGAGAAGATCGCTTTGGACCTGGTGGCGAAGCTTAACGGAGGAGCTGGAAGGGGAAGGGGAGTTTAATGGCTAATCCCATAGTGAGAAACAGTGCGGGCAATGCGAAATCAAAGGGAAAGGAAAAATCGTGAGACCATGGGTCCTTCGCGAAAGGGAAAGTCGTGGGGGAAAAGGGACAGGGTCAGTCGATCATACCCCTACCCCAAGGGGGGACTGTATACTGAGGGAAGGAGTTTTAATACTTAACTACGATGGGCACGACCATTGATGGGGAAATAGTAGGGAGGAGACAGCGCTCCAAGCCGAAAAATCGGGGAAAAGCAGGAGAAACATGGCTGGCACTAAATAGGGGAGTTCTTGTGGAAAGGGACCCACGAGGCCGCCGCGCATTTGCAGAAGCAAGACTGTCCGCCGCCGTGATGACATCTCAAGGGAGAGCAAGAAACAGGATCAATCCGCCGTAATAGAGAAAAGGCGGTGGATTCTAAGTGAGGACTAGCCTTAGGAGCCGCAATGACGGGGCCTACAGTCAAAAGATCACCTGCGGCTCAGTGCCCTCGCGGCGGGGGAGGAATTCAGACGGAAGGCAGTCGTAATAACAAAAAGGAAAAAGAGCTTGGGCAGGGGGGGACCTCGATGACCAAGAACTCGCCGCCCTCGAGGCCAAAGAAGGAAAGAGAAGAAAAAAGGACGAGCACACCTGCATGAGGGAGAGGAGTGAAACGGGGGGGGGGGTTTTCGATTTACTTCTAAACGAAGGGGTTTGTAACGAGAGCGAAAAAAAGAGGACGGCCATGTCGCCGTCAGTTAGGGCGAAAAAAAGGGGAGGGGTTGGGAGGCATAAAGGAAAAAATTCCAAAAAAGGGGGGAGGAATCAAAGGGTACCGTAGCCTATTCTCGCCCGGGGCCGAAAGAAAAGGCGGAAAGAAAGTCATTTAAGACTAGAGAGATGAAAAGTAAGATGATATATTCAAGGGGTCCGAATGGCGGCGCGCGCTTCAGGAAGGGGAGTAGGGAAGAAACACGGGTGCAGGTCGGTCTCGAGGAATGAAGAATCACCATCTCAATTTTTCACAGCCTCTGAAAAAACTGGAAAACAGGCTGTCAGCCTCGCTGTAAGGCGTTCTTGATCGGGGGAAAAAAAAGTCGTCAAATGAAAGCCACAAAAGGGAAAAAACAAAAGCTCTAGCTCCTCGGGCGGAAGGCTTCTCTATGAGATAAACCTCAGTTGCGGAAGAATCAGAGGGTACGACCGCGACCAAGAATGAAAAAAAACAGAGTTGCTGACGGGTCAAGAAAAGAACAGACGGGACTCGCCCTATCCGGCGAAGAAGAAAGAGGGACTTTAGAGGGGTTGGGAACAACCGCGACAAACGTCTAATCCGGAAAGAAAAAATTCGCCTATCAGAAAAGTCCGGTCTATTTAGGGAAATGCGATGAGGGTAGGAGAGCACATTGGATGGATAGGAAAAGGGATAGGTAGTATGGATGAAGTGTCTCTTCTAAGTAGGAATTGTCCAAGGGCCTAAGGACAATGCCCTATGACTGTGAAGCCGTTCTTCTCTCTTTAAAGGGAAAAAAGGAAAAGCCCGGGTTGCTCAGTCAAGAGAGAAATTCCCTTGTTCGTTGCCAGCAAAAAAGGAATATGTCCTGACCAATCTTGGGACGAAAATCCTCTATCATCCATCTCGTGGGGGGGGGGTGGGTCCTTATCGTCCCGTCAAGGGTAGGAAAAAGCCACTCAGGGTCGGCAGAGGGAAGGGCCTCTCAGCCGGGGGGTGTTGAAAGTGAAAAAGGGGGGGCCGAACCTATCGAGATTTTCGGGCGGGAAAAAAGGGAGGGGAAAAAGCGTGGTAGCACAACAAAAAAACACACAAAGTAAAAAGAGTGAGACGAATCCCTCCGCGCCTTGGGGGGAAAAAACCATTTCCACTCTATTGATGAACATCTCAAGATATTCCGGCAGACGAAGAGGAGGACGAGACGAGGCAGCGCTGGTCTAGGAGAAAGGCGGCGTACAGTGGCAATAATCTAGGGGAGGGAGGGGGCCGAAATTGCGCCTCCGTTCTGAAAGGGTGAAAAAAGGGGAAGAATGAGGCCATACTGGGGAGGACCTCGTTTGGGGGGAGAGACAAAACCGGCCCCCGCAACTTGCGCAATACGGGGAAAAAAGGGGGGGCGAGACGGGGAACGAAACCGGGGGGCATGACCAAAGGGAATAGGTACAACCGTCGTCAAAGGCGCGAAACAAAACCTAGGAGGAAAATTTTGAGGCAGGCACTCAGAAACCGCGCCGCGCTAAAAGGAAGGAAGTGGCACGCTTCTGGGAGCAAAAGAGAACAAACGCACTTTCTCCTGCCAGGAAGGGGGGTGCACCGGGGGGGAGAAAGCAAACGGACCATTCAAAGGAAAAAAGAGTTACGAAATGCTCAGGGAGGAAAGGTGTCTTACTCAGACGAAAGAATTCTGAAGAGAAATAAGGGCCAAGCTTGAAAGGGGGCCGAAAGACAAGGAATGGCTGATTCTCTCTATGGGAAAAAGGGGGGAAGCGAACGCCTGAGGACCGTGCCCCTACTGGAGGAAACGTGGTGGGCTGTGAAACGTCGATCTAAGAGGATCTTCCGTCTTGAAGTGGACAGACCGTGGGTAGAAAATAAGCCTGGCGGATGGGGAAAAGGCAACCGGCAGGTTGCGCCCTGAAATAGAAGGAAGGTCCAAATTCTCCTCACATTAAACCAAGCAAGGATGGGTGGGAGAATCATCGCAATTTCCGTGTTGAAAAGGCCAGGATTTCGGCAGCTGGAAAAGGGAAGTGCTACGAGGACAAGTGAAACGGGGGAGGGGACGGAGTATGAAAAAATGGATCAACCAAAGGGAAGCCAGGAGGGAGTAAAGAAGAAGACCAATTTCCTGCTAAAAACAGAGGGGAAGCCTGCGGTCTTGGACAAGGGGGAAGTACACTGTAACGAGGGAGGGCTTTGAGGTTAAAAAGGACTGAGGCTCCCTACTAGATTTGTCAAAAAAGTTGGAAGGACAGGGAAGAGGATTAGTCTCGAGGGGAAACGGTTAAGGAGAATGGAGGTAATTTGGGGAAAGGGGGAATACAAAGTCATGGGCATGTAAGATACGAACGAGTAGGGAAATTCACATGCCTACCGAAGCGAAAAGCTCGATAGAACCGGACTGGACTCAAGAAGAGCGAATCCCTAAAGGTCTTCTAGAAGAAAGTAACAAAAGTCACCCCGAAGAAGCTCAAAGAAAAAGGGAGAAGGAGGACAGGCGGCCCCGGAAAGGTGGGGGGACCCTCCGGACTGTGGGGCTTAAGGAGGTATGGAAGGAGTTACCCGAGGAGGAGAAGAGACTTCTTAG
>Ga0179593_1576579_pt1 | contig 14510 bp, 18 predicted proteins | sample CZODoug2_1_08_16_FD_185931 | JGI IMG/M metagenome (GOLD analysis project Ga0179593, IMG submission 185931) | Vadose zone soil fungal communities from Angelo Coast Range Reserve, California, USA - CZODoug2_1_08_16fungal (PacBio error correction) | ecosystem: Environmental > Terrestrial > Soil >...
CAAAAAAGGATTCGCCCATGGGTCGTGAGTCGGGTCACGATTCTCTTGAAAAGTGTTGGTCGTTGCGCTGTCTGTCTCCCTAAAGTGAGTACAATACTACTTGGTACAAAGGACAACAGTTGCGTCCGCGGAAGGGGACACGGAAACAGATTGTTGTGACAACATGAGGGAAATCTGGTAAACTCGACAGAGATATGCTGCCGAGCGCGTCCTGGGAGACTCGCACAAGGGGGGGGGGGGGGGGAGTTTGGGGGGGGGGGCGGGCGGAAATCAGTAGCGGAAGGGAGTAAGGGGGTCTGGGGTGTGGGGAGGCAAAAGATGCTATCGATGGAAAGGGTTGGGGAGGGTAACGACTCGGAAACCTCCCGTCACAGGTGAAAGAGGAAGACGTGAAGCCGCCGTATGGAGAAGGGAGTCCTGCAAGAAGTAAGAAATGAGGCGCAGCAACTGGAAAAAGTAAAGTGACAGAGGGGGCAAGGACGGCGCCGGATAGCGACCGGGCCGTGTTGAGCTATCGGAACCCGAAAGAGTCCGCGCGAAAGGATTGAAGAAAGGGGGGGTGATCGGGCAGGAATCGGAAACAGAAAAAACGACAAACAATGTTGGTGATTGGATCGAAGGGGAAAACCTGCTCTCTCAAAGGGAAAAGTGGGAAAGGGCAAGGGGTAACAAAGAAGAGTGAACCAAGGGGAGTTAACCCAGGGACGCACTTAACCAAAAGCGCCGAGAAGAGTTTCTCCTGGGGAAAAGCAATCGCTGTGGCAACGAGAAGGACCTTTTCTTCTTCTCCGGATTGGTAGGTCTCAAAGAAGACTTTGACAACCTCACCGTGTCGCGCAACATGTAAGAAAAGCTCCGCGCATCGTGGGAAGAAAAAAGGTCTTCTCTGAAAGGAAAGGGCAGACCAGTGTACAATGTCATAAAGGGTAATATCTGTGAGGGGAAAACAGCGGTGCTGCTTGCCTGGCGATGTCGCCGGAGAGGAACGCTGCCGGGGAAAAAAGGAGGTACTATCGGAAGCCGGCAAATCGGCCGCGGACGATCCCGAGAAAGATGCAGGTTTGATCTTGTGGGGGAAGAATAACAGGCTGAAAAGGGTTCCATCAAGGAAGCTCTCACTTCATAAACTGGGAAACGGAGGAGGAGGAGGGGGAGCAATGTTATTCCAGACGCAAGAGGAGAACCTCGACGTTGAGACACCTCAAACGTCACTAAGCGAAACCTCGGGGGGGGTATGGGGACGGTCAAAGTGCTACGTCATGGGCAATTGACGTCTCTCTGGACCATATGAGTTACTGAGTACGATTCGACTCCGCCCGGACGGGGGGAAAAGGAGGGGGGGGTGGGGGTGGGGCTGCAGGTAGGCTAAGATCCGTCGTACGACTGAAGGGGGTCCCCAGAGAAGTGACAAGACAGAAGGTAGGGAGAAGGTAAGATCATCTACCAGTGCCGAATGGTGGACCGAATGTTTGCGCGGCCGATGCGAGGGGGGTTACCCGAAGGGGACAAGGCGAGGGTGGAAGGGGAGGACGAAGAGGAGATAGGAGAGGGGGTCGAGATAGTCGAAAGAGGGGAGAACGTCACGCAGCTCGCCAGGCCTCAAATCACCGGGGAAGAAACCCCAAGAAAAGGGTCGATGTTACGGGGAATGTTATCTGAACGGTCGGGAATCGAAAAAGCGGGCTGCACGATGCCGCGGAGGGACGGGACTTCAACCCAGAAACAACAGGTGAAAGGGTAAATTATACGAAAAGAAATCCACAGCTAAATTACACATTGCCAAGGAAATGAAACATCAGAGGAGTCGCCATGCCGGAAACGCGCGCGGCGCTTCGTCCGGGAAAAAAGGTTGAAAACAGCCATCCCGGAGAAGTTCCCCGCTAAATGGTTTTACCCCGAAAAAACCAATAAGGGCGGGAAAGGGGCGAGAATATATCCTTTTGCAAATTAGAAAGACAACAGTCGAGAGCGCTGTGGTTAAGATTTTGCAGACAAAAAAAAAAGGCAGAGACACTAAGAGAGCAGATCTCGCGTAAAAAAGAAAGGGTTCAGGGGGGGGAGCCCGCGGGGCAAGGACTCTCCGGAGGGAGGTAAAGAATAAATCCTGTCTGGAAGAGTGCAGGCGCACAAAAGGAATAAGTCTGTCCGGACCGAAAGTGCCATACCGCGAAGAGACTAGAGAAAGTTCTCAGATCACGACCAGGATTGACGAGAAAGAAGAAGAAGAAGAAAATTGCGCCAAAGAGAAAGCTCGGGTGGGGGGGAGTCGCCGCGCGAAGTATTAATGCAACACGGTCCGTAAAAATGGGAGACCGGGGAGTCTTGGGGGACATGGTTCGGGTAGGAAAGAATAAAAAGGAAGAGCGGGGAAAAAAGGAGCGCATCGCAGAAGAAAACCTTGCTTTCAAAAGGGAAAAAAAAAAAAGACGTCACGAAGGGATAGGCAGACAGAAAAAAAAACGACGTAACTTCGAAAGGGGAGGGGGGGAGAACATTGTCTGTCAAAAAGATGCCAGAGAGGGGGCGGTTGGAGAGACCGTTCCGCCCGAGGAAGGAAGAAGGGCGTTGGTCTCGGCGGTCAGAAAGCGGATATGCGTCCTGGAGGCTGAAAAAAAACAACAGCAACCAAGGAACTGCCAGGTCGGTACCCTTAGAGAAAAGATACATCAGCGGGGGGAAAGCCCAGGAAGGGGAGAGGGAGGGAATCGCGCTTGCCTGAAAAGGAGGAAATGCCGAAACGGCTGAAATTTGATAACAAATATCTGGGGGCTGGGGGATCCGACGAGAAAAAAATGAGATATGGAAATTAAGGAACGCCTCACGCGTCTCATATTTTGGAAAGAGGTGGGAATGTACAGATCAGGAGAGCTCTAAATTGAGAAGAATGAAGGCTCAGGACTAAAACAATCTGTTTGGGAAGTCGTAAGGGGGCAAAAAGCTTATCACGCCTCAGAAAAAACCCAACCAAATGGAGCGTGAATGCCGCGATGGGAGAAATCAGTATTTGGAAAAAAAACCGCCCTGAACAACGGAATAATTTAGATTAGGGGAGGAGACCGTTCGCAAGGAATCATTCCCTTGAGGGGAGCGTAACATAAAACGCTTTCTTAGGAGGTCCACCTTAACGCGTGTGTTAGTCGGGAAGATCAGTCGACGACGTGGGACAAGAACGCGGCATGGTAGCATGAAGCTGTACTAAAACAAGAAAAACACCCCCCCAGTGATACAAGGAGGTTGAAGGAAAGGAATTCTTCGGGTCGGGGAAGCGATTTGGAGGAAGGGGGAGTAGCAGGGAGCGGAGGGGGGACCCAAAAAGAAAACATCTCGGGTCCGCTCGCAAAAGAGGGGGGGTGCGCATATAAGAGTCTGGAAAAAGGAAACCAAAAATAGTTGAAGGGGGTCCAGAGAAAGGGGGGTAACCGGGTCAGAACGACGAGATTCTGCAATTGTCACAAAAGGGATCTGTTACGGAAATTTAAGAAGTCAAAGATGACAGCGCAGTAAAAAAAAAAAAGGGGGATGCCGGGGAATAGAAGAAGGCCACAAACTCATCCTGAATGGGGAGAGGGACTGCCTCGTAGGCTACGGAGACATCGAACGCCCCTGGAGAAAAAGTCTCAAAACAACAGCAGGGAGTCGCGAAACAAGACTCTGGGGGGGATGTAAAAGGAGGCCGAATAGAGTTGGGGATGACTGGCGGAGGGGGGGTTCAGAGAAGCCCTGCCGGACAGGTAGTTCATATTCCAGGTCCTCGAATGCAGCCGGGACCGATACCGAAAACAAAAAAGCAGTCCCGGGTTTTGTGAAAAGAAAAATCGCCTTCTGCTTCCAGGAAAAATGCGAGGGCAAGCGGAAGATGAGGACGGGCCCAGAAAAAGGGCGGTCGATCAAACAAAGCTCTGAGATTTCAGTTAATCGGCAGCCATCCAGTCAAGTGTACGTAGAAAAAAAAGCAGTCAGCAGCGTAGCTTGCAAAACGAACTCGAGGTTCATGGGAACAACAGCGGCGCGATGCGGGGCACAGACCCCCTCTCGAAGGGGGGAAAGCAGAGCATGGGGTAAGGAGCACCCAATATCGCATCTGAGTAGGAGGGCGGAAAAGGCATGATGGAATCCGTTCGGGAGACGGGCCACCATCGTGAGAAAGAGCGGAAAGGAATCGCGTGGGCGGTATGACTCAGTCAGGGTATAGGGTGAGGGTACCGTGATAAGCCCGGAGGGGTAGAGGGTCGATGTGAGATGGAAGGAATACTCCTGATGCAGAGGAGGGGGGCCTTGCCTTCCAGAGAGATTCGTTTCGTACCGATGGGGATATAAGGGAAGAAGAGACCAGGAGGAAAGAACCAAGCTGCCTCGGGGGGGGGGGGGGCGATGAAAGGCTGCTTTGTCTCTACTACGGGGGCAATTGATACTTGACGAGAGGACTGTGAGAGTAGGCCTTAAAAAAACTAAAGGAGAAGAGCTTGGTACGCAAGACACTGTAGTACTAATAAGGTTACTCTGACTGATACACAAGGAGAGGAGGAAGCTCAAGGGGGACGAGTTTAGTAATGCATAAAAGTGACGGCCACCAAGGGGGTACTGGCAGGGTGAGACCATGGGGGGGTGCGCAGAACGGGAAAAGGACCAGGAGGAATTTCGCAGACAAGAATTCAATTGCAAAGAAATAGACTGGCAGGAGGAGGAGGAGGTTTCTGGGGAGTGTTTCCGTCTCGTTCAAAAAAGAGATGCTTCATCAACTACTGGAAGAAAAACCTCAACCGGTCGGGATGGGGTAGAGTACGTGTCAGAAAAAATAGATTCCGAGGAGGTCCCGCATGGGAAAGGGGAAAGCTTCGCTTCACTACCGAGGAAAGAACCAGGCGGAAGAATGGAGACATGTGACTATCTGTTGTGAAGTAAAAGTCTCCTAAGCCATACTTGGGAGGTCAATGACGATAGGTGGCTATGTCGTACGAAGAGATCTGCTTCATGGGGGATCTCAGAGCTGTACGCGAGAGGTATACATCATGCCGTTAATCCGCGTTACTCTTTGGAGAGAAAGTTCGGCAGTCTAGAGGTGAGGTTCCTCACGACTGGTCTCATGTTCCGACCAGAACAAAGTCATTGATCAAGGGGGGGTGACTCCTCTTTCCACTCAGCGCGCTCCACGAAAAAGGGCTCAAAAGCGTGCCAAGCGAGAAGATCAAGGGAAGCGGAGGTTTCGTCTGATGAAGAGCGTCGCTGCATCTGAATTCCACGTGGAAACGGACGAAACGGGTCAAAAAGGAGACGCAGTCAGTCGTGGGGGACACGAAAAAAACCACTATGATACGGGGGGGAAGAGCGAGCAAGAACAATAGGACGTTCATGGAGGACAGGTGGTTGCAAAATTCGAGGCTCATAGGGATCCCGATGGCGAGAAGAGAAAAGCTGAACGAAGACTGAAAAAAACGTTGAGGAAGCCAAAGAAGGTTGGAAAGAAAAAAGGAAGGGAGGGGTACAGTCCGTAGAAAAAGAGGAAAAAGTACAATTGTCCCTCACATCGTCGGGAGACGGAAGGAGACTATCAAAGGAGAGGGAATACAGGGAGGGGCTGGTATCAGTCCCAATAAGGACAGAAAAAAATTGCCGTAATCGAAAAAAAAAGACATACTTCTGTGGTGAAGCAAAGGGGAGCCAATGCCAGGTTTTCTGGGAAGTGGTATAAAAATAAAGGAAGATTAGAATACCTCAGATCGCGGGAGGGAAACGTTATATGGAGAAAGAAGCAGACAGGGAAAAAAAGCACTCCAGTAAGGGAAGTCTCTCTTGGGAGGACGTTTTGCCGATATGCAAATCCCGAGCCAAGGACAGCCGACAAGGGATAACTCAGAGATTATAAAGAGACCACCGCCTCGGATGAGGTCAGATTGCTGCCCTGGGGGGAAAAATCTATCTAGGTCGGATCCAAAAACATCCTTCCAGATCACATCTAGGAAACGAGACCTAACAGGGCTTTAAAAAGGAAGACGCACGATCACTACCGAATTCTTCTTAAAGAAGATTCTTGCCATTCCAAGGGGAGTGCTCTTCAGGTTCTGTTAGAAGAAGGAATTAAATCCTTAGCACAAAGTGAAGGAAACCTCCTAAATTTGGGGGAGGTGGATACGGGTGCCTTAGCAAGGAAAATCCTCTTTATAGTGAAAAGGAACAGGGGGATCATCAGAAAGCCCGGGACGGAGCGGGAGACTGGGTAAAGGCCCTAAAGGGACTTGTTCCTTGGGCCTTGAACTGGGAAAAAGACCCTGGGGCAAAAGAATCATGAAGGGGGGAGATTTTGGCCGTTCAGGAGTTCCGCCTATGACGGTCTGTACAAGAGAAAAGTTAAATCCCTACTTGCGGGACAAGGAGTTGCCGTCACGGAAGCCGAGAGGAATGCCGTCTTTGCGTAAAAAAAAAGGGGGGAACAAAAAGTCCACAAAAAAAAAAATGTCCTGCTTGATACTAGGAGAACTTTAAGGGAAGTACGAGAAACGGATTTTCATACAAAGGAACGTAAGGAGCTTACCTCTCTCTATTGCCGCGAAATCTAATTCCTCAAGGGGAATGCAGGCATAAACGGCGCGGCTGGATCTTGGAGGGGAAGGGGGATCCTATAATTTTCAAGCGCGAAAATGCATAGAATGCGAACGAAAAGATTTGCGGGCATACCCGGGGTTAAATTGCTGTCAGGCCGGTAAACACGAATGCTCTTCGAAAGTGGGAAAAAAAAGCAAACAGAAAAGTCAGGAAGAAACACATGGGATGTATGTGGACAGATCGTATCTAAGACGAAGGTTATTCCATCCGAAAAAAAAAAAGAACGGGGGAACGAGAGGAAGGACTCGTAGGGACTGTCCTCGGGAAGGACGCCACTCAAAGACCACCCTAGTAAAAGGGTCAGTAAGTACCTTTCCTTACAGAAAAGGGGTCGAAGACTGTAGGGGGGTAAAATACTCAGACCTTGGGAGGGTGGGAGCCGGTAGAGCCTAAATTCCAGAGACGGAGGAGAAGAAAGGGGTATTCTTCTTGGAGAGGGACCCCCAAAGGGAAGACAAAAATCGTCGACCCCTTCATGCAAAATGAGGAAGGGGGCAGGCTACGGAATATGAGGGTAGCAAGAAAGGCGGCCTCCGCTCGTTACAAGGGGGGGGGGAATTGCCCACCGACCTGGGCTACGATTGGAAAGGACAAGAAGTCAAAGTAGGACGCGGAAGTCAAAGTCTCAAGGGAGGGGGAAGATTTGTCAAGGGTGAACAGGCTTGGAGGGATCTTGAGCTACGACGCCAGCTAAACGGGTCTGGGAACGTCGCAAGAGTGGTCGGGGATCGTCAGGCTTGGGGTAACCGGCAAAATGGAGGCTCGTAGCTGACCTCTCAAAGGGAATTCTAATCCAGCAGACCTATTAGTTTACGCGGAAGAGCAGTTCACTATCTAAAAAAAAAGTAGAAACAAGAAGGGTCAGCCCTGGAGGGCCAATCCGAGCGAGTGACGTCTAATGTTTCCCTATATGGGAGGCAGCTTGAGAAAGAATTCTTTCTCTGGGGAGCAGGGAAGGTGCAGGGGTTCTCAGAGGATGAGAGGCCGGAAGGAAGGGAACGTATCAGGGAAGGAACGAACCCGGAAAAAAAAGAATCTTTCCAGGGGGACGAGGGCCTGACAGGAGGAAAGTTCGTCGGCATGCAAGGGGTCACGTGGCAGAGAAAAGAGAGTTAACGTGTTTGGGTCGTGTGCTGCGCAGGTAGGGTCGAGGGGGGAACTACTCCCTTTTATCTGGGGGGAAGCGCGAACATGATGAAAGCAAAGGAGGTCGATGCAGGAGTGGACAGGAAAACTACGGGAGAGGGGCCCGGCGGCTAAAAAAAAATGGCCCTAATGAAGCGCAGCTTGTCCTCTCTTTTCGTCAGGAGGGAGGGTCAAGTTGGGGAAGAAGAAGGCGAAATGATGAGAACCGGTAAACTTTGGAGAAAGGGAGGGCCGCAGATGGTTAGAAAGAAGGGGGCCTGCCATGAACGGGAGGGAGTTTATTCTTCTCTTAAGAAAAAGGACAAGTTCTAGAAGGGCCAGAGAGAGGGCGTATTAGGATCGAGAGGGGAAGATCAGGCAAAAGGACTCGAGAAAAGAGGGAGTCTAACACATTTTGGGGGGGAGTCCTGTACTGGACTGCAAATCTTAAAAAGCTAAAACTTAAGAGCCAGCGAGGTAGAGCAGGTTATTCATCTGTCAATTAAGGGAACCTCTCTCGATCAAGGGGAACCGAGGGTGGCGCATCGCAGTTGAAAAGGAGAAGGGATGGAGGCCTTTTAGGAAGGGACGAAGGACCCAATGGAAAAGGATGGAAGAGGAGCTCTAACTCCTTCTTGGCATCGTGGGCGGCTCTGTCAACGGGGGCTCTTTGGCTTGGGAGGGGGGTCCAACGAATCAAGAGTCGGAGCAACGGGAAATCATGTTTAAGGGGAAGCAAAGAACACTGAGTCCTCTTGCTCTCCAAGGGGGGGGAGAGGCTCTGCCAGAAAAAACCCATGTAAAAATTCAAGAAAGAAGATGGTAGGGGGGGGGATAGTCCTCAGAAAAAAAAGTGTTCGTGAGGGAAGGTGTTCTCCTTCAGGCTTCGCCCGAATTTCATGAAGGGGAAAGCACTCGGCGCGGAAAGGAAAGAAACCCTCAGGCTCTTAAAAAGGGGGGGGGGTAGTGGACCGTATTCATGGGGGGGGGAGACATTGCTCAGGACGAGAAAAAAAAAAAAAGGAGGGGAGTATAAAATACTATGTAAGAGGGGATTAGCTACACCGGGAGACGAATCACATTAGCACTGAAGAAAGATAAAAAAAAGTCATGGGAACGTTGAAATCTTCCTAGAAGAAAAGGCGTGTCCGAGACTCCTAATATATTCAGAAGGGCTGACAGAAGGGAAAGGCAAGCTTCGGCAGCGGTGGGAGACATCCTACAAGGGGGAAGGAAAACAAATATGGGCAGGAGGTAAACAGATAGGAAACAGACTGGAACCGACATTTTCACCGGGGGGGCTCCCCGGTCGGGAAGAAAAAGTATCGCCGATGCCGGAGGAAGACGGGCGACTGGGGGGAAGGTGCCAAGGGGATCAGGATATACTCGAGGGAAGGGGAAAATGAACAATCCACGCTGAAGAGAAGGAAGACACTTCCGAATTAAGGGGCAGCTTCCCCGCTGGGCGGAGGAGACTAAGAAGGTGTGAGGAACAACTGGAATAGGCATAAAAAGGGGAATTTGTGACAGAGCTTGGTTACCCGAGGGAAGAAGGTCCGCTTGCTGACCCTGGATGAGAAGGAGAAATCCTAACCAGAAGTGAAAGATGGGGGAGAACGCCTTCTCATCCAACATTATCAAAAGCGAAGTATAGCCTAAGCGACCAAGACGGAAAGAAAACACATCGCAGAGGGCTCGTTATCTACAGAGGAAGGAAGAAAGGGAGTGTGTCCAGTTGATGGAGAGCATCCGAAGGTGATCGACTTCACATGTGTTCAAGGAAAGCAAGACAATGGCCAAAGGGCGGCTTTCACGAATGTAACAGACAATAAAGCGAGAGCGAGGGAACTGAGGAAAGAAGAAACTTGCTCCGAAAGAGAACCGGAAGAAGAAGGGACTCGTGTTCTCGCCGCAGGGGAGTTGAGGGAGAGGTAAACGTGGGGGGTCCATCGAAGTGGGAGAAGATTGGGGTCCCTTTTTTCATAGGTGAAGCTTCGTATACCAGTATAGTGAAACAAGTCAGGCCCGAGAGAAAAAGGAAAAAAACCGAACTCTGAAAGTCTCTACATACTTTATTAAAAAAAGGCCGGACTGAGTCCCTGGTCAAAGAAAAAAGGGGAAAAAAGGGGGGGCGGAAGGGGGGAAGTTCCGAAATGAAAAAGAAACCGCTGATCGGGGTAACCGACGTCCGGCAAACAGCGTGGAGAGGAGCTCCTTCTCGAGGGTGCGCTAAAGAAAAACAACAAAATTCCGCTAAATACTTTTGACCAAGGGGAAGAGAATCTTCATTGGACCCTGGGTCAAGCGGGGACTGGGATTGTCAAGCGGCGGCACGTACAAAAGAGCATTCTGCCCTTGTCCAGAGGCAGAATCTGGACCCTTGGAAAGGTCTAGACTGCTATCTGGGTGGTTCGGGACGAGAGGGCACAGGGGGGAAGAATGTCAGCCGCTGCGAAACTACCCTCATAAACAGTGCCGCGGAAAAGGTGGAAAAAAAGAGGGGGCGTTCTGAAAGGGGACACCATACGAGAAAAAGGGCACTCATTCATATGGAGTTCCGAGAGGATTCATATTTAATTTCCACCCTCTGGAAAGCCAAGTTTCCAGAAAAGGGTGCTTGGGTTAAAACACAGGGAAAGCGGCAGTGGCCACGAAGTCCAACCTGTCCCAAAGAAAAGTTCGTCGCGCCGCCTGAACGAAAACGGTCAGCTTCCGGGGATTCGGGTCTACAGGGGGGGGGGGACATCACAAAAAGGCAACGCGCTCAAAAAGGAGGCTGAGAAAAAGAGGAGGAAGGGAGGCTTTTCTGTCTTCTCGAAAAAAAGGCAGGGATTTGTGAAGAAAAAACCTCGGCAGCGCAAGAAAAAAAGGGAGTGGTCCAGGGAGAGTGACACACAATGAAAATCGCGGAAGGACTCGTTCCCCAAGGGGTTTGGGGCTGTGCTAGCTTTGAAAAAGGGGAAGGGTCCAAAACAGCATAAAGAAGTCCAGGAGGAAATCATTCAGTGAGGTCTCGGATGTGTAAAAGGAGAAATGAACCGCACGAAACGAAGCTTCGCAAAGGAGGAGGGAGGGAGCGGCTCCTCTTCGGGGAAAAGCTGGGATCGTCGTCTTGGGAAGAAGGGCCTCCAAGATATTCCTGGACTAGAGCAAAAGCTGACAAAGGGGGGAGACGAGAAAAAGGACGCATTCAGGACAGCAGCGGGAGAAGACCACAATAAAAAGGGGGAATGTTGAGTTCAAATCATAAAAGGGGAAACTCTAGTAAAAAATGCCGAGGCAGCGGTTCATGGGCGGCTAGTGAGGGGAAGGAGGCGATGGGGGAGAACGCTCATAACCGAAGGGTCGGATAGGGAACTATTCAGCTTCCCATGGAGGGTCGGAACGAAAAGGGAAAGGCCGAGACCAACGCCTCTGGACGGGGCATTGGGAGGAAAATGGGAGGAGAAATCCAGTAAAAGACTCACGCATCAAAAAATAGAGAAATGCTGGGGAGAGGCGGAAAGACTCTTCTCACTAGGAAGGTGTTTGATTCGTCGCTAGACTGGCTCATGGGGGCAGTGAATGTAAAGAGAAGAAAAAGGGGGGAATGAAAAAAGAAAACTAGGACCCACGTACAGGAAGGATTTTTGCTCATTCAGGGAGAATTCAGATCACCATCAAAAAGCAAGGGTCGAAAAGAAAGTAATTCTCAGAGGGCTCGGAAAAGAAGATAATCTTCTCTGAAAAAGCAAAAAAAGATGCGGTAGAAATTCTTTCCGGCACCCATAAATCGAGTGACTTGTCAAGGGCAAGAGTTGAGAGAAGTGAAGAATTCAGGGAAACTGGCACTACTCGTCCCCGCGGAATGGGGCTGGTAGAGTCTTCACACTTTGTTGAGGGGGATCAATGTCAGGATTCAGGAAAATAAAGCTGGATGAGAACATGGAGAGAGAGAACTGGGGGGAGGTCACCCGGCTCAACTAGACGAGAAACAAATTACCTATTTTTTCCTCAAAAGTCCACAAAAAAAAATGAGTAGAAAAGAACGTCTTGCTTGAGAGAAAAGGAGAAAAGCGCCGGAAAAAAGTCCTGTCGAAGAGAAGGTTCAATCTCTGTTCTTAATTTCTTCCACAGGGGGAATCTTACGTCTGGGGGGAAAAATTCTCTATAGATCAAGTCCAGTAAAAGATTAAAAAGAACCTGGGGGAAAGTCCCGGAAAAAGAAAGGAATCATTATCCTCTCCCATTGGGAGAGCCTGCGATAAAGTAGACAACAGAATGGAAAATGGAGGCTCATATTTTCCCCTGGATCGCTCCTCCAAACCCTACGGTGTGGGAGAAGGTGCGCCAGAAAAAAGAAAAAAAGCCCGATATTGAAGGGAAGCAGTCTTAGGCCGTGCCATCGGCTGGAAAAGCATGGAAAAATAATCAAAACGGGGAGAGACACGTATTCCATGTTTGGGCGGGGAAAGAGATGGGATCTCTACACAAAAAAAAGGAGAAGGGAAAAAAATACCAGAATAGATGGCAAAGAAAAGAAAAAGGAATACTTATACAAAAAAAGGGAGGCACAACATGGAGAGGAAAAGTACAATTCTATCGTCAATTGAGATAAGACCGGAAAAAAGGAGGGAGACCACACTCGAAGAGCGTGGCTAAGGGCACAGGGTAAAAAAGACACCATTATTTTCAGGAAAAAAAACGCAGATCGGACAGAAGAGGGCTTGTTGCTTACAGACAAAGATGAGCTGAAGAAGGGAGGAGGGATAACGCGGCAACAAACCGAATGCCGAGGAGATTGGGACCTTACTTCACCAAAAGTGCAGGTTTAAACAAAAAGACTATTCCGTTTGATAAAGAAAACAGGACCCAGAATAAAACGAGCCGAAAGAGGGGAGTGTCCAATATCTGCAAAGTTCAAGGGAGGGGGAAAGGGCTTCGGAAGACTGAAGTGCCCAGGAAAAGCAAGCGGCGTTCTAGACCAAGGTTTGGATTTCGATGACGAAAAACGAAGTTTCTCACGAGGAGGAAAAAAGGTTACGGGTCAACACAAGAGGAGAAGGATGGGGGGGGGGAAGACGAGCTGTAAAAGAAAAATGCCTTTCTTCTCTCTTACAAAAAAAAGGGACAACCTTCACTCGGGGGAAGGCAATCTCAGCTGGGAAAAGTAGTCAAGTCTCGGGCTGCTACCTTACAAGATAAAGAGAGATCAGTCTGATAAAGAAGCGTCGGACGGAAAGCAGTAAACACGACCGCTTCTGCTGGAGGAGCCTGTTCCCTGAGGGCGACGAATAAGGTAAACAGGAGAGCACGCTGGATGGGGCGCCGAGTAATTAGGAACGTGTCCGCTTTCAGGGGGAAAAAAGAGACCTGGCAGGGAACATCATGTCGGAGAGGTTGAAAGGGGGTTGTAAGGGAAATAGGCATACAGAAAGGGGGTCGGGTGCACAGAGAAGGTCCTCAACACGGAAAGAGTGAAAAGAAAGAAAACTTCTCTGAACAGAAAGTGGAAAGCAATAAAGGGGGGGGGAGCTCATGTCGGCCAAAAGAGGCCAAGAGGGGTTTCTAGTTTTATCTGAAGGGTTGGTATTTTTTTTTTTTACTAATCAACACCATCGGGAGAAGAAACTTGCGCTAAACGCTGATCGTGGAAAGGGAAAAGGGGTAACGTTCCCGCCTGCGCGAAGGAAGGAGCGAAAGCCGATCCGGAAGGTTTGTACGTGAAAAAAAAGAGTAAACTTACCCAAAAACCGAGAGCAGCCTAGGCGAGTACCGTCACTAGAGAGTGACAAGGCATTACATCATAGGGGAAAAAAAAAACCGCCCCTTCCGAGAGGGGAAGGGGGCTTGCAATAAAAAGGAGGAAGAATGCGGCAGTGGAAGAGGTGGCACGTTTGTAAGTTATTCGGACAGGGGAAGAGAAATTAATGTCGGGGAAACGGTAAAGAAAGTTCCAAAAAGGTAAGGAGCCATAATATCGTGTCAGTAGAAGTAGCAACGCAGCGGAGTGAAGAACGGAATCGTTTTGTGCGACTGGGAAAAATGGAAAGGGTGCCCGGGCAAAAAGAAAAGCCTGTACAGCACGAGCCGAGTTAAAATAAAGACAAAAGTACAGGCATGAGGAAGAGAGATACGGCGGAATTCGGTTGGGCGAAAAGAAAAATGGTTGCCGGGGAAAGCGCAGTAAGGAAAAAGTTTACCGTGCTTGGTGTAACGAAGGAAAACCGAAAAGCAAAGGGGGGGGGGGGGGCCGAAGAAAACAATACCATTGAGGAAAGGGGAAAGGGCTACACTTTAAAAAAGGAAATAATCCCGAATTCTGGTGTCCGGAGACAATAAAAAAAAAATGACAATAATATCGAAAAGGAAACTATGATGGATGAAGAGCTTGTATTTCTTGTCAAAAAAAAGGGGAATTTGATGGGGGGAAGAAATACGGCTAAAAGGCAGGAGGGGGGGGACAGGGGGGGGGCATGTGAAACCAAAAACGCTAAACAGGCAGAGGCAAGATTGTGAGACATTCTGGACAAATTGTACCCAATCACATTCGGATGAATAAATTGTCTGCTTGGCTGGGGGGGGGTGTTGGGGGTGGGGGGGGGGGGAAAAGCTGGAATTTTACAACTGCGTACACAAAAAAAGAAATTAAACTTTAATTCAGAGATTAGTTAAAGGAATTTGTCAAATGAGCCTTTAAAAGGGAGGGTAAAAGATAGCAAACAGAAAGAAAAGGAGGGAAGACTGCGCCGTCAGATCCTTCTGCATGTGAAGGAGATGATTCTTTTACCCAAGTGGTAAAAGCC
>Ga0179593_1289749_pt1 | contig 14509 bp, 9 predicted proteins | sample CZODoug2_1_08_16_FD_185931 | JGI IMG/M metagenome (GOLD analysis project Ga0179593, IMG submission 185931) | Vadose zone soil fungal communities from Angelo Coast Range Reserve, California, USA - CZODoug2_1_08_16fungal (PacBio error correction) | ecosystem: Environmental > Terrestrial > Soil >...
ATTATCCTGAAAAGGGAGAAAATGGGCGCTTCTTCAAAAAGGAAAAGAAAGGGGGACAGGAAATCTGTAAACAAACAACACACTAAACATTCCACCCTCCTTGCAGAAGACGAAAAACTGGTCCAACCACGAAGAAAAAACAAAGTCTGGATGAGAGCAATAATTGGACGCAAGATCCCAAAAAAAGAAAAAAAAAGGTTAATGAGGGGTTGGAGAAAATTAAAAAGTCGTTTGTGCAGCAGCTGGGGACCCGGTCATAGTACGGGACGAGAATCCGGTTAAACTTGGAAGCCATGAAGAGGTGTCACTTAAAGACTTGAGCCAGGGGGAAGGGAGGAGTCCCCTTGAACCCGAACACTACGGGAAACTATTGGGAGGCTTATAAGGGGGCTGGCAGCGAATCTCTGATGAAGATTCGCAACATCTGCAAAAACGTAGGAGGACGGCAATGGAGACGACGGGGTAAAAAAAAAAGGAAGCGTCGGGTGAGAGAAGAGGGGGGACTCCCTAATATAAGCGGGGCTGGCAATGAATCATTGCCTCATGCCAAGGAAAAGACCATCACTCAGTGCTAACAGAGACGGGACGTGGGCTCTGGGCCTGCGAGAAACTTTCAAATCCCGGCGCCTCAATGTCTTCTACCTGAGATGTTAGGAAAGTGTCGGAAACCTAGGTTCAATAGAGAGGGGACAGGCTAAAAATGTTTTAATGCAGGGGGATCTGACCTCAGTCCAACCGACGTTAGAAAGACAAGAAGAAAGGCTGCCTAATACGAGGTTTCCGTTCCCTCATCCTTAGGGTCAGAAAAAGGCGGCGAGCGAATGAAAATCCGAGCAATCTAATCTCCTCCGTAGAAAAAAGTACGTACATCACTCAAGTATGAGCTCAAAGTTTCACAACGGAGAAAAACAGAATGGTAAGAAAGAGGGCAATTCGGCAAGGGTGATAAAAAAAAACCGCTGCTGCTCGTCGTCGACATCCTCAATACGCCGTCACAAAGTGACGCTCGGAACCAATGGCCGATCGTCGGGAGAGAAAGTCTTTCAGGCGCAAAAAAATCCAAGGACGGCGTCAAACGGAGACAGGTACGACTTGAACGAAGAAAAGTCTATAAGCATGGAGGCGACAGAAGGTACTAGAGCGAAGAAAAGAAGACGTGAATGGCCAGAAAAAAAACCACGCAACCGTTCGGGACGCTGGACGAAAATCTCGTGAAGGAGAACAAGGCGGTTGCCGAAGGAGATGAACCCGATGTATAAACCAAGAATGTGGGGAAAAAAAAAAAAAAAAGGGGCGTGGTCATGCGAGCCGTGGTGACGGGGAAATGAGTCATAACTCCAAGAGGAATCTAACGAGGAATAAAAAACCACAGGTCAGGGACCCAATAGAAGCCAATGTGGTACGCGAGATATGCAAAGTCCTCAAGACATCCGGAACAAAATGAAGAAGTGGGCAAGAGGGGAATCACGTGTTGAGAGCAATTATCGTCGAAAAAAAAAAGGCGAGTTCTGGAGGGGAGAGCAGCTTGAAAAGACCGCTTACATCTAAAACGCCATAAAGTCGTCACCAATGCCGAACTTGCACGCGTGGAAATGTAACGAGGGCAGACATCCAATAAACGAAAAGGAAACAAAAGACAAAGGTTAACTAATCTGCCAGCTCGAAGAAAGTGGTGGGAAGACAGGGACAACGATGGGAAGCGGGGGGGAGAGGAAGCAGAGAAGAGCACCTTTCCACAGGCTTGAACGGTCTCCGGTGGCACTCAAAGGGGTGAACACCGGGGCACCGGGGACACATTAAGGTCTACTTTTGTGCGCCCACACCCCAAACCAGTAGTGTCTGTGGTCCTCAAGGGCATAACCATGTCTTGAGTCCTGTGCCAACCCCTCAGTGGTTCAGTGGCGATCGGGGAGGGTGAAGTCTCATTCATGCAATGAGGGGAAGGGAAAAAGAAGGTATATATAAGTGGAGACGTTGACAGTCGGATAAGTAAGTAAATAGCTCGACAGCTGACACACAAAGATACTGGTGCACGGCGGGCCGTCAAGAAGCCCTGGGGTACAGTTCGTGGAGGATGTCGTGAAGAGAAAGATTCTCAGATAGAGTGGAAAAATTAGGGGAGGAACTAGTCTGTGACCAACGTTGTAAAACGGCGAACACAAAATATTAATACACCAGCTCGCGTTGCCGTTCGCGGTATAAATCTCGGCTCGAAAGTAGGCGGAGGTCAAGTATAATAATCGATTAAATCTATTCCCATTCGCCCCACGACTCAATTCTGGACCGCGAACCGTACAGGAAGATATCTTCCGGATTAGCCCATATATGATATCTTTCCTCACATCAGGCGCCCAAGAAGGTAGTGGTAAAACGTCGTCGAGATCGTCAAACGGCGCTACTCCTGGCGCCGGTAAGGGTCGCAGCTCTGCGATAAACAACACAGGGTGAAAAGCTCCTGGACTGAGAGGAAAGAAGAGAAAATACAAAGTATTACGACAAGACGGATATTCTCAATAAGCAGACCGGCGAATAATACGGCAACCTGAAATAGGGGGGGGGAGGGACGACAAATCGAAATCCGACCAAAAAATAGTTGGACGTGAGTCGACGACCACTCAGACGGTAGGGGGCACGAGGAGACCTTGAGACAAAAAAGGGGAAAAAGAAAAGGGTACCTCGTAGAAAATAAAGGCGGGCGTAAAAACGCGCCGCATTGCATGGCACTGGGAGGTGCTTGGCTAGACCCACTAATTCAACAAGGGACTTCTCCACGAAAGAAATTAGGGAAACCGGGGGAAGAAGGGACGGTGGGAGGCAAAGAAGACGAAAAAACTTTTTGCCTTGATAGGTTCAAGCTATGGGGGTATTCGAGTCGGTAATACACATACTTGGGATGTCATGACGCAGTGGCGGAGGGGAAACCGAACAATGGGTGTGCCATTTGCGCCTGAGGACAAGAGGGAGTGGGAGAAGATCATCGGGGACGCAGATAAAAAGCGAGATATCGTGAGATAGTACTGACCGTTCTGGAATGGCTCGCGCGACGCGGGCCAACCGAACGGGCGGGCAAGCAGATTAATAGGCGCGGGCCAGCCATCAAGGAGGGGGGAGAAGAAAAGTTGGGGGGATAGTCTTAGGAGGCTGGGGGAAAAAAAATACGGTCCAGAAGCGGTCGAGGTACCGGAGGAAATCTCAAGATGAATGGGGAGAAAAAAGAAGGACAGCGGGGTTTTCGAAACAGACGAGTGAGGAGGGGGTGGTGGGGTGGGCGGAAAGGAGATCTTTGCGAGTACTGACCTAGTGCAAAATTTGCGTCGGTGTGGCAACGGAGAATTTGGTGTTCCGAAGCCAAGGACACGGAAATCCAAGCTAGCCAAGCCCCGGGATATAAACGCCAGGAAAATAGAGCATCGCGGAGAAGAGACAAAGCCAAAAACCAAACACTACCTGAGGCGCGCCAAAAGAACTATGACGATCGCGACCACGGGTGGAAAACGCCGTTACTCCCAGTGTGCACGAGCAATGTAATTGTTCAACGTGTGAGCACCGGTGGTGCCGGAAACCCCAAGCATCAACAGCTGAAAAAAGGAAGGGGTATACGTGAAACACCGGAGGACGAAATGAAAGGGGTCGCCGCTTTACAAAAGGACGAAAAACTGTTTCGCAAACCGCGGTCATCCGGCGCTTCCGCAGTGAGAAAGTAAATGTCCTCTACCACCAGCATTCCGAGACGCGTGATGATCCACAGCTAAAAGAAGATCAGACAAAGGGGAGCCGCAAATGACACGTTGGAGTGCCACATCCGACGATAACGGCAGTTGAAACACGATTCCCATCGCGGCGTTGACGTCGATCGCGAGAGCCAGAGTGAGGCGGCAAACGTCGTGATGTAGGACCAGCGCAGCACAAACCCGGGAACGGAGCGGTCTTAATGCACAGGTAACCACATACACGATGGAAAAGAATCGAAAGTCAAGCAGTAACGCAAAAACCGTCGCAGACGAAACAAATTGTGCGGTATCGACAAAACCGTCAGTCAAAAAACAACTGCTATAGTGAGGTTCCGGGGAGGCGGAACACCCGGATCCAAGCGAAAGAACGCAAGGGCCAATATCCGGACAAAGGTCAATCGGGATGAGCAACCTTGACATTCTTGCCTATTGGCAGCGGGACTTAGAAGTAAGTGCAGCCAATCCGCCACCTCCGAAAGGGGGATTCATTCACATCCGCTAGGGGGAAATGAAAAGTTCTTCAGTCGGAACAGTTCCGTCGGGTAGCACCAAGGCAGGATATCAGGTGGGTGATCAGGTAAGGACGAAACCGGGGTTCTTTCAAGGCTAACCAGCGAAGAAAGTAAAAACGGAAAACCACCGTGTTCAGGGTCGATGATACACTTCGCATCGGGGGGCCGATGGGAAAGCCATGGTCTGCGAAACGAAAAAATACCGAACGTGGGCCCTTGGGACCAAAACACTCAGGGGATAACCCCCGCGTGTTAGGGTATCCTGACGATGACGGAAGAAGCTCGATCAACCGGCGTTGAAGTAAGTATTCTGGCGCGCGTGGAACGGAGAAATAAGGTGCGCTGCAGTGCGAATGAAACGAGTCTGGGACTAGTGGAGTGGTTCAAGTGTGCGAAATTGACTCTTGAGGGGGGCTCGGAAGCACGCAAGCAGGGAGGAACAGCCTCCCCGTCACGAATAACGGTCACTTCTACCTCCAAAGGGGCCGCATCAGAATCGTAACGAGGTAACAACGCAACAAGTAGGCGCAATGAAAGCGTACCACTCAACTCCCCAACCATCGCGTCGCCAGACCAACAACCCCGAGGATTCACGGGCTGCGACGTCAAGCCAGAACTGTGCCCGGTCCCCGACGCAGTGATGAGAGGGCTGACACCATCCAGCCCTAAGGTTGTGGCTCGGCCGGCAGGATATGCGGCATGAAGAAACACTCTGCGACCACGACACGCATATCAGACCGCGCCAACGGCCAGCCACGTGTAACAATTCCCCACTTGCCCCGCGCGCAGAAGGGGAAGATAGTGTGTTCTTTAACCTCAAGGGGAAAATCAAAAAAAATCCGCTAAGGGCACAAGGGAAAGAGGGGGAGAATGGGGGGAAACTAAGAGGTGGGGACATGTGCGCTCGAGATTGATTAAGGAAATCTGAAGGAAGTAGAACTGACAAACCAGGTATGGAAGAACCAGCTATTTCCTTCATTCATGAGGAATGGATGTGAGCGAGGCCTATAAACAACCGGAGACCTTGACAAGTTCTGAGAATAGGGAGGTTCAAAACCAAAAAACGGATACGGGCACGACCAGCGTGGCCAGGCAGAGAGCAGAACTTCTTCGATGACTATTTAAAAAGAGGAAGGGGAACCTCCGGATGGTGAAGAACCAACAAGGGGGGGTGGTGGGCGTAGTAGAGGCTCGGCAAGTACTTGCGTTCAGTGGATAGTGGGGTTGTTAGTTGATTATTTTTATAGGGTAAACAGGTTACACCAATTTTGGGAAGCCAGAGACGCTTCCTTCACGCGGGGGGGGTGGGCAGGGGGGGATGAGGTGTGGCCCCACTTCCGAAATGGCGGAGGAAAATCAACCACACCAGGGGGGGGTCAGGAGTTTCAGGGTTGGGGACCCGAGGCGCGGGAGACTTGGAGTTCATCAACTACGAGAGAGATAAACGACCTACTTTGGGACAACACATGTATATATCTGTTATGAGATTTGAAGGGTCTCGGTCGTACTGGAAGGGGAAGGAGGGGGGGGGCCGGGGGTGTGAGATGGGGGACCCCTCTGACTAGTTAGAGGAAAAAGGTGGTAGTTCTTGAGAGGGCAGCTACCACGGGCTTGAATACGAAAGTTTTCTGATAACAACCCCGGTGAGAAGGGAAGAAGCGTACTCTGGTGTAGTGGATAGGAAAAAAAAGACTTGGGTAGCATTCACGGTAACTATCGGGCAGACAGTTAGGGTGGTGTGGGGGGCAAATTAATTCCTTCATCAGAAAAAGGAGAGGGGGGTGAATTGGAGTAGAACAAGAGAGAATAGAATTGCAAAAGGAGAAAGGGGGTGAAGGGAAAATTTAATGGATAAGGTGAGCATTCCTTGTGATACGGGGGGCGCCGAAACGTGAATTTTGTCGATGCAGTGTAAGTTGCGGCCCTTGGTGGAATGGTCGGATAGACTAAGGGGGGAAGGGGACGGTACACACCCAGGCCCCAAAGTGTCAGCGGAGCATCACAAACTCTGCGAAGTGCGGGATATCTATCTTAGATGAAGTATTGGAGTCTCCCTTTGGGGGGGGAAAAGGGTGGAACTGAAGAAAAGAAATGACTGAGGAATAAGCGAAACGAGGCCAATAGACGGAACAAGTAAGTTATGTTGTGAAGCGCTGGGGGGGAAACCAGGGGCCGCATACTGAACCTGGCCATGCTGCAGCAGGCCTGGCTCCTCAGGTGAGGAAGACGAACTGCGTCACGGTGGTGCAACCTTCTTCTTAGTGGGGAGGAGCACAAAATAGTGTCATGTCGTAGTGGGAAGGACAGCCAAAACGCGGAGGACGCTTTTGAGAGTCATGATCAACAGCTCATGGACGCAGACCATAACGTTGTCACCTCGGTGGCCGCTGTATACGTTCCGACAATCACGCGTATCCGTGACCTTTAAAATTGAGAGGACGGGTCAAGAGCACATATTGCGTGTGGGAGGAGGAGAGCAGACGACCAACCCAAGTGAAACTACGGTGATGTAAATGTCGAGGCGGGTGTCCTTGGCACTGAGTCCGGATGTGGATTATGTAAAGGTGCCACCCAAGCCGAAAAATCTGGAAAACGGAGGAAGTAGGATAAGCTGCAAAACAAAAGAAGACGGGGTCTTTATAACAGAAACAACCGGGGCGCAGCACTTCTAAGGGTGTTGCAGATTGTTGGTCAAGAAAATTTTACAGTTTGGCAGTACCAGAGAAAAAAACCTCTATTGCCATCCCGGTGGCGGGACAAGAAGGAACACCGGGGGGAACAGTGTTCAGGGTAGGGGGGGGGAAAAATATGGAAACATATCATCAGCGTTAGACTGGCAGGAGGGCACAGGACATCAAAAATGTATTGCCACAATCATAGAAGCATCGGAAGTGGGGTGGGAAATCACACACGGGGTGTGGGGTCACTGGAAAAAATTATGGCGTGATTAGAGCGCAAGTCCGGATAAAGCAGACGAATGCAGGAACGGAATGTGAATTTTTTCAAAACACCCCCCACAAAACAAGCGGCTTAAGGTCGGGAAAGAAATAGAGGCAAAGGCAGTCGGGGTTGATGGAACCCAGCCAGTTGCGAGCGTTTGCGTCCAACAAACAACGCGCCTACATACCCCCCCCCAAGCCAGGGAGGAATGGAACCTACTACCGTGCGGCCGTAAACCCCGGTCATGGACTCCCCCGGCTCGTGTGCGGGGGGCCCCAAAATGTGGTGGGGTGTGCAAAATCAATAATGAAAAATGGGCCTACTTTACCACATGTATTATATTGGGAGTGGGTTGTTGGGTAAGTCAAGTGTGGGGAGAGGTGGTAAAGTTGTTGCAAAACCGAGCCCTTAAGCGTGGTGGGTATGTATAACGGGGGGGGAACGAGTCGAGCGGACAAGAGCACATACAAATAAATTGCACTTCGGGGATCGCCTATGAAACACGAGGAAAAATACATCATTGTAGATTGGTTCCCTGGATACCATACGCGGTTGAATCAACAAAAAAAGGGGGAGGGGGGGAAAGTGAGGGAAAAAGGAGATAGGGAGAAAAAGGTTTTCCGAATCCGATGGAAATTGGCCAGCCCCCGTACGGCCAAAAACATTAAAGTTAACAACGTCGGTTTCGGAACACACAAAAGAAGTCCCCAACAGAACAAGAGGGAAAGACACACCCACCAGGTGAGTTAAACCCGCTCAAAAAAAAAACGGAATCTTAAATAAATACCAAAAGAAGATATGTTGTTACTTAGAGAACCAAAAGGTCACTCAAGCCCGAGGGACGCATACTTTTTTTACACTGGGCACAGGTAGGCATCAAGAAGTCCCAACCCCATGGCCAACCCTATGGATTAAAATGGCCAACACCAAACACCAACGGGGGTGAACAAAACCGTCGAGGGAGACACTGAGAACTAAAATGGAGTGTAGAATAGTGGATTGGTGATGATTCAAGCGGGGAGAGAAAATCTCTCATAGGACCCAAAACCGACCAACTAAAATCCCGCGGGGTTGACAAACCCGTGGGGTTGGAGGGAAGCATTTTTGCAGTCCCTCGCTGGCTATTCAAACCGATATTCCTGGAGGAGTGGTTGGGCTTGCATTTGGGAACCTAGTAAAACCAGGCCGTTTATCTTTAACCTGCCCCATCGCTCACTCGATGCGTACGAATGGGACCGGGACAGGCCACAAAACCGATGCCATGTGGATGGGAGAATGTTGAGGTGGCACAATTTTTTTCGAAAAGAATAGAACTTGCCCCCAAACTACAAGGAGGCCCTAGGTGCGCTGTATTAAGGGGAGGGTAAGCAGAAGAGAGTGACTTGCAAAGATAGATTCGACAGGCAAAGTCAGTACTGAAAAATGAAAATGAACGTCCGCATTCACGAACGTCTGTCGTCACAAGCCGATCTAAGCCGCGAAGAAGGAATTAACGCTTTGGGCGGCTAACTCACATCATACGTCAGGAAGGGGTGAAAAGGGGGGTATACAGAATTTAGAAGTAAAAAAACCTCCGCTTGTTCCACACTGGTCTTACCCCCCAATCGGCAAAAAGCCCAATCACACGACCTCAAGAGTCACGCGTACGCTGGGCTTTTGGGGGGGAAAACGGGCGGGGGGTAGGCGAACACGACGGGGAAAGATAAGGTGGATTGTTCAAGGGTTAGGGGGGGATAATGGAGGACAAACACGACAACGCAATATCCGGCTTCCTCGTACCGACGTTACTAAATCCAACCCCGCACTCAAAATAAAAGGGAGGAAAAGAAAAAGGAAGAAAATTACCGGAAACGTACATCACTAAAAAAGGGAGCGCAAAGCAGTCCTCGAATGAACAGTCAACAAAAAAGCATCTTCATCCCTAAGCAACGCGCGAGGAAAGAGCTCCTCACAGATGAGTATCACAAACGTCAAACGCTATAACCAAAGGATAGGGATATGGTAGGATCGCAAAATCAAGCGGCGGGGATCGACCAGAAGAAAAACTAAGTCGCGAAAGGCGACACACCTCTCGAAGGGCCGGCAGAAAAGGGGACGCCCCAAATGGCCGCACGTCGTTCAAAAAAGCTCTTGGTCACGGCAGGACCCAAGCGAAAAAAGTGACTTTAGGAAAACGTCTGCAAAAAGGAACTCGTAACTTGAACTGACAGGTTAAAGGGCCGGGCAGAGGGGGCTGAAGGGAGCTAGTGCGGAGGTATGGCAAATGAAACACGGTGAAAAAAGGCGCAAACGAGGATGGTGTGGAACACCGTTTCTGAAGAGAGTCCCCCCAGGAGAAGAGGGACATTGAGTGAGGCAAAAAGCATTTCGTTTGCACCGAACCCCTGCACATGTGAAAAAAACAGAGGAGTGCAAGTCGAGGGATACGAACGGGGCGCCGGGCGGCGAAAGGGGGGAACGTCCGGAAAAGAGATTCAAGAAGAAAAGTGGTCAAAATAGAATTCCCCCAACCTGGTTAAAAGAACACGATGGTTCTCCACCCTCATCATAGATAACGTAAACCGGAGAAAGACAGTTATCCTCGTCTGCCACAACGCCATGAAGAAGTGGGGCAACCTAGTTGCGCTGTGCATGAGAGACAGGGGACCGGGCAGGATATCATATTAGAGGACAGCGACGGATATAACTGCTCACCGGGCCCCCCAAATGGTTAGGGAACGTACAGAAGCATATCGAAGATTTTCCGGTCTAAACAAAGAAAAACAGGGTATCCGAAATATTATGCCAAGAACACGCCTCGTCAACAGTTGAAGAAAAAGAACCTCCAGCCGTTGTGAACACGGGGGTACCTAAAATGACCGTACATCCTAATAAGCTGAAACACCTACTCTCCAACTTTAAACAAGGGGACCGAACCACGCCATGGCGAGGGACAGGGGCAAAGAAGGCGCCAACGCATGGCAAAGAAGTATTTTCCCCTCCACAACCAGTCCGCTTATATACTACCACGTCAACGGCACACTTCCAAAAAACCGTGGGGGACCAAAGGAGGGGACGTGGTAACCTGAGGCCAGTGTGTTGCCTTCGAAGGACCCGCAGCCACGTCCTGGGAAAGCTCAGGTGCTGTTATTTAGAGGTTACGGACGGGGGGGGTAAAAGGGGAGGGTGGTACCATAAGGGGGGAATTACACATTTCATCTGATAGGAGCGGACCGGTGAGGCGATACTCAGGAAGAAAAGACGACTACATGCGTAAGAGGGGTACAAGAGGACGGAAACTAGCAATCTCTGCAATCCGATCGCCCCAAATATGTGAGCACACTCCATATTCAATGATGAACACAACGAGCCTTGAAAGGGGAGGGCAAGGAAGGTAAGGACGCGACCTCGACGCTGTCACGTGGGAGCGAACAAGTCGAAGATCAGACCGGGACAACCACTTCGTTAAGAAACTAAAGTCTACTAAAGGATTGACGACCCAGTATATGGGCAAAAAAGAGAGAGGGTCTTCTCTTAATGCCCGCTCCTCTCAGGCGGGCTCGAGGCCGTTCGAGGCTACAAAGCAGCAATTATCCACATGGTTTCGAGTTAAGAGTGAAGACGTTCACATGAAACCAAGTCAAAATGGCGCGAAGAAGCCAAATCGAAACGGCGCCCCTTCCTGTTCTGCCAGGAGGGAGTTCTGGACGGGCGCAACATGAGTTAATCGAAGAAGACGAATAATCGACAACAAGCAGAACCAGGACGTTTGAGTCCCAAAGGGGGCTCTCTCCTTGTACGGGATAGGAGAAGGGGGCCAGAATCAAGGGAAATCCAGAAAAAACGCACGTAAAGCGATATCCTACAATACCTAGAAAAGGATCAGTAGCATGTAGATTCGCAAAGAGATACGGAAACCTGAAGAAGGGGAATCAATCGAAAAAAAGTGTGGGGTTCTAAGTGTTAGAGAAAGAACCGCACCAAATCGGTTTTTGAGGGAAAAGCCATTATCACCACAACAAAGTCATAAATGGGGAACCGAATCGAGAGACAAGAACAGATGGAGGATGTGGAGTGCTGAAAACCGAAGGTCGGATCGGCATGGGGCGAATAATTCTAAGTCCAGCATTAGCGCAACAGCTAGAAAAATTGGGGGGGGACGGCACGGGACGGGGAACAAAATAGAAAGGAGAGGGGGGACACAGCGGTGTGTGAGGCAAACCTAGGGCTTGAATGTTATAAGACGTATCCAGGGGTAAGGTTCATGATCCTCGAGAGTGGGCTGACAGGTGCACTCGGCAATTTTGCTTCGGGTATTAATCTCAAGTTAAGGAAAAGCGGACGAGAAGAGAGGCCACAGAGCGGAAAAAGAGATAGACGAGAAAGTAATCAGCAATCGTGTTTGAAGGCTGGAGGCCGATAAAGTGGACAGACGGCAACAACTGGACAAGCGTTGAAAGAAATTATCCGCCGAAACGCTTCATTTTCAAAAATAGCCATGTATCCCACCGGCCGGGAGATGAGGTCGAAATAACGTACTCTTGTTAGAGGCAACGACGACGCGTCCGGAAGCGTAGAGATCGGACTGATAAGATCCGATTACCGTTGTCTACTATTTAACTCGTTGTGGAGAAACGCGACCAGGGGAGAGGGGTGTACCCACGCTGTTCGACAGAAAAATAGCTGTCGTCCAGCTCAGCCCCGGGAGGAACGTGCCTTGGAGCGATATTCGGTGTGTTGATTCACTTCCCGCCCAAACCTCCGAATGACTCGAGCGGGCACACGTGGGATAAAGTCTTCAAAACCCGGAGGAGAGTAGAGAAACACAACACCTGAGGAAGGAAAAGGAATATTAGAAAAAAGGCATTGTATCGGACAACAAGACGTCCGTGTGCCGCCGAAATGATTCATGAGGCGGGTGAAGTAACACCAGCTCACGGGGCAAAGTTCACGAAGGGAGGAAAAAGGGACTCAAATCTATGGAGGAAAGAAACACCTACTAGGGGGATTACTTAGACACAACGTGATAGGAGACAAATATAGTCCAACGATCTCTACCTAGGACGGACCTGGCTGTTTTTCCCGAAAAGGAGAGACAAGCAGTTGAGTACGTGGAGTGGAGAAACGCGAATCTGTCAGGTCACGTTTTAGGGTGACCCGGCGGCGAGGCAAGTCATCCAAAAAACGGTCGCGGCGTGAAAAAATGAAGAGATCGATGCGTGTGTACAGAACTGAGACTCGATTCAAAAAAGAGGGAGAAGGAACACGCGAGGCAAAAAACAATTGGGTTGGAAGTTCACAAGTGAAAAAAGGGGCTGCAAAAAGATAAAGCGTAGTAAGTAGTGAGACGGGGTAACGACATAACGTCATCGCCTGATGCCAAAAGGGAAGAGGATGCAGGCTCACTCCAACCCGCCCCAACAACCCTTCTCCAAAACTAACACAGAAGGAAACTAACACCCCCCCGCGGCCCAAGACTGGATCGTAGAAATGCCCGCCGCCGCCGCCAGGAAAGAAATGAAAAACCCAAACGGGGAAACGAGATATTCGGCATTCGGGACAAAGGGCTACGGGGTAGCAAAAAACTATGCTGCGTTCTGGATCGCAAACGCGGAGAAAGGAAATTGGGGTCGGGTGAAGGCCACGCCCTTCTAATGTAGGTCACACTAGGAAGGGGAGGAGGATCGGAACAAAGGGCATCCTTTTCGGGTATTGCCGAAAAAGGAGCAGTCTTCCACAGGCGGGTGATCGAGGGGGAAAGTAGTGCCGCGAGGGGAAAAGAGATAGAAGTGAGAGCAAGTATCGTAAGAACTCGTCGTCAGACAGTGGTGCTATGTGGCCCTTGAGGTTGGGCTCGAAGAACTCAGGCAAAAGGGATCAAACAGACAGGAATACAGCTATTGAAAGACAAGCAAAGGTCGAATGACAACAAAAAGTCATAGGAAGGAAGAATGGGCAATCAAGTGAAAAAGAGAAAGACTTGACTCCACAGCTCCGATAAAATCGACGCAGGACCGCGAGCTTGGAATAAATCCATGAATCTTCTAGCCGTTCTGTTCCTAAGTTGGTGGAATAAAGCGGTAATTCCTTAGAAGGAGACACTAGAGCGACGATGGAGCCTGTAAAAAGGGGCCGGCTCAGTTGACGTAATCGTGGGTTCTCCTTTCGAATCAAACGGACTGGGAGGAGACAATGAAGGGAAGAGGGCGGGTTTGCTAGAGCTTGATGGCAGACTTCCGAGATCGAATTGACCACAGGGGCCCCTCAAACGCGATTTCCGTCATCATGTGGAAGGCCCTGATGGCGAGCGCGTGAAGAAAATCCGGAGCCGGATGACCAAAAACTTGGGACCAGAAAACGTAGAGAGGTGTGCACATAAAGACTGTTGAAGGGACTGACTTGAAAACTTAAGCTCTCAACGCGACCGGGTGAAGCGAGGACGCTGGGTCTTCAAACACTTCTTCGAAAAGAAGGGAGGGAAAGGGGGTGAGAATAACTTGGGTTGAGTTGAAGTGGGATTGTTTAGGCATAGGAAGTCATAACGCCGCATCGTGTCGGCATGGGACGAAGGTATTGCGAGAGGGAAAAGAGGTTCACAAAGGGAAGGGAACTCGCTACGAACTAAGGGTAGGGGATATAAAGAGCGAAAGTAGGACTAACCGTGATTACGCACTAATCCCACCTTCTTAAAGGTGTCGTCGGAGAGGAACTGTAGATCTTGGCGGTCGCCAGGTGGATGGGTGGGGACCGACCTTGTGAAGGAAAAAAGGAGACGGTCCGTCATGGGTGTGTTCTTGCCGAAAAGGAAGGCGACCAACAAGGCGTCACCGCCAGGTCGATACCTCGCTTCCAGAGACAAGGGTTCATGCCCTGCTGAAAAAAGAATTTGCCGCTTCACGGAGAGAAAAAAAAAAAAGTGGGGAGGGGTGGGGTTACCGTCGCAGGTACCATCCAAGACCGACTTTTAGGGAAAGTGGGAAGAACCATCTCGCGCCCAATGGTCTCGAACTTGCGTCAGTTCGATTGCAATGGGGCGAACGTGACCCGGACGGGTAGGAAAAGAAACGATTTTCGAAAAAAAAAAAGGGGAGGAAAGTTGCCGGAGCACTTCACCTTTACTGTCAGGGGGATGTCGACGCCAAAGCGATGCGGCGGCGGGCATCAAGCGAATTTGACTCTGCTGACCATTTTCGTTGGTCTCCTGTGGAACACGCAACTAGCATGAGTATCCCAGGAGGGGGATGAAAGGGGGAAGAATGGGCGCTGTGGAATAAGAAGGAGAGAAGGACGGATTGCTCCAAACAAAAAGAAGGAACGCGGCTTATGAAGCCTTTCTTAACGACTTCT
>Ga0179593_1615767_pt1 | contig 14509 bp, 11 predicted proteins | sample CZODoug2_1_08_16_FD_185931 | JGI IMG/M metagenome (GOLD analysis project Ga0179593, IMG submission 185931) | Vadose zone soil fungal communities from Angelo Coast Range Reserve, California, USA - CZODoug2_1_08_16fungal (PacBio error correction) | ecosystem: Environmental > Terrestrial > Soil >...
CTTTAGGGGATTGGTAGTAACTTTAATCCTATCTCCGCTCTATGGGAGCGGGGGTCGGGGATACTTAGAAACTTAGCAGACCTTGGGGAGGAGTCCTACACACTCTTCTGCTTGGACTGCTCCTCGATACTCCAAAACCTTATCGTTTTGGAAACCTTGGGCTCCGCGAGGCGGCAAGGTTGTCTATGGGGGAGGGTGAGGCTTTGCCTCGCAATAACTAAAAACGTTCCAAGGTAAAAGATCGGCCCGGACAAAAGGTTTGACAAATGATTGAGTGGTCCTGATTAATGTCAAACAGACGTCAAAATCTTAAATCAAAAATATCTTTCAATGTTACTTAAACGGCAAATCCACAAGAGGGTGTCTGAAGATTTAGAAAAATCTTTACCCCCTTCTGGATTGCGCTATTGGGTGGATAAACCCCAGGAGGTTATTTTTTAGGGACCGGGGGACTCCGAATGGGTATCTCCCCTAATAGGACTCTGGCCTGACTCACTGTCTTCAGAATCGGGGAAGAATTTAAAACTCACACTTCTTATTCAGAGTTGGGCCGACGGTCCTTGGATGGCTTACCTGGGGCAACTTCACCTCTTTCCCATATGCAAGGGTCTAGAACTCGAGGACCTCCTCTGAGCAGGCCCATAGATCCTCTCGTCACCATCGTTTCAGACGGATTGAATGCGGGAAAGGGCCGCTCACCAGCATCACGTTTTCCTTTAAATCGTAAGTGGACATTTGAATGAGTCAACAAGAAACAACAAGTTGAGGAAGGGCGCTTTTCTCCGAACTACAAAAAAAGAGGTTAAGGGAGTGGGGAATTTGGGAAGAGAAAAAGGTCCAAGAAAAGAGGTATTCGTCAAGGGGTTCGAGGGTGACAAGGGAGAGTTAGTAGGGGTACGGGGAGGTACGGCGCGGCGACGCCGTCTAAGCGGGAAAGGGGAAGGGGTACAGGGATTCGTGCTCTTTTAAATCGGGACAAGAGGACCGACCAATGAAAATGCGCTACGGGAACCGGGACCCTGACCAATCGAGATAGGAAGGCAAAAGAATCAGGGGAGGGGCGGAGGTAGGTGGGGCAGGTCTGCCTTGGGCGATGTGTGTCGCGGCCCGGGGCAGGAAGAGGAGCTGGAAGAGGCCAAGCAGTGCGAAGGTGTCCAAAAATCAAAAAAACAATAAAAACGATACAAAAAAAAGCTAAATGAAAAAAAATAAGGAATATAAAAAGAGAAAGGCATACTGTTGGTTGGATGACAACACAGATAGTACTCAAAAGTTCTCGGGACTGTCCTCAGTGAGATGCGTCCAAAAATCTTCAATTCGAGACCTCAGTCTGGGAAAAGGTGAGCCCGGAAATTTGAAGAGGAACGAGGGTGGGTCAGTGCCTGGCGCCGGAAGAGCTTCGACGTATAGCAGAGTCACAGGAGGCGCCTTTAAAAAGGGGATTGGGGTCTTATTCTATCCAATGGTCTCCAGAGGTGGACAAGGTCAAAAAGGGGACGAAGGAAGGGGGGGGAACTTGGGGGAGGCAGCAGGTAAGGGACTGCGTCGGCGTTTCCGAAAAAGAAAACGAAAAAACACCCAATGCGCCGGAGAATACGAAGACCCCTGGAGATCCAGTTTATTTCCCTATGGTGAAAGGTCGTGGGGGGAGCAAGGGAAAAGGGCGGGGGTGCGGCGAACCTCTTCGCCGCCAAGCCAATCTGTTGGACCTGAAAGTAAAAAGGGAAGTCTCCCCGGAACCAAAGGGGTGCGAAAGTAGGGGGCGAGCAAAGATGGAGTTGAAAGTTAAGCGGATCGTTCTTAACAGGAGGAGAGGGGGTGGCTCCTCAAAAAGGGAGCCAGGGCGGGATATAAACACAGGCAAATTTTCCCCGGAACGGCCGACGTGGGTTTGAGCGGTATTGCGAAGGAGGATACGAGGCGAGGTGGAAGGACCATTGCGGCATTTATGACTGGGGGTGAAGGGTTTCTAGGAATCAAGGAAGAAATTAGTGGGGGGGGTGTTCGAAAAACCCCCCCATCTGGAGTCTTGGAAGAAACTAATGGGGAGGAGATGGGTGACGGATCTGCCCCGACGATTTGGGAGGTCACCTAAGTTGTGGAAGGGGGGTCCTGTTCACAAAAGTACAGATAGGAGTTGACTTCGAGAAATGGTGAATCCGATGCCAAACAGTTCCCCTAAAACGAATTTTGGAACCCCATGGTGGGAGTCAAGGGGGGGCCAGAGAAAAAATTCCAGGTACTTTAGAGACTAGGATACCTCGATTACCAAGAGTCCACCAAGCAAAGGACCCTAGTGGCCACGGATTTGGAAAATCCCGGGCTGTCTTGTAGGTTCTTCAAGGTTTCATCCTGGCAGGAGGGGAGTAAGAGGCCCTGGGTAGGAAGGTTGTGATCGACTACACCTTTCCTTGGGGAAGGGGTAGAGAGAAGCTCTTAGGGGTGATAAGAGGGGACCAAGGTAAACCTAATAGTCTACTGAATGAAGTTCGGCAGCATAACTTGTAGAGTTAGGAAGGTAGCCACCTAGGTCTGGAACTGCATTCTACTTGATTTGGGAATCCTGCAGGCAGACCGGGGGGGTGTAACAGGACAACCACGACTGGCGTCTGTCATCAGGAAACATACCAGTAGGCGAGCCGGAGGAAAAGGGAACGGGGAAGGGGAGTTTGTAGAAGAACAACATCCGGTCTCCTAATGAAAAATAGAAAAACTCACACGAGGGGATATTCTTGTCGAACATTAAAGGAAGCCAATGTGCCGGGCTAGCACATAGGGAATGCAGCTTCCCCTCGGGGGCTTTCCGTAAGAGGAAGGGGGGGGATGATCTAGATCCATTGACTCATCTAACTGCTGGAGACAACGCGGAAAAGGTCGCATGTCGCTTAGAGGCCGCTGCCCAAGCACAGTCAACATTGGCCGAGGTGCACGCATGACATCCATATTTGGGCGGAAAGTCATGGTTTGGGGCTGGGTGTTGTCCGACTCAAGGGGGGGAATGGGCCGGGGATTTGTTGAGCCATGGAAGAAACAGAGAAGGACAAAGGTCAGGGAAAGGGAATCAGCCAACTTTCCGGTGTGTCGGCGCTTGCCCAGGCGGGAAAAACATCACTGTTTTCTGTCAAAGCTTGAACGGTAGACCAGAGGGACAGAGGGTATTCCCTTTTTGGAGAAATCAAGGGGTGTGGGGGCGTGGGTCAGAAGCTCAGCTCACGGACAACTCCCACCCTCCACATTTCCGTGGCAACTTCCATCCTCCCCCCCGGCGGACCGGACTTTTAGCCGACTAACACACGCGGTAAGAGGGAACTCTCCACTTTCCTCTGACTTATCGTCTGGGCGTTGAGGGAAGCAACTGAAGGAGTCATCTCTCTCTCTCTCTCTAGCACCCCAACGTGGGGGGTACAATCTCCATGTATAGGAGACCTGAAAAGGCCCTCCCCCCCTAGAGAAGAGGCCATTTTCCTCAAAGGCGTTAAGAAGAAGGGGGCGTACGCCGGGGGCCGTTGGGGTTCCACGTCAAAGGTTTCTGGGATTGGTTTAAGGGGGTTGTAAACTCTAACCTGAGCAGAAAAACATGGGTCATGAAACTCCTCCAAAAAGGGCATGTCCCCCCCTGCAAACCAGGCCTAAGAAGCAGGAAGAACCATTGGAGGAGATCAAAGATTTAGTCAGGGTCAATCTCCTACACCACCCGGCAGGCATGACAAAAGGGACCATGCACCAAAGGGAACAGGAAGGTTTAGAGGTCTATCACCAGACAGGAACCTGAAAATTGGGGGCTAGTCTTCCCCAAGATACCAAGGAAAGGGGGAGGGAATGTCTAACCATTGAGAAACAAATATGGCTTCTGTCTTCTTTCAGCCCTTTCGTTAATCGTGAAAAAAAGGGCTGGTTTGGGCGACAGGAAATGCAAGGATCTGGCGCGCCTTGGTAACCCTCGCCTACGGGGGGGGCAAATTTGGAAGAAGCGGTACGCAAATGCCTCCTTCTATTTAAAGCCGTCTGGCCGTGTCTTCAACAGGGGAGGAAACGCCCGTTCCTTCTTTCTCGAACTGGTCATAATCGAGGGAGGATTCTTACTTTATACTCGAGGGAGAAGTTGGGAGGTACTGAATGCTCCCGGGTGTGGGGTTTAGGCGGCAAGAAAGGAAAGCAGACAATATCGGCCGATAACCTCCTACTATGTTACCTGTACTCGACTCCAGGTGGAGGGTCAAAAACATGTCGGCAGAAAGAAAAGAAAAAAAGTGATCTGTCCTCCTCCTAGGGGGGGGGGGGGGGTTGGAGAGGGTGATCTAAGAAAGAATGCCTGCGAAATCAGGAGACTGCTAAGGGGGCTTTAGGAAACCGCGCCGCCTCTGGAACGAAAAAATGGACAAGGCGAGGATCGAAAGACAAAAGAACCCGTTTGGAGCGTCCGCAGCACCGGATGGGCCTCCGGAAGACAGCCCGGAGAACCCGAGGCAAATGAAGGGGAAATCTGTTTGTAAAAAGTTCGGGGCTTGGGGCGAGCGCGGGACTCAGGAAACAAGACGGGCAAAGAAGGTGAAAAAAAAGAGGAACCAACTGGGGGTTTAAATTCCGTTGTCGGGGCACGAGGGCGAAAAGAAGACTGACCGAAAAAAAAGCTTTCAAGGGGGGGAAAGCAAAAATTCGGGTTGGAATCCCCCAGAGTTTGAGATATCGGGGGGACCAAACTCTAAATTCAAGAAGAGTTGGGGGGGCGAAACCAAAAAAAGGGGAGTTTGAAAGGGGGACCCTAGCTATAGAAACGAGAGGCATGGTCCTCCCAAGCCATCGCGGAACGAATGATGATCCATCTCGCCCGGAGTCCCAAAACAATCGGCCAATTGGAAAAAAAAGCATAAGGGAGTGAAAAAAACCGAGAAGCAGGGGGTTACATACTCTTCCAAAACTGCGAGTTAATATCCGCGCGGAAATTCAAAGACATTCCAAGTTCTCTTCTTCCGTCAAGACCCGAAGAAATCCCTCAAACTTTTGTCCTGTTTGGACTTCCTTTGACCATTGCTGGTCCAGAGCCCCCGTCAAATTTTCGGGAGTGACAGTTGTGAAGCGCTAAAGGCCTTTTGTTAGACACGTGAGAACGAAGAAACTGAAAGGGAAGGGTTCAAAAACTTTAGAGTCAAGGTTCTACTTATGCCGAAGGGGGTATGTGAAAAGCGGGATGGAAGGAGGGAGTAGGGGCGCCTTCGGGGCAGCTATACGACACTGTATGAGGGAAGTGCTTAAAACATGGGCCAAGGGGGAAAATTTCGACCTGGCTCGACTCAACAAAAACATACCAGCTACGGAAAGACGACCGATCCTGCAGAGATGGAGGGCGAGTCTTCCTTGGCCAAGGAAATGATGCAGGGACCCAAGAAGGAGGGTGAAGGAGTTTCTGCGGGGCCCCGGAGCCAAAAGGGATATGTTCTGAGAGAGCTCTCGTTTTCAATGACAGACCAGACATCTCAAGGAGAAACAAAAAAAAAAAGAGGAGGAGGAGGGAGATAGGCCAAAACAAGAAATGGATGGAAAGGAGAGGGCGAAGAACAGCTCGACCGGAAAAAAAGCGCAGGCGTCAAGACGCGACCATCGGGGGAACCCCGTAGGAATGAGAGCCGACGACCCCCGCTTTCACCGACTTGAAACCACCGCGGATAACGGAGGGTCAGGAACCGTAGGAAAAGGGAGATCGAGCCAGGTCTCACAAGAAAAAGGGGTCCCACAAAAGGAATCCAATGGGGGGGCCGGCCCTTGTCAGGCGCGCAGTTTCTAAAAAGCGTGAAGGCAAAGGCCGCATCCAAGGAAGAAAAGCAGAAGTATCATTCAGCTAGAACCTTAGATCCCTGGGGCTTGACGAACGGAAACAGAGGGGCGAGAATGGGGGGGGACCCCAAAAGCGGAAGGGGTTTCTGGGGGGGTTCTTCTAAAACAGTCTAACCGGATTGGGTGACTTAAAATTTGGAAACTTCCTCGACCATAACCCTTTCTTTTCGGGAAAAACGGAGGGGTCATCAAAAAAGGCCTGAAAAGCACGGCCTGGGTTAATCATGGAGGTTCATCGCGCAGTTCGAGATCTTCTGCACCAGGGAGCAGTATGCTGCCACCCCGGGGCCCGCGTGCTGGAGATACAGACAGCAAAAGGAAAAGGGTGGACTGCTAGGGAAGAGGTGCTATTTCTGGCTTTGCTGAATCCGGAATCTCTGGAAAGGCTTGCGGTGTATAAAGACCTCCATTTCTGGAACTTTAAGGATAAAGCGAAAACGCCCCGGAGGGGCCGGGGGCCCCTCCAACTTTCGCAAGGAGGAACTGGGGGGGTCTAGAGAACTCGCAGGGGGCCACTAGGGGGTAATTCACCACAAGGAAGGTGTGGAGTGTTCGGGTTCGGCAACCAAAGGGGAAAGTCGGGACAAAAGGGGGCGTCCCTTGCCGCCACGGCCCACAATAAGGGGAAAAAATGTCAACGGGGGCGGCGGCAAAAAGCCGTCTTCTTCTTGGGCTATTGCGACCGCGACAGGAAGGAATCGACACCGGGGAAAGCGCAGGATTACGCGCCGGTGGGTCCTCCGGGTAAGAGGGCGCGGGCAGCCTACTTTTCTAGAATAGGCCAAAAGGTTGACGGGCGGGAGCAAGAATGTCCCTGGCTATGTGCGAAAAGAGAGGGGGGACAGGAGGACGGGCGAAAAGAAACCAAAACTTAAATTGAGAAATGATGGCATGTCGAGGTTCGTGGCATGGGCAACGGAATAAAAAGATGCTTAAGGTTACTGGACTCTGGGAGTAGAATGAGAAAAGAAGGGGGCTCGGGCTTTACCCCCACCCAAAGTTAGGAGTTCAGGCCCTCCCTTCCTGATTCTTCAATCATAAAATCGAGGGATATTGGAGAGGCATTTGTCCGCCGGAAAAACGCAGAAGGGCGCAAGGACAACAAAGATGGATCTCCAACAGCCCAGATAAGTCATTGAGGTAATGGACCTGGAATCCATCCTGCCTGAAAGATCACCACATAGGGAAAGTCAACGGAACCAAAAGCGGGTGGTCCGGTCAAGAGTTCGAGGCTGGGCTAGGTTTCTTGGATAGCATCCCATGGGCCAAAATTTCAAGGGGCACACGGGGAAAAGAGGGGTGGGTAGTTCAGGGGGGAAAAAACATTGGGGGAGAGTGTCCGGGGAGAAAAGCAATGGATCTAAATCCCTCTCCCAAAGAACAAGGGGGGTTTGAAGATGTTGGCAAACGGGGCCCTCAGGGAATCAATAAGATTTGTACGTGTAGAAAACTTCAACACTGCTTTTCAGTCATTTTTTCGAACTACTCTAAGAGTGGTGTATTAGCGGGGCTTCGGGCCGTTCTTTTTTGGGTAGAAACTCTATATAAAAAGTACGGTTTACGAATAGAGAAGCCCTTTTTCGTGATGATAAACCTGTAATTGGGATTCCAATCTCCCTAGGGGGATAGACCGATCAACTTGGGGGTTGGAAAAGGGAAAACGGGGAGGCTTTTGGGGAAGCGAAGGAAGGGGGAGCAGTAGTTTACATGAACGGGTGGTTTGGGGGAAGGAAGAATAAAAGGGGGGCTCGACTTTCTCTTTTTTCCGCTAGGCTCCCAAAACAGACGCACCACACCGGGCACCTTTGGAAAATTTGAGAGAGAGCAGAACCCTTCCCGCCGGGGTCATGAGGGAATTACTGATTGTGAACAATTTCCTCTGATTTTGGGGAAGGTTTATATGCACCAAATGTTCTCTTATGACAACTATTAATCTATCTCAGAATGAAAAACGTGGACTATTAGGAATGATCGGAAGTCTCTCTCCCGGACTTCCTCGCCCTCCATCAGAAGGGACTCTCCAGGATGCTGATTAGAATCGTTTAGGTTTGCCGTGCATTTGCGAGATAGTTCTGCCTTGGTACTAATTTACTCTTTTCTCCACCAGGAAATTTTGTCGGACTTGGGTGGGTCGATGGCTCTGGTAGTCTCTATCGGGAAGTTTATGCAGGGGAGAGCCCCATCGAGGTGAGAGGACGGCCGTTTTTCAAGAGGAGTAGTGAATCGCGAGACGCAGTAAGGGTAGCAATTTCCTTGAAGTAAGGGCATCAAAGTTCTCTCCCACACGTTAATGTTGAGGAGGACGAATATTGGGCAGGCGACCCTTAAGTCCCTCCCCTTACTAGGTGGGTTGGTGCGGGGCTCCAAGGGGCTCGGGGCCGTTCTCTCTTTGGGGCCGAGGGGTCAGGCCCCGACCAATACATTTGGTTCTTAGTCCTCCCCCTGTTTTGCTTGGCATCAGGCTTCCCCGGAGGAGGTTAGGGTGATATCTACACAGAAACGCACGTCGAAAAAACTGGAAGGAAATTTCCGGAACAAACGGAATCAAGGGAGGGACTGCCGTAATATGAGGATTATTCTGTCTAAAGACTATTAACTCGTGCAAAAATGGGGGGGGAAAGGGGGGGGACTGACTAGGGCCAGGCTCTGAAACCAGTTGCCTCAAAGAGTCCCGTTCTCCATTTTTTCCCTGGGCTGGCAAGCAGTAATCCCAGAAAAAGCCTGGTAAAGACCGCAAAAACGTGTCCGAAAATGTCCTTATGGGGGACCGAACTGAAAGGGAGGGGAAGGACGCGACGACTAAAGTGATAGTCAAGGGAGAAAGACAGGTTTTGGGGGGAAACTATGGCGGATGAGTTTCTGGGGCGGACAAGTCTGAGACTTCTAGAAGTGAAGATCCGAGGACGCGACCCTGTAGGAAAAATAAAAACGTGGGATGGCAAAGGCGGGCCTGCCTACAAACTCTTCGGCATGGGGAAGAAACCTATTTGATGGATTCCTCAAACCCTAGATAGTCCGAATTTGGACACTTCAGCGAGGAGGGGTTAATGAAGCACCGATCGAGTCCGCGATGGGGGTCTAAAACCAGACCGTCGGGATCGCAAGAGTCGCACCCGGGGGTTCAGCTTACAACCCAACCAGGAGCGCACCCTGAATCAGAAAACGAAGATACGAAAAGAACTGGACAAGAGCCCCGGGCGCCGAGGGCTGTACAATAAAGTGGGGAATTGACCGGCTTTGGACGTGGGCCTCGGCAAGAAAGTACAGGCAAAGTTCAGGTTCGTGACCCTAGATAAGAAAAAAGTGCAACTTACTGGAGGCAAAGGACGCTGAAGGGCGTGATAAGGAACGTTCATAAAGGGAGGCAAGGCTTCTTTTTGCCTGTCCCTTAACCTCAAAAAAATTGGGGTCCCCATTTTCTCGACTCGTGGGGGGCGGTATTATCCGACGGCTCTTGTACTCCCCAAGATATCTGCAAGACATTTGGGTTTGTTGACACTCCCATTACTCAATTTTGTTGGTTGCGCCCCTGACGTCACCCCCGAAACATTTTCCATCTTCCAAAGCCAGAATCGATTCCTTCATCCTTTCTTCAGCCAGTCGAAGCCGAAGGAAAACAAAAGGAGAAAAAAGTCAGTTCTCAAGGGTTGAATGGAAAAAATCTGAGTATATAACCACGTCCCAGTGCCAGGGAAGGTGCACAAATGCCTCAGACTGGGGGGAGACCTGTCCTCTATCAACGTCATCGTTAAAATAGGGAATGATATGACGGAACCGGATCACTCATAAAAAATTGGTTCCCGGTGCGAGTAAAGGGGATTGAGGGGAACAACATCACAAGCTTTGGCGGGAAAGTACTGAAGTTTCCTCGCTACAACGCAATCAATTGCCGAGGGAAATGAGAACTGTAAATGCCGCAGTAGATCAAGGGTCTAGCTGCCGCCCGGAGGTTGGAGGGGTGCAGGTGGGTGAGAGGGGAGGCCTTCGAAAAGTAAAAATGGGCAGCACGAGGGAACAAGGCCTCGTTACAAGGGCTGACGCGCCGAGGGAAATGGGTAGGAAATACCTGAAAAACATCCGGTCGCACTGGGCCTAACGGACCAAGAAAAACTGAAAAAAATCCGAATATCTTTCGGGCTCGCCCCCAAATACATGCACACACTGTACAACAACCGGTGAGAAGAGGGAAAAAGAGGACTTTTCCGTATCGGAGAAATGCACAGTCGAGCACGGCTGCTCGCGCGCAGTTGGGAAGAAAGGCTCATACCAGAGTATTGGAAGGTGTACAACAATTAGTATGGGACTACCAATAGCTGTTTGTAAGGGGATTCTTCCAGGGGGGGGAAGGCTGAAAGGTCTAACAGGACGGAGGAAGCATCACCTCTCAATTTATGAACTAGAGTTTAAAACCCAGGATTGAATGGTCACCTCGACAAAAAATCTCACACAGAAAAATTTTACAAAACTTGATTAATTAATAGGGGGGGAAATGTTCACACATTCGCTTTCAGGTAGGTGGGTGAGTTCAGAGGCAAAAAGACCACTATGGGGAACGAAAGGAAACGTTTAACTCATCCTTTGCCCTCTGTGAGTCTATCAAGGGGGGGGAAGAGCTTCGCGGGCCTCCTTCTACAGGAAGGGCAACAGTTCAAAAAGGCCTAAGGCTTCGAAAAAAAAAAGGCGGATCTTCCATTTGCATTTGAAAAGGGGGGAAAATCATGGATCCAATAGACCTTTGTCAGTTGGGCGAAAATTCAACGCCACGTCCCTTGGGGGGGGGAGGTTTCCCGGAAATAAGTGTCACACAGTACAAAAAGGAAGGAAAAGGATTAGGGGGGCGGAAAGTCGGGTCAGCACGTCCATGCCGGGCTTTTAGAAGAAGGTAGAAAAGGAGGGGGGGGGGGGGGTGGTTTCTATAGGTCTGTGTCTAACAAATGAAATAAATCTCCGTTGGATATCAAAAGTAAACTTTAAACTTCTATTTAAGGTACTTGTGATGTGGGTCGTTCGGCGCGCGTAAGCAACTATGGGCCGGGCTTAGTAGGGTGCCAAACAGGGACTTCGGTTATGGTTCTCGGATCCTGAGGGGGACCCCCACACCAAATAAAGTTTGGCAAATCAAAGCTTAGCTTGCCCTCCCTAGGAATTTGGTTATGAAAAATAGCAGGGGTTCTAAAAGGCCACCAATACTCAACTTGGGCGAATTTGGTGCGTTCGGTCAAAAACCGACGTGAAGCTCTTGTGAAAAGCTCAATGAGTTGCCGAGGAACCCCCCCCAAAACGCCACCACGCTTTAAAAACCCAGGTTTTGAGGATCGGTCCTCCCTCGAAAAGGGGCGTCTCCTTGCTGAATCGAGGGGCGACACGCGATCAGGGGCCAAAAAAACTCGAGACCCCCCCTCGTTCCTCCCCTACGAGTTCTCCTCATGGTTTTTCAAACGGGGTGAGGGGGGAAACGGCCAGGCTGGAAGCCGCATAAGGGGAGGGGGGCGGAGAAGAACGTTTGCGGGAAAAAGGGTGAGCGATAGCCGAATGGAAAAGGCGGCAGAAAAAAATCGCGCAGATATGGCATGCCGTCATAGCAAAAGAAGAGACAGAAAAGAGGAAGCCAAAGGCCTTCGGGGACTGCTGTTTTGCGAAGAAAGCGCCCACATCGAAAGTCGGTAACGGATAATTTCATTTGGGAAAAAAGGAGGAAATGGGACCCTCTGGGAAAAAAAAGGGGTTGCTGGGGATAGGGATAGGGAGGCGTCCTCCTCTCCGTCTTTCCCATCTGGGTCCTGGCCGGGTCGAAATCCAAAGAAAAAAACATACGGGGGCCTTAAGGCAAAGCACACAAGTCCATTAGGGGAAAGGAGGCGGGCGATGTGACGGAGGGACACAGGCCGGGGCCGGCTCACGATGGTAGGGAATCGCGAAAAAGCCTTTCCATCTAGTCCGGAACGGGGGGGGGGGGAAGCTAAAGGCCCGCAAAAAATTGTCGAAAGGTCTCTTCAGGGAGGAAGAGGGAAGAAAATCCTGTCGAAAATAGCGTCATAGGCCGCTCCCAAATAAATGTCAGGGGGGGGACAAATGGGGAAGTAAGAAGAAAATGTGGGTTGGGGCTTGAATACTTCAACGGGTTAAGGGGGTGGAGAGGTCCACGAGGAATGGGGTTGGGGAAGCCTGCGTCCGGGATTTGGTCGAAGGAAAAAAGAATGAGGTAAATCCGGGAATTCTCACAGTCAAGGAATGCCTTTGGGTTTTCATGGAGAGCCAGGGACGGGAGAGCTGGTTAAGGTGAGGGGAAAATGATCTTGGAATGGTCAGACAGACTTTTGTAGCAGAAGGGGGGGAATGACCTTGGGGTTGGGAGAGGGGCATGGGGGTGTTGCAGACGACTTTCGAATTTGTGGAAACTCGCTATAAAAAGAAAAAAAACACGGAAAGGACAAACAGGGAAGGTGTTCCGAATCTCGAAAAAAGGCAGAACCGACGATGTTCAGAGAAAAAACGATTTGAGAACGACCCTGGAAGCAGAGAGATGTTCTTGTGAGAGGTTCGAACTCGCACGACTTTATCTCTCATAAACAAAATAGGAGAAATTATAATCTCTCATCTATAAGACCTTCCGACTCCCCTCCGCTCGAAATTCTCGGTAAAGCAAATCGTGACTTAAAATTACGCTAGTTCGGGAAAAGCGGAAAGGTTTCGACTCTGGGGGGGCGACACGGGCAGGTTTGCTTTGATGGTGTGCTTGTAGGCGAGAGAGAGAAACACTACAGCAGCAACACCAATGTAGAGCCTCCCAAACCAAGTTCCGACAAAGAACTGTCTCGCTGGTCAGACCAGGGCAACGAAAAGTGGAACAGACGAGGAACCGGTTCGCAGGGTCAATCTATGACCAAAAAAAAGACAGGGGGGGGATAGGGGGCTCACTGAGTAAGGAGAACTGAGGAAATTTTCGGATCTCTACCAAAGTCCTTCGAAAAGCCGGCTAAAAACCTAGGAGCTGTCAAGGGCCACCCAGCAGAGGATCGGGAAGGCTTCCAGTAAAGCTATTTCGATTCTTAGGGGGGAGCATAGGGAAGGTCCAAAGAGTAAAAAAGTACATTAAGGGGGGGTAGCGCTGCCAGGGACGGAGAACGGAACTTCGCGGACTACTGGAAAAACCAGAGAGTTAGAAAAGGGGCTGACAGGGCCTATCAAAACGACAGCAAGGGAAAAAGGTGCAAGGCGCGTGGCCGAGGGTCCTTCAATTGGGGTTTTCGAGGAAGGACCTGAGGAGGAGGGCAGAAAAATTTCTCTAAACCTGAGAGGGTTTACTCAGGATCATCATGGGTGCTGTCCTTGACGTTCGGAAAGGGGTTCGTCGAAAATAGTTCGCAAAGGAAAAGAAATTCGAGGAAAAAATCCTTAGGGCCTTATTCCTAAGAAAGGTGTTGGGGGGGAAATTGGGCAAAACATGGTCGCAAGGGGGAAAGCAGGTCCGTCCCGCCCGATTTTGGGGGGATCGGTTATTCTAAAGCCGAGAATGGCCATTCTGCGCAACATAATGAGGCTCAACGAGGGATTGCTTTATTGAACTACGCGAATATGTTCAGACTCCTATAGCCACTTACAGGAATGCCCGACTTAACAGGCACCCTTTTTCTCTCAAGCCCCCTTAGGGGGGGATCAAAGAAAGGGACGATACACAGCCAAGGACGGCAGGGTGCGAGCGTGCAAGAGTTCGATGGGGTCGGTTCTTGTCGAGAGGGTAGAAGAAAGACTACGACGGAAAGGGATTGAAATCTATCCTACAACAAGGGGAGGGAACTATGGAAAAAGAAGGACTCCACCAGGACGGTCAGCACAAAGAGGTTAACTTGGGTGAGGGGAGATCGCTGGCCCTCAAAGCGGGGGGAGAAAGCCTATGGTCTCTCTGATAACCCCTTGAGGGAAGGAGGGAAAGGAAGCTGGGTGGGGGGACAAAGGGTTTGAAGAAAAAGAGACGATAAGAAACGAAAAAAATGCGCAGTGTCCGACACCAACGCCATCGACAAAAAGCGAAAAATCGTCAAGAAGCCCGCCCAAGGCTCATAGCAATAGGCCGTAGACCCGGCGCCTGGCGAGTATTCCACTTCACCTCTTTATTGGGGGCGGGTTGGAAAAGAAGATCTCACCGAAATGAAAGAAGAGACCTCGCTACCATCTTAAAAACCAAGGGGAAGGGCTCTGGGAACAGACGAGCCCTAATAACCTAGGGCAGTCTTGGGGGCAGGACAACACCACATCACTGTTCTTTGGCTGACGGGGGGGGAGGGGGGGAAAACTACCGAAGAAAGCACAATTCCGATTGAGGAAGAGAAAAAGGAAACAAGGGCAATAAACGCTTCAAGGTGTTGATCAAAACTAAGCCGCGGAGTTGGGTGTGGCCTTTGGCGGACGTCAGCCGGAACTGCCGGGAAATACGATCAAGTTCCAATTCCTTCGTAAAAAAAAGGAAAACCGTTGTCGGGTAAGGACTGGGGGGAAGGACGAAGAAAACGAAACGCTACTAGGTCCCGGCCTGACCAAATCTATCAAGGTTGGGACATGTGAAAGGGCGTCTCTGAAAGGAAAGGTGTTGAAAAAACCAGATGTCTCGGTTGAAGGTGGGCGAGGAACGGAACCAGGTCTATCACCGTGCAATTGGGGAAAAGAAAAGCTAGGGATG
>Ga0179593_1196706_pt1 | contig 14508 bp, 19 predicted proteins | sample CZODoug2_1_08_16_FD_185931 | JGI IMG/M metagenome (GOLD analysis project Ga0179593, IMG submission 185931) | Vadose zone soil fungal communities from Angelo Coast Range Reserve, California, USA - CZODoug2_1_08_16fungal (PacBio error correction) | ecosystem: Environmental > Terrestrial > Soil >...
AAAATTCGGGATGTGAAAAAAAATCGAAAAAAGCAATCAAAAAGAAGCAACCCTTGACTAGGCACGAAAGGGTCGCAGGATACGCTGTTAATAAGAAGACGAAGGGGACGAGGGGGGAAATGGGAGCGGAAACAAAGATTCCCGAGGGAAGGATTGCCCGAGGAACGGGCGGTGAAGGCCCGGCACCTGCAGCAACCTGGGGGAGTGCAGGGGGAAGGCCGGTACTTAAGAAAAGAGGAACCAAAACAGTTTGAAGAAAAGTAAAAGAAACGAAAATGGGCGGAGCAGAAGGACGAAGTTAGAAACTACGAGCGAATATAATAATCCCACCGGGAGGGGGCAAATGTACCGTGCAGTGGCTAGGAGGGAAAAAACCAACGTAAAAAGACGGAGGAAGCAAAAAAAAAACTATAAGACCCAAGAGGAACGCCTATGGGCCCCCCCCGGGATACGCTGGTCAGAGAGTTCGAAGCAGGAGGCACTCCAGGGCGGAACCTAATGTGGAAACCGCCAGAAGGCAAGCAGGGAACAGAAGAAAAAAGGAAAAAAAAGATCACCAAAAGGGCATGAAACAATTGACATCAGAAAATCAAAAAAGTGTAAAGTAGAACGTGACTGGCAAAAAAACAATCAGCGAACGCAAAAAACAACGACTACCCAGCAAGTGTTCGACCAAACAACAAACCCGGACCGCCACAAGTAGAGAACCAAGAAAAGGGGAGCCGTGAACAGGGGTTCTAGAACGCGGGTTAATCTGTAAGCCCTGCCAAAGTGAAGATCCTAGACTGCACAGGCCGACAACAACAAAACACCTAATCACCTAGGCAAGGAGCAAAACACCAAACGGAAAAAGAAAGAAAAAGGGAAAAAGGGAGCCAAACTTCCAAAACGACAGGAAGCTGCACTTCACCTCGTTTGAAGGAAAATAGAAAAGTAAGAATGGGAAAAAGGGAGGGCGGGAAGAAGGGGTGTAATCAGTTGGGGTTTCAGCAAAAGGTTAAAACTTGCAAAACTGGGTTGAAATAAAGAAATTAGACGGGGGACACGCCGTAAAAGGACAATTACACAATGTGCCATGGATAAGGGTACGAACAAAAAGGCCATAAACTACCTCCAGAGCGACCTAAAAAGAAATTGACGGGGGGGGAAGTTGGGGAACGTAGGCACAAACATTCCGTCGGGTCGCAGGAAAAAAGCATCGTCCATCTACCAAAGGAGGGGAAGGCAAATCGGAAGGTGATCAAACGGAGGGCGGGGTAACAGAAAAAGAACAAGTAGGGGCACCAGTGGGGGAGTTTCACAAAACCATTAGGGCACAAAGGTGGAAAGGAGACAAGATAGGGGGAATGCTACGTAAAAAAGATGCACGAAGAACTCTAGGCAGGTGAAGAGAGGCATAACCGGGTGGAACGTCGGACGATGGGGAAGGTGGGGGTGCGGTCATGGGAAGAAAAAACAATGGTCTCGGGGCGAAAGAACAAAATCCGTACCAACAATAGAGGAAAGGAGCACCTCCAAAAAACGAAGGCCCGCACGATGGCAAATGTCGAAACGGGGTTGAAAAACGGCTGGGTGGAGTGGGGGGGCGGAAAAGTCGGGGGGGGGTGTAAAAAAAAGGGTTCAGGAAGGGCACACGAAGAAGCACAGCAAACGTGGGGGGGGCGGCAAAAGGCGGGCGGCCCTTCTTTCACAAGGGGACGTCGGTCAAGGCCGACCTGGGGCGCACAACCAAAACCGGCCGGTGTTTCAGCAGAGCAAAGAAGAGGGACATGGAAAAGACCCAAGGAGCCCGCACCGGAAACCTTTCGGGCGAGAGGTCTTCGTCGCTTCAAGAATCAAAGGGGTTGCGGGGGTAGGCAGACCGAGCAGAAAAAAGAAAAAAAACGCAAACAAGATACTGTTCTACGGGAAAGAGGTGTCCGGGCGGGAAACTAAGCTCAAACCCAGACCGTGGAAGGGGGGGGAAAAAAACGACAAAAACATCGGACACCAGAGGGTACAGAGCGGACACAAAAAGAAGTAAGCCCGGCCCTTCACATGAAGAGTCCAAACTGCCAGAAGCACACCGAAAGCAGCCCGGCATCCTCTAACATCCAGGAGGAAAAAAGCACACCCCACTTGACAGGGCGGGGGGTAATGGAAAAGACCCGGGCTTAAAACGACTTGCCGGGATAGGGCACTGAGGGTAAAAAAAAAAGCCTTTCCGACCTAAGCTAAAAAGCCGACCATGTAAAAAAAAAAGCAAAAAAAGGGAAGGGTGGAACCTCTCTGTAAAAAAGGAAAAAAGAAGGGAAGAAGAAAACGGAACCGAAACGGGAAAATACAAGAACCATTAGCGAATACTCCCTGACCCACCAATGGGAACTTAAGCAAAAATGGAACCATCGTTGGGGAAAAACAACAGGAAAAAAACCGTAGAGAAGAGAGAAAAGGCTATGGAGGAATGTTCCCACCAGAGGGAACAAAATCGACAATTGCGGCGAGGCCCCAATCACAATAAGATGCCCAAAAAATAAAAAAAAGACACGAATAAAAGAAGCAGGTGGGAGGGGAGGAAGACTAACAAAAACACAGAGGGGATCGGGGGACAGGGGAACACCAAGAAAAGAAAACAAACTGTTTTAATCGAAAAACCTTAAAGTGGCGCGGCAAAGAAGGTCGGGGGAAAAAGGCGGCTACGAAAAAAGTCTTCCAGGTTGTAAAAAAGGGGGGGGAATGGGCCCCGATCCACGAGAAATCGACGTGGTCACAATACAAAGAACGATGGTGACCAGGGGGGAAATCAAGCGAACGCGAAACCGTCGGGGAGTACAACGAAAGAGGTAAAAGAAAGTAGACAGGAGCGGGGGGGGTAATAGGGTTGCACCATCAAAAAAAATACAACCAAAAAGGGGAAAAAAAGAAAACTACCGAGCGATACGCTCTCACACCAAAAAAACAAAAATGAGGAAAAGAATATGAAAAAATAGGGACGGGAAGGTCACTGCCTTGGAACATAGTTGGACAAGGGGGAAAGACCCCAAAACAAATTCCAAGATGGGAAGCTGTTTGGCCAAAAAAAAAGAAAGAGGGGGTGCAAAGGGATGAATGGTACCAGGTTACGACAGAAACAAGCGAAAAAAAGAAAAGTAGACCAGGAAGGGTGCTCGGGACAAAAACAAGAGTATGGAGACCAAACGCCGCGACGAAAAGGAGAAACGGCGACCGAGGGGGGGGAAAGAGGGAAGCTCAACAGATGTGGTCCAGACAAAGCAAAAGGCCAAGCGTGGAACCACAATATCCGCGCTAAAACACCACATCAGGAAAGACAAACCAAACATGAGGACTAGGGTAGAAAAAAGTTTCAAAAATCCGCGAAACATGTTGGGAAAGAAGATGGGGCCAGAGAAGAGCAAGACCAAAATCTGCACGAGGCTAAAAAATTGCGTCAAATCACGCGGCGGGAGCATTGTGGAAAAACGAGCAAGGCCCAGAAAAAAAAAAAAACAAAGCAAAAAAACCCACCACCGACCAATGACTAAAAACAGAACACTGTACGGAACGTCGTGCCGGGACACCAAATGATCTATGGAAAGCAAAGGAAGAAAACCTTCAGGAACAAGGACCAGAAGGTGAGAGAACGGTGGAAAAAAGCCCACCAGCTGTGGCTTCGGGTCAAAAAAAAAAGCAAAGCCGTCGGCGTCCAGGAGCGGACTAAAGGGCAAAAAAAGCCCGTAACTCAAAACAGGCCAAAAGAAAAGAGAAGGGGGGGGGCAACAAAGGGCACCGATCACCAAGACCAAAAAACACCGTACCCTCTTAAGAAAAACCAATGGAGAAAGTAGGCAACCCCCCGGAAGAAAAACGGAAGGGTGCTTCATGGGATAGGGGTTGGTGCAAACACAAAAAAAGGCCTACCGAACCAAGAAAGGGGAACCGGATGGTCGCCGGGACAAAAGGGGTGGGAAAGAAAAGGGCCGAAATATACAAGGGGGGTTCCAACCCTGTGCACCGAAAAAAAAAAAGAAAAAAACAGAAGGGGAAAACGAAAAGGATTATAAACGGCGCCGAACCAAAAGAGAAAGGGAACGCCCTAAGGAGGGACGTGAAAAGAAGAGAAGGTAGCCACGACAATGTAGCTCCAACGTGCAGACAAACCGCCCACCAAAGCGGGGGCTGACGGAAGAAAGGGAAAAAAAGGAAAAAAAGGGAAGAAAACACACATCTAAGAAGATAAAAAAAAAACAAAAAATCCGGTGGCGGGCGCGCAAACTTGTTGAAAATGAAATCCTGCACCAAGTGGACGCTATTCTTGCCTTAGCCAAAAAAAGGGGGAAACAGATGAACCAAGGACAGGGTGCCACACAGGGGTCGGACACGGGGAGAGGAAACAAGTGAGTAAGCCTGGAGACCGCCCTTCGAAGAACAAAAGGCGGGAAAAAAAGGCGAAAAAACAGGAAGGGGAAAAAAAAAAAAGAAAAAAAACTCCGAAAGACAAAACAAAAAAAAAGAAAAAAACAAAAAGGAAAAAAAAAAAAAAGAAAAAAAGGGGAAAAGAAAAATCAGGCCAAAAGAAGAAGAAAACCAACAAAAAAAAAAATACAAAGAAAAGAGGATGGAAAAAAAAAAGAAGGAAAGTAAAAAAAAAAAAAAAAAGAGCAAAAACAATCCTTGGGGGCCAAAGTCGAAACCAGCCAAGATGTGGAACAGTAATAACTTCCGATGAGCAAAAGACTTGAAAGACAAGACCGTTACAACAGCAAATGGAAAAAGAACCCTGGTTGCGAAGCAAAAAACAAGCCTCACAAGGTGGGAAGCGAGAAACGAAAAGTCACGCCCTGACACTTCCACATCCTTTCCCACCCCCAGGAAAGTATCTCGGCACCCAGCGAACAACAAAAAGGACACCAGAGAAAAGTCCTCGGTAAAACAACAAAGACAAGAGAAAACAAAAAGAAAAAAAAAAAAAAAAAAAAAAAAAAAAAGAAAAGGAAGAAGAAAAAAAAAAAGAAAAATAGAAAAAAGAAAAGAACAAAAAAAAAAAGGGGAAGAAAGAAAAGAAAAGAAAAAAAAAAAGAAGAGAAAAAAAAAAAGAAAGGAAAAAAAGAAGGAGAAAATAAAGGCCAAAAAAACCGAAAAGAAAACGAGGGGAAGAAGTGGCGACTGGCCAACAGCCCAAAAAAAAAAATAAACTGCATGGGAGAAAAAAGCCTTCAGGGAAGCACCCGCCGAACCGTGGGTTGGTAAACAGCCGGAGTGGAAAGGGAAGACGAACAACTGTCTCGCCCCGGCAGGGAACCGGAAAAAAAAAAAAACAAAAAACCACTTCAAGAAGAAGCCAAAAACAGGGGGCATGGGACAAGGGCTTCGGAATCCTCGAGAGCAAATCAAAACGGAGGGAAAACAGGGAAAAAGGGAGGAGTTCACCCATGGGATGTTACCTTCCGCGAACAAAACCAAAAAAACAAAAAAAAAAAAAAAAAAAAAGAAAAAAAAACAAACGCCTAACCACGGCTAAAAGGAAAAAATGTGTGGGTGTGCCAAGGGGAAAAAGGGTCAACCTTCAGCTGACGAAAAAGCGGTGAAAAGGGGGGGGGCAAAAAACTTCCTAAAAGGTTTGGGGGTACGAGGGGAGAGTCCCCCAAAAATGATCTTGGGGTAAGGTTGGGGGTGGCAAAACGAGGGCCCTATAGGGGGTGGTGGTCGGCAGAGCTCACTAGAAAAAAACTGTTTGGCGGGTCTAAAAAAGTGTATGGCTAAAATCCTCGGGACGGGGCCCAAACGAAATGAAGGACCGGGTCTAAAGTTGACAAAAAAACCGGGTTTTCCAGGAAAGGCCGTAGGTGAGCAAAACGATCGTAAAAAGGTCCCTCAGGGGGACCGAGCATGTGCGGAAGGGGGAGGGTCTCCACGAAATGACGAAATCGAAGGGAGCGCAGGAAAGAACCACCGGTGGTAAGTCTTGGAAAGAAAAGAAAATGCCCTCAAAGTAAGCCGGAAAGACCGCCGACCAGCCGACGAAACACGCAAGGGACCGACAAAGCGCCGAAAGGGTTTTTGCCGCCAGAACAGGAGCGATGTGCCAGGGGAAAAAAAAACTGGCAAGTGAAAGGGAGAAACCGACCCGTGGGTCAGAAATACAACGGCGATCAAAAAACACGGGGAGATGGAGGGAAAAAAACGAACAGCTGTGGTGTCCCGGCACCATAACAGGAAAGAAGGTCCAGCACAAAAACTCACCTTCCGGAAATGTGAAAATCCTACCAAACAGGGCAAAAAGGGAAGAAGATAAAGGCCGCCCTGGAAACCATACAAAAAGAAATTGCAGGTCACCGCACGACGGGGTCGCAATGGTGAAAACGTACCATGTCTGCTGGTGAACAAGAAAAACAGAGGAAAAATCATCCACAAAAAAAAAAATCAGATAGAAAAATAGAGGGTGGTCTTCGGGTACCACAAACCCTTAAAAACAGTCTAAATCGTAACGTACGGGTAACCGCAATGCTGAGGGGGGCTGGGCGCGGCAAAAAAAAGGTTTCAAAGGGATAGGGGGGTTTGAAACGGATGGGGGACGGATAACCTCGTCAATCCTTTTATTCTGGGGGAACTGCCGTGGAAAACGGAGAGGGGGGAACTGACAAAAAAAAGGTTGGGGGAAAAAATGCCCCGCGTGGGAAGTGAATCGCCGGGCTGAAGACTACCAAACACGGGTTCGGTTAAAGACAAGGCACAACAAAAGGGGAAGGCATCCAAAGACGGAAAAGGAGGTGACAAAAAAAACGTGGTAGGAAACCAGGCCGGAGGGCCAGCCCGGCGGCTGGGAACAGGTTCTTCAACGGCGGTTCACGAAATTAAACGGGACCAGTGTGGTGGGGGGGAAAAAAGGAAAGGACAAACGACGGTAACGAGGTGCAAAAAAGAACTCAAACCCTGGAGAGCACTCGCCCTCCATCCTCAACGGAAGCACATGTCGCAGGACAAAGAAGGAAACGTGTCGAAAGACGGAAACAGAGTGAAACTCGCGGACCAAGGGAACCGGAATCCTTCGTAGTAACTATGAGGTCTACAACAAAAGGACACGGAGAGGGAAACGCCAAGTGTGGACGAAGCGCCCTGAAGATCCGAGAAAAAAACACGACGCAAAAGACCCGAATAGCCAAAAAAAAACAAAAAACAAGATGACAAGGGCCACGCAAACCGTCCAACGCCAGGAAGGAAAAAGGAACCGCGTTGGGGGGAAGTGAGACGAAGTCGAAACATGGCAAAAAAAGGGAGAGTTGAAAAGGGGTAGGCGGGTGTGGGTGTCTGAGTGGAAAAAGTGAAAACACTGTCACTGGGTTGAAAAGAACACCCAGGTGGCCTAAGGAAGAAAAAAGCGTGCCGCAGTTTGGGAAGGGAGGGCCAAGAAACCCGCCCAAACGAAGGGGTAGTCGTTGACGGTTGTGGTATGTTACTTGCACCCATGAAAAGGGGGGGGGAACGAAAAATGGCGGGAGACGGCACAAGTGACAAAAGAAGGCCATCAGGGGAGGGGGGAAAGAGCGGGAAGTCCATAGGGACAAAGTGGGGGCGGTTGGCCAGCAAACGCAAAATTCGTAGTTGGAGTTCGTAAAAAAACAAAGGGGTGACGGGGGCAGAAAAAGAACGAAGTCTCTTAGTGGAAGGCGGCATTCAGGAACGGGACGTCGGCGAAGGAAAGGGGGACCCCCTTAAGAAAAAGGGGGGGGGAGACGTGCGTAGCCAGCAAAATCGACCACCCGCCAGACACTCTCCGAGGCCCCAACGGGGGGGAAAAGACTTAAAACTACTTTTGTCACACCAGGTGTGGATGGGGGGATGAAGACGGGGATCTGGGGTGAACCTCAAATAAGAAAGGGTCTAACAACCTGACACTTGGGGGAGGGACGAGGCGGCCAGGAAAAAGGGGACCAGTAACTCTTCGCGACAGGGGGAAGGTGCACCAAATGAAGCAGGGTGGTCAGGCAAGAAATGAAGAAATGGGTTGAAGTAAAAGGAACATGTCGCAAAAGACCGAAATTAAAGGGAGGAGGTAGCAGGTCGGCGAGCCACGAGGGGGGTGTTGCCGCCGAGACGACCAGCGACACACAAGGCTACGTGCTCGGGGGCGGAGGGGGGCAACAAAAAAATCTGGGGACCGGAGGAGGAGGTGGAGCCGGTGAAAAAAAATGAATCTTGCAAACCCTCTTTCAAAGAAACAGCAGCCGGCGAAAAAAGGGAAAGAGAAACCGGCAAAAACAACGGAAAAGCATGACAACCGCAAAACAAACAAGGGGAAAGCCAATCGCGAACAGCCGGGCGGAGAAAAACCCAAAAAAACCCGGGGGGCGGAAGGAGGTGGAACGGGGGGGAGACAAACGAAGGGAAGAGCTGCGAAGAGAAAGACTGGAAAAAGAAAAAACACCAAGCGTGAAGTTTACAAACGCCCTATATCCACGCAGGGAGGACGGAGGGAAAGGATACGGCGCGGAAAGGAGATCAAAGCCCGGGAAAAGAAAGAAAGCCATGGCCGTACGTCGACAGGGTTTGAAGCGCGAAACGCAGGGACGATCAGCTCAAAAGGGAAAGAACAAACCTCGTGGCGCGGGTCAAGCCGGGGGGGCCCCCGCAACAGGAGGAAAAAAGCGGAAAGAACTCGTCCTCGGGACCGTGTATCAGTTGGGCCGCGGCCAGAGAGATCACACGACAAACGGGCACAGCGCGGGAGAAACACTTTCGGTTGACGAGAGAAGGATTTAGGTGAAGAATAAAACGAACGGTGTGGCCAAAAAGTTAACTTTCCTAGCAACGGAAACAAACCCAGGTGTACGCCGGGATCGAATGACGAAAAGTCAGAGAAAACACCGGTTCAGCCGCAACAAAAAAGATTAAAAAAACAACTGCCAAGAATGACAAGAGGAGTCCTCTGGTTGGCACCGGGAAAGAAACCACCACACCAAACCCTCGGCCAGGTACAGAAACTCCAAACAAAAAAACGGGGGGAAGAGAGAGAAAATGGAGAAAAAAATCAAAGAACTGGGGAACTTGGACCGTGGAGAGTGGAACCGGTGGCACCGAGACCCGACTCCCCTAAAAAGTCATTAGGCTCAAGTGTCCGAAAGACGGGGTGAACCAAGCTTGACCGGAAAAGGGAGAAAAAATATCCCGGCGACCTGGGGCAAAGGCTCGGCACCAGAACCCCGGGTGGCAAAAAATCCTACTCGGAAGGAAACGCCACGCGAAATAAGAAGAAACAAAAACGAAGGAACCACCCGCGCACAACCCGACGCACTGGTCAATAGGGGAATAAAACAACGCGGACAGGGGGAACAGCTGATCCAAAAAAATTAAAAGATTCTGACACGCATGGCTACCGGCGAGTGAAAACCCGCCTGCCCAACCACAACAGAGGGTAGGGGAACAGCCAAGGGCGGAAAGCCTGATCGCCGCGGCGACTCAGAACCACCGTGAGCCGGTACGGCAACAGCTTCCGGAGGGCCAAGGGACAGGGATTAGCTAGGGCCCCCGCCTGAAAAAGAACCCGTTAGGCGAAACAGGAAGTGAAAAACTCAGCCCGGTGGAACTGTTACCACTGGGGGGGCTGTGGGGGACAAGGACGTGGCCGTCAGCGAAAAACCGGCGCTCGACCACATCGGCACTCAGGGAAAGCCCATCAAACACCAACCAAAGGTCTAAAGGGGTGAAAAGAATCACAGGAGGGGGTAGAGCACCGGGACTGCCGCCATCTTCGGGAGTTGAAAAAAAGGGAAACGCAGGGGGGCAGCGCCTGACGAAACCCGCGTGTGGCCAAGGAGTGGACAAACAAGTGAAAAAACATGACTCCACGCAAAAAAAAAAAAAAAAAACCGGGCAAGAGAAAAAAAAGGAGAAAGGAACTCTAAAAAAAAAAAAAAAAAAAAATAAAAAAAAAAAAAAAAAAACAAAAAAAAAACAAAAAAATGGAAGGGAACACGTCGAAAAAAAACGGGGGGGGGGCTGGTTGATCAGGCTGCAACCCGAACGAAAACAATCAGTGCCTCCTCCTGACAAAAGCGGCCGCCCCGACCGAGGGGGGGGGGACGCTCCTGCCGGGAAGCCAGTTATGGGAGGGGGGGTCAGGGGGACTGGGGGAGGGGGACAGAAAAAAGGCCAAGCATCTAGGGACCTAACCCCCGGGCCGGCAGCTTGAAACAAAAGGTCGCAGACGAGGGAAAACTGAAACCGCCGGCGACAAACAACGTCCCCCCGAACAAAATGGAAGGTCACCTTCCGAACCAAAACACGAGATAAACCGACACCCCAGATCGGCAAGAAAGAACAACAGTCAAAATCCAAAAAACTGGCAAAATGAAAGGACCGACTAGCGTGCGTAAGAGCCAGGAGAAGGGGCGAAAAGAACAGGAAACGGCGGACCAAAGAGAAAACATTCCCTTACAGAACAACAAACGGGGTATCGGGCTTTGCTGCCGAAACGGAAAAAACAAACCGAGATGCCCCGGCCTTCACCGACGAGAGTGAGTAGAGGAAACAAAAAAATCCGCGGGAAAAAAGAAAATTGATTCGAACAAATAAAATCCGGAAATGCCCCCGTTGGGGAGGGCTGGCAAAAACGCAAAAACGGCCTACGGACCAGGGCAACTCCGAAGGAATCACTGAACCTTTTACCCGAACGAGCTCCACTTGAAAAAGGAGGGCGAAAATAAAAGGGTGAAGAGCTCCACTGCAAGAAAACTGGAAAGGGGGGGGCATTTCAACTACACAAACCGTCAAACAGGAAGGACCACAACCGTTCAAAGACGTATCTTCTTCTCCTCCGGGCAAACGGCAGAACAACTACGACAGGGGGGCCAAAAAAAAGGGGGGGTCCCCTGCAGAAATAAACAATAGAACCCCAAAAGAACAACGGCTAACCCCCGAAACTTGTTTAAAGGACGGGCCCCAAAATACACCTGAAGGAAAAACAAACGCGGTGGAAGGGGACGGAAAGGGGGAGGGTTAAAAAGTGTAAGGGGACCCTTGATCTTGGGGGGTATGTGTTGGGGCTATTACGGCCGGATGAGCGGGGGTGTTGTGCACGGACGAAGGAAAGGGCGGGGCGGGCGTCAACTAGGGGTGAAAGGAAACCGGTATGGGGCAGAAAAAGAATCGGACGGAACGAAAGTAAAAAGCAAGGGTCTACCGGTGGGTGACGCGGGACACCAGGGTGGGTAACAGCCACAAGTAGGCGAACCGTCCGGCGGTAAAAACGCAGTTCAAAAGTTCATCAAAGGAGGGCGGAACGGGCATCTAAAAAGTCGATTCTGTCTTAGCAAACAAGTGAAAAGGGGCGGGAAAAAAAGGGAAGGGGGCCAAGGCACCACGGAAGCCGGAAAAATGGGTTAAAAAAATGAAAAAACAAAAGAAAAAAAAAAAGACCAGCCCGGGAGTGAACCCCCAAACTCCGGCCGTGGGAAAACGCCTCCCAGGGGGGCCGCAAGCCCAAGGGAAAGTAAAGAAGGCCAAGAAACGGTCAAGGTACCAAAAACACCCTCCCCCGGTGGGACATCGACCCATCAAAAGGGAGGAAACGAAAAAAAAAAGAGTAGGGGAAAAGGTGGTCCGCCCTCAAACACAAACGAAGTACGGAAGGGCCACAACAGCAAAGGACCCCAGGCTGAAAAGAACATTCATCAAACACCCCGTGCAACCAAAGACAGCTTAAACGTGGCAAGTCCAAAAGAAACCAACAAAGAAAAATTTTAGGGGGGGACAAACTCCCCGGGGAACTGACAAAAAAATCCTTCTTCCAGTTGGGCGGTTACAAAGAAAAAGGACAAAGAAGACCCTCAAGATAAAAAAAACACTGAGGAGAAGGAAAAGAAAAAGAAGGGGTTTCTCTTTAACAACAAAAAACAAACAGGCAGGGGAGAATCACGGCGCAGGGTGACCGAAGGGGAGGAGGGGCTGTGGGAGGTACTGCAAATTCGATGAATGGTGGACTGGCGGCGGATTTGAAAGGAAACCCTTCAAGCCGGATAATGGGGGAAATATACCGTAAAGGGGAGCGGGACCGAAACCCGGAAACTGTGCGAAAAGGAAGGACGCAGGGGCGTGAGCGGCTTTCTGGACAGTCAGTGAAAAGGGGCGTGGGAAAATGAACAGGGGGAAGGATAGTGCAGAAAGCGAAGAAGGGCAAACAACCAGGAGAAGAAAAAAACACAGGCCCGAAACAAAGGGTGGTTCCCACCAAAAACCAACCACCAAAAAAACCCACCGCACCAGGAGGAGGGGTGATCGGTCGAGGGCTCACTGAAGGGCAACTGTTGGACCCAGATCGGTCCTCCGAAAGTCCACACATGTGCAATGGCCGGCAACCGGCACCCGGGGGAGAGCATCGGAACCAAACGGAACGCGACAACATGCGAAAACGAAGCGACCGCCCAAGGGTGGAGTCCAGTCAACCCGGGATGGAAAAAAATACAGCAACCACACGTGGCAAAAACGGAACCAAAAGAAGAGGCCGGGAACGAAGAAAGGGTCAAAGAAACAACGGACCAGGAAAGTTAACCGAAAAAAGGGAACGAAACCTCCACTGAAAGAAGCCTCAAACCCCTCTCATCAACCAAAACGCAAAAAGGAATAAACAAAATAAAAAAGGAAAATCAAGGGACCGAGGAAAAGGGAGGACCAACGCCAAGAGGGGAAAAAAAATTTAAAAACGGTTGGACTCAAAGGAAAAGTGGCCACTTAAGGGGCAAAAAATGCAGGAGGTGAGAAAAGGGTAGGAAGGGTTCCCGCGTACGGTTTACCACGGAAACTGGTTGAAAAAGAAGACCATGGGACGGGGCCGAAGGGCAGGGAACAACGCAGGGGTGGAACGACCCTTACAACTACCTCCGCAGAACGGCAAAGTGGGGGTGTCTTCGGGTAGTGGGGGGGGGTCCGGGACGTAAAACAACAAAATGGAAAACTCGCAGGCCGAGAGGAAAGAACTTGGCCAACAAAATCGGAAGTATCAAAAGGGGAGTTGAAGGGCCGTAGGCCTTGGGAGGGTTTTCCCAGCGACCACCCCCTAAAAAGTGCGTTGGACGAATACGGTGACGGTGGCCGAAAAAAAGGAAAAGAGACCTGTCGTGAAGGAAGGGCATACGACGGGGGGACGTGAAAAGGGGGGAGTGAAGGTGGGCCGCGTAGAAACAAGGATGCAGTGGCTTCCCCGCCGGCACGAAGAGTCACGCAGGAAGGGAAAATGCCAGGGGAAAAGAAAAGAATGACAGGTTCCGACGGTGGCAAAAAGCGGGTTTGGGGGGATTGATGATAGAACTAACTGTTTGGGGGGCGGCCCCAAGGGAAAGTGTCGCCGGACCTTCAACAAGGGGGGGGGGGAGCGCAGGGGGGGGCGGCCAGTCTTTCAAGGTACAAAAGTACGTGAGAAACTTGCAGGAAAAAAAAAAAAAAAAAAAAAAAAATTCAGCTGGAACAGAGACGGAAAACTGGGTGCAAGGAAAGAGAACAAGGCGCCGACAAAATTTCAGACGTGCGGGCGGACAACGGGTCGGGGAAAAGAACAAAAAGGGGGAGTTGTGCAAGAAGGATAGAACATAACAACCGGGTCTTTACGCCAGGAAAAGGAGGGCGGTGGGCGAAAAAACTATCTTTTGCCGAACACGGTCAGACCAAAAACCAAAAAGGGACCGTGACCCGAGATGAAAAGAGGACCAAAGCCTAACGACCAACCTAAAAAGGAGGCAACCACGGCCGGCAAACAACTTCAAAAAGAAGCCCGACGGCAACCCCCAAACCTCCAGACCCCGGCGAAAATAAGGACGCAACCAAAACGTAAGAAAGGGGGGACAAAAAACTGGTTGATCGGGAATTAAAAATCAAAAAGTGACGGCGGACGCCCCGGCGCGAAAAAGGGGGGGCCCACATGAACACACCAGCGGGAGGTACAACTTCGAGATTCACGGAAAAGACCGACCAGGTAAGAAGGAGGAAGAAATCGGCCAAACTCCGCCAAACGGGGAATACGGAAGAAGCGGAAGTACGTCTCTTTTTGGAAGCAGGGAGGGGACACGCAGGCATGAAGATCGAAACGGGTGAGTTAATGCACCCGTGAAGTCAGGGTCGAAAGGGAAAGGGGGGAACCGCCCTTCCGCCGGACACCCACAGTTACTAACTCGTCAAACACAGGGAACGTGGATCACTGCAAGCGCCCGGAAAAGTAGAAACGAAATCACTGGCAGGCGGGACGGGGTCTGAAAAACTGATGGGCCGACGAAGGATAAAACGACACAAGCGGGGGGCGGAAACTTCTTCGGCTGGGTCCAACCGTGTCGACGCAAAAAAGGCGCCGTTAAAAAGCAGAGCAAAAAAGGGGGTACTACCGGGAACAAAAAAAAGGTTTCAAGCCAAGAGGAAAAAAACGTCACTTCGAAAAAAAAAAAAAGTCCGACAGTGACACAGGGATGCTTTTTGGTCATCGGTAACAAAAAAAATCCAACCAAAAACAAGGGTCGCATAACCCTCGGAAAGGGAGGGCAAGGAAGACAC
>Ga0179593_1279402_pt1 | contig 14508 bp, 16 predicted proteins | sample CZODoug2_1_08_16_FD_185931 | JGI IMG/M metagenome (GOLD analysis project Ga0179593, IMG submission 185931) | Vadose zone soil fungal communities from Angelo Coast Range Reserve, California, USA - CZODoug2_1_08_16fungal (PacBio error correction) | ecosystem: Environmental > Terrestrial > Soil >...
AAAAACCGAAAAAAAAAATCAAAGGCAATCAAAGTGCCACCTCCCTGAGCGAGGGAAAACGCAGGCATACGGCGAGTGGGCTGCTCACGGGAGGGTGCGAGGTGCCGGGCCGACGCTCAAAACGTCTGCTTTACAAATTGAAATTTTTGGGTGCACCGTCGGAGCTACGGAGAGCCGGTTAGACTGGCGACCCCTTGTTGACAATCGGGGAGAAAGGCTCGAACACCGTCGGCCCCTTGAAAAAGGATTGAAGGAGACATCGAGAGGCCAAACTGTCACGCCGTTGTGGAGGGAGAGGGGTGGTGCTGAGCGTAGAGGAATGAATTGGGGGCAGGACCACAAGACAATGGATGGCGGAAATGGGACGACAGGACCGGCGAGACAGCTAATTACCAACGTCGCGTTGGGGGACAGGAGGGATCAAGGTTGGTGTACGCACAAGGGTTCAAGGGAGAAAGTCAGGTAGGCACTTTCAAACCAGTATGTAGGGAAAGGAAGCGGGGAGGAGGGCTGCAGGATGAAAACTCGCCAGCCGGCAAGGCGCGTACGTCGGAGTCGACGGATCAGAGTTACAGGACTCAAGGGAGAATTGGGAGAAGTGTGTCAAGTAACCTCCAACGAGGGGAACGAGCGTGGCGTCCAGGCCCGAGGGAAGGCCTGACAAAAATCGCCAAGGCGAGGGGGGGGGTCGAACGCTGCCAATCTGAGAAGTAAAGAGAAGAGACGGCCCATACCCGGAGGAAAAAGGTTGGGGCAATGGGGGGGGGGCATCGCAATCAAAAAAGCCTCAAGCCCTCAGCCAATCGAGCAGAAAAAAACATTGAAGGAACAAAAGAAAGGGGGCCGAAGGAGAGAGAATAAGAAACAAAAGGGGTAAAAAGGACGCGCGGGCCGGAAGGAGCAGGGACGCGGGTTGGGGGCGCAGAGGTTTCCACTTGCAAGCAGCAAAAGTCGATCCGAATTAGGCGAAGAGAGGGTTACGGGGGGGGAAGGCTCGAAACCGGGCCCCAACTGCGGTTGTGGGGTAAAAAGGACTAAGATTCATTACGCTTGAAATCAGATGACGTAGCAGGGGGAAGTTAAGAGAGAAAACGGCCCTGGGGGGGAGACTCTTTTCAAAAAGACCAAAGAAGAGGGGGGACGGAGGCTGCGTAGCAAGGAATCAGGCCTCGGAAGAGCGCCAGGAACTCCAGACGACATCATAAACAAGGATCTAGAGGGGATAGAGATAGACCGCTTGTATATCCGGTAAAGCGAAATGAATACACCCGGAAAGAAAGCGGATGCGGAAGCTCCTTAAAAGTGATGCCGATCCTAAAAAAAAATTTGAGAGAAAGGAACTTAGTGAGAATCCACTCCTAGTGGAAGACAGCGCATGACGGGTAGACGCCATTGACCCATAACCCTAGCTAGGGACGCAGCGCTTCGCTTGGGTACCTACACAAGCTTCCGAAATATCAAGTAGCGCTCTGCGAAATGCCTATTGTCTGGATATTGAGGGATGGGTCAGATGGGGGCCCATGAAGAGAGGGCGCTTGGAAACGTCGCGAAGATTACGTAGCGTGACAAGTCAAGGAAGGATATTGCCCGGAATGTGGACCGATCTGGAAAAGATAAGATGGTACACATGGTGAAAGACTAAAACTCATCATCGAATGAGGTGGGATGTGGGGTCAAGACTCTATCTGAAACGAAATCCCGCTTGCGCAATCAAAAACTAGCAAGTTGGCCGGGGAATCAACATTCTGGGGGCAGCTACTGCACGCAACGGGGGAGATCAATCGAACAGAGATCCGGTTCGGCCGAATTGGGGGGTCAACGACTCACCAAAAAACGACTATTCGGTTCAAGGCGTCATCATCTTAGGTGAAAAGAAATGTCGTTCTAAAACAACAGCCGGATAGCGGAATCAGTAATCAGCAAGATACGAAACCTCGGTTGAGGAACCTTGACTCGAAGGAACCAAATGGGCAGGCTTGCGGGAACTCACTCGGGTCAGGATCAGACGGAAGAGGCCTCGGAACGATGCCGGTGAAACGGGAAGCCCTTTAAAGCCTAAATCTGAACCGGCATTCGGCGATTCTCCCCAAGGTCAGGGGCCGAAGGTAGGTAGAAACCTCGCTCTTGACGGGGGACAGAAGAAACGAAGATGGAAAGCTCTAAAACAAGGTTCACACGGTCGGGAAAACCAAGCCTGACAATTCGGTAAAAGCACGAAAGGTACGTTGAGTTCCGCTGGAAGGTCAAAGAGACCGGGCGCGACTTCGTAGGAAGAAAAAAAGGGGGCTCACTCATATTCTTCAGGGCGTGAGTCCTTGAGGAGAATTTGGGCACCCCCTCAAAAAGGGGAGACTCTTGCAAGTCTAACGGAAATTGCGCCCTCCTGCCTGGGCAGCCCGGCTAGTCCAGGGGGTCGAAGCCAAAACGGAGGGAAAGAGCACGCCGCTTTTGCATGAACAAACGAGCTGGATTGATGATCTATCCGGGTTCAAGGTAACTTCAGGGCAGCCCGCGAAGCTCATCAGACGTGGCCATGGTACAGAAAGAAAAAGACGGAGGAAATCGATGGGCAAGCTAACCGCAACGTTGGGTCGACATGCGAAACTTTCTCCAGCCGGACGCTCACCAAGAAAAGGCGTGGAATAAGCGGAGCTCATCGTCCGTAAAAGCCGCCTCTCGGAGCGCCAGTTGGCAGAAAAAGATCTGCTGGGATTTGGGGCGAAAAGCGCCAACCTCCCCGCCGAGGACCGTTGGCGCAAGGCCGCCCTACGGCTCGCCGACATATGTCCGGCCTACAAAGGAAAATTGGCCTCCAGACCGTGATGAGACTGGGGCGCGGAAAAAAAATCGATATCGAAACCACACCAACCCAGGAGGGGTAAGGAGGAGAGGAGGGGGGCCGGACGAACAGTCAACAACGAAGTCGGAGGGAACCAGGCCGGAAGGGTGAGGGACGGCGAGCCACTCGCTGAATTTCGCAAAAGGAATCATCGGGTTGCGAGGGCCGTCTCGGAACTCCCACCAGTTACAAAGAACCAGGGGGGGTGCAAACAAAAGAGGAAAATGCGAACAGAGCGGTAAAGTCATAGGAATTACCGTCCGTCCATCCAAGACTGTCTGGCGACCAGCCGTCCAGGAGGTATCACCTCATGGGAAAAACACCAAAGTCTTTAAAGGACAAGTCTAAATGGAGGAGGTGCCTGAATGGGACCAGAAAAAAAAGTCGTGGTCGCGGGAGGGAACGAAGCTTAATTGAACTTACCGAACGAGCAAATCAATTCCAGGGGGGTGCCGAAACCAAAGCGTCGATGAACTCGCAAAGCAGTTCCTGCTTGGGAGAAAACCCTCGGACTAGCAAATTCAGCTTCCACGGCAAGGAGGAGCAAGGCTAAGTGCTCGTGAACATAACTCTAATGGGTTGTAGTTGGTTCCAAAAGTCAAGAGGAAGAACAGCTATAAAAAGAGGCGGGGATCACTCGTATTCGACGAAGTTTCCGGCCCAGGCTCGGAGAACGTAAAGCCGCGTGCCTCTACCTAACGGCACGGTCAATGTGGAACAAAATATCAAGGGAAGACAGGTGGGAGGAAAGAGGGGAAACTCATGGTTCTAGAGGAACCTCGGAGTCTTCTTAAACGCGGCGGATGGGGGGTGGTGGTCGAGCTAAAGGAAGCTCAGTTCGATTACCGCATGCGGTACTCAATAGACGAGGGATTTAAAGGCACAAGCTAAGGAACTTGCAGCGTCCGCATAGGGGCATGCAGACACACTGTGTTGTCCTTTCATGCAAAAGAAAGATGGTGAGTTTAACAAAATAACCCAAAGTTCTAAGGAACGACTGAAGTGGTGGACGAACACGAGCCGAATAATGTCGGCGCTGGGGAAGATTACGAGGTCGAAAATCTCGGGGAAGTAACGCCTCCAGGTCTGACACTTGAGAGAGGGATGAAAACCGAGGGAGCAAAACAGCAATCTCGGGGGGGTTATGGTAGGGGAAGAACAACCCCGCTAGACAGCCGCCAAAAAGACGATGGCGCGAGTGGACACTCTTATCTTGTGCGCTTGGTTGCAACCCCTCCGTATCCATCGGCGTCCGCAATGCTCGCGAAGGGGCGGCGCCAAAGCCGCGGAGTAACAGATGGAGCTGTAGACAATAATGAGACTGAGGGAGGTGAAAAAGAACAAGCTGAGGGATCATGTAAAGCACGGGGGCACTCGCGAGGGCATCGGTGGGAACGCAGGAATGACAAATGCGAACGGCCAAGATCGTCCTGGGAAAAAAGGAGATAACGAAGAGACAGAGAACCCTCGAAACATTCGAGCTGCCTAGGGACTCGCGAGGAAGAGGCGAACCATCATCCTCGCGGCGAAGTAAACAGGAAAAAAATTGGCAAGAGGGAGACCTATACACTGTATGCGCTTGCAGCTCCCATCGGACGTTATTGCGAAAAACGTCAGGATAGTAGACCTTGGAGGGGGAAAAAAAACGGACCGCCAGGGAGGCGGAGAATCTGGCCCACGCCGACGAAATTAAGGGAAGGGGGGAGGGAATGACCGAACCGCAACCTGCAAGGGCGGGGGATATTCGCTAGACCTCTATCACCTCGTCAAACCAATCCCTTAGGGGGTCGTTCGTCTTTCCGGGGGAGGAGAACGCTCAAAACGCGGAAGTGGAGGATTGATCCTAGAGAGAAAGCATAGGGACGCTAGTTGAACGAGTGTCAAAAAATTGCAGGGGTGATAGACATGAAAAATCGCTGCTCATTCAAGATGGTGACAACCCTCTGCACGGAGAGGAAAGCTATCCACACAACCACGAGCGAGGGGTGGGGGGAGGAGGGCAACAAAAATTAACCTATGGTGAGAAAAGGCCTATTACGAACGATCTACGTTCTAACAGGCCGGGAAAAGATGCCTCACCAAAACACTCCTTGGAGCCTGTCGGCAACCTAATCAAAGCGCTATCTCAAAGTTGGCGGATGCGCCTTCTGCTGGAAAATCATGGGGCAGGGAAAGTAAAGGTCCAAAAGTGCTCGGGAGGAAATGGGGCGGGTCAACTTTCTGGGGAGGTTGGCTCTTGACAAAGGCAAAAGGACCACCAAACCCCTGGTTCAAGGGAGGAAGCCAGTATATCGCAGACGAGAGATCTTCAAAGTCCAACGCCAGTGGAGAATGGGACCGTCGGGGACATCCTAATTGACGTCAAACGCTTATTTAACGTCATCTGTGGGAGGGAAGAAAGGGAAAAATAGAAGGCCCAATTTATTAGCTCCCTGGGAAACTCGAAGGGAAATCTGACACTAAAAAATACCTGACTGGCCGTCGCTTGGCAAGAAGGAGCGAAAAAGAGCAAGGGAGGGTAGACACCCTGGGTTCACAGGACGAAGCGAAGGCAGCTTTAACCATTTCTGGAAAAAAACGGGATCAAACTAAGGCCACGAAAGCGCATGGGAAAAAGAGGAATTCGGGCGAAGACACAAGGAATTTCTAGGGCGGAACAGGGATGTGCAATAAGACTCGTCAGGAGGAGGAAGAACTAAGACGCAAGAATACCTTCATGGAATCCTAGCACAAGCCTAACCGAAAAGAAAGGCCAGACGTGCCGCAGAGAGAGGATCCGTACCATACTGGAAGCAGGGGAAGACCTTCGCTCGAAACTTCGGGAAGGCCTCAAAAAAATCAGCCAAACGCCATGAAGCCGCCCATCTCGCAAATCTGACAGGGAGAGCGGCGAGCTGGGGTCAGAAAAAAGCGGTCATCAAGAAAAATACGCTTGACGTCGGCGGGGCCACGACACCTCACCTAAACGGGGAGCCACAACTGGGCCAGAGAGCAACGGCTAAAAAAAAACTATCGCATTCGGTGAGAAAGTCCAGGAAGTAAGCTGTGCGTGGTTAAACTCAACACAAGGAGAGGGGAAAAGAGCTATGAAAGCTCGAGAAAAAGTTCATGCCCTGGGATCACCGGAAGGCTGATAGAGGGCGCGTCTTCCAATCCACCTGCGGATTTGGGAACCCTTCGGAAGGAGTCGGTACAGAAGAAGCACAAAGAAAGAGAGTGAATTGCATGAGAGGAAGAAGAGACTGTGCACACGGAGGGGGAGTCTTGAAAATGGCTTCTAGCAACACTGGAAGCTAGTTCGCAGGACCTGTCGGCCCTTGCCATAGGGGCCGGAGCCAAGGACGGGAACGAAATGGAAGAGGTCGTCGAAAAAGGGGGTTTGCGCGGCGGAATTAGGTAGAGGGGGGGGCAGGCAGAGAACCACCGCGGAGAGCTGAGCCGGGAGGCACAGGACTACACTGGCCCCGCAAAAAAAAAACAACAACCCTCCAAACACCCATTGAACGACTTCTCTTGGCAATGCGCTAGTTGGGCAGGTCGGGAAAAAACCACGTGGTGGAAAGCACCTGGGTTACCGCGACGGCGAGGAAGGCCTGTGCAACCCAGCTCAGCAATTAAGCGGCGGGCTGTATGCCGATAAAGAGGCCAGCAAACAAGTCGCTTAAGGAACTGGGCCCGGGACATCGTGGGCGACGCAGAACAGTAAATTGCCCTATACCGCAAGAGGAAAGAGAGAGAGTGGAGGAAAAGTTCACCAAAGGAGAAAAAAACGGCAAAAGAACGGAGGCGGAAAGAGCAAAAGGAGGAAGTAGGTACTCGTTTACGATAAGAACAAGGGGGGCCGGGGGCCACAAAACCTTTTGCTGGGACAGGTGGTATGGGCCGAAAAACTACCATCAACTCAAGGAAAAAAAAAGCAAATCGTACTTCAGCATTGCAAGCAAAAATGATTGAAGGGCAGAGCCTCATCCATGTTTCATAAAAAAGAGCGGGAAAAAACGGACTGTCAGGTAGAGGACGGAAAGTGGGTGGAAGCATATTTTAGGAAGGTGGGGAAGCAGCGAGAATAACCTGGAGGGAAAGGACTCTGGGTGTTTGGGATGAATAAAAAAGAACCTGATCTTTTTTGGGACGCGACTGATACCGCGCTGGCCAGGGACGCTTGGGCGGGTGACTTCTGCCGCTGATGAAAGGAAGGACTGACAGCCCAGTCCCCTTATCGTTACGACGACAGCCGATCGCCCAGGTTATTCTCAGAGGGCAAAACCGCAATGCAGCCGCATGAACGAAAAGGAACTCCGACATCAGAAGGTGGGGGGGGCGCTGCCGAGCGATTCTGGAAGATCTCCAGCGTGATCGTGAACAACGGGTCGGTCTCGCAATCCACCCTGCAAAAAGCGCGGCGAGAGGGGAAAAATAGTCGATCAAACGGCGGGGCACGCACTCTAACACGAGAAGATCAGAAAAGGTGAGGGAAAAAACGAAGTATGGAGAGGACAGTCAAACACTAGGATTCTGAAGCAAAAAGGTACAAACATAAAAGGAACTGAACGCGTGACTTGGCGCCTCGCATAGAGTCGCGCGAAAACTAGGCAGATCGGCGCAAAGGTCAGCGTAGAGGGAAGGTCGTATCTCACGCCATGACGATATTGGTCGCGGACGCGCGAGAGGACATTCGACGGAAAAACGAGCCAGGCGATTGGGGGCCCTCCGGGGGCAAGAACTGAAGGGTAAAGGAAAATATGGTCTGTGGGAAACCAGACTAAAAAAATTATAAGGGGTGAAACCGGGCATCAAGAAAAGAAAAAGAACCAGGAGGAATACGGCAGCGTATTCCTCCGGGTGCGCTACGGGCGCACACGATAATCTGCTCACTAGAGACATCGCACGTGGTTTGATTCTAAGAAGGGGGGAACTAAGAACACACATGAGGGCAGAAGCTCAGAAGCGAGGAAAGTTTGTCAAACGCGGCGGAACCCACAAAAGACCGAGAGCAAACTCGAATCCATCAGCGCCGACATCGGGGGGAGCAGCGACGGGGGGGTAGAACCTGGAAACCGAGGAAACAAGTGGCCGGGAAAAGAGCTAGCTGGAGAAGTCACAGCGGCAGGCATGGCTGAAGTACTAAGAGAAGAAGCGAAAATGAAAACTTTAAATCAGCGAGAGGAAAAGGGAAGAGGTAGGATAGTACTATAGGAGAAGTGAGGGCATGACAAAAACCGCGCCTCCGTCATCCCAACCGACGGGAAGAAGCTGAGACCAAATGGGAACGTCGGAATCCATCTGCAATGGAATGTCAAAGCGATGCCGTTAGGCCCGCGCGGGGACGTACGGTCCTCGTCGCACAAAACGCAGGAACCGGTCAGATGCTTGAAGGGGTTAAGGCAGGGGGGAACCATAAAAAAGCGCAATGAGAAAAACCAAAACGTCGCCTTGCGCACTCCTGCCGAACGCCGATGCGAAGAATAGGTGGACGAAAAAATCCGTTCGATTTCTATCCACGCCACGGGGGGGGGAACATGCACTCGCTGAGGGATCTGAAAGAAAATGAAGCTTAGGAAAAACGCGAAGCAGCAAAAGGCATCGAAGTCCAAAGACCAAAAGCGGCTAGATGCACCGCCATGTGGTTTTCGAAAGAACGACTGGAGAACAAAACGGTTCAGGTTAAAAAAAAGAGGAAGTTGACAGGACGGTGAAGAAGGCAGGACATTAATCAAGCCCAGCTTAGAGGATCAGCCATGGGGGCACTATCTGATGAACTTTTTAGTACATAACGCGCCAAAAGCAAAGAGAGACAGGGGGCGGACAGGAAAGAAGTCAACTCGCCAACAGTATCCGATCCTTCCAGTCCGACCTTGGAAGGAGAGCGGAATGGCGAGGGGGGCGCTTCCACCATCTTATCTCGAAAACAGAGGAAAAAAGAGAATAGATCGAGTGGAAGCACCATCTCCCTTCACAAAGCAAAACGGGAAAAAAAGGAAGGAAGGTGGGGGGCGAGAGAGTCGCGAACCTAGGAAAATGGAAAAGGGCAGAGGCGAGGTTGGCTCTGGGTAAAGGAAGCCCCAAGTCAGCACATAAACCGGCGAAAATTCGGATTCATTGAAAGGGAAGGTAATAAGGGAATGGAAATCGTAAAAAAAATAAGGGAGTGGCGGAAAGAGGAGGTGAGAGAAAGGAGTCTCATTTCACCACAAGAAGGACAAAGGGGAGGTAGAAAAAGAATTCTGGGAGGGACAAGCCGCTGCAGGAGTTCCGTGGGATAAAAGGGGAATAGGGCCCGGAAACGCATAAGAAAGAGGGTTGGGATGCAAAGGGAGTCGGGATATGCCCGCAAAGAGTCGCTTGCGGGGGACGAACACTCGTACTATCCCGCGTGCCTTCCCAGAAAGGGGAAAAATACCGGCGAAAGTGGGAGCGGGGGAAGAGTAACACATCTGCCGCTATTTTTGGCTGTGAAGGGGGGGGTGCCAAAAATAAAAAAAGAGGACTCGACCGCCAGGAAACTCTGCGGATCATGCGGGAGGGGGCTGACCGCACCGGCTAAAGATCCGGAACGGGAAAAGAAGACAAAACTCAACACACTTAACTGAAAATGCGGAAACCGCCGAATTAAAAAAAAAAAAAACCCCCAAGGCTTTTATAAAGAAAGGGCAACAAGTGGGGGGGAGCCACACCCGGGACAGAAAAGAAGGGTATGGTCAAAGAAAGACGCCAAATGAATTGCTAGAAAAAAAGAAAGAACGCTGGGTCTCAGGAGATGAGGGGGGGCAAATGAGGAGAGAAATTCAGCAAAACAATAAAAAACTGGCGCTGGCTTCCGGCCCGAAAAGAAGAGCAGAGTTGGAGCAAGGAAGAAACCATTCTTCTTCTGACGGTCAGGGGGGCGAACACAAAGCTAACATGGAAAACTGGCGGATTAATGGGTCAGAGGGGAATGGTGTACTACCCACCATTTATTGCACGTTTCCAGCCGGACTTGGCACGATCGACCGGGGGGAAAAAGGAGGAAACCACCCGCTCAGCCATCCTTCCACCCTTGCGATTGAAAAGAGAGAAGCTTAGCCAGGGGACTCAGTCCCTAGCTCTGCTTGCCGCAAGAGGGGATAGGAATCAACCCCGGTAGGTGCTTCCAGATCGTGGGAAAAAAAAAATCCACAGTTCGAGGGGTGGTGATTCTGGAGACAATCTTATCATGAAAAAATAAGTAAGGAAAAAGGCGAAATCCGAGAGGAATAGTGAACCAAGTGACTATCGCTACTTCCCAAAAGAAAGGGAGGGCCATTGCGAACCTAAAAACCGTCCCAGGCAAATGGGAGAATAGTCAGCCTGAGCGAAGAAGCGCGGCGACAAGCGAAGAAGGAGAAAAGGACAGCTAGTAAGTTGTCGGTAAGGGAGGAATACGAAAAATGCTTCATTCTCTCTCCATAGACGTTCGGAAAACATCCGGGGAATGAATCATGGGGCGATTAGCGTGCCAGGGGAAAAGAAGGATAGCAAGATCGCCCAGACCAGAAGCATGGCTTGCCGGTGTATGGTCCTGGGACAAAACCCCGGCAAGATCAAGGAAATAGGGCGATAAACCCGAATCGGGGCAAAAACCAGAAAGAAGTGAGGGCTTCATTAGTGCGAAAAATGGCGACCGCGGCTAGTCGCGATAGTAGAAGAACGAAGGCGATCGACGGGAGAGTAGCGCCCGGCAACCTGGGACAGAAGAAGAATGGTCTCCTACATCAAGCGAAAGGTGGACAACTGGAGGAGGAGGGCAATCGGGAAACAAAAAAATAAACCGAGGGGGGGTTGAGGATGAAAAGAAAACAAGGTCAACCGAAAATTGCTACTTCCTCGAAGATGGGGACGTGCTTCTTGGGGGAACAACCCGTCGCAACACTAAGAAACACTGGGCCGACCAACTGGAAAACAAAACGTCGCCCGCGCGAACGAGGATAGGAACACCCGGGTTGGGAGGAAGGCGCTCGGAATTACGGCAATCAGTGTGCTGGGGGCAGTTGACGTGGAATTGGGAGGGAAGGGCGGCGAGTGGCGAAAAAAAAGGAAACAAACCGGTTCCAGGAATTTAGCGTAAGAGCCAATAAACTCAGAAACAGAACTAAATGGAAGGCGCAAGGGTTTCGCATTGGCAGGGAGTCTTCTCGGAAGGCCCAAGCTTTGAGACGTATAGGGTTACGAAAATACAACAACACGTCGCAAGGGAGAACGTGGGTCTCTGCAAAGTCTACGATTTCGAACCGGCACAGTCACTTAAGACAAGGAGCGGCCATATAGAAACAGAGAAAACCACGAATAAGGAAACTGGGGGTGCAATCCTTGTCACCTCCTCATAAGGAAGGTAAACCATGGGCTTCCAAAAAAAAAACTATGCAAAACGGACGCGAATGTGGAATAATAAATCAGGGAAAAAAGGTGACCCGGAACGACGCCTCAGGCAACCCGAAGAGGCTCAGAGCGTAAGCGGTCTTGTCGGCCCGAAAAACACTAAGAATGAACATCCCGCAGACACCATACCTAAACAGGAGGAAAATTCAGGGGGAAGGAAGCGAGAAGGATAAACGCGTCAATGGTCCGGAGGGCCGAAAGGGATGCGAAAGTCTCAGGGGGCGCCCATCGCCATTGAAAAAACCAAACTCGCTCGAAAGAGCACGGCGACGCAAGTTGGGAAAGATCAGACAAATGGAGAACGGAAAAGACGACCACTGCCGTGCAACTTCAAGGCAAACGGATTCGCTCGCACCTCAATAGAAAAGTCGGTGATCCCGGATGATTGGGATTATCTTTCACGGGAGTTTACAGGATTTCACAACAAAAAGGAGAGAGGGCGCACGCGAACGATATTGGAGGAAAGAAGAATGGTCTAAACGAACTGAGCGTCGCGGAATCGGCCAAAAAAGAGTAAGCGTCTCACCTTAATAGAAGGGCGGAGGGGAAACAGAACCTCCCGAGGCGAATGACCGCTCCTGAAACCTAAGGGGGAATGAGAGGGGGATTGCGGAGGATTTCGTGTCTACCCATTCTGGAAGGGAGAAAAAAGTTCTCAAAATTATCACGCCCGGACAGGATAAGGTAAGAGAAAGCGTAGGGAGAGTTCAGCTATGGAGGAAAGCGAGTGTGTCTGCGCGCTTGCGGAAGGAGGGATGGGGGAACAAAAGACCTCGAAGAACTTGAGAGGTTGTTGTGGTTGGAGGGGAGGCAAGAAGACGACCGCGGAGCAAGATGTCACAGCAAGGAGGACGGTTCCTAGGTTAATCACGGTTGTTGGACCAAAAGGGGGAAAAAAACTTAGAGTACACTTTGCAAAATGGAATAATTAACTTAGGTCGGGGGGGGGGCGCTGCCGTGCCAAGCTTCGGAAAAGAGGGCCCGGTGTCTCCTTACTAACGGGAAAAGAGACTCGTTCGAATCGGGCCTCAAGTCCCATTTGCGCAACTTGGTCACGATGACTCACTGAACAGAAAGAAGTAGTCCAAAGAGGAAGAGGAAAGGGCATCGGGACCATGCTTAATTCTGCAAAAAAGAAGGGACCGAGCTAGTGTCTTTACGACATATAGGCATCCAGTGGACCCGTGGCAGTGTTGGTTGCATTTGGTTGCCGAGCCAGCGACCCACAGAAATACAGCGTCCAAAGACCAAAAGAATGGGGAAAGGCAGTCATTAAAAACTGATTGCCGGAGGATGCAAACAGGGAGTGCCTGAAGGGTCAAGAAAGAGGGACTCTTTATGACGTGAGGGAAGTGTTGGGTTGGATAAGATGTTTCAAGGTGTGGCAAGCAGCAACCTAGAAAAGAAGCAGAGGACGGGGAAAGCCGAAGGGGTGAAGTTTTTTATTCAATCGAAAGACCAAACTGGGAACTGTTTGGTTGGGGTCTCGCGGAGAAACGGCAACCGGCGGAATGATCAATAAGGTGGCAGGAGAGCGAAGGGGTTCCTTTCACGATCCAAGAAAGGAAAGGCGAATCGGTCAACTCTCCGCGATCGCTTAGGGGCTCCTCGGTCGAGAAGAAGGCAAAGGAGGGAGCGCCAGGACGAAAAGAAAAAAAAGCAACCAGGGGGGGATGTGGAGAGATCGAGGGAGGGGGGAAGCGAGGCAGCAAAAACGTGAAACGTGCAGGCATACAACGGACAAGAACTGCTCGCGGCAGGGGGAGATAGAGACCTAACGTCGGTTCCGTCTCCCTCTGAACACGGGCAACCCAGGGAAACGGAAGGGGGAGATGACAGACGATACGCCCTTGGGGGAAAAAGGCCGCACATCCCTCACCCAATCACGGAGTGAAAAGGGGGACAAACGTTCGGGGGTCCCGCAGATAAGAGCGAGAGAAAGAGCCTCAGCGAAAAAGGGGCCTGTAAGATACTTTAGGGGGGGGGGATCGCAATTTAAAAATCCAGCTCGTGGGAAGAGGGCGTCGAAATGTCAAAAAAGTGCCAAATGAACGAGAAAGGGTCAAGAGGATGGGCCAAATGGAGAGGGAAGAGAAGCACGGGGTAGTTACCAGACTCCGCATTTCGAGAGGGGGGAGGTCACCGTATGAGAAGGAAATAACGCAAAAAAAAAGTCCTCTACTGCTAGGCCCGATTAGCGAACTCGAAAACAAAGGGAAGCGGAGAAATCGCGCAATCTCAGGGTTGAAAGCCGAGCGGGTGGGGTCGCGAAGGAAAAAAAAAATGCGTTGACCAGCTTCATCGGCTGAAGGCCAGAGGCTTAACCCCAGCAAGAAGGCGAAAGAGGGGTCCCCCTCACGGAACGACGCGCTGGGGGTAGGAAAAACTTTCACGTCGAAGGCGAATCGGGTGGCAGGCAGGAGAATCGAACTATCTCTGGGGCTGGTACCACATTAAGTCAAGAACGCCTGGGCGAACATGCTTCCGTTGAACTCCAAATATAATCATCTGAGAAAGGGAAGGCTCTACTGACCCTCCTTCTGCTCAGTAGATTACCAACCCAATGGTGAGGCAAAAAAAAAAAAAAAAATGTCGAAGCTCGATACATTCGACTACAAGGCTGCAGTCAACGGCGGGTCACCGCCAGTCCGTGAAAGGGGGGGCCCGCGGCTTGCCGGAGATATCCTCAAACAGCAATAACTCAATGACCGCATATGATTCAGGGAAAGGGGTGCGTGGGGATATGCTTTGTGGACAAATTAACGGGGGGGAAGACGCTTGTAAAGCTATGCAAAGGGCGCTCCTGCCTGAAGGAAAAGAGGGACCGGGGGTCGAAAATAAACAGGAGACCGTTCGAGAATAGGGAAAAGCACGAGGTGCAAAAAACAAATGTTGGCACCGTGAGAAGGGAAAAAGTAAGCTGAGTCCAACCCGCGATCATCAGCTCAGTGGCAAGTAAAAGAAAAGCCGCAAAGAAGCGACTCATTGTGACGCCGAACTCAGTGGTGGTCAAGGAAGAACGACCTCCATCAAAAGAGCTGTTCGGACAAGAAAGCTGGGACCGGCAAAGATGTGAATCGTCCGCAGGAATAAAGCGAACTCGGCGAAAAAGACGAGGGTCCGTGATCTGCTGGAAATGGGTGAGTACGAAAAAAAAAGGCAAATCCCAAAAGCAAATTACGTACCGAACTGCGGACGCGACGATTCAATCCGAGACGGGCACCAGGAAGGGGACGCGGAGACGGACGGCGACTGGGGCTCTGCAAAAAAGGAAT
>Ga0179593_1290477_pt1 | contig 14508 bp, 14 predicted proteins | sample CZODoug2_1_08_16_FD_185931 | JGI IMG/M metagenome (GOLD analysis project Ga0179593, IMG submission 185931) | Vadose zone soil fungal communities from Angelo Coast Range Reserve, California, USA - CZODoug2_1_08_16fungal (PacBio error correction) | ecosystem: Environmental > Terrestrial > Soil >...
GCCAAAGAAAAAAGTAAAACGAACAGCCCCCATAAGGTCGGCGACAAGGAAGCGCTAATATACTAAAGGGGAAGCACTACGAACAATGGGGAAAAGAAAGACAGGGGGGGAATCATGGGATAAAAATAGCCCGTATGTCAATATTATCCCATGGAAACCGAACGCCGGGGGGGGGGGGAGCTTCTACAACTCACGACATTACACTGAAAAAAGAGGAAAGGGAAAGCAGGCAGATAAAAGAGTTGGGGGGGTTCACGTGTCAGCAGAAAAAGAAGACGCAAGAACCAATCAAATCAGAAAAGGGTCATCCGCGCTGCGAAAGAGGAGAGCAGAAGGGATCCTAGGGAGTGGATAGATGCGAAACTAGCGAGGAAGTAGTTCTGGCACAGATAGATAATTTAAAAAAATGAAAGAAAAAAGAAAAAAGTTTTCTTGAACAAAATTAAAATGGGATTTGACGTATTAGACTGAGGAGAAACATTTAAATGCGTTTTAATGGGGCAGAGAAAAGAAGCATCAAAACACCCGGTTCAGAATATGTCAAGACTACACTCGAAGGGCATACGCCGAGATATGAAAAACAGGGAAGACGAACGCCCGTAAGTGGTCAGGGGAAAAGCAAAGAGGAGAAAAAGGGGAGGACAGCGAGGGGCCCCAGGTCGTTCTAAGGGCGAATGCGGGGTAGAGGACGGATGCGAAGAAACGGAACAATGGGGCAGCCCAACAACAGGGAGAAGGCAGGCGAAACGAGAGTCGAAAAGGCAAATGATGAGAACGATCAACTGAAACCGAGGAAAAGGCAACGAAACCTCTCTTAGGAAGCAAGCAGACGAGACGGTTGTCCGCAAAGGCGCAACGACGCTTAAAAAGTTTAAGTTTGGTCTAGCATCATCGGGGAGGGACGGGCACCCCAGGAAGGTGCGGGAGTTCACCAATTACGAGGCATAAGAAAGACGCGAGCAGCTCCTGTCTTTGACACGCTGGAGCATAAGGAGGAGATAACCAGGAACAAAACGGGTCATGTATCAAGTCGGAAAGATAGGAGTGAAGATCAAAATCAAGCTGAAAGGCACAACCGAAATGGGATGTAGAAAAGTCTACTATATACACCTATCGGGAAGAGGGAGGGAATCAGCCAAAGAAAATTTAAAAACGGGGTCGAGTCGAAAAAGGTAATTCTCTGAAAGAGACTTCACCTGCCCGAAAGGGGCAGGAGGCGTGCAAAAGACGAAAAAGGATCCCAAGCGGAGAAAATAGAAAAGGGAAGCCGAAGGAAGGATTCCCAAAACTCGGGAACATGCGCGGGGGGGGGGGGATGTGAGGGAGAGAACTCTGCTCATTTTAAGACATACGATAGGAAAGAAGACGAACCGTTTGAAGAACAACGGATACCAACACCTCGAACAAAAGCAGCCGGCCTCCACATTGGGGGAGAAGCGAAATTCCAAAGAGGAAGTTTACGGGAGAAGACCAGGGGGGGAGAAGAAAATAACGCCAATCGAGAATTGTTCCGGTAAAAAACGGGCTCGATCGGATCGATCGGACAGGTAAGCGAGACAAAAGTTCAAGAAAAAAGAGAAGAGTAGGCAAAGTTCTCTACATTCGAGTCCACTCTAGCCGGCGACCACAAAAGTCTGCGATGAGAGAAGAAGAGAGAACGTATCGGAAAGACAGTTCTCAGCTTGGAAAATTTTGGTTGGTCAAAAATTGGGGAACGGTCGACGAAGTTCTTTTCATCCTCCTACTAAACTAGGTTTATTAAGGCTCCGTAAAGATCGGGAGACGAAAGCGCGCAAATACGGAGGATGTCAGAGGAGGCAAATTTCAACATTTCTCCTCAGAATTCTCTTCTGTGCAGACTACGTAAAAAAAAGTCGCTGTTATTTTTTTGATGGCAAAAGGGTTTCAGTTGAGGGGGCAGAAAGAGAGAAGAGGCGAGGGAAAAAGGAGAGCAACCTCCATAAAGGGGAAAAAAGGGGGGGACATGTATTTTCTGATAAGGGGTGGGGAAAGAGAGAAGGAGGGGTGGGGAGGAAGGTTGCTGTGAAAGCCGCGGCCGGATACCGAACTCTGCGAGACGAGGGAGAGTTTCACGGGGGAGGAACATAGATCTCAAGACGGGAAAATCAAGATAAAGAGCAGAGGACGACATATGCGGAAGGATAGAGAAAGAAGGAGGATTTTCAGTTGCTCGAAAGTCGGACCGCCCAAGGTTAACGGGCGGGAAAAACGCACGAGGGGAAGAAAAAACTCTAAAAAATGGCCTAACCGGACAGGATGAGAAGTCTTCTCGAAAGTGCTCAAGGGAGGTAAAAAATGAAAAGGAAAAGAGCGGGCATTGAACCGACACACCTCTATCAAGGGGCCGGATAGAAGTTGACACAGAGAAGGGTCTTTACGCAGTATTGGGGAACGCTGACCGTAAGATAGCCAATGGCTTGTGAAAAAGGGGCAAAAATAGATGAACGAAAGAGTAGCCCGAGGTCAAAAGATGTCTAGTAACTGTGGAAACCGTAAAGACAAAGCGAGGAGAGGATCTTTCCGAAATCAACAGCGAAAGATACGTGTAGCAAAACAGCATAGTACCTCTCAAGGGGAAAACCGAGCAAGTCAGGGAAAAAAGTAAGAATAGTTAGACTGGGCGCGGGTTTTTTACGTAAATAACGCAGGAGAAGAAAAACAAGCGGAGACAATTCACGCATAAAAACTGAATGAAGGCGCTCGGATACTACTCCAAAGATAGAAAGTGCGACGGCTCTCATGTCTAAAGGGGGCAGAGAGGAAAGGCGACGACCGAAATATACGTAGAGCAGAGTACGAGGAACTATGGTATTACGAGACGACAGGATCAAGCGTCCGGTCATAAGCGTCGGCTCGGGGGGGACAAGAAGCCGAGGGATCGACCCTCGGTACTGAAGGGGGAGAGTAGAACGGAACATGAAGTCTCTGAAGATATAAGGAACACGCCGAGTTACGAATCTCCGGGAAATAGAAGGGAAGGGCTGCCAGGGGAAGAGTCTTTAAAGAAATGGGGCGGGAGGCAGAGCTGGAAATTAACTAAACTGTCTCCAGCAAAAAAACAAACAAAGAGAGTAGCTTTTGAGGGAACTAAACCATACTGGGGTTGGGGTAAAAGGAAGAGAGAGAGAAAAGAGATATATCGCATTCGTCAAAAAAGGTGAAATTGACGAACGTAACGGGTGCAATGATCAGGGGGAAAAATTACATTGGGGCCATACCCCTCACGATCTCACCTTTCAAAAAGAAACATAAAGAAAAGAAGGCTCGGGGGGGTCTGGAAGAGGTGACTATTTAAACAGATTTCCTTAAGATTTCTACAAAAAAAAGAGTTTGCAGGGCCGGATGAAACAGCCTCTGACCTAAGAAATGGGAAAAAAAATCAAGAGAGAAAAGACTCGGAAAAAAGCACAGTGGCGGGGACCGGGGGAAAAGAGGGTTGGGAAAAGAACGAAAGGAGAAAAAATAGCGGCGAACTTCATAGCGGTGGGGAAAGACGTGCAGAATACAACCAGGAAGGGAACCACACGCTAAAAAAACCACTTGCAAAGAAAAAATAAGCACAGCAAGACTGGCTCTAAACTGGATGGGGAACTTAAAGAACCAAAAAGAGTCGCGTAGGCTACTGCTAGAATTCGAGACATAGAAAAGCGAATTAAGCGAAAAAAAGAGACTCCAAGTACCCACTGGTCTGGAATGGGCAGGAAATTTACCAGGAAAACCAAGTGGGGGGATAGAACCCAGCGCGCCGGATATAGAAGGATCTCGTCGGTATCGGATCTTGGTCAAAACAAGAGGAGATCATCGAGCGCAGCAGTCTAAAGCTGCAAGGGAGGGGAAACGAGGCACCGCAGGACATAACTTGTGGGAGGCACAGGGTGGTATGGAGGTTCTTCCTAAGGAGCACTGGAGTGGAAAGACCTTCATGAGACACTTCTGGACGCAACCGTGAGCAGGTGGGAAAAAGGGGCAGGAAGGGCCACACAGGGAACTGTGTGAAGCGACCTGTTGAAAAGAGCTGTCCTAAGCAACTAAAGAGCGTCCGCCACTCACACCCTCTACGCAATGCCAACAGAAGAAAAAGTGTAGGTATGGGAATGGAAGCAACACTGGGGGAAACCGACCTCACTTCTACTATCACAAGGAATGGAACGACACACGCCTCAGCGGCGACGGGATCGGTTCCAACATGGAAGCCTGGCATCCGGGAGGTTTTGGGGTGTTGTGTTTGGATGGGTTGGGGGTTGGGTTTTTTTGTGGGTTGGGGGGTGGGTGTGGTGTTGGCATGAACACAGAAAGGTGCCGCGGCGCAGCCTATAACGAGATCGCTTTCCCAGACACCGCGCCAGCCCCAACAGTGGAGGAAAGGAGGAGCTGCGGCGTGAAAACCGGGGCCAAACAGAACCAACGACACACCACGAGTAGGGTTGAACTGGGAACGGGAAAGTAGCCTCAAATCAGCAACGGTCAGAAGTTGCGCAAGAACAACTGTAAAAAAAACACCACAGAGAGGCGCAGTGAGTTAAACGAACTCAACCACACCAGAACTCACGGGGGCAATTTGGGGACTTAGAGGCTGCCAAAGTCACAAAGCATCGGGAAGTGGAAGCAACCAGATCCACAATTGAAAAGAGGTTGGGGGAGAAATTCCAGGCTTCGTCGACTGACGAAACGATATGAAATGGAAGAAGGGGGGGGGGGCTACACAGAATTGAAAAAATGCACAACCACCAAAAAAAGTGAGGCAGAACGCCGCCACGGGGGATTGTGAAGAGGAGGAGTTACTCATTGAGAGGGGGAAGGAAGGTTACGGACGAATTGCGCGAAGTGTAAACGCAATATAAGACCAGCAGGGAACGAAAGACAGCCCGATCACGCCAAAAGGGTGAAAAGGACATTGGAGGCTCAAACTACCTTCTCAAGAAGCCAAACGGAACCCCATGAGAAGAGAAGGACGGCAGCAAGATCGGGAAACGTAGAGGTAGAAGCGCTGAAATATGCTCCTCGGCGCCAGCGACGTAGATTAAGGAGGAAGTGCGAAGTCTCCCAATCATCGAGGGGGAAGATGGCCCACAACACGACGGAATAACCGGGTCTAAGAAAAGGGAGAGAGGAAACCAAGATTCGAGCATAAAAACCGAGAAGTCAAAAAGAGGAGGCACATCGGCACGATCAGACTATCAATGCAAGTCGGAAACTTCCATCTGTTATCAAGACGTAAAAAAAACGAGGAGGAAAAGAAGATACGAGACTTGAAAGAGGGGAGATCGTGCCGATGTAAAAATCTGAGCCTAAAGGGGGGAGGAGGTTGTTTTTCCCCGCACGCGGGTGGAGATAGACACGGCTCAAATGATTTTTTTCGTCGTGCTTTTGGCCGAGAAAAGAAAAAAAAAAAGAAAAACGGGATCCTGAGTGGGGAGATAAGGCAGAAGGAGAAGAGGAGCGCATAAAAGAGAGTTCCCTTGAAATGAATGAAACCAGAAGAAGTAACGGGATGCCGTCCTTCGAGGTTCATCCTGGGGTTCCCCATGGCGTTGCGAAAAGGAGCGGAGCCGAATGAGCAAGGGAAAAAAGGGGGGGAGGCTTCTTGGGGAAATGAGAGACTTCTTCGGTCTTGTCTGTTCACTCATCAGGTGGGACTTCGGGGTCAGCAATTGGACAGAAGACGGTAAGGGAAAGAGAAAAATTGAGAGCGCGCCAAAGACGACGAGGGGAAGTAGGGGCTCCAAGGGGTTCGGTGTTGTGCCTGGGTCCACAACGACTATGTTAAAAAAAACAAAGAGACAAAGTTTCAGAAGCTCGCCCGGAGTCATAGACGGCAAACCGGAATTTTCCCAAAAAACTGGAAAGTTGCCAGAAGAAACGAAAAGAGGCTGGACTGACCGGTCAAGAACCAGACACATCGGTAGAGTGGCCGCGGCTTGCGCGGGTCACCAGGAGAGCCGGCAAATCAGCGGAGGGAGGGGAAATCAAATTACAAAAATGGTGCGAGGGCGACGAAAGTCAGGTCCACCAGAGGTGGAAGCACTTTTGGTTTCGTGCGAACGGGTTCAGGCGAGAAACCGATCAGGGAATATTGGGAGGAGGGGGGCTGAGGGAAACTTCTTCAGGGAGGGACTAGAAGCTTCAAAGATTCTTCTTGAGCAATGGGTAACGAACTTCAGGCAGACCAGGTGGGTAACAGAACTGCACCGTCGACGCTTGCTGCGGATTCAAAGAAGGAAGGGAAGGTAGGATCAGCGAGGAGACGGTGCGCAACAAAAAGATAGAGAAAATAACAACTTCTGGGGGGATATGAGTCGACGGTTGGTAGTGCGACTATCGGGGTGGACCAGGCGAAGAAGGAGGAGAAGAAAACAGGGAAAATAGTCACGTGACCACTTGCGTGGGGTTACCCTTTAATCCAAGTTTAAAACGCGCGGAAGTCCTCAGGGCGCTACAGCAAGACGTTAGCCGAAAACTTAAAAATAAAGCGCCATTCAAGGATGAAATCACGCACGTGGACGACCCAACCGATTTGAGGGCCTGTCACAGCCGAAAAGAAAGAAATCACGAGCGGGAGCGCAACGGAAGTACCCGTCGAGATGAGTGTTGGAAGTAGAAGAACTAGCCGAAGACAAGCCGATAAAAAAAACTGCTGGCAGACAGCAAAAAAAGGTGGCAAGCTTGTAAATGAAGGGGGGAAAAGAAAGTTGGAGGAGCGCTGCACGGGGACTGCTTTGTAAGAATTTTGGAAAGCTCAGCGAGGACAGTCAGAGAGGCCCTACTCGAAACGAAGGGTAGGGGATCGAGGCCGGAATTTATAGCCGGCGTGAATATGCTGCAAGTCGCAATGTTTAACGAGGTGGTGGGGTCACCGCCTACTGGGGAGCAAAAAGGAGCAACGCCACATCAAACGCAAAGGAAAAAAGGGGCACGCTATGGCTAGCAGGTTCGTGATGAATAGAGTAGTAACTCCCAATTGCTCAGCAAGGGAAAGGGACTGGAGCGACATTTTGGGCTGGGCATAAAAGAAGGTCAGCGGGGGGGTGTCAATCAGGCAAGAACTCGGCGTACCCTCAACTTCAAAATTAAGGAAAAAAGAAAGGAGGCCAACCACCTAGCACTGGCGGGGTGCTGTTGAGTTAAAGCGTTTTCTCTCTGAAATTCTGGTTATTGTGCCGTTCAGGTGGGCCACAACTTCGACAAAGGGCTAAGGGTTAGTCCTACTGTGTCAGCGACGTTTTACCGCAACAGCGATATATAGATCTCTCTATTCAAGAAGGGCATCCAGGGTGTTTAACAGACAAGAAAAGGATACAGGCATCGTTTTTGTTGGTAAGTACTTGAAAACTTTTCGGGGATGAATCAGACGCTGCCCCCGGCTTCACCCTCCTCCGTCCTCGCGCTTGGGGCATGTCTCGTTCTTTAACTCAACGTCAGAGGGAGTGGGAGATTTAGGCGGAAGATCTAATCACACGGCGAGAAGGAAAAGATGATCTCTTGTGACTATGTTAGACGACCCGGCTGAGGCAGAATAGACTAGAAAGAGTAACTCGGTCTCGACCATCGTATCAGTGAAGATGAGCCATCATTCGAGAAAGGGATTAGCCGTAAGTAGGACGAACTGAGACAGGCGATGAAAGGTCACTGGAGAAGTGGCGAGTCAACGCGCGCCTTACCTCACGTTACTGGTGTGTAGCTCTGAGATGAAGGGGGCAGGAACGCTCATTATTGAAAAAATGATCAAAAGGGGGGGTCGACAATCGGAGGCATTTGAAAACTGGAGGGGGGGATCGTTCAATGCAGGAAATAGATGTTTCAAGGAAAACTAGTGCGCGCTAGAAGACATGAGAGAACCCATACAGAAAAAGCCCCGAATGGAGCAAGAGGACTATCGGTTTCAACCGAACTAGAGAAAGGGCCTCGGACGAGAACGGTAATGTCATCGTGCAACTTAACTCTGGGCCACACAGAATTTGTGAGATTCCGAAAAGGATGGTTAATCATCGCACTGAGGAAAAAGACCAACATCCTCGTTTAAGAACGCCGGCGCTCGTGCCCTGCATAGTCGACAGGTGCGCGTCTGGGAAAGGGAATGCTCAATGGGGAGTGCCGCCGGAAGAAAAGTCTGAGAGAACGATTTGCTCCGCCGTGACCGGAAAGAATACACACGACAGCGTCTTGAGAAAAAATCAAAAGCACGTATTGGTGCTGAAAGGAGGAGAAAACTTATCCCCATCGGGCTCTAGGAAACAGAATAGATCAGGGGAGAGTCACTACGAAGGTGAGAGGATAGGGGACTTCGCAGATAGATGGTGCGAACCAAAAAAAACGGGATCGACTCAATAAGGGATGAGGGAACTGTAAGAAAAGTTGCAAAACAAAAACATTAGCGACAAAAAAAATTACTAGAATAGCATCTCACAGCCTAAAAAAAAATAAATGAAAAATGACGCGGCGTAATAAGGGGGGAAGGTCATCGCCTGGGGAATAACCAAGGGGAGTCAGAACCCTTCAAGAACCGTAAGAAAAAGCGTTCAGGTCTCTCCAAGGCATCGAGAGGGAATCAAAGAGGGCGACACTACTTTGACAAGAAAGAAAGATCAACCGGGGGCTCCCGGGCGTAAAAAGTTACAGGGGTAGCTAAGGAGCAATGAAAGACCCCCCGCCGTAGTAGGAACTCCGGACCTTTGTAAAAGGTAACGGTCAGGGCGCCACAGCCACTTGTGCTTTATCCGGGATTCAATATCGGACGCGAAAAAGATGAGGCGATTGTTCAGCAACCGGCGCCGAGTTCAGCCAAGAAATAGACTAAACTTGGAAAATAGATAAAGGAAATCAGGCTCGCTACCGCAGAGTGGTCGACTACTATAAGAAAATAAAAAGTTCTGGCGGGCCACTTTAACGCGATTTTGCGGATGATTTACCAGGAGAGCACGCAACGGCCGCATGGAGGAGAAACAAAAAGAAAGTAGATGGCCGGGGGGGGGTATCCCGTCGGTCCGAAAAGTACGTCGGAAAGAATCCTGGACCAAATCCTAATGTCAAGGAGAAGAAGACGCGCAGTGCCTACGTGGGGGTGAGCAGGCGGCGGAATTAACAGCTTGTTGATCATAAGCTTGGAGGAGGTGAGTCGGATCTGAGGTCGCACAGCAAAGCAAGCATTGGTGGAAAAAGCGCCGCGGTAGCATTCCAATTTGGATCGGTCACGGTTGCGTCAAGGGTGGGCTGCGGCTGCCGGAAAGATGCCCGCCTTGCAAAAAACTGCGCTAGAGCCTAGCACGGGGTTGAATCAAAAGCCGGTGGGAGGAAAGGAATCTTTCGAAAGATAAAATCAGGAATACAGAAACGGGCTCTGAAACTCGGGCCCGCCGAAGGTGGGGGGGAGGAGAAGAAGATCGACGTGGTAGGCTCACGTATGCGGTCAGAGGAGAAAAGCCTGCCTAGGAAAGTGGGTGACAGCCCCAGCACGGAAGCCTTCGGGAGGGTGGGAAAAAATCGAGCGCCCCCCAAGTTCAATTTTTTTACGAGTCGGGGAGCGGTGCAAAACCTTCCAGACGCTGGAGCAGGGGAAAGAGAAGGTCGTTGCAGGGTTGCCCGCGCGAATTTGAGAGGGGGACGCCTCATCATGGCTTCCGAGAGCTATCGAGTGCAGCAGCTGGGGGGGGTTGCTGCAACATGTGCTGAGCGGATAAGAAGTGGTGCGACAAGAAGAGAATTAGAACTAAGGGGGTCACCTCATCGCGTCCGCGGAGAGATGGCGCGATCAGGAACACTCAAACGGCGAAAGTAATAGAGCGGCGTAGGGAAGGCTGTCGGAGTGGAGCCTTATTAACCCGATGTTGGGGCCGGATGGACTTGATTGTCAGAGGTTACGAGAAGGAAAACGAGAAAACCGGGGGGGCTAATGAGGGTGTCCCAACTGAAAAAGGAGAAGGACGATCCATTACGGGGTGAAGGGGTGGGAAAAAAAAACATTTTATTATGTTCTTCACCATGTTCCTCACCTCTCTATCTTACGTTGAAAAGAAGAGAGGTACCGGGCTCGGTTAGGGAAAGATAGCAACTCCTGTAGCAGGTGAGGCAAGCGGGGAGAGCCTCTCGCGGATGACATTCTGCGCCGGCGGGAATCTCTCTTTGACGCTTGTTCTGGGCGGCTGGGGAGGGGGAAAGACATTCACCCGGAAGATAGAAGACAAGCGGGAGGGATGCCATCAGACTTGACCTAAATGGAAGGGAGGGAGGGAGGAGGCTATCCGGAGGACGGGGAAGGAATCATTCCGATGGGGGGGTGTATAAACATACCGGCTGACACAAAGGGCGTTGGACCGAGTCCTCGGCGGATTAGGAGGCGCTTTCCGGGGAGAAAAAGAACCAAAATGGGAAGGAGGGTTTGACTTGCAGGAGTTGCATATCAGAACAAAAACCGTAGGATTATTAAAATATAGAGATGTCAAACAGAGAAAGTCAAAACGAAAAGCATGCAGGATTCTGCTAAAGGAAAAGGAGAAGAGACTCCGAGAAAGCTAACAGGATATCCATTGTGGACAGTCCGTATGTGGGATACACCATACGTAAGCACGTTGATCCCTGCTCCCTCCACAGCAAAAAAGGAATGTACCATCGGGGAATCAGCTGGAAGGAAAGCAGCTGCCGACTGGGAAGGGCACGGTTACCATGAGTCCGCCATCAAAACCATACCAAAAAAGAGACCCTGGACGCAAGGGGCGAAGGAAAAGGAAGAAGCTGAGAGGAAAGAGCCGCATGCTGAAGGGCAAAATTCTCTCAACCGAAGAGAGGTCCTCTCGGCTGTGCAACCGAGAAAGAGGATATAACTTTAATAAGCAGAAAAAGTTTTCTGTGAACACCTCTTAAAGGGGATCGTCTGAGAACACGCATTTGGCAACCATTTCACAGGAAAGAGGCGGGGTGGACTCAGGGCAAGAGACAAGACAATCCGGCCAAAAAAAAAAACAAGAGGTTTCATCATCGGAAACATCTAAGTCCGAGGTCATACTCCGTCGTGGATCCGCTCATAGGAAAGGATGCAAACAGATCGCGCAGAAAGAGGAAAAAGAGGTCAGGAAAACGTTCAGGAGAAAATGCACTGGGGGAGCAAAATGGAGTCTTCGATAAACAATTGAAAAAACCGCTGAATGGAAACGAGAATTCGGACCAGCCCATGATGGTAGGGGAGACACGATCAAAGTACAGAGAAAAAAAACGATCATGCTTGGAAAGGATCAATCGCAGCGCGGAACTTGACTCAAACGCGCAAATCACAAATTGCACTGGGGGAGCTCGCAATCAAGATTAAGCCGTCGAAAAGAACCGGACGCAGTGAAAGAGTGAGAGGAAGGATAAACAAACTAAAAAAGGGCTCAACGGATCGGAACGTCGAGAGAAATAGATCAACGGCCGCGACGGGCATGGGGAAAGGAAAAAGGGTGCGGTAGCGAGGATTAAAAGAACGGCCCTCATTCAAACCACCGAACGAGTGGATGTAGAACAGAGAGATAGAGCACCTGTTCGGGGAGGAAAAGTGTAGACATCCTCCTCACGGGACGCATGACCTGGGGGGCGCAAATGGAATGCTCGAGAGAGAGGGCATTGCCTCACTGAGTTAGGGCGGGGCCGAAGAAGAAACAGAAGACAGCAAATAACTGCAGACGGAAGATGCTCCTACAGAATGAACTGGGCGAGGGATTTCAGGAGCAAGGAAAGATGTTCAAAAAAAATTTCGGCCAGACTGCCCGCGACCGGGAAACAACGCCGTTACCACCAAAAATCACGCCTCCATCAAGGGAGGGCGGAGAGGGCCACCATGACTCCTTTGCGTGGACCTCAAATGCAGGTCACGAGAGCGCAATCGCGAAAAGGGAAGAAATAAAGACGGGGGCGATCGTATTTCTACAGATCTAGTCGAGTCCAACAAGGATGAAAGTCGTCCAAGTTCCGGCGAAAGCTATAAGGAGTCGCCGCACACGCTCAGAGGGCCGACTATCTATCAGGATCACGCAGAAATCTAAAACCTCGACCAGGGGGAAATGGGGGGAAAATTAGAAGGAAAATGTTACGAAGCCGTGCCCTGGTCACGGTGCGAAGTAGCTCGGACCGAAAAGGGCGCGGTACTCTGCGGGAGCTCCTGTCAAGAGTGTAAAACATGAAAATCCCTCAAAGCTGTGCGTCTGCTTTCACGACAAAAAATATCAGGTTATTTAAGTAAGTGTACAGTTGTCGGCACTTGGGAGGGACCTCGCGAGGGCTTAAAAAATTTATAAAAAAAACCTGGAAAAGGGCAGGGTCTTTTCTGCAGTGACTGTGAATGCGAGAGGAAGCCGGCGTTGAGAAGGATGAAGGAAAGAGGCAGGAGGACGGCCGAAGCGCGGGCGAAGATTCAATTTTCAGGGTCGGCACCACGCGACTCAGTCAGAGAAAAGCACAGCTGACGTACTATAGGGAGTATTCGGACCAGGAGAGGAGGATTTCGGTGTGAGCAAAACCCACCAAGCTGAACGGGCAGGGGGGCCCGCCGACCGACTCTGGACGGAATGCCGTGCCGTCGCCAAACAGGGTCAGAAGTGAATAACTAGAAAGAATTAAAGGAGGCGTCGGCATTACCGACGGCAACACGAGAATGCAGGCAGAATTCACGGGAAAATGTTTACCCGAGTAAATACGGTGGAGGGACAGTGGCCTGATGGAATGCAAAAGTCTGCCGGGACCCGGAATGAATGGAGGAGTAAAGAATCAGACGTTGCATAATTCTACAAGAGACACGGGAGAGCGCAGGGTGCCAACCGCTCGGCCAGACTCAAGGAGAGTCTTTTATTGGTAGCGGGAGAGGGAGAAATGAAGCAGAAACTATAGGGGTTCGAACAATCATCGAAAGAGAGGGGGGGGGGACAGAGCAGTATCCAACGGCAAAATTCGACCTGGCGCGGGTCTGGGGTTCACTCTAGACACAAAGAGAACCAGCGGAGAAAAGACAAAAGGGTTTGGGGGGCAAGACGCTGAGGCGTTAAAATCAGGGAGGGGCCTCAAAGCTCAGAACGTGCGCGGATCGCCTTTCGCCCGGGAATCAGGAGACACGCCGCCCGAGCCTAAACGGAGGGGGCTCAGCGGGGGTCAGGATGGAAGAGAAAGGAGCAAGTACGGTCGTCAAGCAGCGAGAAGAAGAAGAGTCTTCGAACCCTCGAACGGGGGGAGAAAAGTTCTGAAAGGTGGAATGGATACTTCACACCTGACACCCACGAGGGCTGAACATGTAGCGCCGAAAAGAAAGCTAAAATAGTCCGCCAGAAGGTTCTCTTTGAAGCAGGGTTGGTAATCAGCTTTAAGTCAAAAAAAAAGGGGGGACGACAGACCAACCACAACAACGGACATTAATTTTTCGGGAAAAACGAAAATGACTGGGCGACAAGGAACTAAAAAGAGAAAGATATCAGAAAAGGGGGGGATCATTCCCGTCAGGGGAATCGAAGAACGGAGCGGCATAAAATCGGGCCAACTTAAAGGGGGTAAAAAGACCCGCATCAATAAAACCGATTCCGACCCACACCAAAAGGCTTGTCGTAAAAGGGGCCTCTTTTTCCAAGGGGGGAAGGGAGTGATTCTGACTAAAAGGGGGGGGACGGGATGACAAACCGCCGCTGGAAAAGGGAATTCGCCCTTGACCCACCCATGCGCTAACCGTCGATCCGCCACCCCCCTTTGGCTTACGAACGAGAAGGAAAGAAGACCATTGATAAAAGGAGGGGCGAACTTCATCGGCGCGAGACGGGATTATTCCGGTAACCCAGTAGCAGAAAAAAACCAAACAGGCCACTTGCCTCCAACCCATCATCCCGAAGGGGGATCTCAAGCGGCAAAAGATAAAAGAAAGAAAGCCGGGAGGGGAGCCGGCAGCGAATGCGCGAAATCAGCGAAAAGGAAACCAAGCTGAAAAACTACACCCATCGAGAAAAAAAAAAGTCACCTGGGCTGGAATGGCCGTGTCGTTTAAAGTGGGGAAAAACAAAGGGGTGAAAGGGGAACAGGAGCGCCAGATAAGAGAGGTTTGAGGTATAGTATCTGAGATTGAAAGACCGGGGTATTCTCTCATTCGAAGCGCAGCACGGCTCGGGAATGATGTCGGGTAAAAGGGAAGGAGGCATACACATATGTTCTCCCCAAGTGGATTGCGTGGATGCCGGGGGCGGCTGGACAGCACTTACGCGTACGGGTCACGTGAGCCATGAGGACGAAGGAAGTTTCAACTTTGCGAGGTTAAAAAGAAAGGAGTGTCAGGTTGGAAGGCGGCCTGGTTGAGAGGCATCAAAGCCTTTTAAAAACTTCCAGTATCAGGCCAAGCCAATCCCACAATAGGGGGACAAAAAGCCAGAAGAGGTGTAGAAAAAGTGTCGATATGAGTTTCTACTCAAAGAAAGCCCTCGCCGGAATAGAAATCCGCCAAGAAGAGGTGGCTACGGGGGTTGATTCGAGTCAAAACGTCGGAAAAAATGCGAA
>Ga0179593_1313125_pt1 | contig 14508 bp, 18 predicted proteins | sample CZODoug2_1_08_16_FD_185931 | JGI IMG/M metagenome (GOLD analysis project Ga0179593, IMG submission 185931) | Vadose zone soil fungal communities from Angelo Coast Range Reserve, California, USA - CZODoug2_1_08_16fungal (PacBio error correction) | ecosystem: Environmental > Terrestrial > Soil >...
CCCCTGGGCGGGTTGGGATGGAAGGAGGGAAGAAGTCATCTATTTGACGGAGAGGGAAGGTCATTTTAGATTCGGGAAGGAAAGAGGGGAAAAGAAAAGCTAGAGAAGACTGGGGGAATATGAGGGAGAAGAAGTGGGGGACGGAAGGGCGTGGAAGGGAAGGAGTTCGAAAAAAAAAAGTGGAGTAATAAACCTATCCAACCGAAACAATCAAAAAGTCTACGACTATTATTTATCTCAAAAACGGTAGGGCGATCGTCAAGTAGAGAGCTTCAAAAAAGCTTTCTATTGTCGTGGTAAGATTTTGCTCCCGTGGTCACCCAAATCTCAAAGCCTCAAAGAATCGAGAAGAGAAAGGAGGGGGGTAGTAACATCTCAGAAAAAAAGGATACGGTCAGGAAACTGAATATCCTCCTCCCAAGAAGGAAAAATAAATCCTCCTGGACTCTACCAAAAAAAAGAGGGAATGAACTTAGCATTAATCTTCAGGGGAGATGCTTAGAATCTTCATCGTGTCAAAGGGCGAGAAAGGGTGGGGTACTAAAAAAACTTCTGGGAGGAGGAAATTGGGAGCTACCCCAAATCAGTGAAAGATAATGGTGCGGGACCCGGGCCGCGCAGCTACATCCAAGAGAGAGAAGGGTGGAAAGAGTCTTATTGTTCAGGTAAAATAATCTCTGAAAGAAGACTTACCCTGTTCTTTATCCTTCTACGCATTTCGCAAGTACCAGTCAGACTGTTGAGAGGGATCATGGAGAAAGAAGAGAGAGCAGACCTTGATCAACTGGGAGGCCTATAACAACAAAAATTAGGAGGACAAAGTGGAAAAGGACCAAACCAAGTAGAAAGTTTCATTGTATACCTGAGAATCAAGGAATAAAAGGACTCACAGGAACTCGAACAGGAAGGTCAACCGATACTGGCAAAAAGAAAAATTTACCATTAAATTTGGTAAATTTCATTTTCACGCCACTGAGTGAGGACGTGCGAAAGTAGATAGACCGGGGGGGAGAAGGAGCTCTTGACCCCAGGCCAAGCAATAGGGGAAGGTCCAAATTGTTTAGAACATCGGAGGTTGAAGACGGATCAACGAGGGGAAATAGCAGGGGCTCCACAGTTCTGTTCACGGGAGGGGGTCAGCTTTAGGGGGAGCGGAGTAGAGAGAGAAGGAAGGACCATACCTGGCGCACAAGAGAGGCAGAATGATTCACAGTGGGCCTATCACGGAGAAACCGAGGCGCGAGTTCGTTTGACGCAAGGGTGCAGAAGGGCCAGTCTAAGGGCGAGGGCGTTCTTAAAACGACGAGGAAAAAGAGGGGCCGGGGGAAAGGACAGCGCGGTTGGCGACGCCGGAGACGCCATGTTCAGGAAGGCTGGAATAGGGGGGAAAAGGAAGGTCATGTGAATTTTGGGAAAGGCAGGGGAAACGGGAGCCCAGAGTAGAAAGAAAATATAGGATTGTTGCGAATCACGGCACAAAAAAGGGGCGAGAAGGGTCAAAGCATCATTTTCATTGCCAGAATCGCCAGAAAGTTTCAAAGAATAAAAAAATCCAAGAAGTGGCTTCAAGAAAAAAGGAGATGGGGGGCAGTGGACGGGGCAGTAGCGGGACGAGGGGAAGGGGAGGGAGAGTCCGTTTCGGGGGCAGAGGTAAAGAAAATAAAGGAGTGGAGAAAGCGGGACGTCTAAAAAAAATTGAATCAGGGGAAACTCCCAAAACCGGGAAGAGGGACGGAGGGGGGGACGCCGGAAACGGACGGGAGGGGGAGGGGGTTTCTTAGGGTAAACATCGTGAAGAAGAAAAAAACATCCTCATCGTGGATAGCCCGGGTGCACTGCCGGCGCAGAAGAGGGGATTGAAGGAGAGGAAAAGGGGGAGCGACAGGCGCTGACTCTGGATTGACAAGAAAGCTTCAACTGGATATTGGGGGGACGAGAGGAACACTCAAAAAGAGGGAGAAGAACCATGAAAGCGTCCTATCCCGAGGCTGAGGGCGAACTGATGGCCGGGTCCGCAGAAAATGTCAAATCGTCCAGGGTCGGCAGAAGGCTTCCACAAGCAAAGCGAAAAATAGAGCCAAACAGCTCACAAGTGTAAGGGACTTTCGGAAGAGCAGAATAAACGGAAGTTCCCTAGGGCTAGGGCCCGGAAAGGGACTTTTTAACCAGATAGAAAGTGCCGAATCGCATCGTGGCTTGAGGTGGCGGAAAATGAACGGGGGGGGGAAGGGCTGACGCTCAGGAAAAGAGGCATGAGACTCCTAGTTTTTCACCCAGGGAGAAGAGAGCTTACGCGGCCGGGGACTGGGTTCACCCTGGTGGGGTCTGGGGGACGGGACAGGGGTCGTGGAGCGACTGAAATCGGAGCAGGAAGGGTGCGACGGAGTGTCTGCACCGGTTTCGCTCGATCGGTTGGAAATAAGGGGAGAGCAGGGAAGGCTCGCAGAAGAGGAGTCAAAGAGTGACAGAAGAATATTTTCCTTGGATCGATATCGGGGGGACTGGGATGCAGGGGAGCAAGTCGCAGTTGATGCGAAGCAAAATAAAAACCCGGAAATACGAGAAATCGCGAAACAGGGTGACGGTCTACCACTCCGGCGACCAATGATTGCCTAAGGGGAGAATCAAGGAAGGGCAAAACGGAGGGCTTCCGTCAAACTAAGGTGAAGCTTAAGGAAAAACATTAGGGAAAATGGAAAAAAAAGGGAACTGAACGATCTTGAAGGGGACGAAGTACACTACTGTCGCAGGCACAAAGAAAAGGTCAGCGACTATCCTACTAAGACGGGCCGAAAAGGGTGATTGAGGGGAAGAGATGGAGTGGTTCACGGCATAAGATCGGGCTTGGGCGAGGAGGCAGGAAAATTCCCGGAGAGGGGGAGAGGATTGCAAACGAAATGTTGGAACTTCTTGAAGCAGTCACTAGGACCTATGCTGACCAGAGGTACCAAAGTTTAAAAACAAAAACTAGAAATACAGGGGGGTCTCCACGCCGGCAACGTCTCATGAGTGAAAAGAAAGGGGCCTTCGTTGGGGGGAGGGTTGGTGGGGCGATGGCCAAGAAGGTTGGGCCGTGGGCTTCGTTCAGGGGACTCGTTGGTTTGCGGGCATCGGCGTCGGGAGGAAGAAAGAAAGAGGGGGAGAAAAGGGAGATAGGAGCGCTCTTGTAAAAACATCATAGACTATCAAAACAAAAAAGACGGAAGGGGCTGATGTCGCACTCTCATGGAGGCTCTGGGCTGCGCGACATACAAACCAAAGGTTGAAGGGGACTGGGTACATAACCAAAAAGAGCAGAGTAGCAAGACAGAAGAGTGCTATCTACAAGGAACTCCGGAATCGGCGGAAAGGGAATTGATGCCGCTCCTTCTCCAAAATCAAAAAAAAAAGTGGGAAAGGGAGGGAAGTCAGGGGACAAAGACCTACTCTCAAAAAAAAAAAAAGGATTAGGAAAAGCTAGTTTTTTGGAACGCTGCCGGAACAGGACCAGGGGAAGGACGCTAGAAAGAAGCATAAACTTCCTTACTCTGACAAGAAGGAATGATAGGAAGCAAGACATTTCACAGTCTTCTTGGGCGGTTCGGGAGGCTGTCGAGGGTGGGAGTTTCGGCAGCTCCTCAACCGGGAAAGCGTGGAAAGGGAGAGAAGAGAAATTGGTCCAGCTCATCTTACTGAAAAGAATCTTGCAGCCCTACCGGAAAGTGTGGGGGGCTTATCAGGGATAGGTTCCAGAGGGATCGAGAGATAGGGGCCGATGGGGGGGGTCAGGAGAAACTCACTAAAAAGATCCCTAAAACCAAAAGGAGTAAAACGTCCAAGGAAGGCATTAAAGATACACAAATTAAAGGACAAACGCAGCCAAAGTATCATGGAAGAGGGTGGGGCAGTCTTTTGGTAACAAAAATTCGGCTGGCGGAGTGAAGGTGCCGCTGTTAAAAAAGATCGCCATATCAGGGAAACTTCGTTGATGCGAAGAAGTTCCCACTGCATAAGAAACGCAACAAATCAAGGACTGTGAAGAATCGCAGCCCAATAAAGGGTGTAAGCTTGAAAAAGCTCAGAGGAGGGACCCAGAGGACCACCTTTAGAACAGGATGCTGATATCGTGTTGGGAGAAGGGAGGGGAGGGGACTCCGAATCCTGCGTCGAAAGTGACGAAAGGAAGAGGACCGTTCGAGGAGAATAAGGGGCAATTGAAACCTCGAAGGGGACCTCGAAACAAAAGAAAACGGGACCTATGGAATCATGAAGAAGGAGGGAGTATCCTTCAAAAGGGTTGTTAGGGGCTGACGTGCCATGGTTTGGGGTTGGGGGGGGTGGGTGTTTCAGCAGGAAGGGGCTGGACATCCCCTAAACTAAGAGCTAACGGAAATCTATATCGATAACAGACGGAGTATAGGGGGAAAGGAAAAAAATCCTCGGGCGCTGTAGATCTAGACCTGGACATCCACAAGCTGCTCGCGCGCAAAGCCCCAGAACCGTCTAGCAAAAGACGCAAACTAAATAACGAGGTGATCTATCACAAAATTAAAAGGGACAACAAATCTGCATTTTGAACCACATACACTCCAGGAGGGAGTGCGCCTGGGGGGGGGGGGAAAAACGATGCATCAAGACCGCTGTCAGAAAATAAAAAAAAGAGTTCCAGCAATAATCCGCACCCGAAAAGAAACTCCATGGAAATAACAAAGGCGAGCTTATTCTTCGGCGGACCGCACGCGCGTTTATAGGACTGAAAGAAACTAAAGAACGGGGAACACGTGGAAGTTGGTCGTTCTTTAGTAGGGAAAAAAAGAAGGAGGGAAATCGGAGTGAGGAAACGGAGGCCATCAGTCTGCAACAGGCATCCGAGGAAAAAATCCGCTTGGGATCCTAGGTGAAGAAAGTAAAAGAAGTGGGTCATAAGAAGAGCAACCATGACCTATTGCGGGGATGACAAAAAGCGGAAGAGCAAGCGGCTACATCCGCCGAAAGTCCCCGTTGAACGCGCGCGGACAAAGGGGGCTCTCTACTCTGAGGGGGGGGTCCTAACAGGAGCAGCTGGGAGAAAGGGACACATACGACCAGGACCAAAGAAAGGAAAAAAGGCGACAAGGATCGGGGACTGAACACTGGGGGGGGTTCTCGCCGTCGGCATCAGCCAAGATCAAAAAGCAGGGATTCTTAGGAGGGACAGAATGCAAACTGCACAAAATAAAATACAAGATGAGGACTCCAGAGAACCCGAGCTGTCTGGGGGAGAAAAAGTATGTATCTGTATGTAGCGGTGTTGCACAACTGGAGAGGGTCATTTCACTGATAGAAAGGCAAGGTAGAGGGAAAAGTGAGGGGGGTATAAAGAAAAAAGGATATCTTATTCGACGATGAAAGATGACCCCCTACACATAATCAAGGGCAGGTCACTCTTTCGCAGAGAAATGACTTCATTTTAACGCTGAAATAAAGGGATCGAAGAATAAAGGCCAGCGCGATGAAACAACTCTGGAACACGGCGGATGGTCAGGGTGTGGCGGACGGCCGCCGCGACGTAGAGGGGAGCCAGGCGGCACACAAGGGGGAAAATCCTATCTCGATCGGATCTTAAATAGTGAAAACTTTTTTAGAAAAAAGATCTCAGGCGGAGGGAAAAAAGGTAGGGGCCCCCTTAGCGGAGAAGAAGAAAAAGAGGGGGAAGATACAGCCCTAATCTGATCAGGTTCATAGGAGAGAAAGTAACATCGGATTTGGATCACATGCCAGGGATAGAGGAGAATGGAAGCGCACTACTCTAATAGGAGATATCTACGACGACGAACCTGAAAAGAGAAGTGAAGCCAGGAGCAACGGAGTCCACACAGCCCGTACCTGGTGATGTGGACAGTGCATCAGGGACCCAAAAGAGAAGAGGGCTAAGGAAAGTATCCAGTCGTGGAAGGTTTTATCGCGCGGAGAAAAGAACAAGGAGGTCTTCCCGTTCAGACGACTCACCGGCATTGTCGTGTACCTCGGCGGGCACAAAAGCCCGCCATCGGCATTCGCGAGGCGCGAGTCCTGAGAAAAAACTGCTGCTTCTTTTTACCCTCCTTTCCGGGTACGAAAGGAACTGGGCCGCTCGGAAGGAGAGGCGTTAAAAGCCGACTACGGAACGAAAGCCGCAGTGTCCTGCATCACCGCGGGACGGTCCGCGCGACCGGATCTGGAGAAGGAAGTCTCTGGGGTCTCAAAGGTTTCACCAGCAAGGGGAGGAAAACGAAACTTTTGCCACGGAAGCGCTGACGCTGAGACGCAGGGGCGCTCGGGCCTGCAGCTGGACGCTGTTGTTCTTTGCGTCAAGGGGCGTGGGGGGAGGATGGGGAAACGCTATTCCTGGGAGGAAGGCTGAGCTCGGGGGGGGTAGTGAAGGCTGTTTAGTGAACACCGATTCTATGAAGAAGGAGGTGTGGTTTGGGGCTGCCGGCTGAACCAGCCCCATAACAGCGCAATTATACGCAAGGGAAAGAAAGGGAAGGAGCGAGAGGGGGCATTGGGGAGGAAAACGTAGCCATAAAGAGCAGGGGAGAGGAAAGAAGAAAAAAATTTGTGTTCGAAAGCCTGAGGCCAATACCATGCCTGAAGGAGAAAATAAAAAGACGAACTGATGTCCGTTACCACCCACGCGACGGAGTGCACGCTCCTAAACAAAAAAAAAGGAGGAAGGAAATCAGATAAAAAACTCCCTATCAGAGGGTTGGGGCTGGGAAGAGCGATAAAAAGGAATCTAGCGTAAATTTCTGAAAAACTGAAGAGGCAGGCTAACAACAGGAGGAGAAAGCCAGCCGCCTCACTCCAGATGGTATCTCAATGCCACCGAAAGGGCGAAGAGAGGCATGAAATAAAACGCAAAGCTGGAGAAAAAGCGGGGGGAAAGGGTTGGAGGGGGGGTCCTCCCAGGAGCAAAAAAAACACGCCGAAGATCTAGACGGAACTGTGTTTCAATAAACATCTCATACCCAAGGTAACCTCGAAGCCTAAGAAAGGGCAAAATCAATCCCACTACCGAAAAACCCCTCCATACGACGCATAACAACATCTTGACAGGAGGAAGTCAGGTCAAAAGCAGGCGGGCTTGTGATGAAAGCAAAAGGGAAAAAGGGCGAAGATCATCCAAACTGGGATTCCTAAAAGCTGCAGGGGAGGAAAAGGCTTCAAAAGAATAATAGATGTTCGAGGGGGGGAGTACTCGGGGCCGGGGCGGCTGTGAAAAAGACAAGGCGCGCTAAGCGGATGGCAAATCATATCTCTCTTCCTTAGAGAAGGAAAACACTTCTCTGCGACCGGGGAGAGGAAAAAGATAAAGTTTCGTAGAGAAAAAAACCTCGACGCCGACCTTAAGCGCAGCTGGCAGCCGAGAAACGAAGAAAGATGTCAGTCAAGGGGAAAGGGAAAGGAAACCTGATAACCTTTCATTTTTACCTCAAATGAGAAAGCCTGAGAAGGACAACAAACATCGGCGAGGGAGCAGGGTGTGCCTGGACCGTCCAATCACATGGAGGCGTGGGGTGACCAGGTCAGTGTGACACCGCGACAACTAGAGGAGAGGACGGTCCGTAGTTACTAGACCGGCCTCAAGAAAAAGAGGGCAATGGAAAGCTGCCCCATCGAGGTGACCGGAGGGGGGGGAACCAAATCGAGGGGTACGGGAAGGAAGACAGGAGGGAGAAATCTCAAATCCTAGGGGGGGAAGAGGAAGGGCCTACTTAGGACGGGTCGCTTATCCTCAAGGGTCCAGACTCGCGCTCTGACATAATTGGGAAAAGGGGTGGAAAGGGGAGACATACCTTATCTATGCCGTTCGCACCGTGCGCTGGGGGCAAAGGAAGGACTTCTCGGCCGTATTCACCGAAAATAAGCGGAAGTTGAGAAACATGACGGGAATGCGAGGCGCCGTTGCAGGAAATCGACATTAATTTGGCAGGGGGGAATCTGGAAGGAAAGTAGGTAGGAGGGGGAGCGCGCAAAAAATCTTACGAATCCGAGTCAGGGTAAGGTTAGAACAAATACCAAAAGCAAAAAGCGGGAACGCCAATAAGGGAATGGCAAACTACCATCGTCGAAAAAGAGGCCCATCAATCAAAGATTTTCAGAGAAAAAAGATATGTCCTGTGCGGCGGTAGGTGAACTAACGCGGATAGGAGGGAGAAAGCGAGACAGTCATAGCGAAACAAAACTGAGGGTTCAGTCCATGAGAGAAAAAAGTGTCCTAGCAAGACGATCATTTCAGGAAGGGGTGGGGTCGCTGATCGGACAGTGGCTGTGTCGTGAGGAGAACTGTCGGGTTGGGATAATGGAGCCATCCTTCAAACACCCCTTTGTCCAGTAGCAAAAGGGGGAGGAGCCGCACTTCCTCTCTTATGGAACGACTGTCGAGGACTGGGAAGCAGGCGGCAAGTGGATAGCGTGGTAAAAAGATTGAAAGAATTCCCTTACGACCGAAAAATAGGATCCATTCTTCTAAGAAAGAGGCAAAGGGAGCAGGGGAAAGGACTCAAAGGGAAACTACGCGAAGACGAAAAAAGATACAGATCGATTCAAGCACACCAGGGGGAGGAAAGATTGCTGTTAGGAACAGAAAAGGGGAAGCTGCGGGGCACGAGGCCCTACCCGATGCAATTATCTCATGTGGGGGACCCGCTAAGTCAGTCCATCAACGGGCGTGCAGGTCTGTCGTCCGGCACGGTGACAGGTGTGCAAAGGCAATCTGGGAAGGAAAAAAGAAGGTTGCAAACCCGCAATTGAAGCAAAATCCCTCATATAAAGCAGGAGGGGAAAGGGGATATGGTGCACATGAAGATCGGGGGACCGGGGATGACAGGTTTCGGCTATGAAAATCGGAATAGGGAGGGTGCGCGGACAGGGCTTGTGTGCCTTTTGGTCTGCAGATATCATCTTGGGGTACGTTGAAGCGGGACTACTGAGAAGCGACGAAAGTGACGTAAAAGAATAGTCTGATCGCTTCGCGCGGCGCTCGTAATGCAGTCGGGGGGTTCCAAAAGAAGAACCACTTAAAGACTCCAGCTTCCGAACATGAACGGATATAGAAGAAAAATTAGAGAAAGAGCAAATTGATGACCATCTTAAGGGGAAGAAAAAAGACTTTCTCTTCACGGCGGGCTGCCTTCACTGTAATGTCAAGGGAGCCGACTATTTAGGTATAATTCGACAATCGGATGGAAGGTGAGGGAAAAAAGAAGGGAACAAGGAGGAATCACTTAGAAGGAGACATACGGCCTGGTGAAGAATAGAAGGGAAATACCGTGTAAAGTTTTTCACTCATACATATCTGCTTTGGCGAAATAGCGTCTACCGGAACAAAGTTCTTCTTCGGAAGGATGCTACATGGTGTAAAGTGATCATATCACTAAAAGGAAGAATGGATAGCCTTCCAATGGGGTCACCTTCACGCCGAGAAGGAAGGGGCAGCAGAAAAGAAGGGAAACATCTGGAGTAATAAATGGGGAAAACGTTAATGGGGGAGGGGGTTTCTATGTCCCAGTCATTTTCCGGGGGGCTTCTTGTTACTAGTGCGGGAGAGGAAAAAAAAGAGGCCTGAGACGAACAATCTTCTAAAACTTAGAAGCCAAAAGAGGGAGGGGGGTTACACCAGAGAACAAGCCCAACCACCAAGCAGGCTTGGCCTGAACACCTCAGAGCATAGGAGGAGAAGGTCTCAGAGTCTCAAGAAAGGGGAACTCTTCCTTGGAAGGGCATAACAAAACAAATCGACCTGGTATGCGGCTGGGCCGCTGCGTAGCGTGAAGGAGGACGGTCCTGGGATCGAATTATACTCACAACGTTTCTGATGCGAAGCGCAACAGCGGTATATGATACAACACAAAGTAGTATGGAAAAAAATAGTTAAAGGGGGGTCATCTTCCGCCGACATAAAGCCGAGGTACTTCGAGAGGGCATACAGGAGGATAGAAAAGAAAGGAGCGCTGTCTCCAAGAACCGTCAACTCATGCGAGGAAATGACTAGGGTTGGTCGGGGCAATCTCACAACCAGGGAGGTGTCGCGATGCGATTAAAAGAAATAAAGGACTCTTATGAAAGGCAGCAAAAAAACTATTGGGGGTTTTGGGAGAAACGTGTAACGATCTGTTAACTCCGCTAGGATCAAAGGGAGAAAAGAGTACTTCTCGACGACGCGATACCAGAACACAACCGGAGTAAGGAAAGGCATGAAAAACCCAAGTTAAGAAGGCCACAACATGAAAAAGGAGGAAAAAGCGGCAATTCAAGGGAGACATATGGGTGTCTAGGAGGGTGGACCTTCTTCTGAGGAGTGACTCGTGACCGGAGGGACGCCTCAAAAGTACTAAGGAGAGGAGAAAACTCAGTGTACAAAAGGCAAAAACCATCAACACTCAGCAGAAGGTGGAGGACGCTCAGCCAGCAGATGGGTATTATCTTGCACCCTATCTCTATTTACGAGACTCACCTTGGCGAAAATTGGACGGCGAAAGGAAATATATCTTTCGACTGTAGAAGTGGAAGTTTACTCGAGGCCCTGAGGATGGAGATGTCCGAATAAATAGGAACGTGATTCATCAGGAAAGGAAGAATGCGCAGCATCGCCGTTGCCGCAAACCATACAGTGAAGGTGAAAAATAGTCTCTTGGAAAAAGAATTTTCTGCCAGGAGAGGGACGTCACACGTTGGAGCTGGGTGTCTTTAGTCGTGGAAAAGTTCAGGAGGTGTGGTCTTTAAACAAGAAAAGAGAAAGACTAACTAAGCGGGAGGCGATTAAGACGAAAATATATTAGGAATAATCAACAGCCTATTTCGATGCGTGACTGAGAAGAGGGAAAGAGATCAAAAACAGCGAAAAAATGGAAAAAACTTCTTCTCACGCAAAAAGATCCGATTGAAAGAAGGAAAAAGAAACGAAAACTTCCGTCGACAAAGGCATGAAAAGGGGAAAAACAGATAAACTTCAACGGAAGGATAGTATGGTATTCCAATTTGGGGAAACTCTGTATCAGATTTGCCGCAGAGGACAGAAACGGTAAACAAGACGGAGAAACGGTCCTTCAAAGAACGTATTCGTAGGAAAACGGCAATCGCGGGTTCACAAAGGGATCCGTGGTCGAGTTTCGTTATATGCTGACCGGTCCGCTTTAGACCAACTGAGGATGTGCAGGAAGGGGGATGGGAATGTTGAACAAGGCAAATCCTTCCGAGGGGAAGTAAGGGACTGCTTCGGAATCGAAAAGCATTTATAGGATCCTCGGTGAGACGCGTCAGGGCAGGTGGTTCAGATCAGAAAAGAGATACAGTTTTCCTAGTACGGAACTTACGGTACGAAAAGGAGCTGAAAAAGGAGACCCAATAGAATTAAGTATTTTAGACGGTGTCGGGAAACGAACACCGGTTTCACGATCCGGCTGGGATGGCTGAAAGAGAAAAAAACAGGCTTTTCATGTCGAACATTTCTCCACAACTGAAGTGCAAAGGGGAAGAAACGAAGTTAGCATTATCGTGTGAGGGGGTAAAGGAATCACTTTGGGGTGCCGTCGGAAGACGAAAATCAGGGGGTGCCTGATGAAAATGACACTTACCGATATATACCTAGGAAAAAGCGTCTCTAAAACGCAAAGACAAAAGCGGAGAAAAGAGATGAGAAAGGATAGAGGTGGTGGAGTGCAAACGAGGGGGGCTGCTGGCAATGATGCGCGCGGCGAAAGGGGGGGAGAGGGGCGGGGGGGCCGGGGAGGATTGAAATACATGGGGGGGCGCTTGGGGAGAAATATTACCCAGGCAGAAAAAAAAATACGGCCGTCTGTCCATAAGAGGAAAGACATCATGGCAGAAGGAGGATACCCTCATCTGGCATAGGAGAAAGCATGGGGTATAATACGATGAATTGGGACTATTTGGAGTGAGGACGAAAAACTACTGTCTAGGTCAAATCCGGAGGAAACAGGTGCGAACGGCAAATCGATGGGGAAATAGGGATCGGGCAAACCCTGGGTTTGGAGAAAAACTTCATGGGCAGGTCGCCGGTTCTGCATTATCGCGAGCAAGAAAACGAAAGGAAAGCGGAACGCCCGTACTCTGGAGAAAAGTGGGACAGGGGAGGGAACGGAAACATAAAAGGGATGTTTTGGGGGAGAAAAAATTGCAGAAACGTACGGAAAAGCAAAACGCTAGGCGCCGTCAACTCACGACTGACAATCATCGCAAGTTTGCAGCTGACACTGAAAAGGGGAACCCAACCAGCCCGGGTCAGGGGTGATGTGGTACCTGGGGAAAACATAGCAAACCCTCGCAAAAAGCAGGGACGTGAGTAAAAGGGAGGTGGGGGGGCGCGATGATCCAATGCAAAGGGTGTCCCTGGAAGCCTGGGCAAACGCATTGTCGTTTCCTTCCGCTGCGCCTTGAGTCCGCTGAGGAGGGCGGCGTATAAAAAGGCTCCAAATGATGCGGGAAAAGGCAAAAGGGAAAATGCACCCAAGCCGAGAGGACGCGGGGCCGCGGAATGAAACTGAGCTGTTCTTCTTCCTACGGTCAAGCCTCCGCCTTTTCCTGCAAGAGCGGCACAGGGAAAAGCGAGGATCTCTACGGTTTTCTGCGGCGGGGTGAAAGAAGAAGATCAAACGGGGAAACTTTGGGGCGGGATAGGCTCAAACCGAGGCAGAAGCCGACAGGATGACGCAGCAAAAAAATGAAGGAAAAAATGAAGTTTTGGGGCTTCCGAAAAGGGTCGGAGGTTTCGGGCAGATACGGCTTCGCCGAAGGTATCAGGGGTGTCCAGAAAGGGGTTATGGGACAACAGGAAATTCAGCGCGAGCTCGTAGGAGGTTGGCTTAAGGAACACCGAAAAAATACCATCGAACCGATGGTCCGACAAAGGGACGATATCGCAGTCGAGCTCGACTCGGTCCGGCGACGATCAATCATCGCGTCGGAAGGGGGGAAGTCGGGTTAGGGGAAAATCTACTTTGGTAGAAACCGGCTTCCGAAAGAACAGGGGGAAAGGGAACAGGAAGAAAATAGCTGACGGCCTGATCACTCCGGGGTTCCAGAAAAAAGAGTAGAGTGCATCGAGCTCAACAACAAAGGAGGGAGGAATGGCCTCCCGATCAGCGTGGAAGGTCAAAACGGCGAAAAAGAAAGGGACATGAAGGGGAAGAGGAAAGGGGGGAAAAAAATCATGCAATGGGAATTAAAACAAGGAATTGTTCTCCAAAGGGGGACAGAACACGGGGCAAGAAGAACAAAAAAAAAACGCAGAGGATTAAAGCAAATTGCCGACAGGGATGGGGAATGTCATCTACTCTTCGATCATAGTTCCTGCGTCAATCGGTGAGCTGGGGGGGGGCAGGGGAAGAAAACAAGAATCCAAAACACCCTCGCCTAGAGATAGATTTACTTTGGGCAAGGAGAAAGAAAACCAAGACGGAAATCCTAGAGTCCGAGCCAGCCCACTCCTACACCCAGGCCGACCAGCGAAAGAAAAAAAAAGAAAAAATGATCATTCCCTCAAGTATTCAATAGGCAGTAAAAAGGGGATCGTAAATAGAGGGCAAAATTGTCGGTACGAAATGTAAAAAAGTTCTCGACACGAGAAACCGTAAGAGAAGTAGATGAATACAGTGGGAATCGGATGGCTAAACAATTCTGCTTCCTAGAAGGGCCAGAGAATAGCACAGTTAAGTCGTAAAAGTAAGACATGTTCTCTTCAGTAATATGTCGCAGAAAGAATAAGCCGAATGGGAGGTCAAAAGAAATGATCTCAAGAAAGACAAAGGAAATAGCATCTGGAAGCAGAGACAAGAAAAGTGCGGTACATGGGTAAAACACCCGGCCCTTTCCTGAATACTTCAACTCTCTCTAATCACGAGACGCCCGTCAAAGCAGCAACATGTTGTAAGGAAAAATCCAAGCATCACACCTGTACAAAAGAGGGTTTGTTGTAAATGTCGGAAAAAAAGGCTGAACAAACTCTATTGAAGTTACTTCAGTACCACGCACTATAGCGAGAAAAGCCAAAAGCAATCCGGTAAAGAATGCATTTGTGGATAAGAGAGCGGAGAATCCCGATTAGAAATTACAACTTTGAAAAAGAGGGGTCTGGCTTAGGTCCTGCGCGCGACTCAGCTACAAGAAGGAGAAAGAAGCTGCAATATTATTTATCAAATGGTGAAGTGGCCTATACATAGACTCGATCTTGCAGGGACGTTTTTCCGCCTTGGGCCCTTCGACGGAGGAGGGGAGAATCAATCGAAAAGCTCAGTGAACAAAAAAGCCTTGCATGCGGAGAAGAATTATCGTACTCCCATTAGTGTTAAAGGAATAGGGGGGAAAGCGGCCGGCAAATATGTGGGGGAAAGCAAGGAAAGCGCCATAGGAAAAAGAAAGGTGTTGAGGGCTACGCAAAAAAAGAAAACCGGAATGGGAGACAGCCTCATGTGACATTGACAAACGCCGAGTTTCGCCCAGAAAGAAGATCAGTGATTCATATACGAGAAGAGAGTGGGCGGCGCGCGT
>Ga0179593_1648834_pt1 | contig 14508 bp, 23 predicted proteins | sample CZODoug2_1_08_16_FD_185931 | JGI IMG/M metagenome (GOLD analysis project Ga0179593, IMG submission 185931) | Vadose zone soil fungal communities from Angelo Coast Range Reserve, California, USA - CZODoug2_1_08_16fungal (PacBio error correction) | ecosystem: Environmental > Terrestrial > Soil >...
AACTAACTTTTAAAAAAAAAAAAAAAGTGGGGCGCTGAACTGAGGAGACAACCTGTGCCAGCACAATTGAGATAAAAAAAAAAATCAAGAGATGGCAAAAAAAAAGACAACCGTAAAGTAAAAGGTAGAGAACGGTGGGACCGCCCGTGATGACAAATTAGGTGAAAGGGGAAAAAGAATGGTCAGAGGGGAAGACAGACCAGGCAAGAGGGGTCCAAAGGGTGAAAAAAGCCATTCTTAAACAAAAAAAACGGGGGGAGGGGAAAAGCTAAGTTAGGGGGGGGGGGACTCATGCCAAGGACGGCACCCTTTGGCCAAAAAAAGTGCCTCTAAATTGCTTACACCGACCGAAGGGGCCAAAAAAATCGGAAAACCGAAGATCAAGGGGGGCGACGGGGTTGAGGGGGGAACGCCATCTCGGTGGGGGGGAAGCAACGCAAATTGTTGGAGGGGCACGGTTGGGGGAAGAAAAAGAATAAAAAAAGGGGACACAGGTGGGGGGCACGTCAACAGCCTGGAAAGACGGCTTATTGAAAAAGGGAAAAAAGCGCTGGAAAAGCCCCCAACGTCAGAAACAAAGGTCATCGGAGGAATCAAACGTTCAACGGTCGTAACGGAAAGGGAACTTCTGGGAAAAAAAGCCAAAAAAATAGGAAAGGGAAAGAAAGTCCTGGAAAAAAGGGGGGGGAAGTCAGGGGATGCGAGTTGGCTAAAAATGACAGGGAGGGGGGCCGACTGGACTTAGACCAGAAGCAGGGTACGGGAGTCACGTCCCAAAGACGACGGCCAACGAAAACGGAAAAAAAGCATGAATGGCAAAGAAAACAAATTTGGAGCGGGACCGCAGCCAAAGGAGAAGATCGGGAGAACGCGTGGGGACACGGAAAGGGTTGAAAGGGTCTGGCGCACCTTCAGAGCGGGGGGGGCAGTGGTCTCCATTGAGGGGGATATTTGGGGGGGAAAATCCAAGACAGAAAAAACATGGAAAGGAAAAGACGTTACAAAAATCCTGCCCCGACTGGAAGAAAACTTGACGAATAAAAGACGGAGTAGGACAGATGGCAAAAGGTGGAAATAAGCACGAATTGAAAAAAGCTTGGGTGGCCGGCAGGGAACAGACGGAGTTGAAGGGCGTAAAAAGGGAAATGGCTGGAGTTGGTAAGAAAGGTGGACGACGAACACACCAGAACCGGTGGAATGGGAAAGGGTCTTGTGAGGGGACAGGCCTTGGGGAAGAGCCGCACTTTCATTAAACCGATGTGGGGAGAACCGTTGAAAAAAGTGAGGACCGGAAACAAAGGGCAGGAAAACCCGCAGTACCACAGGGCCAAAAAGACGAGGAAAAAAAAAAAGATGAGGAGGTTTTGGGCGTTTGGTGAAAAAGTGTCAAAACAAAAGGGGCTGCACCAAGACCAGTATCCATGGGCGGTCGGCTTCACTGACGATTGATAAGGGAGGGGAGGCATGAAGAAAAGGGTCCCTGGAACCCTTTTCAGAAACAGTTACCTACAAAAAAAAACGAACGAGTCATAAGGATCACGAACTTCAGGGGAAAGGGACCGCAGTAACCAATTGAGGAGTCCCAAAAAAAAAAAAGATGGGCAAGAAAACGGCCCTAGAGGTTCAAGGGAGTCCCCGTCAACAAAACACGAAAAAATGGCATGGGGGGCAAAAGTTCGGGGGGGGGGGGCTCCAAAAACGCCGGGGAGCGCCCAAAAAAAAACGGGTCAGGGAAGGGGAAAAATTGGGAAAAGAGGGAAGCAAAGGGGGGAAGGAAAAGAGAGGGGACTCATGATTAAAGGCGCTGAACCATGGTCGAAGGCCTTTTGGAAAAAGGAGCCTCAAAAGGTCACACCGGGAAAAGGTGGCCCGGGTCTCGATAAGGGGAAAGACCGGAGAATTGCATGGGGAAAAAAAACGGGTCGGATGGTCAGGGGAGCCCCGGCAACCAGAAATAAACCGGAGGGGGAGAGCCTGAGGATGCAAGAGACGGAAACTAGAGTTCTGTCATGAAGAAAAAACTAATGGAGCTGGGGAAAAAAGCGAAGAGGGGTGGAGTTTAATGTGAGTGGAAAAGGGTTTTAAGTCCTCACGCTCTTGGAAGGACTTGGGAAAAAGGGGGAGGTTAAAAAAACGGAGCCGCAAAAATGAACTGGGGATAAGAATAAGGTCTGACAAACGGGAAAAACCGAAAAAGATTGCAAAAAAATGGGGGGAAGAAACTTGGGGGGAAAAAACACAAAGATTGAGGGGGCTGAGCGCGCGGGAAGACGAACAATGAACGTAGAAACCTGAAAGCAATTGCAAGGGGGGATACAAAGAAAAGACAATGCCTTGGGGAGCAGGGGTCGCCCTTTGCAGGCCTTCGGGGTTTAGTGAGAATCAGATGAGGGGGAGGGGGGGAACCTAAAAAAAGGCTTGCTCGTAACGGGAAAACAAGCCGTCACAAAAAAAAGGGGCAGGAACGCCCGGAAAATTTGTAAAATGTCACTTCAGTGACCTCAGAGAAAAAAAAAAAAAAAAACTGAGAGAGACAAAAAAAACAAAGAAAGAGAACAGAGGAAGGCTCTTTGCTCAGGGGGGGGTCAGCCGAAAATCCAAAATTGGGTTCCAGCGGGAACAAAAAAGTCTGGTAGGGGGGGGAGTCGAAAAAAGGCTGAAACCGCCTGAAGGGGAAGTCCAGGTGGGGGGAAGCGGGGGCTAAAACTTAAATCATAAAGGGGCGGGACGCGAAAGAAAAGAAAAAAACAAACCAAAGGCATCAAAAAGCCCCGCCAAGGAAAACACGAATAAGGCAAAAGGCCAGGGGGGGAAGGAGCAGGGGAAGGAAATGGGAAAGGAATGGGCCAAAGAAAAAAGGGAAATTCAAAAGCCCAAAAAAAGACTTCGCAAAACTCAAGGCAAAAAAAATAAGTGGGGCTCGGAAAAAAAGGGGAAGGACGTGTGCAGGAAGGGTTGCCCCTGGGGGAAAAAAAGGCGATCAAAACCGGGTCTGAAAACTGGACGCACAAAATAGGGAACGTTCCGAAAACCCGATCGGGGACAACATTAAATATAACAGGAAAGAACTAACGGGGGGTTTCGTCCTTTAAAACACCAAGTAAGGAAGATCAACAAGAACACCCGCGAAGGGTCCAGCGGCGTCTGTAACCGAAAAGCGCGACGGTAAAGGAAAAGCGTTGCCAGCAGTGGCGGCGCAAAAAAAAAGAGCAAAGAAAGCAAAAAAGTCATCACAGGATACGGAGGAAAAAAACTGGTCAAAAACGGAGCCGCCGCCCGGGTGGCACGGGTTAAAAGAAAACGTCTGGGGGGAAAGAATATGAGCCCAAACACAAGTTTCCTGCCAAAGGTCCCTGAGTGGGAGCGGATGGAAGGAACATTAAAGGGGGGTCAACAGCGGAGTAACAACTATAAAGAAGTTCCACCAACTAAACGCAAACAAATGGGGGTCGTAAAAGCAATCAACCAGTCCGGCAGACTTGAAAAAGAAGGATTTGCTATGACCACAAAGGGGGGGGTTCCCTCAAAAACTCACAAATCGATGAACTGAAAAGATCACAAAGACCAGAAGGGGAATGGGGGGAAAGGACTAAGGGGGGTGGTTTTAGGATAAGGTCTCAAAAGACGTCATTCCGAATAAGAGTTACGGGGACGATGGAAAAGGGAAAAGGGGAAAGGTCGGGAGGAAAACCAATCAATACCCACGAAAAAAGGAACTATAAAGCATCACGCCCGACAAAGAAAAATAAAAAAATAGGGGGGGTAGGGGGGTGAGGGGGGCAGCGGGGGAAAACCCAATCACCAAATAGAATACGGCCACATCCAAAAAGGGGTAGTACGGGAAAACATTGAGGAGTTGGTGAATGGGTTGAGGGGCACAAGGGTGAATAAGGGGGGCAAGGCCGAAAAATGGGTCAACTAAACTGTTAATCAAGGGCTAAAAGTGCAGGTTTAGTGAATCAAATGGGGGGAAAGGTCACAAGCGAGGAACAACAAGGAACACCGAATGGGTGGGGGAGGGGGGGTCCAAAAAAAAAAAAAAAAAGAAAAAAACTGCCAAGGAAAAGGGGAAGGAAAGGGCCGAAAAAAAAAAAGAAAAGGGAGACAAAGTAAACGCCGGGGTTCGGCCAAAGAGCGGATTAACGGAAAGCAAGTAATTGTTAAAAAACGAAAAGGCCCTGGTCTGGGAAGGGGAAAAGGAGAGAGGAGGGAACGAGGGAAAAAAGGGGGAGTGGACCGGCGAACCTGTGGAGGATACCACACCATCAAATAAAAAAAAAAGAAAAAACGATTTTGTGTGGTGGTGAAAAAAGACCCACCCGATGCAAGGGCGATTATCTGGGAAGGGGGAAAAAAGAGAACAACACGTACAAAAGTGGAAGGGGACAACGCGCCTAACCCTGCTCTGAAAAGGAAGGGACTTTTAAGAAAAAGGAAATCAAGAGGTTGGGAAGTCATGCATATGTTGTGACGTGGGCGGGAAGGGGTCATTCTCGATAAACGGAAAAGGACCGGTAAAGAAAGTGAGCCCTTCCAAGAAGACGAACCGGAACACCAATGGCGCCAGCTCCGACCAGGAAAAGGATGAAACAATAAAAAAGTCTGAGCAAAGTGGAAGTGTGCTCAGAGGCCCGGGTTCTCGAAGTAGAAGGGAAGGGTTGATCGGGGGGGGATAAAGAACCAGGGTGGAGGAAGCGTGGGGGGGACCCAAAAAGCGCATCGGAATCCAGTGATTTCCGCAAGGAAAGGGTCCACTACAAGGGGATGTTCTAAAAGGGTTGAAGGGAAAAGGCAGAAAAAGACCTTTTCAAAAAGGAAAAGGTGTCAAAAAAGAAATTGTTGCGCGCAAAAGGGGGGCACAGCAAAGTAGAAAAAAAAAAATAGACCAAACACAAAGGGAGGGGTTTCAGGGGGGGGAATCGGCGCAAAAAAAGGCTTGACCGAGGCTTTAGAAAGGGGGGGGGAGATGAAAGGAAAAAAACAAAATAAGAAAAAGGTCGAAACCCAGAAAGGGAGTGTCAAAAAACAATGGAGAAACAAACAACAACGAGGGGAGGTAAACAAGGCAATTCGGGAAATTGCACAAAGTTCTCGGGGGTAAGAAAAAGGTTCGGGGAAAAAAAGGGTTAAGGGGACCGCCAAACGGAAAAAAAGTTGACCCGACTGGTGGAGGGGGAACAATCGAGTAGGGATCGCAGCAATGGGGTGGAAATGTTTAAAAAAAGCCGCTAAAAGGGGGGGGAAACTGAAAACCCGAAAAAAACCCGCACTTGGGTGCCTAAGAACAAAGAAATCAGGGGAACAACACCCCAAGAAGGGGGGGTCACAAGAGCTGGAATCGGGGTGGATGGTTTGACAGCGAAAAATCACTCGTCCCCAATCGAGAAAAAAAAAAAAAATGGGGGAGATGGTACAGGGGGGAAAATTCCGGCAAAATATAATGAAAATGGGTCGGGGAACGTACGGGCGCAATTTATTAAAGGGGAAAAGTGTGGTTGGAAAAAAGGCGAAATAAGACACTTCACCGGAAGTCCGGTCTGGTGCGGGAAAGGGAACTGAAAGCCTCCAACCCCAAGAAAAAAAATGAAGAAAATTGTGGGGGGTCGGAACACACAAGGGGAAGACCCAGCGGCAAAAAACGATGAGACCTGAAGTTGAGAACTTGGGGGGAATTTGAAAACATAAAAGAATGCAAAGGGCAAGGGGAGACGAGGTCAAAAATCCCATGGGGGGAAAGTAAAGATGTGGGTGGAAGCGACGAGACAGAAAACTGGAGAACGGAACCTTAGAAAGCCGAAAAACGTAAGGAAACCAGTGACCTTAAAACTAAAAACCGAAGGGGGTAACGCAAAAGGGAAAACCGCAGGGGCAGACGCTAAAGAAGATTGGCGAAGAAACTTGGTGAGGGGTCGTTCCCAGGGGGGGGGAAACCAGAAGGTTAGTTGAGCGAATCCGCCGGAACAATGGCATACGCGTTTGGGCCAGAGGGGGTTTGGGGGGGAGAAGTAAAACAAAACCACAGCCGGTCAGGGTCCCCGTAAAAAAGGGAGTATGGGGTGTACACGGATGCACGCACTTTTACTGACGCCGAGGGGGGGCGGGTCAGAAACCGATTGAAATGTCGAGCGCACAGGGGGGGGGGAAATGACACCAACCAAGGGGAAACATTGCTTGGTTAACGAAAGGATGTAGGGGGGGGGCGTGGGGTAGGGAGGGGAAAAAAAGCCTGCGGAAACAGAAAGCCAGTGAGGGGTGTATTTGGGGGCTGAGGCTTGAAAGTCGAGATCGGGAAGCTGGGAAGGGGGGGGGGTTTCGGGAGAAAGGGGAAAGGAAACCCGCGAACCGACAAACAATGAAGTAAAAAAGTGACTTCCCGCTTTGTCTGGACCCGAGAGAACAAAGGGGTAAAGTGGGGGGATTTGAAAACCCATCTAAGATGGGCATGGATTCAAGTCAAGGGCAAAAAGTGGCAGGGGGGACACCCCTGTAGGGTCAACCCCGGGGAAAAAGAAAAGACTAGGTAAATCACATGATCAAGCCAAGTGGAACAACTCGCCAAAAGCCTTTGGGTCGTTAAAAACTGGTTGAAAGGTTTGTGCCGGGGGGGAAAAAACCTCAGGGGGGGAAGGGACCCAAGCGCGAAAAAAGAGTCAGGAGATGGGACAAAATAGTCTATATATGCCCTGAGAGAAAAACCGACAAGAAGTGTCAACATTAAAATGGGGTCAAGGGGGAGACGAGTTAAAAACGACCAGCGGATCACTAAAGGGGAGTGCGTCAGTATCAAAGTGAAAAAAAAGAAAAAAGTCCTAAAAAAGACACGAATAAAGAGAGAGTCAAAAAGACCAAACCAACCCCAAAAACCCCCAGATAAAACGAGGATAACACACGAAGGAGGATAGGGAAAAGGAGCTGGGGGGAGAGTATGGAGGGGGTTGGGGTGGGGAAACGGTAACAAGGTTGATCGGAGGGTTTCCGGATTCCTGGGCAGGTTGGAAAAAACAAAAATTTAGAAGAAACGCCCGAAAGGAAAGAGGGAAGGTTGGGGAGACGAATGAGGTCATAAAAAAAAGGTCAAAAAGGAAGATATCCGCAAAAAAAAGGAAGTTGTAGGGGGGATCAAAAGGGGGAGGGATTTGCAAAGGGGAAGGACTTGAGAAAGTAAACCGCATTGAAAAAGACCTGCTCCGGCAATAGGCTTTTTTCCACTTAGATCGCCCCCGGGGGGGGTGTCCAGGGGGGGGTGGTTTGGAGGTTCCTCCGAAAAAAAAAGAAAAAAAAGGGGATCGAGGGGAGGAAAAAAGAAAACAAAACGCTTCGAACAAGACCTTGCGAGCCAAAAACAGCACGAATCAAAGGGGGGGACTCAAGACGGGGAAAATAAAAAAAAAAAGACGAGATGGGAAAAAAGAGCGGCCAGGAATACGCAAAAACCACAAGGAAGGAATAAGAGGAGGGAAACACCCGCTGGGGGGACAGCACTCGATCGGGTGGGAAGGGGATGAAAAGAAAAAAGGAGGGTGGGAAGTAACGTCAGCCCGAGGGGGCGGGCATCACGTAACGGTTCGGAAAGGAGAGGGAAAGGACTGGGGGGCTGGGGGTCCTAAAAAAAAATCGCCTTCAGAAGGTCCAAACAGGAACGAAAGGGAAAAAAAAACTAGGGAAGAAATCTCCCAATGGATCATCCTGCTGTGCACAAAGGTGAAAACATAAAAGAAAGGGGGAGGGGGCTAATTCCAAAAGGGGACAGGGGAAAAATCATTCGAATCCTCAGAGGTCATGGAAACCAATCAGGGAGAAGTTTTTGGAAGATTTACGAAAAAAAAGACTAAAGCACGGGGGCAGACCTATCTCCTTAGCCAAAGATGCGCGCCAGGATTAAAAAAAAAGATGGTCTTCCACGCAAAAAAAGGGAAACCCTGACCGAAGCGGGGCCAAGATAAGACACACACCAGGATTTAAAGGGAGGCCCGGGGGAAACGGCCGATCATCCAGAGGAAATTTTTTAACTGTCTGCGAAAAGACACAGGGAATACCAAAAGATGGGAGGGGAGTGGTAAATTGTTTCGGGGGGAGAAACAAAACGCTCCCACACAGGAAAAGTTGAGAGAAGGGAAGGGACTGTAAGCGATCGCGCAACCGAAAAGGAAATTGTCCAAAGGTGGGGTTCGTGAAGGGGGATGGAAGATTGAAAAAGACATAGAGCGGGGAAAAGTCATGAACAGAGAGATGGGGGTTTGAGGAAAAAAAAAAGGGGAGTAAAAGGCTTGTTCAACTGAGCTGCAACGATAAATAAAAGAAAGCTTCTCAAGTCATTAAAAAAGGCGGAAGGGGGGGTCACAAGGTGAAAAAAGATTCAATGTACCCCTCTTGGGGTGGGAGAGTGTAAGACACATGACCGTTTAACTAGGACAAACCAAAAAAAAAAAAGAAAAAAAACAAAAAGAAAGGGGGGGGTGTGGGCCTTAAGCGAATGTTGGGTGGAGGTCAGATACAAAAGGAAAAAAAAAAAAAAAAAAACCCTGGGAGAGGTGTCAAAAAAGGGACGTTTACTCAAGCGGGGACTGCCCAAGGAGATGGAAGGGGGCACACACACACCCAAAAAAGTGAAAAACAGAAGAAAAAGAAGGTAAAGGAAAAACGAAGTAATAACAAAATGAAAAAAATGATAGCGTGGGAAAAACCAAAGAGGGGGAATCAAAAAGATGAAGACCAAAGGAGACTGAAAATACTTAAAGGGAAGGACAGGGACCCATGGTGGGAGCAAACAAAGGGCTTGCTGGCCAAAAAAAAAAAAACTTGGTCGCCCAAAGAAAACTGGGGGAAAAGAAAGGAAGACATCGTCATTAGGGAATTCCGGGTAAGCAAGGAAGGGTCAACACATCGAGACAATAGAGGAAAAGAAGGGAGGGCCAAACGCCTATGAAACACAAAAGCAGGCCTCAAAAAAAGAGAATAAGGAGTGATGAAACAATGGGAAAAAAAATACCGGGATATGAACATCTTAGAGGACCAAGGGGAAAGGCGTTTAGAATAACTAGGGAAAGGTCGGTTCCAAGGAGGAGATACTTCAGGGAAGCGGTCCCGTAGACCGAAAGTGGAATTGAGGGGGGAGATACCACAAAAAAAAAGAAGGACCTAAAGAGGGGACCCTGGGGAAAAGCCACCTCACAGCAATTTCAGAAAGGAAAGGAAATGGCAAAAAAAAAAAAACGAAAAAACAAAAGGGGGCAAAAAAGTACAAAGAATAGGACCAGAATGGCAGGGGGAACGGGGGGGAGGGCCGGGTGGCCAGATCAGCACCGTCGAAAACAAAGTTGGGGGGGGACGGCTTTGGGGACGGTCCGCTGACGCCTAAACAGTACCGGGAAAATTGAAGGGGGCGGGGGAGAAAAAATGAAAAAGCCAAAAAAGGGAATAAAAATCTCGGGACGGGCTACAGGAAATGGGGGAAAAAAAGAGGGCCGTGGGGGGACATCAAAAATGGTCTCAAGGAAAAATGGCAAGAAAACTTGGAGGTTTATAGCTATCAAAGTGGGTAAGCTCTGGGGGAAGCCCAAGGAAAAAAATGGGAATCCCCTTATGTGAAATAAAAAACAGGACGTGAGAAAGAGAGTTCCAAATCGACCGGGGGGTTGGGAAACGTTTGACGGGCCACGGCTGGACTTTAACTAAAAAAACGGTACAAAAAAATCAAAAAGGAAGACGCTGGAGCTCAAAACGAGGGAGGGGCGCACGTGTAGAAACGCGCCGCAACAGAGGGGAAAATTGGGGGGGCTAAAGCATTGGAAACCTGGATTCCCTGGGTCTAAAGGGATGGGTAACCACTTGTAAAAAAAAAAAATGAAAAGAGGTCAAAGAAAATCATAAGACAAATAAAACAAAAAAAAGGAGGAGAAAAGATGAGGGATAGGCCCCGGTCATGGGCCAGAAGTTGACAAAGGGGGAAAATTAGGGAGGCCCGCCACAGAAAAAAAAAAAAGGCTGAAAAAATCGATCGATGTGAAAAGTTGGCCGTTGGGGCCCTCAGTGTGAGTGAAAAAAAAAGGGGGGGGGGGGTGATTTAAAAGGTGGTAGAAGTCAAGCAAGGCACGGGTGCAACCTTCCAAAAAAAAAAACCGAGGGGGAATGGGGGGGGGGGGAGGGGGGGGGAAAAATACGGAAAAGAGGGAAGGTAGGTCCCCAGGGGGGGGGGAGTTCAAAAAGGAAGCTGAACACTGAGGGGGGAGGGGAAGAACTGAAAGTTCCCGTCTCAAGCAACAGGGGAGAACGTCACAAGGTTGTATTCTGGAAAAAAAGGTACGGAGAAAGGGAAGGGTCAGGAAAAAGGGGGAGGACGAGGGGGGAGTGACCGGGAGGTTTTGCCCAACCAGGTCACGGCATGTACGGTTGATGGTTCAGTCGGAAACCCGGCCTAATCAACAAAGCAAAGGATGGAGAATACGAAGGGTATAAGAAAACGGGGGAAGAAAATTAAAAAAACAAGCGGGACGGTGCTAAAGTGTGGCACCGGGGTGGTAAATAAAAGGGGAATCACGCCTTAAACCACTATATGGCCAAAGGGAGGACAGCCATTAGGGATAGGTGGGGGGGGGTTATAGACCTAAAAACCATCAATTGACGCAAGACGAAAGCCTCAAAAAGTAAAGTAATCGAATCCTTGGAAAGAACAGCCAAAATCAGGAAACGCATGAAACATGGGGGGAGCGGCAAAAATCAAGAAAAGGAAAAAAAAACAGAAGAAAAAAACGGCAAGGGGAAGATTTTCCATTGAGACGTCGCCGGCAGGTGGGAAAACAGGGGGGGGACATAAGGGGGGGGGGGCGAAAGAAAACCAAACCCAAGCACGGGTGGGGTTAAAGGTAGGTTTAATTACTTGAGGAAAGGACACTTTAAAAAGAAAGGCTAGGATATAAAGTCACATGAAAATAGGGGCCGGGGGGACGGGAGGGCAAAAGGGGGGGCACAACAACGTGCACGAAAGCCACACACTTCCGAAAAAGGGGCCCAGAAAGTAAAGTTGGATGGAACCGGGGACAAACTGACTGGGGGATATCTGAAACCGGCACCCGGAACTAAAGAGAATGTTTATGAAAAGGGGGAGGTGAAAAGGGAAAGAAGGGGGGGAAGACAGGGTTATGGGTAAGCACTAATGTTGGTTGGATTTCCGAGGGAAGGAAAAGCCTGGAGGAAAAAGACTGAATCACTGCTGGAATCGTAGGGTGGAAAAGAGGGAATGTCTCAAAAACGCAAGGGACGGGGGGAGAAAGGGAACCCAAAGTACAGTGGAGGGCATCAACTTACATGAGTACCTGGAAAAAACCAAGGACAAAAGAAATTAAAGATGAATGCTCCAGATGACCTCCGGGTGATCTGACACTGACCGGCGAGGTTGTGGGGAAAAAAACTGGGTAATGGGGGGGGGGGGGGAACGCGGGGGAAAACCCCAGGCCTCCCAAAGAAGAAGCCCACCCTGTGCGATGAAAAATAGGTGTTGAGGGGAAAACGGAAAGAAGAAGGACCTTCAAAGAAGGAAAACAGAAGTGCATGCCAGGGGTCCGGCTACTGCAGCTGAAGACAGACTGCCTATAGAAAAAAAAGGGTCCAAGGGAAAAAGGCGATCAAGGGGGGAAAGTCCTAAAATGGGCGAAACCGATAGCGGAGGACGAGAAAGACCAGACTAAGAAGGTCATGTACGGCCCGTCTCTGGGAGAAAAGAAAAAAAGGGTTGGGGGGTGGAATTTAAAGGAGGCTGGGGAAATACGCCCTAATCACCGCGTTAATGCGGTGCTCAAGAGGAAGAGAAAGAAAATGGGAAAAGGGAATTTGGGGGAACGCAGAATAGTGGGAAGCACCGGCCACGGAAAAAGGCAACACAGGAAGACCACTTCCATCCATTTCGGATTTGGGGCACAAGAGAATCAGGGGCAAGGAAAGGGGCCGGGGTAAGGGACGGGGAAAAAGAAAAAAGGGAGGAAAAAAAAACTCCCATCCAGAAAGGGGGGACAAAGAGACTGGCATGCGCTGGCCTTCGGGAGGGGGGGGAAATTCGAAAAACGGAAGCTAGGGGGGAAACAAAGAAATGTGGGTGGAAAGGGGGGGCGCAACACAAGCCCGGAACACCACCCGACTTTTGGGGAAAATCTTCAGAAGGAAAAAAAAATGGCCAAGAGAAGACTCGGAAGAAGGGGGGGGGGGGGAGAGAAAGTATGGGAAGGAAAAGCAAGAGTGCCGGAAAGAAAACTCAAAAAATGGAAAAAAGGGACAAATAAGGGTTGCTGCGCTGGGAAAGTGGCTTAGACTGAGGGGGCAGGTCAATGCCTTGGGACTGCAAAGAAGCTCGAAGAGGGGGAAAAAGGGGAGGGAACAGACCATACCTAAGAAAAATGCAGGGAAAAAGAGAAGATGGGAAAAAAGAATTTGAAGGGTGGAGGAGATCTTTAAAAGGTCCTCATTAAAGAAAGGGGAAAGGGCCTCAAAAGAGGGAAAAGTAAAAAAAGGCCGAACCAAGAAAAAAATGGTGGAATGCATACTGGACGGAATCTCTAAAGGGGGGGCCAGTACAAGAGGAGATTGAAAAAAGGCTATAAGCAGGGGATTGAAAACGACAAAAAACCAGACAAGAACCGCGGAACCGAGAAGAGTCACTAAGACCAAAGAAACAAAGGATGAGGGCTCAGGGTAAACCAAGAAAGGGCCCAAAAAGGAAAAAGACTTTCCTAAGGAATCTGCCGCAAAGGAGGTTCTGGGAAGGGGTAGGCAGGGGGGAACATTGGGTTGACGGCCGACCAGATAGGGACAGAAATGGAATTCAAGGGAAGAGGGGGGACTAGGCGCCAGAAGGGAGGGGACCCACATGGCATGAAAAAGCCTTTGGGAGGGAAACCACAAAAAGGACTCCGAAAGGGGCAAAAAATAAAGAGGGGAAAAAGAGAGCCGGATCACAAAACGGGGTCAAATCTCCGGGGGAAAAAACTAAACCCAAGTGAAAAAAAAGACCTCTCGGGGAAAAGCCGGGGCAACCAAGTTGAAGAAACACTGATGAAAACTTCGGCGGGCCGAAAAAAAAGGTGGGTGTCAACAAAAAAAAAAAAAAAGAGAACGTGTGAGCAGGAGAAGCCGCAAGCAATATGGGTAGGAACAAAAAAGGGGGTTGTGGAAAGATGGGAAAAAAACCATAAAAAGACTAAAAGAATCAGATAACACTTCCGCTAAGGTAGGCAAAAGTAATGAAGCCAAGAAGGAACGCATGGTCAGAAACAAACGAAAAAATCGGACAAAGAAAAAGCAAAAAAGGAAAGGAAAAGGAGACATAAAGTTGGGCCTCTCGATCACTCACACCCCATAAAAAAAACAACCAAAAATCCTTTCCAAGGACGGATGAGTGGGGTCCCATGGAAGGACAGGGGGCAAACCGTTAAAAAGTAAAAACTGGGCGCCAAGGTAAACGTAGAAAACTAAAGAAAGCGGAGGGGAAAAAAAAATTGGCAAATTCAGAAAAGAAACCGAAAAACAAGCGAGACAAGACGGAACAACTAAAAGCCTTGGGGAACTTGTCCAACTAAATGAAAAAACAACGAAGGAAGCGGAACGCGGCACAGGTATCCAAAGTAAAGGGGGGACCAATGAAGGAACCAAAGGACGAGCCAAATCGCTTGAGGAAAAAGAAGGCAAAAATTTGCAACACTGTAAAAGAAAAACAAAACACGGGCAGTAAAATTGCAACAAATAAAATGGGGGAAAGGGGTCCCGGCAGTAGGTGTGGGGACGTCAAAAGGGAAAGGGGAAAAGGTGATTGGTCATTACCACCACCCGAAAATTCCTCCAATGGAAAATTAACCGCCCACAAGAATGAGGGCATGTGAGGAGATGGCACAAGATGTAAAACAAGGGGAAAAACCCAAGGTGAATCCAAAAAAAAAGAAAGACTTCAGTCACTTGAATGGTCCCCAAGGGGTCGATCCAGGGAGTCATAAAAAATCGGAACGAATTGGGGGGGGGGCCGGAAAAAAAAGAAGGAACTGAAAAGGAAAACAGGAGGATACGAAAAATAAGGAAAGTCCACAGGGCAAATCAAGTCGGAACGTAGCGGCAAAAACGGGGGGAAGCAAACATACAAGGGGGAAGAAAACATGGACAATGGATTAAAAGGGGAAGTGGGAAACGTTAAGAGACAAAACGGTAATAAAGGGGGAGAAGGAAAGGGAATCGCGGAAACGAGGGTAGCTTGCCCCAAGAGGAAACCTGGGGGAAAAGGAAAGAGAAAAAAAAAAAGCTGGGCTTCGAGGTAAAACCTTTAACGGGACTCAGTGGGCGATTACAAAAAAAAAAAAAGGGGGAAAACAATCCCAAGGATGGGAAAGATCCAACTGAGATGGGAAAAACAAAAACGGTCTGTTTAAATTGGGCCCAAAAAGAGGTGAACGCGGTAAGAACCTTCTGTCTTGAAAAAAACCCAAGACAAATTGTGGAAAGGAACTCTCACGGGAAGCAGAGGATCAGGAACAA
>Ga0179593_1343789_pt1 | contig 14507 bp, 17 predicted proteins | sample CZODoug2_1_08_16_FD_185931 | JGI IMG/M metagenome (GOLD analysis project Ga0179593, IMG submission 185931) | Vadose zone soil fungal communities from Angelo Coast Range Reserve, California, USA - CZODoug2_1_08_16fungal (PacBio error correction) | ecosystem: Environmental > Terrestrial > Soil >...
CCATTCGCAGGATAAAGGGGAGGGTAAACGAGGTCTGGGTTTCGGGAAGTCAATCAAAGTCATTGGGAGGTTTCTAAAAAAGAAAAAAAAAAGAAAGGAGCCTCTTCAAAGGATAGGCGTTTTCTTGGGATGGGTAAGTTTTCTCGCTTCTTTCGAAGACTCGGTTGGAAAAAAGAGGAGACCAAAGAACCCTCTCCAGGCCGCCAAGCAAGGGGGAATAATGAAATGCTGGTTCCAAACAAACTTCCAGAAGGGTGGCGTAAAAGTTTGGGAAATTTGAGACGGTGAGGACACACAGCCCAGCCAACACAAAGCACGAGGGATTCAAAAAAGGAACCCCACTCAAGAAGGAGGATTCACGTGACGGGGGAGGATGAGAGAAAGCCTAACCACGCTATGGGCCTTGCAAAATACAAATTGGGAGTATTCCCAAGGGACCCAAAAAGAACGATCGTATTTATGGGCGGTCAACAGAGGGGGGAAGAGGGGGAAGAGAGGGGTGCAACAGAAAGAAGAAGGGGCGAGGGTATGGAACATCTTAATCGCTGATCACGTCCATGTTGGAGGTCGGCGATTCCGCGAATAAGAACGGTGTCCAAAAGGTGGTTTCTTCATCAAAGAGTGCGATAAAGTTAGGACGGGGGGAAGGGGGGTGAAAAAAATGCAAATCGTGGAAATCACAACTGATGGGGAAGGGGGGGCTACTTGTATCCACCGTAGGAAAGGGGGGGGAAAAAGTACTCGGAAAATCACAGGCAAGAACATGAAAGTACACGCGTATGGGAAGAAGTTGACAGGGTTGGGGGGATGGGGGGGGGGGGGGGGGGGGGGGGGGGGGGGGGGGGGGGTTGGTGGGGGGGGGGGGGGGGGGGGGGGGGGGGGTGGGGGGGGGGGGGGGGGTGGGGGGGGGGGGGTTGGGGGGGGGGGTGGACGAGGAGGTTAAAATCATTCATTCTTCGTCGGAGAAAAGTGGGGTGAGAAGGAAGTAACCGAAAAAATTTTAGGGGCTCAATTATGAAAGAGGGGTTCTCGTCATCGAAAAAAAAATCCGCTCTAGACGGCATCAAATACAAGGCTACCCCTTCTCTTGCTGGGTACATAAAGACTTCTTGAATTTTCATGGACGACGGATGGTCTGTAGCTTGAGAGGGGGGGAACGAAGGGGAAAGGCAGGGCGGTCTTGATGGAAGTAGCCAGTATGTCACATCTTTGGTGTGCAACTCCTACTTAAAAAATTTTACCCAGAAGTGCTTCCGTACCAGTAGCGGCAGCGGCGAACGTCTTGCTTACATAGGGTATATGATTTTTACCGAGGGAGGTTGGGGAAAGGGTTTTAAAAGGAAAGCGAGAGGGCATCTCTACTCCCAATGACTCGCAACTGGGGGGTGGGTCAAAAGACTGCATTTGAAGTGGATGATCTTACGATCGGCGAGAAAATGCCTGACAAGAGTAATCCAAGCGTCCGTGAAGCCATAGTGGGTGGTTAGTCAGTACAATAAAAACCAAATACAAGGGAACGCGGGGAAAAAGGGTGATTGCAAAGGGGAACCCAAGAAGGGGGATCTCCAGAGGATGATTTGAGAAAAAAAGGGGAAAAAGTGGGGGACTAAACCGAAATGCAAAAACTAAGTTCAAAATCCTTGGAACGTTCGGCAGTCTAAGCAGGAGGACGTCCATGCGACTGGGTCAGGACAGTTCCATGGCCAACAGTCAAAACGCAAAGAAAGTGATAGAAAAAGGATATGTGTACATTGTCATCGATGAACTGAGGAAAGGAAGTAGGGGGAAAGAAGAGGAAATACGCGTCAAAAGTACCGGGGGGGGTGGAAAGGGCTTAATGGGAAAGGGGGGGGAAACCAGTGAAGGGCCTGAGAAGGGGGGATCTCCAAGTGGGAAGGGTTAACGCTCGTACAGTTGAGCTAGAGACCGGGCTTCATTGTCGATCACAACACAAAAAGGAAAAGGGAGAAAAAGAGAGAGAAGGGTACGGACGCGGTGGCGTCCTCGGAAAAAAGAACTAGTCTAAGGTTAAGTTAACCTTGGGACCCCCAGACCTATACGGAAAAGAGAGGGTGAAAGTACAACCAGGACTGAGGGGGGACTACGCGTATTTTACAGAAAAAGAAAGAGAAGGGGCGGAGAAGCTGTTCATATTTCTATAATCAAGGTAGGCGAGAACGGAAAGCTGGCTGGGCTTCAGGTTACCAATGGGATTAGTCCCATTTATGGGGGGGACGACGCCGTCCTGAGCAATGTCGAGGCGGTCGTCAAATTAATTAACTTGTCTAATCATAGGAGGGGCGGCGCAAAAAACAAGGGTGAAACATTCTGGCTGGAAAGAGTCCTAGGGGGGAAAAAGAAAGAATAGGGGGTGGTCTCTTGCAAGGACAAAATAGTAGGTTTGGGAGATTGTCCCACTACACAAAGAAAAGGGCCTTTTTATCAGAGTGGGGGGCTTGAATATTGAAATGGGGAAATGAGAGGCCGAGCGTAGTCTACCTCCGCAGGAGGGGGAACCAAATCATTGGAGGGAAGGAGGGGGCATAGAATCAAATGGGGTGACTTAGAATTAAAACAGCGGGAAAAAGCAGCTGAGAAATCATAAAACTTTACTTGTCAACTAAAGCTCCGCTTCGCTGGGGTGGGGAAGAAAAAAGGAAAGTCATCAAAAGCTTATGTGGGGAGGGGCCAAACCAAAGAGGTGAAAGAAAGAGGGGTACCCATCACGCACAGAAAAAAAAAAGGAAGTGAGGTCAAATACATATCAGGTCGGACCTGCATAGAGGTCCTTGAGTAGGTAAAGACCCAGAATCCCGGGCTTTAAGGGGGTATGGGAGGCCCGAGAGGACTCTGGGTGGGGGAGCTGACGCGACCCCGCTGAAAGGGACCGCTAATTTAAGGTCAATTCACTAAAAAAAGTCAGAAATCATTCGCCTAAGGAGAAAAGAGCCAAAGGGGAAGGCTCACAGAAGAAGGGTCGAGGGTCAAGGACTTCGGGAGGGCCAGTATCAGTTCTTGGGGAAAGCCACGGGGTGGAAATCACAGGTAGCCCCTTGCCCAGAGTTTCATAAACTACGAGCTGCTCTTCTGTTACAAACAGAAAACCAGAACAAATGGGGGATCAAAAGATTCACTTGAGGAACAAAAAATGTGACAACGGGAGGGGGTCAAGTGAGGGAATCGGGGAAGAAAATTTGCCGCCGCGAGAAGATTAACCCTAATCGATCACCGGCTGATAGTGATTTTGGACGCTCAGGGGGAACGGAGAAACCAAGTATGTGGCAGTCGACCTCCATAAAGAGCGGGAGAGGAGATTTTGGAATGAATACCACGTTTATTGGATCACCATGTCGTGTTCTGACTTCTCAACTAAATAAGCGGGGAAAGCAGGTCCTTTCTGGGCTTGGGGGGAACTAACGTTTGGGGAGCTGCATAGGTTTTCTCACTAAATCATTGTTACTTCACCACCAATTAAGAAGGTACGCTCGGGGGGGGACAAGATTAGGCCGGGGTACGTCATACAAAGGGCAGAGGGGGGAGGGGGGGGGGGCCGAGGTAAAACCTATTAGTCCTAATGATAGCACACATCTCATCTATCAAAAGAGAAAAGCCTAAAAGACGTGCCTCTTCTCCGTATTCCTCACAGACAATGACCGGAAAGGGGAACATTACACTAAAACTTAGAGAAGTTATACGAGAATGGAGTATCAACAACAACAACGGGGGGGGAGGGGGGGAAAATAGGAGCGAATTCGTTTTCTATGGGAAATGTCGTTAAAACTCAGGGCACAGCAACGTCATGCTTATTTAGAATCTCTGAGGATGGAATCGAAAGGTCTAGCGGTCTCTTTGATATTATAAGGGGGGTGGTTCCCGCTATTCGGGGAGACTAAAAATAGGGGTTGGAAAGGAATTTACAACGGATACAACTCGGAAAGGGGTAATCCTACCAAGGGCTAATATGAACATAATGAAAATGAAGAGTTTCACAGGGCTAATGAAGGTGGCAGGAAAATTTTGGAAACTTTGAATGGACGGGACTCCCCTGCTTAAAAAAAAGGAGTAAAAACAACACAAGAAAAGGAAGAGGATATAGCCGTGTAATGAGCGCAGAGGGAAACAAAAAAGGGGAAATAAATGGAAGTCATTCCCAAATGCCTGCTACATAACAGGAGATGGTGGGGAGGAGGAAAGTTCCACATAGGGAGGGGGGTGAAGAAAGCTTGCGAAGACGTATCTAGGATGGTCATAATCTAGGGGAGGGGGAAGACACTGGGAAGGGGAGTTCTTAAGGCCGAATATGGAGTGGGGTCACAGGTGGTGGTCAGTCATCAATTTATATTTACTGATTCCATTTGCATCGGGGGGGGGGGGGAAATAATAACGCAGACTTGGCTTAGAAAATCAGACTTTTCATGGGAGAATGGGAGAAAAAAAAGGTACGGACCAAGAACTGATACTTGTAGATCATAATGCATATACCACGTAAAGGGAGGGCAGTTGACCTGTGGTTTCGAGGATTGCCTCCTGAAAAAAAGCTGACTGTCGAAGGGGTCTCTTACAGTGCAAAAATGCACAGTCTGTGAAAGGCGGCTCACTTGGCTCAAGTAGTTCATTCACCCGCCGCTTGGAAGGCGGCTCAACTTAACCCCCGAGAGGAAACTGGGGGATAATTACTACTCGACCGCTATGGTAGTGGGGACGACATGATCGGGTCTGGGTACGAGGGGGAATATGACTGCGGGTCGTCAGGCGGACGGGATGGGACTTATGCAGGGGGGTTCAACACAGATTTTTTTTCACCTCACGCCGGAATGTGACCCGGCCTGTTCGTAAAACCCGATATCAGCCTGCGGCGCCGTGAGTTGAAAAGTACCGGGGAAAAAAGAATGATTGGGGTTACCAGCTAGGTTGGGACGGGCTGGGCATTGGACAGGAAGAAAGGGACTATAGACTATAAGGGAAAGGGTTAAAGCCTGAGTTTGGAATAAGTCGTGAGTCGATTGACATGAGAGTAGAGCTGCAAAAAGAGGTAGGAAATTTCCAGCAAGAGAAACGTGATGGCCATCGTGGGTTAGCTTGAAATAGCCCAAAGACATCCTTCTTAAGGTTCCATGTGGGAAGTGGCAATGGGTCCAACAATATTGGGGCTCAGGGGACCCGCTGAGGGGGAAAAACAGAAAAGAAAAGGAAAGAGAATGGGACCGTGGGATGAGGAAGAAGGATCTGCATTAGAAAGTAAGAAGTGACGGAAGCATCTACATTCTCAGGCGGCGTGGAATCAAGTGGCGGCGGTAGTCTATAAACAGGGAAATGGCAACATGGGAAGAAAACAAATTGATCTAACCTTGAATATTCTCGGTCCAGGGAAGGCATCAGCTAGAAGGGAGACATGGTAAGTAAAACTCGAAAAGGAGAAAAAAAGTAGGGACGGCCAGGGGGGGGAAAGGTTCACTCTATGGGAACGGTGATAAGGGGGGGGTCAAAACAGTTGAAAGATTTCATTTGGAAAGAGAGTGGAGGAATTGACAGCAGCGTAAAGGCTGGATACGACACATCGGCGTCTGTAAAAGATCGAGAAACAACAAAAAAGGAGGATAAAGAGGAGGGTTTCCGACGCAGGGGCGGTCTCCGAGACAGAACGGCGGGAGAAAAGAGTCCATTCCATAGTTTTAAAGAAAAAAAAGTCGTCATTAAACTTTGGAACACAATGGTGGAAACACTCAGGGAGCTTCACCCAAAAAGTTTAACTTTCCCATACAGAAAACGCGCGTGGGGGGAAAGGAGGAAGTTAGCTAAGAGACAGCAAAAAGGGAATTCATAGGCGGAAAAAGAAAAGAGAAAGGAGGAGTACCAGTGGAGCACGGCATGGCGCAAAGGTTGACGGTACTGCCTCCGCCGCTTAAAAAGAAAACACCCCGACACTGAGCCGTACCGGGTTCGGCGTTCAATAGTAACTTGTCGAAGAGAGAAGGTTTCTCAATCACACATTGGTTTCCCGAAAGAACACCGTGGTATCCCAAATCAATTAAGCGGGGTAGATCTATGTTTTGGGTACAATTTTCAAACAATCAAAACATTGAAGGGGGAACGCTGTCTTTGGTCTATGGTAAAGACGAACAAAAAAGATTTCCTTCGGAAGGGGAAGGGGAAGGGGGCAAGGAAGGGAGTCGAGCGTAAGCGAGAAGAAGAAGAAGCCAAGGGAATCTTTCTTGGGAAACTTATATTCAAAAGCAATGGTGACGAATGATGACGTAAGGAAAAAACCCTTCAAAAAACGACTCCCAATCAAAGATCTCAGTGGAAACGAACGAGAAGGGCTTACGCTAATCGGGGGGGGAAGAAAAATAAGTTCCTGGTCACAGGGAAGGGAAGGATGTACCCATCTGAATCTGGGTTAGAGGATCACGCAAGACACAGGACAAACCCAGCAGGGACTATAAAAAACAAAATCGCAAGACGATCAATGTCGAACCTGAATAGAGGGGAGAGTAGGTGTCTCCCCTAAGAGACGGGAGGTGATTGTCGGGAGAATGCAAGGGTCAGAGGACAACTAAACCTTTAATTAATGTAGCCGCTAAAAACGGCTGGAATGGGGAATTACGAGACCAATCGAAAAAAGCCGCCTGAAGGCGGGAAATCTAAAAGTTCAAGGAGCCAGATAAAGGAATACCTCGATGAAGGGAGCGGTTAATTTAGGAAAAAAAGATTGTGCCCTGAAGAGGTGTATACAAGTATCAAATGGCAAATGAGTGATGCACTGAACCTACTATCGTAGTTCTTTTCACCACCCTAGACAATGGATAGCACTAGTAACCTTTAGACTCCACGGGGACAAAGGGAGGTTCAGGCGGGGGAAATAGGGAAGAAAAAAATTTCAGTTCTCCTCGAGAAAAGGACGCCGCCTAAACATCCGCTAGGAATGGGACTAAAGGGGGGATTAACACCTTCTCCCGATGGGGCCTAAACTTGATACATAGATCGTTCTTCAGGACTGCATTTGGGGGGACCACGTGGATGTAAGTCCCAATGGTGGAAAAGGAGCGAAAAGAAGCGAAAGAGAGCTTACAACTTTCGTGTTGGGTCTTGCTTAAGTCCTATTTGAAATAACGAAACGTAAAAAAAACAGGTAACAACTGAACCCACGGAGGGAAGGTTCTCCGAGGATTGGGTCAGAGGAGCAGGGGGAAAATGATCATTCAAGGCGAGGGGGACAGGGGGGAAGCATACGGGGGGAAAAACCGAGGTTGAAGAAATATAAAATAAATAGAAATCAAAGGAACGCCCTATGGAAGTGAAGAGAAACCCAATAAAGCCGCACAAAAAACAAAGGACGGGTGGGAAAAGGGAAAAATACAAAACAAGAACGTCTACTAAAATTCGGCCGCGAATGGATCTCGAGTCAAAACAACGTAGTAGGAAACTATATAAAAAATTCGCGTATCACTGTTAGCAAGGTACGTGTTCTGTCCATGTTCACATAAAGTCCCTGGGAAGGGGTGCACTCTCGGAGGAAAGTAAATTCATAGGAGTATCAGGGGGAAGAATTGAGGGTGCTTCAGAGAGACAGGTTAAACTACTGATGGTAAAGATGAAACACTAGCAACCGCGCCCTTGGATGATCCGTACCCAGGGCTAGAGGAAATGGAAAAGGGGGACACAGCTCACGCCGGGGGGGGGGAAAGAGTTTGGGGGACTTTGATTTCTGGGTGTTCCACCACCGAGAGAAAAAAAAACTGGAACCAAACAAGCGAAGGATTTGGAGGATAGCCAGAGACAAAAACCGATGGGGAATTCAAATACGCACTTTGGGAAGTCATTCCCACAGGGAAGCAGAAGAAGCTATTTAGGATGACGAAAAAATGGGGAGTTGGGGACGGAAGAGGGCTCACATAATATATCAGGATCGAGGAGGGTCTCTTTAGTGCTCATTGAGAGGGTATAAACTCATATTCTGGTCAAAGTTGGGGTGCTAATCAATGGGACGATGGCAGAAGGGGGATAGGTTGGTAGAAGCGCAGCTGGACGTAAGCACATCAAGTAGGGGAAGGGTGCCTGGGGTCTCAAGGAAGAGTAGGGAAAAAAGAACTGATAATCCATCAGAAGAAGGGAGGAACACGAGGGGCTCTTGACTTTTCTATTGGGGGGGGTGCCGCCTTCAATCTGCTGCTGAGGAAAAAAATTCTCTCAAGGGCCCCCTGCAGCGAAGCTGGGGGGGGAGGGCTACAGGAAAAGGGTAACTCGTCATGAGAAAAAGAAACATCTTCCGGGGGGAGGGGGGAGAAAAAAGTGAAAGAAAACTTCTCTGGCAAATTTTTATAGGGGCTACTCTACCGATAAATTCAGGGAGAAAGTACCTTTGGGGCGCTTTTGGGGGTAAAGAGTAAATGGAGGGGAGGATTTATGAGGGAGGAGATCACGGATAGGGGAACAGAGGGGGTGTGGGCAAAAGAAAAGATAGCCGTGGGTGAAACGATTAAAACCCGTCTTAAAGGCGGGAGGTTAAGGGGGGACAAATTACCAGGGGGTATTGAAAGATTAGTGGGAGGCCGATTTTGTAACGGGCGTTTCAGTTCTACTTAAGCGGCGTGAGATGAGACTATCCTAGTACAGAAGTGGGGAAAAGGGAAGGGGGGGAGGGAGGTCTCTTTTTGCTGCGCTTAAAGCGAGGGAGAGTCAATTGGAAAAAATGTCCAACCCGCGATCCGACTTAAAGAATGGGGGGGAGGTCGGGAAACCAGAAACCCAAGACCTCAGTCTGAGTGGTCCATGTTGATTGAAATTCAAAAATAGTGGAAGGAAACTTGTTATTGGGAGAAAAGGAGATTTGGAACGAAGTGGTTTAGGGAAGAAAGAAATCTGCCTTCGACATAAGACAGGGGAAGTCATAAGGGGCAAGTCAGAACAAACTTGCGTCAATTCGTGAGTATTATATTCCATTCCAGTCAACAAAGTGCCGCAGGAAAAGAAGTGTAGTACAAAGAGGCAAAGGGAGGATCCCTCATTCGCCTGCACTCATGAGAGGGAAAGGGGGGGAAACTCATAACAACCTCGTCCGTTACTTGAAAAAGGGCGGGAACTTATCCTTGGTTTTAAACAAAGTTGAAAAAGGGCCTGACTACTGGTATGAGACATTGGCAGGTGACTGAGGTAACGGGGCTGTGAGAGAGACGCGGCGGAGGGGGGGGGAATCTCGAAGACAACAAAAAAAAATATTATTATAACTAGGATTGTTCCGACGCCGAGGTGAGAAATGACAAAGAACGGGGGGCTCACCTGGGGGAAGAAACAGTCCGAAGGCCGCGTTGTTAATTGGGCCCAAGGATACTTTTCCCAGCCAAGGACGTCCCCACGGAAAGAAAAGAGGGACTGTCAGGGGGAAGGGGGAAAAATAACTAGCAGGGGAAGGGGGAGAGATCCTGGCGAGAATATTCAGGGTAAGGGAGATACGTGGGATAAAGCGCGGCAGGGTGCATTGATGGATATCTCAAGCAAAGTGACACGTAAGAATCCGGGAGAATCGCGTCAAGGCTGAGGAAGAAGTCAAGTCAGGGAGGAGACATACACTGACAAATCTCCAGTGGTTGGACTCAATATACGCAGGGGAAAGAAAAGGAACTATTGGGTGTGACGCGTTAACAAGCACCGAATAAAGGGGGAAGTTGGGTGGGGAGTACAGAAACTACTAACACTATTGAATAACACGGGGGAGAGGTCAGGAAAATTGGGGAGAAACTGGAAAAGGAATCTAAATCAACTCTCCTCCGCAGCAGAACTTTGGACCAATCATGTTCTTCCATTAGGATAGTAGAATAGAAAGGGAAGAGGATAAGCTAAACCTTCAAAAATCTGAGGGACTCCCAATCATAGAAAGTAGGGTAAGTGTCAACGACAGGTTTCTTTATCGGGTGGGTAGAAGCATGAAGGGGAACCCATAGTGCGGGGGTGTTGACAAACCAAATTATTTTACTCAAGGGATACGTAAATAAAGCCGGTCCCTCATAATAGATCAAAAGCTACAAACCGTGAAATGTCTAAATGCTAGAGGTATTGAAAAGGTCCCCCTGCAGGCCGGGGGGGATTTAATTGGAAGGGTTCTCGGATGGGGGGGGGGATCGGGACAAAAAGCTATAAGGGTCAACTAGCAAAATTGGTCATACTGCTACCCCATTCGCATGAAAACAATTAAGGCGGGAAAAATAAAGAGTAAGGTTCAACTGCTCCATAAGCGGTGGAGACGGCTGAAGGAGGAGGGGTTTCACCGTATCAGGAGGGGGGACCAAAGTCCCGGTGGGGGGGAGGGAAAATTCTCAGAAAAAGTGATGCTGACCGCAGAAGCTTCTCTTCGTTCACATAAAAACTCAAAAGGAGAAGTCAAGAGGAAGTCAAACTTGATGAAGAAAACCAACCTTTGACAAAGTCAAGATTTCGGGAGGAATGAAATCAAAAGGGAAACAGGATCCAAGAGAAGAATGGAACTCAGAAGATTCTCACTATGTCTGGGGGAGAACAGATTGCGCAACCGCTCAGATGTGCCTTGACTCAAAGGATGGGGGGGATTACTGGGAGGCATTGGGAATGAAAAAGTGGTATGGGGGGGGATAAAGTCGTGTTGGTCGGCTGAAAGAGGAAATCTGGGGAAGGCTGAAGGATCTTGTGGCGTGGTGGATAAAGTTGGTGAAAGACGAGAAACCTCGGCCCAAAGAGTCAAACATTTGGATTCCAAACCGGCAGGGTAGAAAAGGGGGGGGAATCTCAGAAAAAATTTATAGGGAGAGGGGGGGGGGGGAGAGCACATAGGTCATTGCTAGTGGGGGGATCTTTGGTCAGAGGGAAAAACTCGTATTAGACTAGATCTACCAAAAAAGGCTCATCTCATAGCAAAGAGAACTGAAGATGAAGTGAACCCGTCGATCAGAGTATGACGTCACAAAGGACCCATTCTGGGAGGTGGAAAAAAGGAAAACCTAAACGACCTTCGACGAAAAAGGGAAAAGAATCTAATGATGCGAGGTTCGTGGGAAATAGCAGAAATTGAAAGGGGGGGCACTTGAGTACACGGGAAGGTCGGTCTCATGTTCACATCAACCGGACAGGGGTAGTGTTGGAGGAATCATCTGAGAGGGTCGCGGCATCAGTCGGGGGGAGGGAGAGTTTCTGATAAAAGAGGGTGGAGAGACATCTGGTGGGCTGTTTCAACCCGCAAAAATCGGACCCGCGAAAGTGTATGAAATCTACCCAGGCGAAGATGAAACCGGAGGAAAAGGGGAGGGCTCTCCACGGGAAGGTGAGGGAGTTTGAACAGTTGGAGGATTCGTCCAACGCGGAGCTTACTTACACGCACAAGAAAATTAAAGGAAGACGAGTATTAGGGTCACTAAGCAATTGAAGCAAATACCACGTGGGGATGAGTCCCAAATGCCAGGAAGAAGGAAACGGAGGGATTGCGGCAAACATTAGGTTGAGTGGGGTGAAGAAGAGGCTCCACAGAAAGAGACGGAGAGAGGAATGGGGGTCATCGATGTGTCCAGTATGGCTATTGAAAAAAATATGCGGGGGAACAGGGGTTGTGAGGAAAAGAAAAGGGGAAACTAGATGGCTCGGTTTGGGAGGAAGCGGAAGAGTCTTATTTCACATATATGGGGACAGGGGAAATGTGGGGATAAAAGAGGGAAAGGTTCCTCCACTGATCGGAAATACAAGAAGAAGGATCATAAGTGACACGCACTCTGAAATGGGGGGTAAACCTGTTGCGGAGAAGGTTGCCGATGTGAAGGCTTTAAGGGATTGGGTCGCGTCTGCCACCCTGGCAAGGAAGATGGAATCTGGCTCATAGAATAAATGGTCTAGTCAGCTACCCAAAAGAAGATGTACGAGACGTGCGCTATTAAATCAACAGCTTAAAGTGGGAATGCTGAAGAAAAACGACACCGATATGCAGGGCGAAATAGAGGTCAGGGGAGAGTGGATTCAGAGGAGGGAGGGGAACGGGCAGGGAACTGCGTGATTTACGGGACCTCTGATAGGTAGAACTTGTGTGGGGTGGGAAAAACAACTATCGCCGGACTTACAAGACTGTTCGTACAACAATATGCGAAGCGCGACCGGAGTTGACAGTCTGAGATATGAGTGGGGGTCCGCGAGGGGTGAAAAGGAGTGGCAGAGAAAAGGGAGGAAAAAGAGGAAAACAGAGAAGAAGGAAGAAAGGTTTTCACTGCGACGGATCGAGGGCTGGACGCTTACAGGCTTCATGTCACTGCAAATATGGGAACCCAAAAGCGAAGCCGTTAAGGCCCTGGGGTTCGCGGGGAACCGGGACAAAAAGACAGGCCGAACCTTCACGGGGAAGGGAAAAAGGTCACACAATAGGTAGAGGAAAATTCTGATTTGAGAGAAAACCGGGTCTAGGGGGGAACCTTTCCAGTCATTAGATCCTGAGACAATGTTCATCCTTGGACGACTAGTCACATTTCCATTACTTCTGAGTCGGTCCATGCGGCGGAGGGGACCAGGGAAGTACAGGGGGAAAGCTCCGACAGCGAAAGTGATCGGGGCGACCGGTAAGTAGAGAAAGAGGAAAGAATCTTCGCCGATCCCTGGCCGTACTTGGGCTGCCCTTCTGTCCTGGGTACTGGGGTCAAATGGCTTGGGAATAAAAGGTTGGTTCACGCATGGGGGAAAGGAACTTCAATTTTCGCCAATGGTCAGGTGACCTAAAGGGAACGGCTGGTCTGCCGGGGAAGGAGGAATCAGCTCAAAAAAAAACTATTTGAGGGAAAGGGAAAGATTTAAAAGGACAACCTCTGGGTATCCTCAAACTTCGAGCGTCAAGAAAGATTGGCGCTACACTTCGCATCGTTGCCACCTGGGTGAACCCAAGGGCGGGTTCCCAGGAAAGAGGTCTCCGCAAGAGGAGTGGAGGGACGGGGATATTGAAAAGAAAGATTCAAGGACGGCTGAGGATAATGGTCTATATTAAGGTTTGAGGCTGTCTTAAAGACTGTTTGCCTGTCCTGGAATAGAAGAAGAACTAAGGCTGAGCATGTAGAGTCTGGAGGAAATCTGAACTTGGAGGAAAGAGAGGGGAAGAAAGACACGTGGGCACAAAATAGGAACCGGTTCATAGAAAGAAGTCTGGAACTTATCGTTTACCAATTCCGGGTACAGAAACATGGAAAGGAAGGGTCGTTAGTGGGGGGGGAGGGGGGCAGGAGAAAAAAAACTATGGTATTACAAGGTGGGGGAGGGGGGGGGAAGGAATGTTCCCATTAAGGACTCCTAGGGACCTCTGGCCTCAACGACGACAAGAAGAAGAGGACAATCAGTTTCTCTCAGATCTCTCGACTCACAAGATTTTAAACGAACGCCAAGGAAAAAAAAAACTCTGGTCTAAAAGAATATCATCGTACTTTTCAAGACCTTAGGCCTCTTCCTCTCGGTGGTTAAGAAAGCCACAAGGAAGGGCAACAGGCCGTGTGGACCATATGGGGGACTATAATTGCTAACGGAACCAAACTCCAGAAAGGAAAAACTCAGTGACGAAGATAAAAAGAGGAAAAAAAAGGAAGAGCTCTATAGTAGGGGAGGAAGTAGAAAAAACTTCAGGTAACTTTTTCTTAATTGAGGATGACGCTCGGAAGTGCTGGGGTGTGCCACTCGGGGTGAGCGCTAAAAGGCGGGGACATGGGAACTGAAAAGAGAGAAAATTCTCATGCAGCGCCTGGGCGGAAAACTCAGAGAAAAAAGGGAAAAACTTGCTCCTACGCAGGTCCTCCTGCTGGACCTTCGAGGGATGGTAATCCTGAGGTGGGTCCCGACTAAGTGGTTAGGAAGAGCCCTGCCCAGAAGGGTAGGGAGGACTAGAAAGAAAAATGAGCTGGCCCATAACCCTAGCCAAATTTAGAGGCACTCTTCCCGTGAGTAAGAAAAAAAATGTACACCGCAGAAGGGGGGGACGAAAATCAAAATGGGGTCAATTGTCAGAGGGGGGGGACTCCTCCATACGAAGAAGGCTATATTCTTTGTTCAGCCAGAGGTTCTTCCCCATCCCCAAATAGAGGGGAACGGGGGGGTGCGGATGGTCTTCGGAAGTGTGAATACCACGGGGGGGGATTGGCCGGAAACATTTCGTGGGATTGGCTCAGAAGAGAGGGCAATCTTGAAGCTACTTTCGTGTGCAGTTTGGCTAACGGTGGGGGAAAGATACCTGGAACGACCGCACATAAAATCAACTGGGTAAATTGAACACCTGAAAACCTGAGTCCGTGGGGGGAAAAAGATCAAGGGGATAGTCCATCTTCTCAGGTCTTATCAGGGGAAAAGACTGGGGGGACGTGTTCGCTCGTAAAAACAGTAGTTACAAAAACTAGGAGAGAGCACAAGAGCGATATCAAAAGAGACGACAAACGTGAAGTGACTCAGATATAGTATGGTTAAACGAACCAAATGAAATGAAACTTGTATGGAAAACAGACACTAAACTCCTTCGACGAAAAGTCCTCTAATGG
>Ga0179593_1508262_pt1 | contig 14507 bp, 18 predicted proteins | sample CZODoug2_1_08_16_FD_185931 | JGI IMG/M metagenome (GOLD analysis project Ga0179593, IMG submission 185931) | Vadose zone soil fungal communities from Angelo Coast Range Reserve, California, USA - CZODoug2_1_08_16fungal (PacBio error correction) | ecosystem: Environmental > Terrestrial > Soil >...
AAGGAAAGGGAAAAATCGAGGTGGCGTGATTTGCCCGAGCTAGCGCCCGGTGAACGGACGTCCCACGCTTTATTAAAAAAGCTGGCGCCGCGAAAACCATGAGGAAGAGGACTTACTCTTTGAGGCGGGAGGGGAAGAGACCTAAGCTCTGCAGGGAAGAGGATTGGCCGATCAGAGAAGTCGTCGGATTGCGAAGGAAAGGGATGGTGAAGGCAGGCTAACCGAAAAAGTGGGACTGGACTGACCCGTCAGGGTCGGCTAGAAATTCCGGAGAGGGTGCGGCGAAGGCCGTTGCAAGAGAAGGAAAAAAACTAGATTTGCCCGGCGCGGGTTGCTAGGTCAAAGGGGGGGATGGCTGAATCTAATAACAATCGCGAGTCTCAACGTTTTTTAGAATAAGAGGCTCTGGGAAATGAAGTAATGGAAAAAAGCGCGAAAATAAAAAAAAAGGTCTCGGGGAGTGGGAAACGATATCTTTCCGTGAGCAGGGGGGGTACCGGACAAAAAGAAGAAAGGAGACGGAAAGAAGTCTGGAGGGAAGAACCGCGAGAAAAGCGTGGGGGGTGCTCAACGCATTCAGGTAAGACAAACTACATGGTCTAACCAAAGTCAAGGGTATGCTCAGCTAGGGGGAGGGGTCTTGGCTAGGTTTTCCAGTAAAAAAAAGAGGGGAGTTGAGAGCTTAGAGATCCAAATCACAAGGGCCGTCAGCATGGAATCCTTTTGTAGAGGGAAGGACGTCAAAGAGGAAGCAAAAGAGCTTTCTGAGCCGAAAAAATAGTTTCACTTCGATGATGAATGACAGGAGCAGAGAGGACAATCGTTCAAGAGGAGTAGGAAAGGGTCTTAGTGGGCGGTAAGAACAAAAGGGTCAGGAGCATTAGAAGGCAAATTCCATCTCAGTACGAATGGTAGGAATATGTGCACCCGTTGCCAAACCAAGGAGGATTGACAATAAGACTTTACTCCTGAACGAAAAACAAAAGGAGGAGGGAGGAACCTTCTAGACCCGGAAAAAAGTATAAAAAGGGGCTGGAGCGGGGGCGTAATTGAAAAAATAAAAGGGTCGGATAGAAGGAACAGAAAAGACAAGCGCTGTCTAAGCGATGGTCATGAGCTGAGCTGCAGTGCTTCCAGCCAAAGAAGAAAAAACCATAAAATCGTAAAAAAAGGAGCAAAGGAGCGGGGAAAAAATTAGCGAACCAAACTAGATCAAAAGACCTTCAGAGGAAAGGAAAGAGAAGAAAGGCTAGGACATTTCAGCTGGCAATTTCTATGAGAAGAAGAGATCGAAGGAATAATATGGGCAGTTCAGGGGAACCTCTATCTGTGCGAAGAAAAAGGCCGGGTACAGAAAAGGATGAAAAAAGTTTGGAGGGTAGGGGGTTATCCTCCTCTAAAGTAGGGGAGGGTGGGGGGTGGCTGGAGGATCCTCCAGAAAATTTAGCCAGACTGCGGCGGGTCGGGGTACTAAAGAAGGAAGGAAGCATTACCGAAAAGAAAGCTCAGCCAAAGAAACAAAAAGTCACCCGCCGCGGGAAGGAGGGAAACAACAGTAAATGGTATGAAGCTTGCCGACCGAGAGGGAAGACAATTAACGAAGTACGAGCTACCTGCATGGGAGAAGAAAACACTAAAGGACCAGGGCGGCAGGAAAATCGACTCATCACCAAAAGAGGGAGGCTGCGCGATTACAGGAAAAATTTAACCAGGGAAAGGGGGAGGCCGCCGAGACGGCGTCATGGATCAGTTCACGGGGAGACCTTGACCGCGAAAGGGACCATAAATCCTGGTTCAAAAGGGGTTCTAGGGGAGCAGAAAATCAAACCCGGGTACAAAAGTCTCAGAGTCAAGAGGAATTTTAGGAGAGGGGGGAGGACGGGAATACCACGCCACGAACAGGGAAATAGGTGCCGGACCGGTCAAAGAGGGAAGAAGCGGAACAGTGTAAAAGAGAGAGAGGAGTTGGCGTTTCGAGGCGGGACCGCGGTTCAAAACAAAAAAAAAAAAATTCAATGACTATATCAGCAAAAAACAACTGTATGATGAGAAAAGAAAAAGGAGAGTGGAATTGACTGAGGGGGACGAGAAAATAGTAGTAAGGCGCCATCAGAAAAAGGGCTATGGGGGGGAAAGAGGTGCTGGGCGCCCTGGGCGGGGAAGATGAGACGGACAGGAAACTTTAAAAAGAAAAAGAGCGGTTATGGGGCTCCCAAGGGATGGAACACTGTAGTAAGGGAAAACGGATATGCTGAGGGGGCCAACATGGTCCTTCAACATCGGGGGAAAAGGATTGGGATCCGGAGGAGGGGTAGAAATCTCAGTACAAAAATGAGCTATAGAAGGAAGACGAATCGAGGCGAGAGGGGGGGAGAGAAGTTAGGGGGTTAACTCAAGGCAAAACGCTCAGAGCCTTCAGGGAAGGGTGATATTCTATAAGAATCGTGCTGAAAGCGGAATTCGTGGACGGAGTCAAGGTCGCGGCGAAGAAGGAGACGACCAGAAGGTAAGCGAACATTCGGGAAAGATGCAAAAAGGGGATAACTGGAAGGGTGCGAGGGCGGTGTAAAGAGGTCAGGCATCTTGTGGGGGAAAGGGTTTTCCGCCATGCGGTGCGGAGATACAGAGGTGGAAAAGACAAGATATCACATGAATTGGTTCGGGATCATAGATACTCTAGATCTTAAAGTTGGGTAACACAACCGATTATCGGGAGGAAGTAGAAACTGTCTGAGAAGGGGATTGCACAAGAGGAAAACAGAGCAGGTCAATTATGCCATCAGAAGAGAAAAAAGGCAACTCTTTCAAATGAAAACGCCTCGCGGCAATAGTGGAAATAAAGAAAGGGGGGTTCTTTTATCGGCAACAGGGCCATAGGAGAGGAGAAAATGGGGTTGAGAGGACGGGTATGGGGCTAGACGGGACCTGTCTTTGGGAGAGTAACAGCTAGGACAGATGAAAAGGAGAGGATTCAGAGGAATCTAGGGGGTCGGAAAGGTATCCGAACGCACGGGCGACATAAGGCACACAAAAAGAGAAGAAAAAAAAGATCGAGGGCGGTATCGACTTTGGGAACGGAATAAAGGCCTGAAACACTTAGGATAAGAGACATAAATCAGGAAAAAGGGCGAAGAAATGGGGCCAGGCCCAGCGCGACAGAGACGTGGGATGGAGAAAGAGTTGTAAGGGATAAGAAACGATAAAGTTTTCGGGGAAAAAACCTAAGCTCATAAAAAAGAAGAAAAAGGTCTTGATTGGGGGGAGGAAAGACTGTCCATTTGGAAAGAAAGGGAGGCCCCTCGTCTGAAGAGAGGGGAAGAATGACCAAAACTGGAAAAAAACAAGGTCCACTAAGGAGAGAAAAAAGAAAAAAGCGCGGCAAAACGGCCGGTCGAGGGGGACTCAGCGAAAGAACCTCAAGAACTTGCCTGTGAAACGCGAACAACAATGGAGAGGCTAACCTCGGATTGCTGTGGAGACTACTTTTTTAACGCCGGAGATTGGAAAAACGGGGGCGACAGGGAGGTCCGAGGGGGAAGAGGTAAGGAAAGGTAGATGGCGAAAAACTACACAACTAGTTGTCAAAGAAAAGGCGAGGAAATCGAGGAGGGGACATAGAACATTGATCCCACGCGGGGCACCCAACAGAAGGCCGATCGGTAAGGAAGCAGGGCTCCGCGAAAAACGCTAAGGGAATACTCCGCGATATTAAGAAGGAAAAAAGGGTGAAACCATTCAAGAAGGAGAGCTTAGAGCGTAAGGTAGAAAGAAAAAGTACGTGCATGGAAATCCCGTTCTTTTTCAGAGGAACTCGTCAAGGAAGATGTCATGAAGGCCGAAATTCACGTCCATCCCTTAGGACACGCAGGGCTGCGAAGAAAAGAGTTCTAGGTAAGCAGGTGGCATAATGAACTTTCACGGTTTTAGAGAGAAAGAATGGGAAACATTAGTATGGGCACGAACGCGCGTGTAGTCTCTTGAAAACGAAGTAGGAGGAGAAATATCGATCCCCTCAAACAGCGCCCACACCGAGGCACAAGGAGAAGGGGGTTGGGAGGGGGGGGGGGATCTCTCAAGAACAAATATTAGGTTAAAAGAATATGTAAAACCTGCGACTGAAAGGAGGTCAACTCGATAGGAAGGGTGGAACGGAGATCTTCACAGAGAGGAACGCGACGGGATTAGACGTAACGGAAGTAAGGAAAGCTTCTCTCTCTTATCACCTGGGAGTCGGGCAGGACGCTTTTAAAACCGACAAGAGGGTGTGCGGAGACGACGGGAGGAGCCGTAATTTATGGAGAAGGTAAAAGCCTGCGTCTCCAAAAGGAGGGAAAAAGGTAAAATATGATTTTCGTGGCGACGTCCAAAAAATCTAAAGAAAAGTAGACTGTAGTAGGGATCAGCTACCGCAAAAAAAGAAACGCTCTAGCACACGAAGAGGACGAAAAAAAACAATTACTTCCAAAAGAGGAGACAACGAGTCCGGGCACCCTTACTTCTAATGGTAAGGGCTAAAAGAGAGGGGACGTCGTTAAAGATTTCGAGGAATAATTTGTGGAACAAGCCTCTATGGCCTCCCAAGAGCAAGATAAGTGAAGGTGAAAAAAAAAAAAGTGGAGGAGTCGGTTCTCACGTAGGAAGTGAAAAAAAAAGAGCTATGAAGGCGGGAGAATAGGGAACTCCGCGCATCTGTAAGGGAAACGGTTTACCAGCCAAGGTCATGAGAAAATCCATTGGGATGGAGAAAGGGAGGCCAGTGGTTCAGGCGGGGGGGGCAACGGATTTCGCATCGTGGGGGCGCAGAGGGAGATAGCGGGGACTCTGTCTCTTGAGAGCAGGTTCGTGAAAAGTCGCGCGCAGAAAGGGGGATAAAAAAACCGAGCTTTCCTGCTATTCCGCTGGGGGAAGTAGGGTGGGAGAAAGGGGAAAAAGGGACAAAGAAACACGACCATTGGCAGGGGAGCATTACTGAAAATTTCTGAATTGCCGCTAAGGAAAAAATAGGAGGGAGCTACAACCAGTAAGGCAAGGCAATCAGACGAGCGCAAAGGTGAAGCAATGCCGGGACCAAAGAAGGGCCTTTCGTAAGGGAAAAACCGGTCTGAAGCAGGGGATCACAAACTATGCCCGGTCAGAAAAGTCTACCGCAGAAGGGCTCGGTTGGTAGACCGAAAGGGAAGAGGGGGGGGGACAATTCTACGCCGGTAACACCGGATCTGGGTGGAGGCAACTAGTTGGCTAGCTTTAGGAAAGAATGAACGGATTCGGAACCAGCCCTGCCGGGGAAGAAGAAAGGAGGAAAGATCAGGCCCGGAGATTTCAAGAGGGTGGGAAAAAGAAGGTCCACAAACTAACGGGCATTCGAGGGGGAATCGGGGTGTGCACAGACAAATCATCAAGCGAAAAGAAGGTGGATTATATAGAAAGGGGCGGGGGAAGTTCCGCCTCTGATGAAATAAGAGTCATTGCTAATAAAAAAAGAAAATGAAGGTTGATAAGGGAGAATCGACCTCTTACGAGGGGGTGAAGGTGAAAAGGAAAAATCTGGGAAGGACAGGCAAAGGGAATGGAGGGTCAAGGGGAGTGGTCCGAAAATCGACATGGGGAAAGTGCTTACTTTTAGCCCCTAAAAGCTTATCGGGAGAAGCCGTCAAAAAGGGAAATGGAAGGGCGTCTCGAGTGAAGGAGTGTGGGGGACGAAGCCAGAGATACTGGTGATTACAAGAGGGGGAGAAAAAGGAAAAAGAAGGGACCAAGTATCATCAAGTGCAAAAAGACGACCTGTCCTTTCGGTATCACGGGGGGGGGCGCAAAGGGAGACAATCATCAACCGCGATAATAAGGCGCATAAGATTAAAGAAACCAACGCGCTTTAAAAGACGAAGAAAAAAAAAAAGGGGGAAGAAGGGAAGAGGGAAAGGGTGGACACTGTTTAACCCGGTGTAGAACTAAAAGAAGGACGGAGTCTTACAGTCTCTCTGGCCAAGACGGTCCTTCTCATATATCCATAGAAGGAAAATCCCCCGGTTCCATCGTTTGGAAAATTGCAATACAAATCCCGTAAAGGAGGGCTACTTCATATGTTTAAGGAAAAAAGCCACTAGAACGAAGAATCAACTGATCACGTTACAAAACGTCGATGAGGGGATTAAGCGTTCCAACATGGGAAAAAATTTTCTACCAAGGACGAGGGATCGACAACCAGGTCAACCGGCGATCAACGTCTCGCACAGAGGAGAAAAAATAAAGGTTCCGTGAATCTCTTGTGACGCAGCTGACGAATAGCAACATCTAACGAAAATAGGGGGTCAAATAAGACGACGCCTGGCAAAGAGGTTCAAGGAAAATTGCAACTTGTCTTGGAGTGCGCGGGGTGTGGAGGTCGCGCAAAAACTGGGATCGTCGACTTCTACTGGGAGGAGATAAGGAAAAGCAACCTTGACACGGAGAACTATAGGGGTGGGATGGCTCGGAGGTAAATTTAACATGTGCCGATATGCGCCGTGAGTAGGCGTGGAAAAGGAAGGAAAAATTAAACTGAAAAGAGAAAGACGAAAAAATCTCTAACCAGTCGGGAGGAGAAAGAAGTGTTATTGACTTCTCGAAGCATGGTCATCAGGTCCTCGTAGTCAAGCGCAGAGGATCCGGGGGCCAATTCAGCACAGCACCAAGAGTTAAGGCGGGGGAGACGGACGAATTTGCTTCGGGATCGGGGAAAGGAAAAAAAAACGCGACAGTAAGAGGACGGGCGTAAGACCAGAGGAAAGAGGGGGGGGTCGTCAACAATCTTAAGGGCAGGGGAATGATCTCCGCACGTCAGAAAATCCAGCGGATGATCATTAAAAAAAGAAACGGTCTGATTTGGATGCAAAAAAACGGCATGGCGTAGCGATGGGAAAAGAGGATTCTCGTTACATGGAAGAGGAATGGCTCAAAACGAAGAAAAGGAGAAAAACAGAAAGCCCTCCGCATGGGAGCTACAAAAAAAGAAGGAATCGAGGGCCGGGGAAAATGGTCCGTGGAAATCTGGGAAGGGGAGAGGGGAACTACGTATGGCAATCTGACTAACAAAGGGAAGGTGTGCGTCCTCGATAAAAGAGGCTACCGGGGGGGGCTTTCAGGGAGAAGAAGAAGATCACGAGACTCCAGAGGAATAGGAAGCATCTAGGAGGGGGGTCTCTAGAAAAGATCCCCTTTCAAGCAAAGCCGGCAACAAACATCTCTAGGGAAAAAAGATAAAGTCTACTTTATAAGGCCTTTGTAAGGAACACGGGGGCTTCGACGGGGAAATTGAAGATCGGAAAGCCTTCTGGTGTGCTTTCCGAAAACCGGCTAGATCTCTGATTTAATAGCGGCAGGGAAAAAGACCGACCGTATGTGACCTGCGCGCATCATAAAAATAGAAGGGGGGGCTTGTTCAGGCGGTACCGGGAGAAGTTGTCTGAGGAAAGCTTACGAACGTAAAAAAGGGGGAACTGAGAAAAGGAGAGTACGTCTCCGGAAGAGGGGGACGGGGAACACTCCTGCTCGACCAAGAAAAAAAAAAAAAAAAGGCTACCAGCGTCCAGAAGAGAATAGAGCCAGAAAAAAGAATCGTCGACCTTGGGCTAGGGGGAAAAGAAATTAGTGAGACAGACAGGGGAAGTGGAGAAAGACATGGGCTTGGCTACATGTGGTGAGGAACGCCCGTTGAGTCAAAGCTAGCGGAAAAGGGGGAGGGGAACCAAAAGTCAGGGAGGAGAAGAACTGGAGAAGGGTATCGGCTACAAGAAAAAACGAGAGGGGACAACTGCCCTCTCGCTACAGGAAGAGTGAAGGTCATCGAAAAAAACAGTCAGTGAGGGAAACATCGCGGCAAGAGCAAGGAGGAAGGAGCCCTCTAATCTCCTCCAAGAAATTTCGCCTCCTAGTCGCGAATTTATCATCCACTTCATAATAAACGCCAATAGGGCGAAGGCAGTATCCGACAAAAAAGGGAATACTGGGGAGGAACCCCGTCTTTTCAAGAGACGAAAAGGGAATAGAAACTGCATATTCAGCATGTCTACGCAAGTTCTGGGGAGTACCGGCGGAAGCCTTTCGGGGGAAAAGGAATCATCCGACCTCTCATCGGGAAGAAGAAGAGATAGGGAGGGAGAAGGGGTCAAGGTGATCGGCGAGCCGCGCGGGGTTTGGGACCGCGCGTGACGTCGAGCCCTCGCAGGGGGGGACGAAGAGGATCGGGAAAAATCACTCCGTAAACCGAGAAGGCAAGTCTCTAGGAAGAAAGTTGTTATGGAAAAGGAGGGGGGAAAAAAAAAAAGAAGGAAGGGCTTAAAAGGAAAAGGAAAAACGGGGAGAGGTGTAAATATAGATATCACAAAACGTCAGGGAAAACTGATGCCTCTGTCGGGCGGCGTGAGTGAAAGGAGGAAAAAGAAACCAAGACTCTACGAACGCTCTTCAGGTCCAAGCTGAGTGTATCAACCGTCCAGCGAGGGAAACGAGGGTGCCTCCGGACGATGGATACAGGAATGTCACTTTCAGGTCTTCCGGAGATTAAAGGCCCCGACCGGCGTAAGAAAGAGGAGAGATGAAGCTAGGGGTTCGAAAGGCTTCTCTGAACTAAGCCGGGGCTGGCAGACTGGGGCTACCAGCCGCGCTACGAAAACTCATGCGGGAAAAGGCGTGAGTATCATCTACGAGAAGAATTCCCCCCAGGGTCGAGTCCTAATCTTCGTCAGAGAGCGCTCGGGGGCGAAGCGCTCGAAAGAGTATCGTAAAAGCCGCGATTGACCTCACTCCGGGGAAGGAGGTGAAAAACGATAGTATTTAAGAAAGAAACGAGAAAAGGTCAACCAGGGGATAGGGGGAAAAAAAAGGAGCTGAAGAGAGACGAGGAAGGGCTCAAAAGGAATGAAGTCGAGGGACCGTCATGTCGCCAGCATTGGGGGGGCTCGTGGGCAGAGGGGGGTTTTGGAAGGGGGGAACCCGTAGTGGAATGAAAGCGGGGATGTGAGAAACGTAAAACGAAAGTCGGTCCGAGCGGGGGAAAGGACGCGATGCTGCTAATAAAGAGTAGGTCGCGCGGGGGAGTCAAAAAGGAGAGAAGAAATGGAGACCTGAGCGGTAACATCAACGATAGTGCCAGAAGGGGATTAAGGGGGAGGGCGAAGCGTAACCTATTTTAAGGGGGGGAACCACAAGCAAATGAGACATGATTATTAATGATGCGCGAGGCAAGGAGGGAAGAAACCTGAAAAGAAGAAAAAGCCGTACCTCGACGAAGAGTGTAGAAAAACTGGAGGGAAATGGCGCCCCAAAAAATCTTTTCGACTTGGAGAGGGAAGAGGAGGGGGGGACTTAATGCAGTGATCAACAAGGGATAGGGACATAACTCGAAAAAAAAAGTCGAATTCACGTCATTTCAAGGGGCTTCAGGGGGACGATGACAAAGCCATAGATTGTGAAAGATCAAGGGAAGGTCCGCTGAAGCCCGCAAGGTGCGGGGGGGGCAGGGGTGAAGAGGGAACGACCAAGAATTCGTCTAAAAGGAACCGGTGCCTGAGGAGAGAGAGAAAAAAGCCACAGACGAGCAAGAGGGGGGAAATCGGCGATTCGATTGTGGGGGCGAACGGAGTTCAAATGAAGGAGTATGAAAGGAAATGCAAAAATAGAGAATGCATCAAGGGAGACAACGTTCAAAAAACAGGGCGAACGTTTGTGTGTGAAGGAAAATGGATCATCAGAGGGAAGAGGATAGACGGATAAGAAGAGGAAAACAGCCAATTCAGGACCGAAATTAATTGGGCAGGGGGAAAGTAGCTGGTCAAAGTAGAGGGAAGAAAGCCGGGGGGATATCGCCGGAAAAAAAAGAAAGGAAGCTACAAAGACGGTTTTCGAGTCCAATAATGTTGGAAAGCTTGGGGTCCGGGGGGACTCAATATGGAAGAGTCGGACTTAAGAGAACGGCAATTAGAGGAACTGCACGAAAAAGAAGAAGCTGGGGGCCATCGGAAAGAAGGCATCAACCGGGGGGGAGTGGATAAAATGAGTGCAGCGAGAATGGGAAGAAAAGGGACTTTTCCAGACTGCGAGGAAGTGGCCAAGCCGAAACTTCGACTGTAGGGAGTCGGGACCCTCACAAAGAGGGGGAGGTTTGGCAATGCCGTGCGGGGGGACCTCAATACGGAAAAAACCGTCAAGCCGCAATTTAAGAGGAAGGGTTTGGGCAAAGAGAATACCGCGAGTCGCGACCGAGTAGATAGCGGTGCCCTAAACGTTCGAAGAAAAAGTGGCACAGTCTCAGACTATTTTTGAGGAAGAGAAGGAGAGGAGTTCAAGAAGGGGGGACAACTCCTATTATGAAGCAGGCGGGCGAACGAAACAACGGAGGAGGGTGAAAGATCAGATATGCCTTGACTCGAAGGAAACACTCTTACGTAGTAGTAAGAAAAAACTCCTCCTCGGCCTGTTAAGGAGACAAGGGAAAACTGGCAAGGCTTGAACTTTCAACGGCACAGGGGATACTTAAAGGCGGGTATGGGAAGAGGAGGAACTGGGGGTGCAACGTCAAGGGCTACTAAAAGGAGGGGAGTTGAAGAGAAAATTTCCTTCAAAACAGAGGGAGAAAGGAGGGACAGTATCTTCAATCTCATTGGGGGGAAGGTTAAGACTCATCGGCTGGAGGGGGTGGCGAAATCGGGAAGAGGAAAAGGTTGTAGTAGGAAGATGGCGACGGGACGCCAGTCTAGCCGGGATAAACTTTGAGGTGGGGAGGAGGGGGGGGTCCTTCGAAAAAAAGAATTTGAAGGAGGCGAAAGCAAAAGCAAGGTCCCTGCTCCTGGAAGAAAGACAGGGAAACGGCACGGTTCCACAATGCCTTGGAAAAGGGGCGGTAGACTTCCTTCGAGAAGAGACTGAGCATCAAAGCAAAAAGAACCATGGAAAGGACGTAAGGCCTGACCAGACTCTTAGGAAAGATGGGAAAAAATAAGTATCGAAGTCAGACTGGGGATCCGCGAAAGCGGATGGAATAGAGTAAACAAACAAGGGGAGAGAGTTCTCGGGGGATGGTTAGGGAGCACCTTCATGGGGAGAAGCCTAGATTCTAGGAGAAGGCCAAAATCATAGATCGGCTCCACCGTGCAACAGATAGGAAGGAACGTCAGGGGAACGGCGTTTATCGGGGGGGGTCGTCACTAGTGTAAGAAGGGAGAGGAGGGAAATTCCAGGATTCTGGTGCAACTGGACAGCAACAATCGCCAAGTCGCCTCGACGTCGAAAATGGTGTCTGGGAGCAGTATCCGAGAAAATGCCGAACAGCAAAATCGATTGAAAAAAAGGAAAGAGAAAGTACGACGGGGAGAAAGGGGGGTACAAAGTCTGAGCGAACTGCGAATGACTCTATAAGGGACCAAGATTGTTGGAAGGGAAGGAAGTGGAAAAAACGCGAAAGAGGGATAGGGAGTCCATTGATCGGCGGGAAAAAAAGGAAGAATGGCCCGTTTGGGGGGTCCCAAAAAGGGAAAAGGAGAGCTCATAAGAAAAGCATGGGGATATTCACTTGAGTTGTCTGGGAGAAAGATAGGAAATCAAATAAGCGGCACAATCCACCGTCTTCTCGTAAAAGATAAAAAAGGCAGACGCTGAACTCCTGGGGAAAAAACAAAAACTCCTCTCGGAAATAAAGGAGCAAGCGAGGAATCGCAAGAGTCCAACGGGTAATATGGGCAAGCAGCGTGGGGGAGGCAGTGGGAAAGGAGAACTTCTGCGACCACAAGAAAACGGCCGAGACAGAAAAAAATGAACAGAAAGAGGGGGGGGGAGTTTAAAAAGCCTCTTTGAGAATCAAGAGAGGGAGGTAAGATAAGAAAGAGAATAGCTGTTAATTTATCTGAAGCGAGAAAACCTGAGCGGTTGTAAGCCAATGAGGGCGGAAAGGGAAGACGAAGAGGCGGTGCAATAGAAACGTTCGGCAAACATCTAAAAGGGGAAAGAGCGATTAATCCATGAGAGGGGCGCCATTGGAGACAGGCGCCTGGGGAATGACAGGGAAAAATTGATAGCCACTTCTCTTCTCCTAATGCCGAACAGAAGACCACGACCGACGGGAAGGGAACAGAAAAAACCCGTGCTTGGACGAGGGAGGTCGGATCTTCTCCAGTTGAGAAAATCGGAAAGTTGAAGAGGGAAATCACTGCAGGACCGTCAATCGGAACTAAAAAGAAAGGTTCAAAAAAGTAAGGAAGAGTGAAAGAAAGAAAGAGGGTTGCCGGGCCTCGCAGGGACGTCGGATGCCGGCGCGGGTGACGCGAGAGAATCGTAAGAAAACCCCGGTCAATCGGCGCCTTTTGTAAGAGATAAAAAAAGGGGGAAAAAAGGTGGGGGGGGTTGTACTCTAGGACCTGAAAAAAGGGGGAGGAGGGAAAAAAAAAGAAAAAGAGAGAGATAAAAGAGGGGGGGCTTCGTCTCTAGAGTGAATGAAGATGATGTAAGAAGAAGGGGAAACCCGCGAGAGAACGAGGAGGAAAGGCCAGAACCGCCTTCGGCTCAAATATCACTAGGGAACTTTTCCGTACTGAGGCGCTTTGAAATCCACGAGAATGGGAAGGAAGGGAAGGGGGGGGGGAAGCAGGTATACTGTGAAAGGGGTCAATTCAATTTCTTAGCCGCAGGAATGGGTAACTACAAGGAAGTGAGATTTAAGGAAAAGAAAAGGATTGTGACTTCGAGAGAGGTCAAGGACGGTCGAATGCACAGACATATCTACAGGTGAAAATAGAGCGAGACAAAAAAACCCCGAAGTGGGATTCTCAAATATTCCGACGATATCCCGGGTAGGAGGGGGGGGCGGCAGGTGCTAATGGCAGGGGGAGGCGGGGGGTTTAAGCGCGTCGTCAATTTTTCGGGACACAGAGGGGGGGGGGCAGAGGATACGGATCAAGCAGGGGGGTGGGAAAGCGGGGAGGGTCTGGGAATAGCCTTAAACTCGGGAGGAAATATGTTACTCCGTAGCTTTTCTAAAAGGGGCTGGGTAAAACACAGGGAGAGTGAAGGTCTCTTCGCAAGGGGGACAAGGGTAGAAGGGGGAAGGAGTGGAGAGGTTTCTTGACAGCAAAGTCAAAAAGGCCGAGAGTCGAGGACGAGAACGGAAAAGGGGAGGAGGGTCGTTTGAAAAAAAAGGAACGCGCTTCTAAAGGGGAAGTCATGACGAGGGTACTGATCAGCTTCCGCACAAAAGGGAGGCGATGGGGAGGGAGAGCCAGAGCCTTGTTCTCCGGGGGCAAGGAGTAAAGGCGAGGATTTATGGAAGGAGAGAAGGAAAAAACGGGGACGGCTCAAAATGCGGAGGCCATCGACTACAGAAGGGGGCACGGAAAATGAAAAACCCATAGGTCTAAATTAGGATATCGCGCCGGGGACGAGAGGGTAAAAAAAGATGGTGGATATTCCCGGTCGGGAAAATCCCGGGGAAAGGGGGCGAAAGAGTAGTAAAGGGCATAGAAGGGAGGAAGGGCTTTCTTCGGAAGCCTAAAAGGGACGGGGGGAAAAAAAGGATGCAGGATGGGTCAAGGGGGGTGGGAGGGAAAAATTTCTCTTGTGGGGCAACTACTGGATCACACCCGAAAAAGAACATCATCTCGACGGCTGTCCCAAAGGGGGTAACAACGTGGGCATCCACGGGAGGAAAAGATGCCAAAAGGGGGGCCCGGGCAGAGAGGAGGGCGATGGGGGGCCGTGCAAGGGAGGAAATTTCTTTCTGAGTCGTATTTTGGAAAGGAAAACACGGGATTCTTGGCAGAAAGTAAGAGGAATGCGGGTTAAAAAAAAGAGGGGGACGAGAACAATGGGATTGAAGGGATAAAGCGGCTGTAAAACAAAAGCAATTATGCAGGGAAAGCCAAAGGGGAAGATAACATCAAAATAACAAAGGGGGGGCCGACCGAGAGGGGAGGAAGGTGACGACCAGATGGATGATCGACCGAGAAATCTGGAAACGAAGGGGGGGAAACCGAGCAAATGACTTTTGCGCGCCAAAGGGGAGGTGGGTACCGAAAAGGGGGGGCGGGGGGAAGGCGCGGGACGACAGCGAGGAAAGTTTCGGAATGGGGGGGCAAAGACCCTGAAACAAAAGGAAGGACTTCCATCGAAACGGATAGTCACAGATGAGGATTGAGTCGAGGGAAAAAGGAAAGCGGGAATGAATCCCATCTCTTGTTCCAACGGAGCGCGAGATCGAAAGGGGAGGGGGTATAAAGGACAATCCCGGCACGGCACTTAAAGGGGAGCCTTCCATCCTAAGGAGGGGGTGAGGGTGCAGGACAATGGTCAAAAGCAATAATAAAACGAGATAGAAGACGTGAAGGGAATTTGGGGGGGAGATCACAATACCACTGGGCACGGTGGGGGTATCACTTTTCGCAGGAAAAAGGTAAAAGATGGTGAGGGGACAGTCTCAAAAGAGAACAAGAAGAAGAAAATGGAGTGACGAACTAAAAAGAACAATAAAGCCGGGAGGAGGAAAC
>Ga0179593_1679918_pt1 | contig 14507 bp, 9 predicted proteins | sample CZODoug2_1_08_16_FD_185931 | JGI IMG/M metagenome (GOLD analysis project Ga0179593, IMG submission 185931) | Vadose zone soil fungal communities from Angelo Coast Range Reserve, California, USA - CZODoug2_1_08_16fungal (PacBio error correction) | ecosystem: Environmental > Terrestrial > Soil >...
GGAAACATTATACCCTGGACTCCGGGAACTGGTTGAAGGGATAACCTGGACGTCTGGAGGGTCTCGGGGACTCGAAGACTGTCAACTTTTAAATGACACGCCAAGGTCCAACTAAAGAGGGGGACCACCTGGGTTGACGATCTCTCAAAAAACCGCAGCGACCGCCCTATGCCTGGGATCTGCGAGACAAATGACTCGAGGAACTTTCCAAGGAACTATGGTGGACCACTTTATGGGAATGATGGGAAACTCATAGAAGGACAACAGTTGGCAGGGGGGCCATTGAGAGGGAGAATGAGGGTCTGGTTGCAGTTGCAAGAGGCGCGGTCGCGATGGAAAATCCTGGATGTGCGGAGGGACTGTAGAGGAGAACCCCCGTCCAAAGAAGAATGGACCAAAAACCCTTGAAAGTGGAGCCAGGAGGGTCAAGTGAAAAGAGAGACACTACTTTATTCTGCAATTTTCTGAGCAAAAGACTGAAGCATGGGGGGAACAAATTAGGCTATCGGAGGAAAAAGGTCCAAGGTGGTTTCAAAAAAGAAAGCAAATTGAGACTGAGCCTTTTTACCATTCTGTTCTTTCAAGCCGCCGTATGCTTAAGGCTGGTTTCATTTTGGCGTTAAACAGAAAGCCAGCAGAAACTAGAAGGGAAGTGGCCCTACAGTCGGAGATTGTCGAGGAATCCAGGGCTATATTAGAAGGGGTGCCTCCTCTGCAAACTAGACAGCTTGCCATGTACAATGCGGCGCCGCTTTCGGTTGGGACCGAGGATGAAGGGGGTAAGGAACCGAAGGGACACAGTGTCAACTGTGGGAGTTAAAGGCAGCGGGGGAAGGTTATCGGCCAACAAGGGCAGTACTATTCCTCGAAAACGGAAATAAAGAATGACAAAGAGTTTCCCTCTTACTTCTGCGGGGAAGATTTTTCCCTTCAAACCTCTGGGGGAGGGAGGAAACTAGACGGGGGGGGGTGGGGTCGTCAAGACAAAGGACTGATGTCCCCTTGGGGAAGGGAGGTGTTCGACCAATCAGACGAAGCATCAAAAGCGCCGCGCAATAAATTGCGCCGGGTAAAGATAGTGTGAAAAACGTAGATTAAAAACTCGAGTACAGTATAAAGGACAGCCACAGGAAAGAGGGAGAGTTCGGGCCGGGGGGACCCTCCGGGAAAAAACGTCGCGGCCAGGGAGGAAAGGGGACCTAACGCCACTGGTGAGCACCTTCCAAAAGGGGAGCCCTGTTTTTGTGTTCCAGGACCTGCTCTATTTGCGGGGGCGCGAGGCCGAGCGACAAGGGGGGGTTGAGATCATAGAATGGTCAAAAAGGCTATAGGGGAGGGGACTGGGTTTCTGGACCTAGGTCAACGCGCACCCAAACTATCCTGAGAGGTAGTAAAAAGCACTTCACCCCTTCAAAGAAAACTAGTCTAGAAAGAATCCTGCGGGAAGGGAAATCGTTCCCTCTCAAGAAAACCGAACGGAAAACGTCGGGAGGTACAGTCCACCAAAACAAACCCTGGAAGTCCAGGGTCCCCTTTGAGTGGGGGTCTACTCTAGTACCTGCTACAGGGAAAAACCTATGGGACTGCCCTTGGGGGGGGAATTGAAACAATCAGCAATGGGCAGAGCGAATACCACCAAAGCTACTGTTTCTATAGTTACGGAGGTTTCTCAGAAAACTCGCCTATTCCGATCCCCAAACTCAAACCCCAACGTGAAAAAACTTCAGGAGTCCGCTCCGTTGATTGCCTCCCGATCCTCCAAGGAGCACAGCAGACCTGGCATGGACTAATCTGTCCATTTCGTCTCAAGGAAATCGCCTAGACCCTCTTTCACTCAGGAGGAATGCCACGCCACCCCCTCGCAGCATGTTACGGCGTCATCTGGTATCACTCAGGCTTGGACAAAATGACTCCGACCAGGTAGCACACACTAAAGAGGTTTCCAATTGCTTGTGTTCCTTCATAGTAGGGAGCTTACGGCAATGAGAAATAACTTACCCGAGCATCAGTAGAGCGGGGGTGGAGATTACTACCGAAAGTAACACAAGGGAAATAAATGAATTAAACTCAGAAACAAGAGGAGATTCAAGGTACTGAATGACAAGAGGAACGCTATTGAGGTAGAGCAGTTTCACACAAAAAAATGGGGGGGACTTCAGCATTTAGACACTCTCTTCTATATGGATAGTGCAGGGATGTAATGTTAGCCCGAATCCAGATCTAGGAAAGGCTGTTTCGAGGGTAACCGTTCTCATACCATAAGGGGAGAGGAAAGGTAGTGAGAGACGGGCAAGAAGGAAACCGGCAAGGTGGGTTCCGGAGAAAAGCAGGGCCCCGAACTAGAGAAAGGGGGGGGGGTAAAGACCAAGAAAAGGACCCAAGGGCTGTCTACGTAGCCTCCATAGGAGCGAAGAAGGACCCGGGGGGTGAAGGATTTTCAACTTGTAACCAGGGTGGGTTTGGCCCGTGCTCCTAACCGGCAGTATCGTTGAAACAGTTTTCCTCTCGGGATTAGACAATTCAGAGAAACATTTTAGACCCATCCCCACGTCACTTCACACCGCCTGTCTCCGTTAATCGCTTGAAAGCTCTTTGCGAGAGGTGAGGTTGGTGAAGGGAGGTTCATCCCAGGGTCAAAAAAATAAAAAAAGAACCCCGGGGATAAACTCCCGATCAAGCCTAACTCAGTAGAAATATCGAAAAGAGTCTAAACGCTGTGTGCCGGGGGGCCAGGGGATGGGAGGGGAAAAGAAAGGGTTTCGGTCAAAAAGGAGGGGCCAGTGGGGGATTGGGGTGCCCATCTCCCACTCAAGAAAACGGAGACAGCTGAAACGAAAACTCGACATCCCGACCACCCAGACCGATCGTTTTCCTATTAGGTAAGGACAACTGATATAAACTCAGATTTAACTGGAGTACCCGAAACATAGTATTGGTGTTGAGGGCTGCAAGGTTCTTCGGGGGCGAGTGAAGGGAGCAGCCCTTATAATAAGGAGAGGGAAGATGGAGTCGAAGGTTTTCGTAGTTAAACCTGCCCCTCTTGGGAAAGGGCAATCTACTCATCGGGCAAAGTGGCGTGGCACCCATTCCGAGGTATCCGGGGGATTAAGAGGGGGGGGGGGGTTTCGGTGGCGATTGAGATCGGCAGGGTTGTGTGTTATAATATGGGAGGGAATTGGAATACCGAGAAAACCGGGGGGGGTATCCACGGGGGATCTAAAAGGTTGAAGAAAAAGGGAGAAGATTGACACACCCATTGGTATGGGCCAGAGTCGCTTGGCGGCTTACCCGATATCTAGTTGGGGGGGGGGTTGGACTTAAGTTGGAACTCCAAATCAAAGATTGAAGAGGAGTAATCATTAAGCCATCCCAGGGTGTCAAGGTTGACTCGTATCCGATCTTGAAGGAAAAATAGGCAGCATATCAGGATGGTCTTCGTAACGCGTCGGCAAGGAAAGAGCCAATACTCGAACATAACGCAGCTGAAGAAAATCGTTGAAAAATGCATCTTATGGGGGTCGGTATAAATCAACCAAAAGAGAGGTACGAAGGACTTAAGGGGCCTAACCTGTTTTAAGGTATGGAGGGGGAGGGAGAGAACTCTTCTTATCAAACGGGAATGTAAACTTCCCTAGTAATGGCAACATGGGGACCTTGGAGCTGAATTCCGAGGGGTTTGGGCTTATGAATCTTCAACAGAGATTGGGGGCTTCCCTTAGCTGACCAAAGGAGGCTTTTCCTCCCGGAAACGCTCAAAGATCAAAAAAAAAACACGTAGAGTAAACGATAGGGATAAAAAAAGATTCAATCTTTCATATGCTCGACGGGGGGAAGTTCTATCAAGTCATTCCGCGGGGGAGAAAAACCTCGAACTCCGAGTTTGAGTTACTTCCACGGGCCGTGGACCTGAAGAAAGGGAATAGCGAAGGCCGTCAGATAATCCGGCCGGCTGTCTTCAGTCTCTGTTACCCAAGACCAATAACCGAGGAGGAGACATGATGGTACTCTTATAAAAGAAGGGGACCCACCCCTTGTCCGGATTAATAAGTATACCGAAAGAGGGGCTTTGGATTCACGCCTGGACGGTAGGACAAAAGGGCAACTAATTTGACTTGTGTGAGGCGTGCTGATACATCTAAATCAGCGTCGTTATTGGCTAATTAAACGCCCACAAGAGAGATCCGAGCAGGATAAAACCTTACAGAAGCCTCGGAGGCCCCGAGAAATATATGACATGTTTGCGCTTTAGAAGACCACGTTGGTAGGCCAGCACCCCGAGCGGGATTGAAATACCCCCCCAAAGAAAACGTCAAAAAAAAGTAAGCTCAGGGTATGAAAACTGTTTCGAATGCGGTAAAAAACGCTCCAAAAGGGATGGAACTCGGGTCAACTTAGTTTCCCTATCATCAGGTTACCGCAACTCGGAAGCCCGCCCCGCAACAAAAGGTGGTGCCTATAGTAGTAGAAAGGGGACGATCAACGAGTATCAGGGGTTGAGAACTACTCCGAAACCGGATGCAGGGGGGGGGGCGGCCTTGGGGGGCAACGGGGTTGAGTGGAAGGGATGGCAAGACTGGGGACCTCCACCACGGGTCGTTGCCCGAAAACGGGGAAAAAACAGCAAAGCACGCCACAGCCGGAGGGGGGGAGGGGTGATCTACTCTCTCTGAGTACCAGGAACTCTAGGGGAAAAGTTGAGTAAAACACCGTTGTGTGCAATCCACCTGCGAAGCGTGCTCCTCGTATATTTGCAGCGCCCGGCGAGTATAGAAGAAAGGTTTGATAAGAAAAAGTTTCTCCGGGCCTTGGTCGAACGGGTGTAATATTTAGAACCTATCCTTAACGTAAAAAAAGAGAAGAGGAAAAAAAAGCTAAAAAACGTCATCAATTCAGACGCGTCGGGAAACGGTACCGTCCAAGGATGGGCGCCGTCTGGCGGAAATTTCGGGGGAAGTGAGGAAAAAGGAAACAGGGGAATGACGGCTTTTACCAGGTCATTAATTAAAAAGAAGTCAAGATCCTGCCGAACGGACTCAACGATGTGTTGGGGAGGGGGGTCTTCAAAAATACCATAGGGACGAAGGAAACAGGAAATCTACTCTATATAGTGGAAGATTACAGTCAAAAGTGTGAAAAAAGCACGGTCAATAAAATATACGCTAAGACTGCCTCAAGTTTGAGGGTAGGGGGTATCCTCTTGAGCTATAGGGGGTGTATAGGTCGTCCAGAGCCGCGAACCATTGCCCAAGTCCGGGGAAAGAAAAAAAAGCTAGGGAACGGCTCGAAGGCCGGGGCATCAAGCCAAACCGGACCTGAACCCGGTCAAAGTACGTGTGCAAGAAATGTCCTAATCCAGATTAGTCTCGGGTGGGCCCTGGAAGAAGAGTTCGTAAACAGGGGCCGGCCACTGAACGGGTGTCCGTCGCGGAAAGCAGCCGGGTCGCCCGGGGGCGGGAAGGGAATACAACGGCCTTATGGAAAAAACTCGGCCCGGGGGACAGCGGGGACAGGTCTGACAATGGCTGGGTTGGAACCTGAGAGGCTGGTTCTCTCGTCAAACGTCATACATCCAGAGAGCACTAAGCTTCTGGGGAAAAAGCTCACCGTCGAAACAAAATTCATGTCATGATTAGCTAATCCCGCGGGGCTTCCGCGGGGACTCCTGAGGAAGTCGTTTTACTACGCGACTGCAGGTTTTTCCGGAGCGACCTTTCAGAAATGGGATCTTGGGAAAAGGAATAAGGATGTAAAAAATACAGCAACGCCAGGCTCCTCTACTTAGATCGGTGTTCGTGGAGGGGCAGGAGACCAGGGACGCTTTTAAATAATTCTTTCCTCAAAAAGAAAAACACTCCACAACTCATACCAAAGGAGGACAACCCCCTTCACGGAACTTATCGAACTCCACACCAGGTACGTGGGTTTCCAGAAGAAGGAAAGGGAAGGTTCGGATTGAGCGAGCGCGTATTCAAAATGGACCGTCGGGCCCGGCGGGCGAGTAGAAGGGGGAAAACGGGACATCGCTTTCGGGAAAAAACACTTGACGGCTGCCGCAGAAGAGCCGAGGAAAGTTCGAGCCAGGCAGGTTCTAGGTCCGGGGAAACACTACTCGGAACCCGGGAGAACCAGCGGGCGGAAGGCCCAGCCTCCGGCTATGCCTGTGGCGTTGGGGGGAAGAAGGGACTAAGGAAGGGGGAGGCAAAAAAAACCCGTTTGCCGCGACCGAGAAGACTGTCAAAAAGGAAAAGACGGGGTGAGAAAGGGATACCCGCCCAAGGGGAACAGAGCGATCGCGGGATCCTTAATCTGCTTGACCCCCCCTACCAATAAAACGAATTTCGTACTCTGACTCCAAAAACCAAAGGGAAGAATGTGGGGCGACTTTCCCGGAATTTACGGGCCCCCGTTGGGGACTTTCCTTCGCTCAGGGGGGAATTCAGAACGTACTTTTTCTTCAAGGAACATTCAATTGGGGCCATCCTCCCAGGTACTTCTTTCGCTCCCCGAGAAAAAACAAAGTATGAATTCCGGAAAAAACCTCACGGTAAGTCTCCGTACTTAAATATGCACATTGACGATCTTTCGGAGGGATATCGAGAAGGGTTAAAACAGCTTTCATGAAAAGGATAAGCCGCCAGGGCTTCGAGAAGCGTTTCCCGGCCTCAGGCGGGTCTGGGCCTAGGGCGGTCAGGGAAAACGGACTTAAGCTTTCAACACATTAAGCGGGAACGCGGGGAGAAATGTCCTTATCCTGACTCGCAGAGGAAGCCAGTCTAACAAGCAAGGAGTCCTCATTAAAAAAAACGGACGCAATGCCCATAACGGGAGTCACCGGATAAGGTGGGCAATGGCCTCTCTAAGAGCCACAAAACGACACCAAAACCCCAAAAAGGCCGAGCAATCGACCAACCCACGGGGAAAGGAGAGACCAGACGACAAGAACCGACAAAAGACACACGGAATAGCACACAACCAAAAACCACTGCCCCCAAACAAGCAAAGCGCCCGCAACAAAACACAACAAGAGCAAGGTCCCCCCAGATACAAATGTTCGTGGTAGAGAAAGTATATCATCATCTGCTCTTACACGCTGGTGGCTTCACCTATAAAGTAAAACAACGATATTGCCAAGCCAACGCAAATGGGGGGCTTTTCTGAAAAAAAAACCTTTACTCTTGTCCGGTCTTTTTCCCGGAACTGTCTTGGACTCCGTAAGGTACATTAAGAAGAAGGTCTCGTAAGCCTTTACAGAAATTGTCCCATCTTGAAAGGTGGGGATAAGTATTTCACTATCGAGGAAACTAAGGGAAGGACTCCCTGTCCAGGACGTAGGGGAGAGGGAAATCGCAACCTTCGTAGGCTAATTTTGTTAGGACTGATTTAGGGCGATAAGGGAAGGGGGAGAAGAAGGCGGGGTAAAAAGGCATAATTCTGAGGGAAGGGGGCCACGTTGGCCAGGAGAAACAGCAATCTTTTTTAAGAAGGGAAAATTTCGGGGCGGGAGGGAAAGTATGGGGGGGGATAAGAGGGTGGTAAGGGAGGGAGCAAACAGAGAAGTGAGGGCAAGGCGAGATACCTTTTAGGGATAGGTGGGAGCGGGGAAAGAGCGAGAGGAGAAAAAAACGTAAGGGGTGGAGGCAAGGGGATAAAGGGAGAACAGGGAGAAGAAGGGGGGGTAAAGGGGGAGCGGGAGGTAGTAGTGGGAGGAAATTTATTCCAGAGACGCTCCCATGGCTCTGGAAGTGGCAAAACAGGGGGGGTCCGTTCTCGTATGCGTTGTTGGGTGGACAGTAGTGTCTCGCCGAAGCTTTGATAGTGGTTGTGGCTCTACCTTGATAAACTTAAGGGACCCGAGGTTCCAATGGAGTAGTTAAGTTTCCATGGGAGCTGTCGCAAAAAGGGTCAATCCTCCGGCCCCATCTAAGGAACCTGAACCCGCTTTAATCAGGGGTTCCCTGAAGGGGCCTCGCCCGGGATTTGGTGTGGGGTGTTTTGGGGAAGAGGAAGAGAGAAAAAAAGTGAGGAAGAGTGAAGATCCCGGAGCATCGCCATTTTATAGTAAGAAGGACGTAGGTTATCCAGAGGGGTGAATATCTATAGCATATTGAGGCCTCGGAGGGAACGACCAGAAGAAAAGGGTGAAAGTCGGCTTGAAAAAGGACTCAATAGTTGCTGTCGAAAGACGCGCATGCAACAACATTGCACTGAATTAACCCTGTTGGGGTTTGGGCCTAACCCGCGCTGTATTTCCGGAGAAACTAACCCGGGGGCGACCCCTTTCCAGGGAAATGCCTAAGTGCTCTGCACTTCTTGTCGACAAACCGCTCAGGATCTCCAAAGGAGTAAAAGGCACAAGAAAGGGGTCATTCCCAGCAGGGTTAAGGAGTGAGGCTTTTGTAGAAGGCGCTTAAAAGGGAAATGGTTCCACTCAATATCTTTTCAAAAACGTCGCACGATCCAATGGGACCAGTCTTAATTCCCTAATGAATGCCTACAAGGCCTCCACTTCCTAAAAGCGCCTAAAGAAACGTCTCATAGGAGTGGGGGGGCACTCCCCTTATCATCCGCTTTAACCTTTTTTATGGTTTGGGGCTCCTGTGCAAATATTTACTGGGGAAGGGCCCCTCATGTAGGGTCGTCGAGTGTGGCCGGGAGTCTACTTCACCGCGGAATAAATTGTTGGGTGGAGATTATCCTGGTCAATGTTACACCCGTGGAGAAAAGTAGGCTATAGCATATCAATGCGGTGAAAATTTTGGGGGCATACCTCTTCTGTTCTTAAGTCTCATCCACAGCAACCGACTGAAGGGTAAACCTCTTCTCATCAACGCTCGTAGTGAGCACGGTCCGGGGGTGTCCTTCTGTCCTTGGGGCCCCCATTAAGGCACGTCCCCTTCCGCTCGTGGGGGGGAAGAAACAGCCTAGGAAAAATCTAAAGATGTACAGGCGGAACGTTCGGCCGTCCACTTTTTTCTTATATATAAGAATTGGCATTGTCAAGCAAAAAAACGGAGGGAGGAGTTTCAGAATTCTTTCGATTCGGGAGGAGAAGACACAGCCCAATTGAAGACAGAGAGCCCCGATGCAACAGGCCGAGTATCCGAGGAAGTACAGGGAGGCAAGACGAATCCCCGTCAAACGACCCATTTCCGTCTAAAGGCGGGGTAAGTTGGAAGGGGAGAAAGAACCTAACTAGACTTTAGAGAGGACTCAGCAAGTAGTCGTGAAGGCCGGCTGGAGGGAGGGGGGCCGTAGTGAGCAGCATGAAAAGAAAGGGGTGCAGAGCCAAAGACCGTCGAACAGCACTAGGAAAATCGGAGGGAAGAGGGGTGGAGAGACAACGGGAAGGGTCAAAGGGAGAGAGTGGCAAGTGGCTCTCTAAGGAAGGAGAGAAGGGGAGAATAAGAGAGGAGGGGAGGGAGAAGACAACAAAGAAACAGATCAGGATGGAGGAAAAAGGAAGCAGGTAGTGGAGCATAGTAGAAGTCGGACTGAGAGGGAGGGGACAGGAGCCCACAAGGAGAAAGAGATGAAAAGGGGAGGGGTAAGAAGGCAACATTGGAGAGGGAACAGGCCCAGAGCAGGGACGAGGATGCAGGCGAACGAATCGGTAAAGTAGGGCTAAGTAAGGGTAAGGGAGGCAAAGATGGGTTAAAGGAAAATAGAGAAAAAGAAGCCCAAGAGGAGAGGGGGGAGGAAGAAAGGTATGAAGAAGGTGGGTTATAGATAGGTTAAGGGAAAGAAAAAGGGAAAGGATAACGACCAGAAGGAGGACTCAGAGAAGGGAGAGGAGAAAGGACGAAGACATGAGGGGAGGAGAGGGGCAGGAGACAGAGATTCCAGTGTCCACCTGATTAACCAATTAAGCTCTCAAGATCGAAGGAAAAGTACACAGGACCATCGTTTTCTTCATGGACGGACGGAACAAAAGTCAGAGGAGGGGGGGATGGGTAAGATTAAGGTGAACTTACCGAAAATAATGAGGTAAAGGTCTCTGGTATGAAGACATATCAACCATTATTCAAAATAGGAATTCAATAGGTCTTTAGTGTGGGGGCGAGATTTGAACTTCGGAACACCCGTTAAAGGTCAACCAAGGGCTTGGACCAGGAGTTAAGATCAAAAATTTATTGGAGAAAGAGGGGGGTAGCCATTTCTTGCGATGGACACCCTCTATCTAGAAAGGACTCCGCGGGAGATCCTCCGACGGATATCGGAGGCTTATCCCAACCCTTCTTAGGGGAAGTGTCAATTGGGGGGGGTTCCCTGGGAGAAAGGGGACCTGTCAACCTCACTATATAAAAAGGACCGGCCGACCCATGGGAAAGGAGGGGCCACGCGGGTTGATTTATAAGGAATGTGTTTACGAGCTCGGCGAATCCGTCAGGAAAAGGCTCTTCATATCTGGGAGTAAAAAAGGGAAGAGAAGGGAAAACCCCATAAACTCCGTCCGGGACTTCCACAGAAAACACTGCAACAAAGGGACGTCCGTCTATGGAAAAAAGGACAGCAACAGGCGGGATGGGGGCGCAGTGGTAGGGATAAAGTCGAAGAACCCCACCCCCTTGCAAAAAACCCAGAGGAGTCTGGTACTACTCAAAGAGAAGAGGAAAAGAAAAGGAAGTCCCGAAAATTGAGCGGTGGGGAGCTTTCCGGGGAGGCAGTGGGCGCAGGGGTTCGGGGGTGGGAAAAAAAAACTTGAGGGATGAAAGTCTTTCCATCCTTCTAAAACCAAAAACCGAGGGAAAGGGCTTGCAAAAAATAGGACCAAACCCCAAGAAGAGGGGTTGCGGAAAGGGATAAGTAACCCTTATAGATACGAGGGGAAAAAGAAGAGTAAAGGGAATAGGAGTTAGGAGACATCCCCTAGTCTTGGGTTCTGCCTTCGAAAAGGGGGGGCAATAAAATACGAGAATCGGGAATAAAGCGAAAGAAGGTGAAAGTAAAGAAGGAACGGAAAAGCTTGGGAAAAAAACAGAACGGAAAGGATAAAAAGTCCGAGAATAGCCGGGTATTCAGAGGGGGGGTGGGGGACGAGGTGGTTCAAGAATTCAAGGGGGGGGTGAGGAAATGAAATGAATAGGGTGTCGTTGAATAATATAAAAACGATTGGAAAATACCGGTATTAGAATTTGGAGATCCGAGGGAGGCGTTGACATCGGTTTTGGGAAAATCGGCTGCTTAGGCCGCCCTGCTCAACGAAAATTAGCTCAGGGTTGTCCCAGACGATATACCCACGAGTAGAGGCCTCGGGGGAATTCAGCCACTACAAAAATTGTTTAAAAAGAGTAGAGCAGGATCCGAAAGGCACAGCGGGGGAAAGAGAAACGAACGATCTATTGGGCTCATAGACAAGGGGGGTTCGAACTATAGAAGACTTAAAACATAGTCACATTTCGGATCGGGGATCTTGGCGGGTGTCTAAAAGATGGGAACGTGGGTCGGGGGTGGTTAGATCAAAGAAGCACGGCACGGGGGGCTCAGCGGATATCACGTCCGGAAACCGCTGATCTCACATAAGGTCGAAAACGGTGTGGGGCCTCAAGCGTATCTTAATAGGGTTTTTGTGCATCGGTCTTCGCCTTCGCACTATTCACCTAGGCATAGAACGGCGCCGGGAAATGACACCCGCAACATTTCTTCGCCCCCCCGGAAGCGGGGAAAAAAGAAAAAGGACCAAGAGGATTGTGGTGGCTCCAGGTAGACCTGAATCTGAGGCTCGCTGATCAAGAAGGAGCAACCTTATTACCCTAAAAAGGGGGGGAGAGTGGATCTCCGCAAAAAGAGAAAAAATAGGGGGGGAGGAAAAAAGAGATAGAGGAGAAACATCATAACCTGGGACTAGGAGAGGGTAGGGCTCTAAATGATTTTCCCGGGAGAAAAAAGAACTGTAAGATAATATGGGAAGGGCTATTTTTTTAAATGGGAGAATACCTGCCGAGATAACCAGAAGGCGTCCGGGAAATAGGGACGGCCATCCGTTTGGGGAAACGGCGTCGTTGAGCCGAAACCCACTCACCACAACCGGGGAGCGCCAAAATGGGGGACAAAAAGAGAAAGCAAGGCGGGAAGAAGAGGAAGTAAGGAATCATATTTAATAAGACGCTAGGGGGGAATATGGGGAGAATCAACCCCAGGTGTCTTAGGGGAGGAACCCGTCTATCTGGCTTGGGGACAGGGCGACTCTTATTCCTCCTCCCATGCCCAAAGAAATGAAGTTGGGGGCGTTCTCATATTCGAAGGACTCGAGAAAGATAGAGATTCAGGGGGTGAGAGTACAATACTTTCAAAAAAAATAGAGGGCGTATCAGCCAGAGAGAAACACACAAAGGTGTCACTCATCATCTAAACAAGGAGACGAAAAATGATTAGAATCAGACGTTAAATTAAATCGCCACGATATTAGACGCAAAACACTCTGGTATGGAAAGAAAACCGAAAACGGATAAGAAACGACTAGGAAGTTTGGCAAGATACATTGTTAAGAGAATCTTTCCCGGGGGCCTACAAGAAGTGCGGATACTACGGGATGGCGCGCCTCAGTAATTAAAAGTTCATCCGTAGGAACTTTAAGGAAGAAACCGAGGGGAAGCCTGGCTAACCACTACTACTAGGAGGTCTATAAATAGAGTATAGATACTTAACGATTATCCAGAGGAAAGGGGGGAATAATGAACTAAGTCGTAATTTAAGGGGTTTCGCAAAGGGAAGAAGGTTTTCCAGCCGGGGGGGAGGGGGTGAAGAGGGAATAAGATGTACCCTCACGCCAACTTGTCTGTAACAACCGGTGGAAATTCCCAGGCAAGACCTTCCTCACCGAACCCACGGCGAAAAAGGAAATTTTCCTCTTTGTGTGGGGCAACTCCGGTTGAGGTATTACATGATGCTGGGGTAAGTGTGGGGTTTATTCGGGGCACTTGGACGACTTCCAATCTGAAAGGGAAAATAAACGTTTCAGAGTGAGGGCAGAGGGACAAATTGGCTGGTGGTTTTACACGGGATGGGAGGGGTCAAGGGAAGGGAAAGAGAATGGTCTTACTGTTAAGGGGAAAGGGGACGCCCGTCCTTACGATGAAAGATCACAGAGGCAACCCTCTTGCAGCTACAGTAGAAACCAATGGCCGACATATCACAATGGAGGGAAGGGAGACGGGGATGGAGGCGGAATGCCATCTGAGGGACAGGGGGGAAAGTCAAAAAGGCTGGGACCAAGAATGGAAAAAAGGGAGTACGAATCAACAGCACCAGAAAAAGGGTAGTAATGGTTGGAAATCAGGACATACAAGGAGAAAAAAAGCAGATAAGATCATATAATGAGAAAGGGAGGAAGGCTTACCGGAAAGTGTTGGGCCCGTGAAGAGGGTCAAAAGGAGGAAAAAATTAGAAAACAGGGGGACATTAGCAAAGAGTGAGTATATCGTTAGAAAACGACGGGTAGTCGGTCGGGTGAAGAGAACCAAAGGAAAATGTAAAAGGGGGGGACCGGGTATCGTCCTTCCGATGCAAAATTCGGGGAGGCTGACGAAGCAACTGACGACATGTTCTTGGGAGGTGGGAAGAGAGGATGCATTGGGTAAGAGACGAAAATTTGACGGGATAGAAAATTTGGATGGGGAGGATTATCCGAATGTGTCTTCGGGAGAACTTACAGAAAGAAAAAATCCTCTTAAAGCTTCCCAAAAGGAATGTTGAATGCTAGGGGCTTCGCGACAAAAGCACAGCGTCCTCTTCCTCGGAGGTGGTCACGAATCTTCTCGGACTTGCACGGGGTAGTGGCCCTAGAGGGAGGTCTCGCTCCGAATCCTGAGAGCCTCGCAACCGTGTAATAGAATAAAAATGCTGGAGAATCACTCACCAGGTCTTCAAGGGAAAGGGGACCTCCTTCAGGACGTGGCTACTACAAGGGAGCCTGTAAAAGGGGGGGGGGTGGGACTGCTCTACGATTGAGAGAAAAGAGGGGGGGCGAGGGGAAGAAGTTCGGGACAGAATCGATTCCTCGACTTCAGTGAAAGGGGGTACGGAAAATTGCAGACCAGGACCTGAAAAGAAAGGGGGATTGGCTGGGGGGGGCATTAGGCCTCCAAGAAAAGCCTATCGACCAAGGCCGCGGAAAGGAGGAAACAGGGCCATGCGGATAGAGGTCAAAAACCAATTAAGTGGGGGAATAGGCGGGAAAATGAGGTTCTGTTGGTAGGCGGAAAGGCTGGGGGATAGGACACCGTCGATAACGTTCCAGTAAGAGGGTTAAGAATGCTTGGAAGCACGAGGGGGGGGGGGGGGGGGGGGTACGGGGGGATAAAAGAGGACTAAGACTATGAAGAGGATATGAAGTGGTAGAACTTCCTTCCGCATAGAGATAGGACCAGAAGGGGGTTAGAAAGAGAATCGTCTTCTCTGCCCCTGAAAAAAGGATTATTGGGGCGTTGGTAAACGTCGGAGGAGGGTCATCAAAGTACAAACAACTGCGGAAGAGGGGGGGGGGGCCGCCTACGGAAAAAAGACGTGGC
>Ga0179593_1731396_pt1 | contig 14507 bp, 18 predicted proteins | sample CZODoug2_1_08_16_FD_185931 | JGI IMG/M metagenome (GOLD analysis project Ga0179593, IMG submission 185931) | Vadose zone soil fungal communities from Angelo Coast Range Reserve, California, USA - CZODoug2_1_08_16fungal (PacBio error correction) | ecosystem: Environmental > Terrestrial > Soil >...
GGGACGTTGTTTGCGGTACCGATGTTTAAGCCCATAAAAGAAGAGCTATACAGGAGTCAGGGGGAGAACCCATGATGCAGTTTTTAGCAGAAAACGGTTAAAAGATCGTCATAAAGTGGGGGGGGACTCTCCCGTTTCACGCCATGGGAAAACACGTTTTCAGGAGTTCAATCCTAATAGTAACTGAGTCCATCCACATCTTAAGGTGGAAAAAAAGGGGTAAAGGGGAAAAAAATTTCGGTACTGCGAAGCGAGCTGCGTCCTAAATTATAAAGAGAGGGGGATAAACGGAGGATGGGGATTTCAAAGTCTGGAAACGGTACTAGTCATCAAAAACGGAAAAGTTACCGAATGTAACCATGGGGAGCGGGGTGGGAACAGGCAGCAAGTGGAAGGGGGGCAGGAAAAGAAAAGAGGTCCTCCGCCTTAATAAGAGTCGCGAAAAACCGTGGTCTGCCAAAGAGAGGGAAAAGGACTCATTTTTCAGAGAAAAAGGGGGCTAAACAGGTCGTTGTGACTCTTTGCTCTTTGAACCTGGAACAGGTACGCGTTTTGGGGCAGGGAAAATATCGTCAATGGTGAGGGGAAATTCTTGGAGAAACGTGCAGAGGGGGGGGTCAGTTGACGGTAGAAACATTAGAACCGAGACACAAGGGGATAAAAAATTCGATAACGGACATTCGCGCCAAGGCTCAGGAAGGGGGCAAATGACAGATGACAAAGGAACTGGGTTACTGATTCACGCGGGCGCTGAAAAGGGCGTTTCCTTTTTCCGAGTGGGGGGGGGGCTCTACGAAGGCGAGAGAGCTGCCAGAGGCCGGGGAAGAACCGTAACGTATCAGGATCAGGACGGCCACGCTAATCGGGTGGCTCCATACTCTCAAGGGTAGCGGGGAGAAAAGACGTCGAACCAATGCCACAAAAGAAGAAGCCTCCGCCGCAAAGTGCGCCCCCTTTGTTTCAGGTAGTCTGGCGATGGTTAGGCTGAGAGAAGACAAAGGGCAAAGCGGGGGGAGAGTGCACGAGGTCGTAATGCTTTCCGGGTCAGCCTCACCGATACGTAATGAAAGCCACTAAGAGTCCGGGGAAAAAGGCGAGAAATGACTCAGAAAGGACATCCCGCAGAAAGAAGGGCCCGTGATAAAAGGCAAAGGTGAAACCACGGCCATAACAGTAGGCCCTTGTCCAGAAAGGGAAATACAGTCGACATTGGGGGGAAGGAGGGGGGGAAGCAGAAACAAGGGAAGGGAGAGTTTGTTATCCCAGGTTGGTTCCGCTTCCGAGGCTCTGATCCTGATAATCAACCTGGCGAGGGTAAGGAAACACCGCCGGCCAAGAAAAAGAAGGAATACCTAGGCGGGAAAACCCTGCCCCAAGAGTAGAATCCGGGCTCCTGGGAGATCTTATCGAAAGCCAGTCGGTTTAAATTCTCCTCGAACCGGGGAGGTAGGCTGTGGGGCGAAGGGAGTCGTTGGAATAAGGCCTTTGCATAACGGATGGTCATCGCCGAGAGTGAAAAAAAGGAAGGAAGGGATGTCCTAGAGTCTCGCGTCGGAGGGGGAAAGGAAAGTCCATTACTCCCAGGTTGTCTTCAAAAAAATGATACCAGGGAGAACTTCGTGCGAGTAAAGAAAAAAAGGACTCGTGTTTTCGATGGAGGATCGTCGGCCGCAAGTCTAGAGGACGAAAACCAGGCCCCTCCTTTCCTATTACAGGGGGAATCAAAGTGATGTGCACGCCCAAAGGAGTGAGGGAATCATTAAAAAGGGGGACATACAACGTTGAGACTCAACCTCGCTCTCTCAACCACAGAGAGGAAAAGAGACTAGCTCATCCTAGTGAGCAGGGGAGGGGAGATCGAGGAAATACCCGTCTGGGGACCCAGAAAGGAAAAAGGGGAAGGGGGCGTTGGATAAAAAGGGGGGTGAGCCTGTCCAATTTTTAGTTTCTTGTTCGCACCTTCTACTTGCCGATTCCGAACCTGGAAACCCTCGATCCTGACAGGGGTGAGGGGAATAAGACTCGCAAAACAGAAAAGCGGACATTCGTGATAGCACCTGGGATTAATGGGGGATGACCAGTACAAAGTGTAGTACCGGAATGAAGACGAAGGGACATCCCTTCATTGAAGGGGTTTCACTAAGAAAGAGGGGGGAACATTTTCCTAAAATAAGAAACGACAAACTCGCTACCAATCCCATAAATCTCTCGGGGAAGGAAAAGGACAGGGGACCGGACGCTCTTCTCAAAGAGACTCCTCGCAAACGCAAAGGGGGGAAAGCACTTCACCTTGCATTATTTAGCCTCGAGGGGTAGGTATTGGTCCGCTTACGCTGGATCGAAAGGTGCGAAAGGTGATTATCATGGGATTTCATGAGCTGGAAACGCGATCAACATTTGGATTACAACAGAGAACTGAGGGTTGGTCGTTCACTGCGCGACAAGGAGGGAAAAGGAATCTCAAGGGGAAGGACACGGCCGGCATGCGGGCGCGTGTTGCACCACCAATAATATCGGGATGGTTCAGGTCTTCCGCTGACGGGGGGGGAAAGAGGGGGGAAGCAATGGGAAAAGTCTTTGGATTTCCAGACGTTCGGGGAGACCCGAAATGAGGAAAGACTTTTCCAAGCATAGTATACCGCCGAGGGGGGGGGGGGCCCTGCGGTGGAGGATTCAAAACAGACCCCATCAGTTTTGCCAACCAAGTCCCCAAGGAAAGGACTAAGCGGCGTGGAGGCTAGGGAGAAAGTTTTGTGGCCAGTTGCGAAAAGACCTTTCGTATTATAAGGAAGCTTCAAAAAATTCGCTAGGGGCGCCCGACGAGGAAGCAAGCCGGTGGAAAACGAATGACTACCCTCTTAGGCCAGAATCAAAAACGGAAAAAGAGGGCCAGAGCGGAAAACTGGTAGAGCACTGGCATCGGTCCAAGACCAACGTCCTCCAGAAGCAGAAATAGAACCAGGGGAAAAAAGAGGCCCACTAGGGGTGAATTTGTCCATCGGGAAAAGGGGGGAAAAGGTCATCGAGCCTTGGGCGAGAAGGTACGTAGATCTGATCCTCCTATCTTTTGGAACTAACAGGACCAAAATACAAAAGAGAAAGAAGGAGCTGGCAATGAGGCGACACGACTTGGCACCATCAACCATTAAAGCTGAGGCGAGACGAAAATCGTCCAGGGGTCGTGCAAGAGCAAAGATTCACCAAGCATTTCCAGGTCGGAACGAGCAAATAACTCGATAGAAAAAAGCTTTGAGAGGGAAGCTCCCTGAGGCCAAATTGAGGTCTTTGCCACTTCGAAAAGCGATGAGGCGTACGACTCGGAGTGGTCCCTTGCAAGAAAACCACTGGCGAGGAAAAGGGGGGAAAAAAAGCAGGGCCTATTCTTGACAGGAAAGACCGGGGAACCTGACCGTGAGAAAAAGGAAGAGGGGGGAGAAGGAAAACTGAAATAAAGAAAAAGATCGCCCAAGCTCTTCATGGAAATTCCGACAGCAGCGCGCCGCACCTTAACTCCAGAGGTTTTAAAGAAAGGGAGATCAAAACGTATTGTAGGAAGACCGGGGAGAAAGGGTCAGAAGAAAGGGCCTCCGACGGAGTCAAATGTACGGACAATCTACCGGCCACAAAGGGATTAAAGCGTTCCGTAAAAAACCATGAAGAAGGGTGACTCCGGAGCTAAGGATAAAAAACCATGGGGCGCTTTAACAAAAAAAAGGCACCATCAAAACACCTGAGAATCATCTCCACACAACGAGGAGAGCTCTCTTCCCGTGTTTTGGACGAGCAGGGTTGCAGGGGAAAACGGAACTATACCGGAGCGCCGGATGGGACCAAAGAAGAACCCTTTGTTGCGTTGAGGGGCAAGACTTGTCTAATATTGGGGAAAGTCGGGCAAAAAAACATGCCAAGCGTACCTTTTTAAGCAGGTTGCAAGGAGTTAAATTAGTTCTCCCAGTCGCTCAACAGCGAGTGGGGAAGAGGGGGGGAGGGAAGGAAGGAGGGAGAGCTGGGCTGTCTAAGAAAATTTAAGGGGGAGTGGGGACGCCGGATTCTTTTTATCGACGTTAAGGGAAAAAAACGACTATGTCATCACTGGGGAGGGAGTCACGAGAAAGGTGGCTGGTATCAGCGAGTGGGGGCGTGCACAAAAGCCGGTCGAACTCAACGCCTGAAGAAATCATTCCTCTGGAAAGCCGGGCCTGCCGACATGGGAAAAGAGAAATCCTCAGAGGGGGACTAGATTCCCCTGGCGGAAGAAAGTTAACGGAGGTGTTACTCAGGTTCGGTGAAACCTTTAAAAATTGGACGCGGGGGGGGTTCTTACGCCGATCGGGCCATTTTTAAGTCTTTGTCGGCTTATGAGAGGTTCGTAAGGTGCAAGGGGAAAGGGGGAACTCCGACACCGTTAGACATACAAGACATATCCATAGCATAAGACAGCTAAACGCCCAATATCTAGAAATGGCAATGTCAAAAAGATTGCAAATAAGGGGGGGGCTTATTCCGGGTGATATTCTATCATCTTGATTCAAAGGGGAGGGGGTCATATTGCCAGCGCTTGCCAGTAACCTGTCGAAATCTCTACCTGAGCCGTCAGAAATGCCAGGACGAAGAGGTCATGGGCCCCAGGGTGACTTACAGAGAAACCTGAGAGGGACCATAATCTGAACTAATCGGGAAAGGGGGAAAGCGCGAACAAGACCGCAGTCATCGGGAAACCGCATCCCGAGACGATTGTTGGGTCAAAGGTCTGGGAAAAAACTGAGGTCCGGACCGCCGAAACCGGCAAGCGTTTCGAAAGCTAACGCGAACCTAGTCTTGGAGTACCTTTCTCTACAAAGAAGCTGGCACTCCACTTGTGCCGGGGAGTTCGATAAAATGCTCGATCCGGACTGAAGTTAACCCGTCGATGGATGGTGACTCCGAAGAAGGAGGCCCTGGAAGGTTCAAGAAAGAAAATGTACGAAGGTGGGAAAAACACACGGACAAGCTTCTATTGTTAACCCAGTTCTTGTCTTCCGCTTAACCCGTCTGAAATTCCTGGCAGGCGATTTTCTCATACGAAGGGGGAAGGGGGGCCCTCTTAACTCCGGGAAAGGGGCTTGAAATCCCTGGCACAAGAAAAGCCGGGAAAATTCCCGGAGATCGAAATCGAGAGAATGGAACCCTGCCTTGAGCAGCGACAGGATTAGTGAAGAATGGGGAGCTTTGGCTGGTCTTTGGGGAAAGCCTTTCTCTTGCATATTATGATCTCATATTCGAGTGAAACCGGTAAGGGGGAGGAACGACTTCGTAATCACTTGGGGGGAATCATTCATTCCATTCCTCCCCGGTTCTTATGGGAGAAAAAATACAGCGCGCTGCGAGGGCAGAAACTTTTGGTGCTAGGTGCTCTTTCCTTAAAAGGTCACAGGATAGAGTGGGGGACGCACCGTAAAAGCCCACACCGGGAAAATCACCACTTGATAGTCAACGCCCTCTCAGGAGGGTATTTCACCTCAGAAACTGTACTCAACGTTTTAGCAGACGCGTCTTCTCTCTCTCAAAAAAGAAAGAAAGGAGGGGGGAAAGAGAGGGGGAGAAGCGAGGAGCTCAAACGTCTAAAAGAAGACGGCTGCCACATATGGCGACTATCCAGTTGGGGGATTCCCATGGAACAGTGGGATTGGCTTCAAGAGAACTTGCCGACTTCCGCAGACTGCCATAGCAACCTACGATCAAGAACATGAGTTACTCTAAAAGAGGGCACTTGATCGAAAGACTAGGGAAGGGGAAAATGCCGGGGGAACTGGTGCAAAAAGGGGGCCGATTGAAAGGAAAATCCCTTCATCATTTTTACTCGACGGGCGTCTGAAAATAAAACCGGAGGCCAACTAAACTGTATTCAAAAGAGGGTCAAACAGAGATCCGAAAGAAGAGAGGGCTATCAAGGCAAGGGGGGGGAAACCTCCTCTTCGCGAGGAGAACCTCGCCGCGGATTTGAAACGATTTTCATGCTTTCAACGCTGGGGGAAGGACGGATTCCTCGTCACGGAGGGGAGTGGAGGTTTACAAACGTCCCGGGGGGGGCAACTTCATGTCGATTAGGGGGAGAGGGAGACGGGGGTCTCCCCCCTCTAAAAAAACTTGGGTCGTAGTCGCTACCAAAGCGGAAAAAGGTCGAGGGTAACTGGGGAGTGAAACGGGGGTGGAGGGGTGGTCAACCAAATATCGGTTACATTCTCTGGGCGGGGAAAGGAAGGATCGAACTTACATGGGGAAATGTCTGGTTAGTGGAAGTGAAAGAAGGGTCTATGGAGAGAGAACTGAAAGTAAAATTGACGACATTTACGCGTCATATCGTCAAAAAAAAAGACGGGGAAAACTCAATCCCTCGACCCTCTTTGGGGGGCCAGGTCTTAAAAAAATGCGTCGGCTGCGGGAGCCTGCGTCAGATGTCCAATTCGAGTCCGTGGGGTGGTCCGAAAAAGGGGGACGCGTATGGCAAGCCCGAAGAAAGGAACGCATTAAATACCGGGGGCCAGGGAGATCATGGAAATTCTTCAAGGATTGGAAAATCGCACGGATCGATCTTCCCTCGCAGTGGAGGGGGAGGGAGTTCTATTAACCAAAGGAAAGGCATCAAGCTAGGAAGGAAAGCCGAAACCACGATTTTTTAAGGGGTCATGGTACTGCCATTTCATAGAAGAGGGAAGAACGCGTTAGGCGGGGGGTCCTTGATCAGGTCTCTTGTATTTAAACGTGTAAAAAAGTCGCAAAAGGACCCCCCGGCCAAGGCGAGGCCAGCATTGCAAAAACGGGAACCTCACCATGACCGCGAGGAAAAAAAGCCGTCCAGTGGAACAGGATAGGGCACCCCTCATTGAGTCTTTTCAACATCCAAGACTAAAGGAAAGGAGGGAGGGAAACATCTCAGGGGGAGGGGGGGGCAATAAAAAGGTCGGTACTTTTTCGCTGGACGAACATCTCTTCAGGGCGGTAGGGATCGTCTTGGGGACGGAAAAAATGGGTACCTTTAAGCGAGCAGCGGGGTTCTCTGTTCAAGGATGAAGAGAGGGGTTTACGCCGAAGAAAGACGGACCTCCAGGCGTGACCCAAATCTCTGCATTAATTCAAAATGCGGAACGACCAAAAGCGCCTTACCGAAAGGTCTTTTAAAATAAATTTCGCTAAGGAAAAAGTTGAAGCACAAACGGTAGAGGGGAGAAGGGACTCCTAAAGGCCTTCAAATGTGATAAAAACAAGGGGACCAGCCCCTACCGTTTCTTAATGAGATTAACCTGCGTGCAAGAGAAACCAGAAGAAAGGGGTTCAAGGCCAATACGCAACTCAGGTATAGGCAGGGGGACTTCTTAAACATCGGCACCAGCAAAAAAAAAAGTCTCCACGGTCTCTAACAAAAAAAAAAGAGGATGAAAGAGAGTGAATAGTTTTGTGCGTACGCTTTCCGAAACTTTCATAGGATACCAGAGGGACTGCACCCCTTCTTCTGGGGAGTGGGAGGGCCCGTTAATAGGGAAATAAGGTTCGGGGGAAAGCAGACCCCGTTCTACCAGGCCATTAAGCTCCATTATGCGTATCACAACAAAGATTCGACTCTAAATGATTTTAAAAAGGGGAAGGGAAAGGTGGCGCTAGGGGGGGTTTTGGTCGAAGAATTACTAAAGAGGCGGACGCCTGATTCATGTAAGGGAGACGGTAAACAACGATGCCTATGTAATGCCGGAGAAAATAGGGGGACCTACCGAGAAAAAGTTCTCTTACATGGCGCATTTGTTCGCACGACTGATTGGGGGGGGGTTGGGGGGGGGGTGGGGCGTCCTACTCCAGAGATAGATCCAACTTGCAAAGGAAAGACTCGGCCAAGGACTCGCTTTTTCTAGAGGAGGGTGGCGGAAAAAGAGGAACTGGGAGGGGGATCTTGGTGCTCTGGACAAACCTGGATGGCCTTTTTAAGGCCTCTCGTCAGGGGAGGATGTCGAAAGGTGAAAATATTAGAGGGGAATATTTCCTTGAGGGCCCGTAGAACAAGTACCCTCAAATTACCAATACAGAACTTCATTCTCTGAAAAGGCGAAAAAGGGAAAATGTCCAAAGAGGGGGGGGAAAGAGGACCGGCTTGAGAAAAAGAGCTCTTGATTCAAGGGGTCCGGGTGAAAGTCGGGCCATCTGGAGGCTGCCTTCGGGGGGGAAAGGATAAAAAGCTGCCAAAAGAAGGGAGGAAAGACAGGTACTACTTTTAGAAAGATCTGTCGGCCCCCGTGATGATGACCGAAAAAGGAGAGACCGTCGGGCTTCCAAGAGAACAAATCAAAAAAGGAAGGCCGTTCGAAGGAATCTCGATCCACACCAGATCATCAGAACTCGAAGAAGCCAGCTCTCAATTGTCAGTTTAAAAGATTCCAAAAACTGATGTAGGGAAGGATCCGACGCATTTCCAAGCTTCTGCTCCGAGAAGGAGTGGAGAGTGCCGGTCGCATATTACAGTTCCCAAAATTTGCGGAAGTTTTAGAATGAAGGAAGGTCGGCCAGAGAATGACCAAACATATTCTGGTGACAAAAAGAAACAGTTTCGGCCCGTTCGTTGGTCGAATCAGGTACCGGGGTCGACTCAAAGACAATCTTCGATTGGAAAAGGGGGCGAGAAAACCCCCCCCCGAAAAAAAACCAACAAACCCCAGAGGCGAGCCTCATGAGGGACCGATAAAAAAGGGGGCGCACGTTCTGCCAAAAGAAGAAGACCTCAATACCGGAATAAGATTTGTGAAATAAGGGGAGGAATCCTGGAGAAGGAAGGGTAAGAGGGGGGCCAAAGAGGCTTTTCATGCCTTGGTATCAATGGCTTTAGGGCTTGGGATTTGCATCTTTCCGTTGGTTCCTAAGAGAGGGGCAATTTCTAGAAGAGAATCGAGGAAAACAAGTATTAATGGATTTTCCTATCAGGGAAAAAAAATTCGTCCCACGTTTTGGCGTCCGTTCAAAGGAGTAGGGGGTAGCCTACTGCGCTGGCCCGCCTCCCATTTTTGGCTCAGGGCAGTTTATCGGAAGGATAAGAAAAGTCGAGAGGACTCACTCAAAAGCAAACTCTGACAGGCTCAGGGGATGTCAACGCAATCGGCGTGAAGTCCTTTGATGTGCGGCGATCAGGACGGGGGAGATAAAGAGAAAATATATAGCTCTAACAAAACGAGGAAATAGATAGACCCGAGATACTCAAACGTGGGTCTACGAAAATCACGCCTGCCTCCTCACAAAAAGTCTGGGCTATCAAGTTTTTGGGATTTCCCTTTTCGGGAAGCGGTTTTTCATCGTAAGGACGCCGGAGAAGGGCCAGCTACCATCGGGCAAAACCTAATCCTGACAATATGCGTTTCTCAGAAGAAAAAGAAGGAAAAGAATCTAGAATACACCTGGGGAAGGAATGGAAAAGGACTGCCAAAGTGATGTACCGGGACCTGCGAGAGGACATCCATTGGGGAAAAGACGTCGATGAGAGTAAAAAAAAACAGGTCTTGAAAGCAAGGCAGAAGAAAAGGAACAATAAGCGCGGAAAAAGGGGGGGGAAGTAAACCACAACTCTTCGCGAGATCTCCAACGCACGGATTAGAATAGAAAATTCAGCAGGGGGAAGGAGAGGAAAGACGGATTTCCGGGGGAAACGGCGTCTGTCGAAACGTGACAGGATCAAAATCATGAGACTAGAAACGGCTCGACAGTTGGGATGTAAAGGGAATTTCGTTTCTGAAGACCGGCGACTGATCAGGGTGAACTGTACGCGAAAAGGGGTGTTGCTTGGAAACAGAATTAATTCCGAGGGCAAAGGGGGAGAGAAACCGCTTGGCTGGGTCGAACTGAGGGGTGGTATGGAGTTTCCAAAAGGGGGCTAAGCGAAAAAAGTACTAAAAGATGAGATGAACCGCGCTTTGGGGCCACTGAAAACGCAGCCTTCATCAGACCTAACCATCACAGGGGAAAAAAGAACAGCATTAAAAAAAAATAGGAAGTGCTGCGGCGGGGATGTTATCTTGTTTGTGGTGGGGGGGGACCGTGGGGTCGAAAAAAATTATTTTATCCGCACGAGAAAAATCCCGATGAAAAGTCCGCACGGGCAATATTCGTCCCTGTAAATAGGAACGGGAGAGCATTGCAGGAGACCCTCCGTCGATAGGCAAGGGCGGAAATATTAAACAAGGAACCGGAATCATAACTATAAAAAAAATAGCAGTCACCACGATTGTATTGGAGGTCTTGCCAGGCATGAACGATTGGGGAGAGAGTCGACTATTGTCTATTCCTCTGGGCGAAAAGTTTTCTTATCTAAAGAACCCTATGCCCCCTAAAAGGGGAGAGCATGCGACAAGAGACTGGCCAAAAAAAAAGCGTCGGGAAAGAAAAAAAACGCGTCGGGCCATTTGGCAAGAGAACAAGATGTCACAAGGGCAGGTCCAGTCGGTGGAAAAAAAAAAAAAAAGAAAATCTAGAAAAGCTAGTCGGGCCCTGGAGGCAGAAATTTAAAGATTTTTCAAAAGGAGCGATCGCTTGAGGGGGGAAGAGAGTTCTTTGTGCGCACTACCCTTGCTCGTTAAGGGAAGGGGGGTTGCGGAGTGAAATTAGCGGTCGCCGTGCTTGAAATAGGGTGTCGACAAGAAGAAAAGAAAAGTAAATCCAAAGATACCAAGAAAAAAAAAATAGTCTTAAAGAAAACTAGTACGCCTGGAAACGACAGGAGCGCCTGTCACAGGGTTAGAACACTTGATAGTGGGAAGGAAAGAAGAAAAAAAATTAAAAGGGGAAGCCGGGGGCTCAAGCCCCGAACCTTTCTGATATGGAACCGCGAAATGTGGGAGTGGGAGAACATCAAGACAAAACTTCAGTTCCTAAGATAAATCTATCCGGTTAAGCTTAAACATGGCAAAAAGAAACAACACCGTCTAAGAATCGAGAGAAAACGGGAGGAGGAATGAAAAAATTATCCGGGTGTCTGGTACGCAAGATGTACCTCTAACCACTGCCGGAGGAGTGCCCCTTAGTCAGTTGCGTGTATCGGTCACAAGGATCGAATATTCATAACGGGGAGGGGAAAAGTTCCGGACAAGGGAAGCAACTGGTCGTAGGTCACAAAGTGAGAAAGACGGTCTTCAGACGGATTTTTTAAAGAGCGGTACGGCAGAATTCAAGGATAGAAGTAAAAAAGAGAGTCACTACTTAGGGGGTGGTACGAAATCGGATGGACTTATACAGGGATAATTGCTACAATGCTGACTTAGTACCTTCACGCAAGGGGCGCAACCAACTCATCTCTGCTCAGAAAATGAAGAGATCTCCAGTCGCGAAATCCATTAGGGCCTCAGGAAATTGGGTCTCTGCCTGACCCCGCCTGGAACGGCGGGAAAGGGGGGGCTAGTGCAAAAGACTGGACGCGTGTTGGTGTCGTGATAGACTTTTGTGGAAATCTTGGGGACGCCGGGAGATATTCAGTCCGAAGCATAGGTCCTTTACTATAAGACAAAAGTTAGATCAAGAAGGAAGGATACTTCAATTCTCTCCCAGGGGAGAGAGGACAATGTACGGACATATGGAAATGGTGGGACTGAAATCCGAGGTTCATCTTCTGGAAATTGTTTTCGTTTGAAAAGTCTTTCTCTATGCCGGCGAAAGAGAGCCGTCGAGCGCAAAAGGAGGAAAAATGTTATCAGATCGGGAAAGGGGACGGACAAGGCCGCCTGAAAACGAAGCGGAATTGAGGACGTAAAAAGGAACGGCTAACAAAGGAAAAAAATCAAGCATCCGAAGGAAGGAGCGAGCTCTGTTTATATTATGGACAGGTATTTGTAGGATGAAGAAGCAGTGGAAGGCGTCTAAAAAAACGTCGTAATGAGGGGTTTGACGTTCGACACAGGAGAACTAAAAAAGACAAAGGGGGAAAAAAAGGGATTGTCAGGACAATAAAAGGTCAACGGCAGTAACCGTCGATATTCGGTTACAGAAGAAACCTGGAAAAGGACAGGGAAGGTTTACGAGAGGGGAACAAATGTTTTCCTCTGAAACAGGGGGGAACGACCAATTCGGATGGGGGGGCAATGTTCGATCGATCCACTTAAAACGCTCATGAATGCATTGAAAATAACTCGCAAATTTTCGTCCAAGGCGGAAACTCTGAAATCTTCACCGATAAAGGTGGTCACCCCAAAAAAGGTAATAGGAATCCCGGGCCTGTCAAGTGGGGGCGAACTCCGGTCTTCACTGCAGTGACGCTCCTGGACGGGCTATTGAGCTATAGCTGTCTTTGTAATAAATTTCTAAAAAGGAGGGATAATCGCGTCATATTTAAAAACTCAGAGAAGGTGTCCTCTCTATCAGAAGGAGGAAAAAGGGTTTGTCCGGCAGTTCCATTCCAAGTCCAAGTTAGATGATCCCGTCTATGACGTGAGATTAATAAAGTTTTCACCGTCTGGGGCATTCACTGCCCTTCTCCCTGGAAAAAAAAAAGGACGCAACCGCCAAAAAAGAAGACCCGGCGGGAGCACCAAAGGATAAGCCTCGTCGTTATTGACTTGATTTACTCGAGTATCCAACGTTTGAGCACCGAAGAAGAAAAAAAGAGAAAAACAACACGTATATTAGGGGAAAGGAGGGAGGATCATACTCTATTAGGGGGGCTCAAATAGAGAGAATCAACGCTGCCCTCTATAGGAGGGCCTATCCATGGGCCCGCCCATATTTCATTCGGGCGGGGTTGAATAGAATAAGTGCCGGTAACGGGGAAGTCACCGATCACCTGACATGGTTATGCCGACTAAGACACTTGCTCTAGACATCTAAAAGGGATGTAATGCCGGAAAGCAAAATAAAAAATGAGGGTACTATATGTAAACTCCGCGCATCAAGGGGAAAGTCTAAATCTGCAAGAGAAAGTAGGAAAAAAAACAGCCAAGGAAGCGCCCCTATAATCCCTTCTCTTGAAAAAATTTAATACAAGAGCTCTTGAGCAGGGGGAGCGAGAAAACTTATTCGAATCTTCCCGGTTGATCAACTCAGGGTAAACTCGGGCCCGAGGAGGGTGAGGCGCCGGGGTTGAAATAATTCCGGAAACGGGAAAGAGGTTTGATTACAACTATAATCTTGGGGAGGGTCGGGCTCGAAAAAAAAAGGAGGGGAATTCCATCAGGTGAACTGAGTGTGGACTAAAATGGTTTTGTCAGAAACAGAAATAGAGTACGTGAGCTGATCCGTATCTGAGAGGGTTTTATAGCACTGAGCACCAATGTTTCGTGTCTTGCACATCAAGGTCGGGCCCCGTCCAAAAGCCTACCTGGAGACTCTTCCTCCTCTCCTGTTGGAAAAGCGGCTTCCTCTCCGACCAGAAAAGTGGGCCAGAAAAAGGAAACATATAACGCGAGGTCTGGCTTATTGGCGGGAACGGGTGAATTGGGACTTGTCAGTTAACGTTCCGCAATTCCGCGTAGGAACGACTCTAATCTCAGAGGTCATCAAAAAAAGGGGCCGACCTATCATAAAGACTTCAGGTCAAAGTCTGCGAAATCTGGCAGTAATCTAAGCCGGCAGTAAGAAACTCTTGGAAACCAAAAAACTATCTAGAAAGGAAGGAACGAACAACCACGATGGGAAAAAGGGGGGGAAGAAGGTCAGTGCCATTTCCTAAGTACAAGCAATTTGGGAGAGACGTTAGCAGATGGGAAAAGAGGAATTTGAGAGGGGCTCTGGAGGAACTGGTGGGAAGAGAAAATGAGCCCCTCGACTCTCGAATGAACAAGTGAGACAAGAATCCAAAAGAACCACTCAAATCGAGGGAGAAACTTCAAGGGACGGGGGAAAGATATTACCCAAAAGTCTTCCCTCGTTTTACGCAATAAATAGGAAAGGCTTTAAGCGGGTCCGTGAACGGGGGAAGGTGACTGCCAGGGAGTCGGCAGGTTCTTTGACCGACGTCTTGCGCACGCCCAACCCCTACGCTCCCTTTCACGGGTTACCGGTCGGGAAACCTTAATAGGCATTGCCCTAAATCTAAAGTCCTCCACAAGCTCTTCAGAAGGACAAGAATACCGGCACGTACAGCATCTTTTAAATAAAAAACGTCGAAAGCTTTGGGAAGGAAAGGGCCGAAGTGAATAGAGGCAGAGAAAAACTGGTGCTGCCAAATTGTAACAGGGCAATCGAAGGAAATTAATGAACCGTGCCCGAAACGCACAGGTAAGAAGGTGTAACATCTCCGTTAAAACAGGTGAAGATTTCAAACAGTCGTAAAATCAAAAAACCTTGAAAAGAATGAAAAAACAACTGAGGAGAGGGAAAAAGGTAGCATGTTGGGGGGCGAGCCGTTAGCAAGAAACGGTAATCCTTATCTGCCGGAATGGAAAAAAAAAAGTGGCCCTTTTTTGACGGGAACGTGCAGTTTCTAATATTGACCGGTTCTGCAATATGCCAGTTTTCTAAGGGGGGGAGGGGGGGTGGTTGAGGGATTATGCCGATATCGTAAGGGAGGGGAG